>Ga0182015_10004464_pt1 | contig 15056 bp, 14 predicted proteins | sample 712P3MmetaG_FD_120478 | JGI IMG/M metagenome (GOLD analysis project Ga0182015, IMG submission 120478) | Permafrost microbial communities from Stordalen Mire, Sweden - 712P3M metaG | ecosystem: Environmental > Terrestrial > Soil > Wetlands > Permafrost | place: Sweden: Stordalen | collected...
CCTCGATGGAAAGACAATCCTCGATGGAAGGGGCGACCGTGCCGTAAGGTGGAACGCACTCTCCGGCTTCAGCTGAGGTACGGCTTCTCTTTCTCCCAGAACATGCCAGTCCTGGTTGAACTGAACTGAACGCAAATGCCCGCAGGGATCATCGAAACCTATCACGTCTCACGCGGTTGCGGCCCTAGTTGATTTTGTCCAGGTGCCGAAACCCACCGGTAGCGAAGAACAGGATGGTAAAGATAGTTCCGTTGTACGTGGCATGAATGAAGGTGCTGGCGGCAAGGGACTGGGTCCACAGGCGGACGCCACAGAGCACGAGGCTGACCGCGAAGAGGACTGCCAACGGCGCCAAGGCGTGGGCCAGCTGATCGGCATGGACCAGGGCGAAGCCGATGCTGGTGAGCGTGCAGGAGACGGCGAGAGCCGCGACACTCCAGCGCGGGTCACGATTCAGGTCTCCCGGCTGTATTTCTTCGCCGGCCTTCGCGTTTGCGGGAAAAATCCCCCCCGCCTCGGTGCTTCCCGGAGATGCAGCCGAAGGTTCCCCAATCCCGGGCTGGCGCGCGCGGCCGCCGAGCCAATCCCAGGCCGAGGCCAGGGAGGGCAATAGAAATCCCCGAAACGCCAGCTCTTCAAAAACCGGGGCAACCAGGGTGCCGAACAGGGCGACCATCCACACGTCGCCCGGGGTACGAAAGAAATCGTCGATGGGCAGGGACTTGGGAATCGGAAGGAAGTTGGAGAGGAACTGGACCCCGAGACTCAGCGCCACGCCGCCGGCGAGCAGTGAACGCCAACGGCGGCGCACCACTCCGAAGTTCCAGTGCACTCCCCGGGCGAACGGCTGTTGCCAGACGTAGGTAAAGACGGCCCACACGATCGCCCCGGCGAGGAGGTAACCGACCGCCATGCTGGGAATAAGCAGGCGCGGCTCGCGCAGTAGCTGCTCTGGGGTCTCCCGCCCCATCAGGTGCAAGCCCATGACGATGGCGAATGCAGAAACACTGGCCAAAATCACAACCACGATGGCCACAGTGAAAAACAGAACCGTGTGACCAAAGTTAGGGGTGTGCCGCGGCGGCGCGGCTGGGAGGGCAGGCGGCGGTCCTGGCTGCAAGCTCTCCGGGACGTAGGTTGAGGAGACAATCTCCTGATCGTCAGTCGACATGGGTTACTGCGGTTTCCTGGCGCGGGCGGTGCCTTTGGTCGTCCGTCCGGCGCTCTTGCGCGGTGCGTCGACGTGGTTGCCGTTGGTTCCAGTGGGCGCTGCAGGTTTCAACGGAACCACAGGAAAATAACGGCGCAGAAATTCCCCAGTACGCGAGCCGAGTGTAGCAGCTACCTCGGCCGGAGTGCCCTTCGCCACCAACTGGCCGCCGTCTTCGCCACCCTCCGGCCCCAGATCCAGAATCCAGTCCGCGCTGCGAATCACGTCCAGGTTGTGTTCGATAATGATCACCGTGTTGCCCAGGTCGGTCAGGCGGTGCAGCACTTCGAGCAGCCGCCGCACGTCATCGAAGTGCAGCCCGGTGGTCGGCTCATCGAGCAGGTAAAGAGTCTTTCCCGTTTGCCGCTTGGAGAGCTCGCGCGCGAGTTTCATACGCTGGGCCTCCCCTCCGGAAAGCGTGGTGGCCGCCTGGCCCAGGTGAATGTAGCCCAGCCCGACATCCACCAGGGTTTCCAGTTTCTGCCGTACCAGGGGAATGTCGGTCAGCACCGGCAGCGCGTCCTCGATGGCGAGATCCAGCAGATCGGCGATCGAGTACCCGTTGAACTTTACCGCCAGGGTTTCTTGATTGTAACGGCGACCGTTACACACATCGCACAGTACGTACACATCGGGCAGAAAATTCATCTCGATGCGCCGCTGGCCCTCGCCCTGGCAAGCCTCGCAGCGGCCGCCGGAGACGTTGAACGAAAACCGGCCCGGTTTGTAGCCCCGCTCCCGTGACTCCGGCAGCCGGGCGAACAGGTCGCGTATGGCGGTGAAGACCCCGGTGTAGGTAGCCGGGTTGGAGCGCGGCGTGCGCCCGATAGGCGATTGATCGATCCGCACCGCCTTATCGATGTTCTTGAAGCCCTCGATGCTCTTGTGCGTGCCGGGCATTTCCCGCGAGCCGTAGAGTTCCTGCGCCAGCGCCCGATAGAGCGTGTCATTCACCAGCGTGCTCTTGCCTGAGCCGGAGACACCGGTGACTACCGTCATTACGTTTAACGGAAAGCGAGCGGTCAGATTTTTCAGATTGTGACTGCTCGCGCCTTCGACCGTGATCCAATTGCCCTGCAGCGCGCGCGGCGCATCGCGGCGGATGGTCTGCAACTGGCCGGAGAGATACTGACCGGTCAGCGAGATGTCTGTCTCCATGATCTCTTGCGGAGTTCCCGCCGCGACCACATGACCACCGAGCTTGCCCGCGCCCGGCCCCAGGTCGAGCACGTAATCCGCATGGCGGATGGTGTCTTCGTCGTGTTCGACGACCAGCACGGTGTTGCCAAGATCACGCAGCGACTTGAGGGCCTCGATCAGGCGCTGGTTGTCCCGCTGGTGCAGGCCGATGGACGGTTCATCGAGCACGTACAGCACCCCCCGCAAACGCGAACCGATTTGCGTCGCCAGGCGAATGCGCTGGCCTTCGCCGCCAGAGAGCGACGCGGCATTGCGGTCGAGGGAGAGATAGCTGAGGCCGACCGAGTTAAGAAACTCGAGCCGCTCGACCACCTCGCGGCGAAGCCGTTCGGCGATGAGCGCCTCCCGCGGCGAGAACTGGATACCAAGCGCTGCGTTCAGAGCACCGCGCAGCGGCAGCGCCGTGAAGTCGGCAATGGATAAGGCGCCTACCTTGACGGCCAGTGACTCCGGCCGCAACCGCTTGCCTTCGCAGGACGGACAGATGGTCGCAGACATGTAGTTCAGCAGCCAATCCCGATAGCTCTCAGACTTTGACTCTTCCAGCGAGTCGCGTAACCAAGCCAGGATGCCGTGGAAGCCGGTGCGGGGCGCTTCTTCCCGTCCGGGTCCGTGGAGCAACAGCTTCTGATGCTTCTCGCTGAGCTCCTCGAACGGTTTTTTCAAATCGATCTTGTAACGTTGCGCGGCCATGTGCAGCAGGCGTGCCAGATATTGCGAGCCACCGCCCGGCCCGAGTGCCCCATCGGTAATGGATTTTGACCAGTCAGTAATCACTTTTGCTGCGTCGAAGTCATAAATACTGCCCAATCCGTGACACTCGCCGCATGCGCCATAAGTGCTATTGAACGAAAAGCTTCGAGGCTCCAACTTGGGGATATCAAGTCCGCAGTCTGGGCATGCCATGGAAGACGAATAAAGCTGTTCTTCTTCCCCGGCAACTGCGGTAAGAACCAGTCCGTTGGCCATCTGCAACGCTTTGGCCACCGAGGTTTCGAGCCGCTTTTCTACGCCCGGTTTTAGGACGATGCGATCGATGATGGCTTCAATGGTGTGTTTCTTATTTCGTTCGAGACGAATGGAGTCGGTGAGGTCACGCATCTCGCCGTCAATGCGAGCGCGAAAGCCTTGCTGATCCAATTCATCGAGCAGGTCTTTGAACTCGCCTTTGCGGCCGCGAACGATGGGCGCGTAGATGATGACGCGTTCGCCCGGTGCGAGCGAGAGAATGCGCTCGACAATCTGTTCGGCGGATTGGCGGGAGATAGGGTTGCCGCACTTGGGGCAGTGCGGAACGCCGATCGACGCGTACAGCAGCCGGAGGTAGTCGTAGATTTCGGTGATGGTGCCGACAGTGGAACGAGGGCTGCGGCTGGTGGTTTTTTGTTCGATCGAAATCGCAGGACTGAGACCTTCGATGGAATCGACGTCGGGGCGCTCGATCTGATCAAGAAACTGGCGGGCGTAGGCCGACAGAGTTTCGACGTAGCGACGCTGACCTTCGGCGTAGATCGTATCGAAGGCCAGGGAAGACTTGCCTGATCCCGAGAGGCCGGTGACCACGGTAAGCGTATTACGGGGAATTCGGATATTGATGTCGCGGAGATTGTGCTGTCGCGCTCCACGCACGGTGATATGAGTTATAGGCATTCAGGCTCGGAAACAAATTGCTGGCGATCGATCAGGGCCGCACGCAGTGAATACGCAGGGCGAGGGTTCAAGTAACCACTTTATGTATCTTATTCGGCAATAGAAACAAGGGTCAACGAAGGGCTGCTGTCTGTAACAATGACACACTGGTGAAAGGGGCGGATACGCTCCCGACATCATCACGAAAATGAATGAGAGTGCGCGAACGACGCACAAATGGGTGAGCGAAAAACTCTGGTTTGAAGGGCCTTTTATGGGAATCGATGTCAGTATGCTGATGGTGTTTTGCGCGGCGATCGCCGCCCTCGCACTCGGTGTGATGTTGGGCTACATGTGTTTGAAGACGCTTTTCGATGTGTTGCGTTTCCATGCTCGCCTGTCTCCGGCCGGCAGCTCGAAGGCCGAGACGCAGGTTGCACGGGTCTAGAGCAATTTTCGCACTGCTGCTGGAGCGATAGGCGTTTTCGTGGTTTTCTCTAAGGGAAAACCACACCGCGCGATCATTCTCCGGCCACTGTAATTGCGAAAGTGCTTTAAGCTCTTTCCTGATTTCCCCCTATATCCCCCTCGAACATCACAGCCCCTGCGTTTCCGGGGCTTCCTAATCGGCCCGTCTACTGCTGTTGCGGTGGCGGCGGATTGGGTTGTTGCCCTTGCTGTTGTGCCTGGCGCATCTGCTGCAGCTGCTCGAACAATTGCTGCGGCGTCCTCACACCTGGGTTTCCCGGAGCTGCAGGCGGTGGTTGCACATCCGGCGGCGCTGGGTTGACGTCAGAGACTTCCTGCTGCTGTTCGACCGCCTCGTCCGGAACCGCTTGATGGAAAGCCTGCGAAGGCGCAGCCTCTCCGCCATGGGTGACAGGTGTCAGAATCAATTCTCGCGGGGCGCCATTGGTCAGGTCTCCAAGCAGCACCAGGTTGTACGCAGTGCCGTTCAACAAATCGGCAAGCACATCGCGGGGTGTTCCGGGGCCGAACGTGCCGAAAACTCGTTCATCATTGCCCATTCCGCTGATATGCATGCCACTCTGGGTGGCCACTTGGTGCAGTATGGCGGTCAGGCTTGCATTCTCGGCGTGAATCGACAGCCGATTGTCAGCGAAGGCAATCTGGGCCTCTTGCGCCGGCTGCTGCAGCATGGAAACCGGCTCTGCCGGGGCGACCGGCGCTTGCGGGGACTGTATAGCTGGTGCCCCCTGGGCCGGCGCTGCAACCGCTGCACCCGGCGTAGCGGCGGCGGCAGGCTGAGCCACAGTTTCTCGTGGTCCGCGGATGCGTGCGGGAACACTCTGACCCTTAAGATTATGGATCGGGAATACCGCCAGCAGCGCCAGGCCGCCCATCGCGATGACTCGAAGAATTCGCCGTTCGAAGCACGCCATCCCCATACCTCTCGGGCTACCCTGCCCAACCCGCCGCTCCAACTCCACCCGGTGCAGCGATTGTCTCTCTCTGTACTAGACTAGCAGTGGTCGTACCGGAGAGCGAACTGCCGCTGATGCTGCGTTTGGCTCCCCGGCAAATTGAGGAAAGCCCCCATGTTTCTGCTTGCCCGGTTGCACCGGCGCGTCGAACTCGTGATTACTCTTCTTACGCTGCTGGCGCCGGGCCGGATCCTCGCTGTATCGTGCACCACGCAGGCCCAGATGGCCGAAACCGAGCGCAACGCTTTGATCCAGACCGCGCGCACCCTCGCCTCCGCCGTACAGAGCGGAAACGTTGCGGCGGTGCAGGCATTGACCATTCCCAAAGTGAAAACCCAGTTTGATGGCATCGCAAATACCATCGAGCAGACCGCGCCTCTGCTTGCCGGGGCAACTGTGACAATAGACGCTCTGTATGGCCTGGACGCTTCGGATTTAAAGGCCGCGGTAGAGGATACCTCGTTTTTCTGTGGCGTCGCCAACTCACCGGTGCATGTCGACGTCACCATTCCGCAGCTTCCCCAAGGCCAATATGCACTCGCGCTGGTGCATGCCACGGGAGTGAAGCAGCCCCAGCAGATGGCTTTCCTCTTGCAAAAGACCGGCGATTGGCAGTTGGCGGGTTTTTTTGTGAAACCGCTCTTGCTCGCCGGTCACGACAGCGTTTGGTATTGGACCAGGGCCCGTGCCTATAACCAAAAGGGCCAGAAGTGGAATGCCTACTTCTACTACACAACCGCGGCCTATCTGGCGACTCCGGTGGATTTGCTGACCAGTGCAAACCTGGACAAATTGAACCAGGAGGCGGCCGCTTCCAAGCCGGACGGCTTGCCGGGGGCCCAGCCCATGCAGCTCAACGCCGACGGTAAGACTTATTCCGTCAGCGATTTACACACGGATGGATCGCTCGGCGGGCTGGACCTGGTGATCCGTTACGTCGCGGCCGATGCAGCCGATCCGGTCGTTACCCGGGGCCTGAACCTCGAGGTAATGAAGGCCACACTGGCCGCTCACCCGGAACTCCGGGAAGGATTCCACGGGTTGTGGGTCTTCGCGGACGCTCCAAATCAACGGCCCTTTGGCAATGAGCTGGTCATGGGCGAGATTCATTGAGCCTTGCTAGCGCATTTTCACTTCTATTCTGCACGGTCAAGCGCCGCGAGGTGCGGCTTTTCTTGAGGAAAAGCCACGTCGGGAGTGGTTGCTCTGTATACACCAGAAGTGAAAATGCTTTAGCGCCCCCATGCTCCTGATGCAGCATCCGAAAGAATGACCGAGGGAAGAGTGCTGTATGGCTTTTGAGATGGAAAAAACGCTGTCGCGGGCGATTGCCGAGCGAAGGGCATCCCCCAGCTTTGATGGGGAACCAATTCCTGACGCCGACCTCATCAGGATTCTGCGCGCCGGCTTGCAGGCGCCCAGTAGTTATAACCTGCAGCCGTGGCGCTTTATCGTGGTCCGCGGCCAGGAGCAGAAGAAGAAGCTCCGCGCCGCCAGCTATAACCAGGCCAAGGTGGAAGAGGCCTCGGCCATGATAGTGGCCTGCGGGGACGCCGATGGTTGGCGCAGCGGAGACCTCGACGAAATGCTGCGGCTGGGACGCATGGGGGGCATGCCGGAGAATTACGCGGAACAGGCCAAGTCCACCATTCCCAACTATCTGTCCAACCATCCCAACATGCCTTTGTGGCTGACGCGCCAGGTGATGCTGGCCTTCACCCACATGATGCTGATGGCCGAGGTGCTCGGCTATGACACCGCGCCCATGGAAGGCTTTGAGCAGGATAGAGTGCACGAGGTACTCAAGCTTCCACTCAGCTACTCCGTGGTGGCTCTGCTCGGCATCGGTCATCTCAACGGACCGGACAAGTTTCACAGCGAGCGCTTCAATATGGCGCGCACGGTTTTTGCCGAGGAGTATGGCAAGCCGATCCGGTTTGCAGAAGATTTGTAACCCGTCGTTTGGCTCGTTTCTCCACTCGGATTAGCGTCCCACGGACTATTCGAGTACCAGGTCCTTTGCAGGAGAACTTCTGTGCGTCGAGAGTATCCGGAGGCGCCCATCGTCGGCGTTGGCGCCGTGGTGATCGAGGGCGCCAGGGTGTTGCTGGTGCGCCGCGGCAATGCACCCCTCAAGGGCGAGTGGTCCTTGCCTGGCGGCGCGCTGGAGCTGGGAGAGACCCTGCAGCAGGGCGTTGTCCGCGAGGTGCTTGAAGAGACGGGCCTGGTGGTCGAACCGGCAGCCATGATCGAAGTCCTCGACCGCATCACCCGGGATGAGGCATCCGGCCGCATTCATTATCACTATGTGCTGATCGATTTTGTATGCCGCGTGACCGGCGGTACGTTACTCAGCGGCAGCGACGCCGACGAAGCCCGTTGGGTGGGCCGGGAAGAGTTGCAAGAGCAAGGTGGGTATGCTTTAGCGTCTGTAACGGTGCGTGTGATCGAGAAGGCTTTCCGGTTCGATCAGCGTTAAGAATCTATAGGATGAAGAATTCTTCTTCGAGAGCTGCTTGGGGTCTGGGCTTGATCGTACTGGCCGTGGCGCTGGCATTTGCCATTACGGCCTGGCGAAGTCCGCTTTGGCTGGTGGATCGGGAGATCGATGCCCGGCTTCAGCTCCACGGCGTGCGCAGCGAATTTGTGACCGTCCACGGATACAGAATGCATTGTCTGGTAGGTGGCTCCGGGCGTCCGTTGGTTTTGGTACACGGTCTGGGGAGCCGGGCCGCGGACTGGGCAAACCTGATACCGCGGCTGATCGATGGCGGCCATCGCGTCTATGCGCTGGACTTGCTGGGTTTCGGACTTTCTGAACGTCCCAGGGATGCGGACTACTCCATTGCCAACCAGGCGTCGATCGTCGAAGGCTTTCTGGATAGCGAGCATTTGCCCCAGGTAGATCTGGCGGGTTGGTCCATGGGCGGATGGATTGCCATGCGGGTAGCGCTGCAGGACCCGGAGCGCATCCGGCGGTTGGTCCTGCTCGATAGCGCTGGTCTGCGCTTCAAACTGGGATTTGATCCTGGCCTTTTTGTGCCCTCCTCGCCTACGGAGTTGGCGGCGTTGGAGGAGTTGCTCGTTCCTCATCCGCCGCCCCTGCCCGGCTTCCTGGCCATGGCCCTGCTCCGCCGCGGCGACCGCATGGGCTGGGTCATCCGTCGCAGTGTGCACTCCATGATGGCTGGAGACGACCTGCTGGACGGCAAATTGGGTGCCTTGACCATGCCGGTGCTGATCGGTTGGGGTGAGCAGGACCGGATGATCCCGCTGGCGGTCGGCTATAAGCTGCATGCCCAGATACTGCAATCCGTGCTTGATATCTATGCTGGTTGCGGACATCTTGCGCCCGGTCAGTGTGTGAGCCAGGTGGGCCCGAGCGTGGTCGAGTTTCTCAATGCGCAGCCTGCAAGAATGGCAATGGTGCGCATGATCCCGGCAACCAAAAGCCCCTAGTGCGGCGAGCTGTTAATCCCCCCCCAAAAACTGTCATCCCGACCGAAGCTAGCAGAACAGAAAAATTGTCATCCCGACCGAAGCGCATCGAAGTGGAGGGACCTGCTTTTCTCTCCACTCCTGACAAATGCCGCAGGAAAGCGCCACCCTCAGATTTGTCATCCCGACCGAAGCGTAGCGCAGTGGAGGGGCGTCAGCGATCAGTTTCCGCTGCGCACCCTTTCCAGACATACGCCCCTGCCTGGGGTAAGCCAATGTGCGCTAGCACACGGCAGACGAATTGCTCTGCCATCTCGGCGGCGTCCATTGGCCGATTGTAGAAAGCGGGGATCACGGGAAAGATAACCGCCCCCGCGTCCGCGGCCAGGCTCATGTTGCGTAAATGGATCTTGTTAAACGGCGTCTCTCGAATGCACAGAATCAACGGACGCCGCTCTTTGAGACTCACGTCGGCGGCGCGTTCGATCAGGTTTGACGCCAGACCATTGGCGATCCCCGCCAGGGTGCCCATGCTGCAAGGCAAAATGATCATGCCATCCGCGGGATAGCTGCCGCTGGCCGGCCCGGCGCCTATATCGCTTTCTGCCAGTTGCTGTACTTTCGTGGAGGGCTTACCCACCAGCTTTGCTACCAGCTCGCTGCGGCCGCTTAACTGCAGCTCCTCGGCCATCACACGCAGAGAGTTTTCCGAAGCGATGAAGTTGACGTGCGAGACACGCTGGTCAAGCTCCAGCGCCTGCAGCAGGCGTTGACCGAAGATCGATCCGCTGGCGCCCGTTAGGGCGACGGTCAGGTTCATGCCAGCACTCGATCGAAGATTGCATCGACGTTGGCTAGCTGGCGTTCGAATTGAAAGGTCCGGTCCAGTCGGCCGGACGGCAAGCGATCCGTGATCGCGGAATCATGCTCGACCAGGTCGCGGAAGACCAGGTCTTCCTTCCATGCCCGCATGGCGTGCGCCTGCACCAGCCGATAGGCTTCTTCCCGCGACATGCCGGCCTCCGCCAGGTCGAGCAGAAGCTGGCCGGAAAAGATGAGGCCTCCCGTACTCTCCAGGTTCTTAAGCATGCGACGGGGATAGACCAGCAGCTTCTCGATCAGCGCCGTCGTCTTGGCCAGCATGTAGTCGGTCAGGATGGTCGAATCGGGAAAAATGATCCGTTCGACCGAGGAGTGTGAGATGTCCCGCTCGTGCCACAAGGCCACATTTTCCAGGGCCGCCTGCGTATTGGAGCGCAGCACCCGCGCCAAACCGCTCATTTGTTCTGAGGTGATGGGGTTTCGTTTGTGCGGCATGGAGGAGGAGCCCTTCTGCTTCTCGGAGAAAAACTCCTCCGCCTCACGCACTTCGGTGCGTTGCAGATGCCGGATTTCCGTGGCGATTTTATCCAGCGTGGACGCCAGCACGGCCAGGGTCGCGATGTACGCAGCGTGCCGATCGCGCTGGATGACCTGCGTGGCTACCGGCGCGGCGCGCAGTCCCAGCTTGGCGCAGATGCGCTCTTCGTGCTCGGGCTTGAGATGCCCAAAGGTGCCGACGGCGCCCGAAAGCTTGCCCACACGCATGTCTTCTGCGCTGGCGTCGAAGCGAGCCAGGTCGCGCCGGATCTCGGCATACCAGTTAAGCAGTTTGAGGCCGAAGGTCGTTGGCTCGGCGTGGATCCCGTGCGTGCGCCCGATGGTCGGCGTGTGTTTGAATTCCAACGCGCGCTGCCTGAGGATGCTGGCCAGCGCCAGAATGCCCTCACGGATCAACCCGGAAGCCGCTTTGATTTGCAGTGCCTGGGCGGTGTCCACCACATCGTTCGAAGTGAGGCCGTAGTGCAGCCAGCGGGCCTCCGGCCCGACCTTCTCCGCCACCGCAGTGGTGAAGGCGATGACGTCATGTTTGACCTCGGCTTCGATTTCCTGGATGCGGGTGACGTCGATTTCTCCATAGGCGCGGATCGCCCGCGCAGCCGCCTGAGGTACGATGCCCGCCTCGGCCAGGACTTCGGACGCCGTAGCCTCGACCTCCAGCCACATGCGGTACTTGTTTTCTTCACTCCAGATCCGGCCCATCGCCGGGCGGGTGTAACGAGCGATCAACCAACGCCTCCCCTAAAGCAGTTAGCAACGTACTATTCTATCGTTGCTGCATCTGACTAAGCGGGAGTGAACCATCCATGGACGAATCACCTGAACTGATTACGATTGAACTGTTTCGCGACGCCTTGGAAGCAGATATGGCAAAAACCCGGCTGGACTCGGCGGGGATCACCAGCTTTCTGGTGGGAGAAAATGCTGCCATGCTTTACGGGACCGGGTTGGGTGGGCTGCAGCTGCAGGTGAGCCCTAAAGATGAAACGGATGCCCGAAGCATCCTGAACGACCCTGGCCCGGGCGGCGAGGTCGCCTCAGTCCCCGAAATCGATTGAGGTCCTAGCGGCCGTGGAGTGGGCTGGATTGGGCCCCGTTCCCCACCCCGAATAGCTCGCCCATTTCCTCGTGCAGGAAGCCTCGGCCTGCACGGTACGGTTGGATCCACTTGCCATCAATGACAAATTGAGGAATGGCTCGCTTGCCGACGTGAAGCATCACTTCGTCGGCAGCGCCGGGGTTCGTCTCGATGTCGATCTCGGTATACGAAATCTGGTGCTTTTCGAGAAACTTCTTGGCTTCGCGACAATCGCGGCACCACGACGCGGAATAGACCAGCACGTGCATACACCAATCATACCGATAAGCGGGCTACTTTGCCGCTGTTCGTCCAGTTGAGCGGCGGACGAACAGGTCATTCCCTATCCTCCCCTTTAGCCATCCCAAACCCGCAGCGAAGCGTAGCCGAGGAATCTGCAACAAGAGTTTTAGGAATTTCCCCTGCCACGAATGCGGGTGCCCCATACCCCGGATTTCCTGTGGAGCTTTGTGGAGTTGGCGACCTTCTTGCGGCTTTCCTTAAGAGAAAGCCGCACATGCTGGACTGGATGGAATCGCGTACAGGAAATCCCCATATCTCGCGTTTTTTGCGAGATGTGGGAAATTCACAGACCTTGACGATTTGTAATCTCGGGGATCCATCGAAATTTCCAAGAGCTGACGGGAGACAGCAGTGAATTTCCCACATCTCGCAAAAAACGCGAGATATGGGGCACCCGCATTCGTGGCAGGGGAAATTCCTAAACTCTTGTTCTCACGCAGGCTCTTCAACCCGTACATAAGCAAGCAGTCCTTGTGCGGCAAGCCGCTGAGGGAGCGAATTGGAGGGATCTGCAGTTCTCTCCACCCCGCTGAGATCTTCCTCGAAGTCGAATGGGGACCTGCTGTTCGCCCATCCACTAACAAACGCGACTCTCCACCCCCCCCGCCAATTCGCCCCGAATGAGTCTTCGCCCGTCCCCCGGTGACTTTTATTGTTACGATTCGTCATTTAGGATCGAAGCGAAACGCTACACATCATAAGCTGGGAGCAAGTGTTGCGCGAAGCATCCATGGGTAAAGCAAAATGGAATCTGGTCGTTGGCATCCCTACTCGAGGACGCCCCTTAATCCTCGCGGAAACCATTGCTTTTCTCGCCGCCCAGAGAAGGCAGCCTGACCAGATCGTCGTGGCGTATGCAGAGTTGGCGGATATAGGCGACGCGGCCGCCCGGTTCCCGAACGTCACCTTCATCCAGGCAGAGCTGGGACTCACCCGGCAGCGGAATGCCATTCTGGCCCTTGCCCGGCACAGCGACATGCTGGTTTTCATCGACGATGATTTCTATCTCGACCCCCAATACCTCCAGATCAGCGAGCGCTTTTTTGTAGCCCACCCCGAGGTCGTGGCTGCGTCCGGGAGGGTTTTGGCCGATGATGTGAAAGGCCCCGGTCTCACGGTCGCGCAGGCTATGGCCATTGTTGCCAATAACAGCGGCGCCCGCATCGTGCAGCGCATCGATCCGGCATTTTTTGCTTACGGCTGCAACATGTGTCTCCGTATGGCTCCGATACGCAAACATGGGCTGCGTTTCGATGAGACGCTTCCGCTCTATGGTTGGTACGAAGACTGGGATTTCTCCCGCCAGTTAGCTCCATTCGGCTCGATCGTTCGCATCTCCGATGCCTGCGGAGTCCACCTCGCCGTCAAGATTGGCCGCCTCACCGGCGTGCGCATGGGCTATGCGCAAGTGGCCAATCCGATCTACCTTGCGCGCAAAGGAACCTTCCCCTGGTCCCATGTGCTTCGATTTATCGTGGGTCCATGTCTGAAGAACCTCGTGCGCAGTCTTGCCCCGGAGGCCCACGTAGACAGGCTGGGAAGATTTTGTGGAAACCTCGCCGCATTCCGCGATCTGCTGACCGGGACGCTCAGTCCGGAACAGATCACCAATCTCTAGAGCATTTTCACTTCTACTCTGCACAGTCGGTTTCAGGGAAGTGCGGCTTTTCTTGAGGAAAAGCCGCGTCGAGAGCGGTTGCCTTGTATACACCAGAAGTGAAAATGCTGTAGCAGCTCACAAACTAGACGACCACACTCAGCCTTTGCGCCAGTCGCTATATTGCAGCAGGATGTATTGATCCGTCATGCCCGCGATATAGTCGGCGACCACTCGGGGCAAGCCTTGGCTGGGCACCTGCGACTGGCTCGCGGCCGGTAGCAACGATGGATCGTTGACCCAGCGGGCAAACAGCTCGCGCACCACCGTAGTCGCTTCCTGCAGGTCCCGCTGCAACTCCTCGCGGCTGTAAAGCGTGGCGTACAGATGTTGCTTGGCTTCGCGGCGAAGGTCTTCGATCTCCGGGGAAAAAGCCACCAGCCGCTGCCCGGATCGCCTTACATCCGTGAGGGTGGCCACCCCTCCAGCGTTTACACGCCGCCTCGTTTCGCGAATCAGATCACCCACCAGCGTGTTCAGCATCTTCTTCAGCGCTTCGTTCCCCTGCAGATTTTCCGCTGCTGTCGGATGCTCCCGCTCCACTGCGCGCAAGGACTGATCGAAGATGCGTACATGCTGCCGCAAGGCTTTCGCATGCAGCATGCCGGCTTCGATCCCGTCGTCCATGTCGGCAGTGATGTAGGCGATCTCGTCGGCCAGATCGATGAGCTGTGCCTCCAGGGGTGGCTGCTGGTCGAGGAAGTAGGGTGTGAGTTCCGGATGGTCGGCTACGGAGTAGCTACGGGAGTGTTTGACGATTCCCTCACGCACGCCAAGCGTCAGATTCAGCCCGCGAAAGGCGGCGTAACGAACTTCGAAGTATTCGACGATGCGCAAGGCATGCAGATTGTGGTCGAAGCCAAGCCCAAAGGGCCGCAACGCTTCATCCAGGGCCTTCTCGCCGGCATGCCCGAAAGGTGGGTGCCCGATGTCATGCACCAGCGCCAGCGCTTCGGTCATGTCTTCATTCAAATGCAGCGCGTTGGCAATGGCGCGCGCGATTTGCGCCACTTCCATGGTGTGCGTGAGCCGGCTGCGAAAGTGGTCGGAGTGGCGGTGGGTAAAGACCTGCGTTTTTCCCGCCAGGCGGCGGAAGGCTCGCGCATGAATGACCCGCGCGCGGTCACGCTGGAAAGCAGTTCGGTAAGCATGCGCTGCTTCGGGATGCTCCCGCTGCGTCAGCTGGCTGTCGTCAGCAACGGAACACCCGGGCGGCAGCGCGTAGGTTTTCTCGGAGCCGCCGGGCCCGGCCACTTACTGCTTCGGGCTGGCGCCAGCCGATTCTTCCTTGGCCAGCTTGACCCGCGCGCTATCCAGCTTCTTCTGCACTTTGCTCACATCTCCGGGATCGGCATCCGCGGGCGTGGTGCGCGCATATTCCTGCAGGCTTTGTTCCCATTGCCCAGCCGCCAGCTTCAGGCGGCCTGTCTTCTCGTAAAGCTCGCCCAGGTGGTCGTGGACCGCCGGGTCCTTTGCCATGCGTTCCGTGGCCTTGCGCAAATTGGCTTCCGCCAGTGCGTACTGGCCCATTTTGAAGTAAACCCAGCCCAACGAATCCAGGTAGGCGCCATTCTGCGGATCGAGCTGTACCGCCTTTTGCACCATAGCCAGTGCATCATCCAGCTTCACTCCGCGATCGGCCAGCATGTAGCCCAGGTAATTGAGCGTCATGCTGTTATTGGCGTCGATGGCCAGGATCTTGCGGAATTCCTCTTC
>Ga0182015_10004465_pt1 | contig 15054 bp, 14 predicted proteins | sample 712P3MmetaG_FD_120478 | JGI IMG/M metagenome (GOLD analysis project Ga0182015, IMG submission 120478) | Permafrost microbial communities from Stordalen Mire, Sweden - 712P3M metaG | ecosystem: Environmental > Terrestrial > Soil > Wetlands > Permafrost | place: Sweden: Stordalen | collected...
ATCGTTCACGCCAGCCTGTGCATCCTGCTGCTCGCCACTGCGGCCAATCTCGCGGCGCAGCCCGAAACGATTTCCAAATACCACGATCCCGCGGAACTCGTGCGCAAGGTAGTGCAGAACGAAATCAAGGCATCCAACGATGACAACGCTCACTTTCTGTTTCACGGCACCAAGACCACGCCGAAGGGATCCACCACCAGGATCTACGTCGAAACCAAGGGCGCTACCGCCGGCCTGGTCATCGCTTACAACGACAAACCCCTGACGCCCGAACAGCGCAAGGATGAAGAAGCTCGCGTCGAGCGTTTCATCGATCATCCCGAAGAGCTGCAAAAAAAGCGCGAGCAGGAGCATGAGAACGTCGAGCACACCATGCGCATCATGCGCGCTTTGCCCGACGCGTTCCTGTATGAATATGCCGGCGAAGAGCTCGGTTCAGACGGCATTGGCCGCAGCGGCGATCCACTGGTCAAACTGAAACTCGAACCGAATCCTCGCTACGATCCCCCTTCGCGTGTGGAGGAAGTCCTGACGGGAATGCACGGCTACCTTCTGGTGGACCCCGTCAATTACCGCATCGCCAGCATCGACGGCACACTCTTCAAACCCGTTAGCTTCGGATGGGGAATTCTCGGGCATCTCGATCGCGGCGGCCGCTTCGTGGTCCACCAGCAGAAGGTTGGCGATAATTGCTGGGAAGTCTCCGCCATGACGCTCAGCTTCACGGGAAAAATCCTTCTGGTGAAAAGCCTCTCGATTAACTCGACGGAGATCTTCAGCGCCTTCGAACGCGTTCCCGCCGATATGACGTTCGCCCAGGCCCTGGACCGTCTGAAGAAAGAAACAAACTGACTCCGCCCGAAGAATGGAATGAGCGCGAAACCTCCGTTCCTGAATCGAAAAGGCGGCCGAACCATCTAAATCCCATTACTCGAACCGGGGTTTTGTGCGCCCTCGCCTATGAATCTTCTTTATCTTTATTCGAAACAGTACTGGAAGCTCTTCGTCGTTGCTCTTCTGCTGGCTGCAACCAATCAAATATTTTCGCTGCTCGACCCGCTGATTTTTCGTCATGTGATCGACAGCTACGCCACTAAGTATCACCAGTACACGCAAGGCCAATTTATCCGCGGAGCCGGACTCTTACTGTTGGCCGCAGTCGGTGTGGCGTTCATTTCACGCGTAGCCAAGAACTTCCAGGATTATTTCGTAAACGTCATCGTGCAGCGCCTCGGCGCGAAAATGTACTCCGATGGAATCCGCCATTCCCTCGATTTGCCTTACCAGGTTTTTGAAGACCAGCGCAGCGGCGAAACCCTCGGCAAGTTGCAGAAGGTTCGCAGCGACGTCGAGCGCTTTATCACCGCCGCCATCAATGTGCTCTTCATCTCGGTCGTAGGCATCGTCTTCGTGATGATCTACGCCTTCAACGTGCACTGGTCGATCGCCCCCGCATTCCTGATTACCGTTCCGCTGCTTGGCATCATCAGTTCCGTTCTAAGCAAGCGCATCAAGAAAATGCAGAAGACCATCGTCGCCGAGACCACTGCGCTCGCCGGTTCGACGACCGAGTCGCTGCGCAACATCGAGTTGGTCAAAAGCCTCGGCCTCGCGCACCAGGAAGTGGAACGCCTCAACGGCATCACCGGCAAAATCCTTCGGCTCGAACTCATGAAAGTGAAATACCTGCGCAGCCTCAGCTTCATCCAGGGAACGGCCGTCAATGCCTTGCGCACCAGCATTCTGTTTCTGATGCTCTACTTGATCTTCCGCCAGGAAATCACGATCGGCCAGTTCTTCTCGCTGATGATCTATTCGTTCTTCATTTTCACGCCGCTGCAGGAGCTGGGCAACGTCATCAACATTTACCGTGAAACCGAAGTCTCGCTGCAAAACTTTCAGCAGATCCTCGACACTCCTCGCGATCCCAAACCAGCCGATCCCGAACCGGTCGACGAGTTAATGACGCTCCAATTCGAGCAAGTCAGCTTTCAGCACCAGAGTTCTACGTGCCTGGCCCTCGATGAAATCGGCTTCAGCGCCGCCCGCGGAGACACGATTGCTTTTGTCGGACCCTCGGGCGCAGGCAAGTCAACATTGGTGAAACTGCTGGTCGGCCTGTACGCTCCGAAATCCGGCGAGATTCTCTACAACGGAATTCCGTCCAATCGCGTGGACCTGGATATCCTTCGCGAAAAAATCGGATTCGTGACCCAGGACACGCAGTTATTTTCAGGATCGATCCGCGAGAACCTGCTCTTCGTCAATCCCCACGCAACCGATGCGGAATGCATGGCCGTATTGCAGCAAGCCGCCGCGCACAGCCTGCTCTCCCGCGCAGATCGCGGCCTCGACACGCTCATCGGCGAAGGCGGAGTAAAAGTTTCCGGCGGCGAAAAGCAGCGCCTCTCGATTGCCCGCGCACTCCTGCGTCATCCGCAGCTGCTGGTTTTCGATGAGGCCACGTCATCGCTCGACTCGCTGACCGAGGAAGAAATCAGCCGGACCATCCGCGAAGTCGCGACGAATCAGGAGGCCATCACGATTCTGATTGCTCACCGCCTGTCCACGGTGATGCACGCCGACCGCATCTATGTGCTGGAGCGCGGTCACATCGTCGAATTCGGACGTCACTCTGAATTGCTCGATCAGAAAGGCCTCTACTACGCCATGTGGCGTCAACAAGTCGGCGAGCGCGAAGCCGTGGCGCAAGGCAAGTAACCAAATTTCCAACTGCGTAGACTATTATTCGACAGTCTGGGTTTGGGGTGGCGCGGCGCTTCAGCGCTGCGATAAGGCGGCTTGTTTCGATGCTGGCTTTAGCCGCCGAGGTCACTCAGCCGGCCAAACACTCGATCGCTTGCACCGCTTCCGCCGGCAACGCCAGGTTGCGGCTCTCGAGATCCTCCCGCATGTGCTCCGCGCTGGAGGTTCCGGTCAGCGGCAAAATCCCAACACTGCGCGCAAAACTAAAGATGATCTGCGCCGGAGTAGCGTCAGCAACCGCACCTACCTTGGCAATCAGCGGATGATTCATCACTTCCCGATTTGCCGTCAGCAGCGAAAATCCCTGGTAGATGATCTTGTGCTCGCGGCAGACCTGGCGCACATCGCGGTCCCATCCCAAACGAGCGTAGCAGCGGTTCTGCACAAACGCTGGCAACTCCGCGCCCGTGCCGGCCATCTGCTGCAAGTGCTCTAACGAAACATTGCTGATGCCAAGCAGGCGCGTGCGTCCGGCATCACGTTCTCTGCGCATCGCCTCCCAGACTTCGGCATCAGCGTCTGTCCAGTCATCATTCGACGATGGCCCATGCAGTACATAGCTGTCGACATAATCGGCGCCCAGATGCGCCAGCGAGCTCGCCATCGACTGCTTCACCTGGACCGCAAGCTCAGCCGCGGGATCGTACGGCAGCCGATGGTCCTGCCCGCGCTGATAAGTAAACTTCGTTTGCAGAAAAAGCCCGTCGCGCCTGACTAGCCCCGCGCTATACGCTGCTGCCAGAGCTTGCCCGACTCCTTCTTCGAAATAGTGCCGCCGCTGATTTGCCGTATCGATGGCACGAAAGCCCGAACGCAGCGCCAGTTCTGTGAGTCCCGCAGTCCGGTCTTCCTTCCACGCGGTGCCATAAATAAAATCGGGAACCAGCGGATCTGCAGTCGCTGGCATCGAGTCGATCACGCGATCACGGGAATTTCGGCGATTCCCCTGGTCCCAAACACGCGCCGGTAACGCGCTATCTCCGCCGGCGTGCCCAGCGCTTTCGCGTAGTTGTCGGAGAGTTTCACCGCCGGCTTGCCTTCAACCGTCGCCACCTTGCAGATCAGGCTGACCGGATCAAAGTCACTGCCGCCCGCCGGGTCGCAGCCACGGAAATCGTTGGTCAGAAAAGTTCCCCAACCGGCGCTGAAGCGAATGCGCCGCCCAGCCGTCCATTTTTGCGCGTCATGAAAGTCATCCGCGCTGCGGAAATCGCCCGTCGTCGCGCCACCCATGAGCGTTCCGCCAAAATAAGCATGCAGCCCAAGAATGTCGTCGACATCGAGCGCATCCGAAGCGATGATGAGCTTCTCCTGCGGCTTGCGCCCGCGCTTCTTCAACCACTCGATATATTCGTCGCCGGCGATATACGGATTCTTGCTGTCGATGCGCTGCCCGGTCCAATCCGCCGCCCACTCAGGAGCGTTCTCCAGGAATTGCGTAGTACCAAATGTATCCGGAAGCATAATGCGGAGCGCCCCTTCGTACGTCGCCTGCCACAATTCGAGCACGCGGTATTGCGAAGCTTTCAGCGCCTCGTCATCCGCCGCCAGCGCCGCCAGCACCATCGGGATCTCGTGCGCATTGGTGCCAATCGCTTCCAGATCGTGCTTGTGGGCAAGAAAGGCATTCGACGTTCCCGTAAACGCTGCGTTCAGGTTCGCCGCCATCGCGTTGACTACATACTCCTGCCAAAGAAAGCTATGCCGGCGGCGGGTCCCGAAATCGGCCACAGCCAGCCCAGGAACGCCGCGCAACCGCTCAATCTTCCCCCACAATTTTGTTTTCGCCCGCGCATACAAAATGTCCAGACCAAACTCGCGCAGCTTCTTCAATCCCGCTCTCGTCTTCAACTCGTCGAGAATGGAGAGCACATAAAGTTCCCACATCGTCGTTTCGGTCCAGAGGCCGTCAAAAGAAATATCAAACTGTCCATGCTTGACCGAAACTTCGTAGTCCGACAGCCGGAAATCCCGCTCCAGCCATTCAAGAAAAGCGGGCTCAAAGATCCCGCGCCGTCCATAAAAAGTGTTGCCTGCCAGCCATACCAGTTCCGACCGGCGAAACATCAGGCGGCGTGCGTGTTCCATCTGGCTGATCAGTTCCTCGCGGTGAAACATATCGGCCAGCCGCATCGAGCTCGTGCGATTGATGAGCGAGAACGAGACCTGCGTTTTCGGATAATGTTTCCAGATGAACTGCAGCATCAGCAGTTTGTAGAAATCCGTATCCAGCAGCGAACGGATGACCGGGTCGAGTTCAAAGTTGTGGTTATGTCCCCGCTCGGCGAAGTTGATGATCATCTTGGTTAATCTGTTACGTAATCTGGCGCCCGATCCTGGTGCTTGGTCCCGTGGCGATCTTCTATCCTCTATAACCACGCCGCGAAAAGCAACCCTGTGAACTAACGAGGTGCATCCGACCACGGCTCGACTGACTTTGAGATGCTAAACACGGTACTATCGAATCTTGCATGAGTCAGCCTCGGCCCCTCCATTCCGTCCGATCTCGCTCATCTTTATTTTCGTTTCCGTTCCTCCTCGGTTGGGCCAGCGTCGCGAGCCATGCAATGTCGGCATCGGCTGCGGCTCTGCCCGCCATGTTCCTACTGCGCTCCACCCCCCGGGAAGAGATTTATAACTTTCTCTGGGCGCTGGTCTTTGGCTTTGCCACGCTCAACATCTTGAGCCTCGGAGCGCGCCGCTTTGAAGAGCAAAAATCCGGCCTCAATTTCGGCGAAATCCTGGCCGTGCTCGTCGTCGTTGTGTCCATCGTTTTGCTCGCCTGGGAAATGCTCTACGTATTTCACATTCTGCCCATCCGCCTCACCCCCTCCTGACCCCCATCGGGACTTCGACTGCCGTATGCGGTATCATCGCCTGTGGCGAAACGCGAACCCCATCTGCACGATTCCAGTTTTGACGTGACCTGCCCCTGCTGCAGCGCGGTCATGAAGATCGATCCGGCCACGCACGGCATCATCGCCCACACCGCTCCGGTCAAGCCGAAGACCTTCAATGATATGGAAGAAGCTGCACGCGCTATGAAAGAGCAAGACAGCCGCCGCGATTCGATCTTCCGCCAATCGCTCGAAGCCCAAAAGCATGCCTCCGAACTGCTCGAGAAAAAATTCCAGGAAGCGGTGAAGAAAGCCAAAGAAACGCCAGACACCGGCCGTCCCATCCGCGATTTCGATCTGGATTGAGAACAACTTTCTGAGAACTGAGAACCGGGAACTGAGAACTCTTTCATGACACCTCTTCTTCTCGGCCACCGCGGCGCGCGATCTTCCCGGCAGATTCCCGAAAATACGTTGGCATCGTTCGAGCTCTGTTTGCAGCATGGCTGCGACGGCTTCGAATTTGACGTCCGCCAATCCGCCGACGGCCAAGCCGTAATCTGCCACGACCCAACCACGCGCGGAATGAAAATCGCGACGACCCCATCAGAAGAGTTAACCCTGCCCACCCTCGAACAAGTTCTGGAGAAGTTCTCCAGTCGCGCGTTTCTCGATATCGAATTGAAAGTCGCCGGCCTCGAACCGCAGACGCTCGCCGCGTTGCGCAACCATCCGCCGCAAAAAAACTACGTTGTGTCGTCGTTTCTCCCCGAAGTACTCACCGCCCTTCGCAATCTCGATCGCACAATCCCGCTGGGATTCCTTTGCGAGAATGCGGAGCAGCTTGCGAGTTGGCCCCATATCTCGTCCGAGTGGGTCATTCCTCATCACAAGCTGGCGGATCAGAGTTTGGTCGAACTGCTTCACGCCGCCGGCAAGAAAATCATGGTTTGGACCGTCAACCGCGCCGAGCAAATGCGCGACCTCGCAACCTGGGGCGGAGATGCCATCATCTCCGATCAAACCGAATTGATGGTTGCTTCCCTGCGCCAGTCTCATCACGACCATTGCTCCCCCCACCCGCGTCATTTAGATTGAACAGAATGTCCTCGACCGGTGAACGATTCGAGCGAGCAGTCCAGATCATGGCGCGGCTGCGCGCCCCCGGCGGATGCCCCTGGGACCGCGAACAGACCTTCGACACCATCAAGCCCTATACGCTCGAAGAAACCTACGAAGTCCTCGAAGCCATCGACAACCGCGATTGGCCCGAACTGACCGGCGAGCTCGGCGACCTGCTATTGCAGGTGTTGTTCTATTCGCAAATGGCGCGCGAGCAAGGCCTTTTCTCGGTCGACGACGTGCTCGACCGCCTCTCCACCAAACTGGTCGACCGCCATCCCCACGTATTCGGAGACGTCAAAGCCGACACTCCCGCCGAAGTCCTGCGCAACTGGGAAGCGCTGAAGGCGATTGAGAAAGAGAAAGAGAACGACAAGAAGAAGCGGCTCGGAGCCGACAAAGACGAGAGAGGCAAATCGGAAGAGCCACAGTCGGTCCTCGCCGGTGTCTCGTCGAAAATGCCCGCGCTGATCGAGGCGTATAAACTCAGTTCCCGCGCATCGCGCGTTGGATTCGACTGGCCGGAAATCGGCGGCCTCTTCGCCAAACTCGCCGAAGAAACTGCGGAATTGCAGGCAGAGTTAAAGTCCGCTCCTTCGCTGTCCATCAAACGCGAGAACGGCATCGCGGGTGCGGGAAAACCGCAAATCACGCAGGAGCAGTACGAGCGACTCGAAGATGAGGTCGGAGATCTGTTCTTCGTTCTCGTCAATATTGCCCGCTATCTGTCCCTCGATCCCGAGTCGGCGTTGCGAAAAACGAATCGCAAATTCAGACGCCGCTTTCAGTGGATGGAAGAACGACTCCGCGCCAGCGGCCGCGCGCCAGAGCAGGCCTCGGCGGACGAACTCGAATCATTATGGCAACAGGCGAAGCAGCAGGAAAGCCCGGCGAAGCAGAAGAGATGACCGGCGTAGCAGAAAAAAAGCCCGGCGTAGCGGCGGTGACGATCCGCAAGTGTGAAACGCTTGCGGAGATGCACGCCTGCTTCGCGCTGCAAAAAGAAGTTTGGAAGTTCGCCGACGCCGAACTGGTCCCGGTGCGCATCTTCGTCGTCGCCGGAAAGATCGGTGGCCAGGTGATCGGCGCTTTTATTCCTGGAAACCGCGCCGATGGCAACGACGAACTCATCGGTTTCGCGCTCGCGATTCCTGGAGTGCGCAACCGTCATTCTTACCTGCACTCGCAGATGCTGGCCATCCGCCAGCAATATCGCAATCGAGGACTGGGACGCCGCATCAAGCTCCATCAGCGTGAAGATGCGCTGGCCCGCGGTTTCGACCTGATGGAGTGGACGTTTGATCCCCTGGAAATAAAAAACGCGTATCTCAACATCGAAAAACTGGGCGCCATCGCGCGACGCTACAGCGTGAACCAATACGGCATCACCTCGTCGCCCTTGCAGGGCGGATTGCCCACGGACCGGCTGGTGGCGGAATGGTGGATGAAGTCAAAACGTGTAGAAGCCGTGCTGGCGGACGCTCCTCCCGCCACCTTCGAATGCCGCGGGCGCATCGAGGTTCCGGCTGAGATCTACGAATGGAAAGCAGATCCTGCAAAGAGCGCACAAGCATTGGCTATCCAGAAGCGCAATCGCGCGCAGTTCGCGCAAGCATTCACCGAGGGACTGAGCGTACTCGGCTACGAGCGCAACGAGAGTAACGAGCGCGGAGACGGCCGGTTCCTGCTGGGTAAGTGGGACGAGCATTTGGGGTATTGATAAGTATTGATACGGTTCACGACTTACTATGAAAATTAACTCCATCACCCTCCGCGAACTCCACATGCCGCTCGTGCATTTTTTTGAAACAAGTTTTGGACGAGTCTACAGCCGCCGCATCCTGCTGGTCAGCGTCGATGCCGATGGCGTCCGCGGCTGGGGTGAGTGCGTCGCCGGAGAAGATCCGTTCTACAGTCCCGAGTGGACCGACACCGCGTGGCCCACCATCAAGAAGTATCTGGCGCCGTTGCTGTTGCAGGGCGAGATCGCATCCGGTCGTGATTGTGCAGCGCGCTTCGCGCGCGTCCGCGGTCACCGCATGGCCAAAGCCGCGCTCGAAAACGCAGCGTGGGACGCCGAGGCCAGGCAAAAACAAATGCCGCTCTGGCAATTGCTGGGCGGATCGCGCCGCGAAATCGCCTGCGGCGTTTCCATCGGCATTCAAGACACTCCCGATCAACTTCTGCAGAAGATCGGAACCGAGCTCGCCGCAGGCTACCGCCGTATCAAGATCAAAGTGAAGCCCGGATGGGACCTGAATGTGCTGGAGAAAATTCGCTCTCGCTGGGCCGATATCGTTCTCAGCGTCGACGCGAATTCCGCCTACACCCTCGACCAGGTCGAGCACCTGCGCAAGTTCGATGCCTTCAACCTGCTCATGATCGAGCAGCCGCTATGGAACGACGAAATCTATCTCCACGCGTGTCTGCAGAAAGCTCTCCGCACCTCGATCTGTCTCGACGAATCGATTCTCAACGCCCGCGACGCCGATTTCGCTCTCGAAATTGGCGCCTGCCGCATCCTCAATATCAAGGTCGGCCGCGTTGGCGGATTCAGTGAAGCGAAGAAAATCCACGACGTCGCCGCGCGCCACAATGTTCCCGTTTGGTGCGGAGGGATGCTCGAGTCGGGCGTTGGCCGCGCCCACAACATCGCATTATCGACGCTGGAAAATTTCCGCCTGCCCGGCGACGTCTCCGCTTCAAAGCGCTATTGGAAAGAGGACATCATCGACCCCGAGGTCGAAGTCCGTGCCGATGGAATGATTCAGATCAGCGATGCGCCCGGAACCGGCTATCGCGTACGCGAAGATTTGGTGCAGAAATTTACCGTGCGCGAAGAAACATTTCGCACTGAAAAATAAAGAACTGAGAACCGAGAACTAAGAACCGAGAACTGAGAAGTCTCAAGCCGTCCCGGTATTCGCCAGCGCTTCCACCGCTTCCCACGTCGTCGCGAAGGTCATGAAGAAGTCGTTCACCTTGGTGATCTCCATGATCTTGCGTACTCGCGGCTTGATCGCCGTCAACACCAGGCATCGTCCCGTCTTTTGATGCGAGACATTCGCCGCCACCAAAGAGCCCAATCCCACCGAATCGATGTAAGGCACATCGGAGAGATCGACAATCATGGTATCCGCATTCTCATGGCGCACCGCCCGCTCGAATTGCGGCGCAGTTTCAATCGTGATCGGACCGCGCAGCAGCAGGATGCGCTGGTCTTCGGCCACTCCTTCATAACGCTCGACAGTTAGCTCCTGCACTCCCATAGCAGCCCGATTGTAGGACTTCCCGCCTTCCCTGTCATCTCTTTCCCGCCCGTTATTTTCAGCACCCTTCCATCGGAAAATCCGCATCCAGCGCCCTACTGCGGTTTCTTGTCGTCTCCATAAGTCGAGTACTGGTCGCCAGGATGCTTCAACTTTACCGTGATCTGCATCTCCGGCTTGTTGATCTCGTAGTCTTCACCAAAAGTCTGAAAACGCGGCGCCAAAATCTGCACCCGCAGCGGCCCATACGGAATGCCGTCAATGCTCGCCTTTCCGTCGGCATCGGTCTTCAGGTCCATCTCACCTTCACCTTGCTTTCCTTTGTGCTTCACCGGATGCAGCACCACTTCCGCGTTCCGCACTGGCTTGCCGTCGGTATCGCGCACCACCACAAATTTCACACTCGACAACGGCCCTTCGTCATCCTGGGCCAAAGCCAATCCGGCCGTGCAAAACGCAAACACAATCGCCGCCACCGTTACTGAAAATTTTCTTTTCATAATTGCACTCTCACATTAATTCACTGCGGCTTCTGCGCCGGCTGGTCTTTGCCATACGTCGAATACTGTCCTCCCGGACGCTTCAGCTTCACCATAATTTCCAACTCCGGCTTGTTGATCTGGTAATCCTCGCCAAATGTCTGGTATCCCGGCGCCAGCACCTGGATCCGCAACGGACCATACGGAATCCCCTCAATATTCGTCCGCCCGTCGTTGTCCGTCTTCAGTTCCATGCCGCCTTTGGTCTGCTCGCCCTTCTTGTTCACCGGATGCAGCACCACCGCCGCATTCCGGACCGGCTTGCCGTTGTAGTCCTTCAGCACAACAAACTTCAGGTTCGACATCGGCCCTTCATAGTCATCATCCTGTTGGGCCCACGCCAACCCGCTAAGGCCAAACCCAAGCAGAATCACCACCGCCATCGCAACTCCAAAAGCATTCTTCATATATGACCCGCTACTTCATCCCCTTCACCGCATACACCTGCGATAACGTCTGCATGTAACGATACGCGTACATGCCTCCATCGCCCGACAAATAGGAAGCACTCAGGCTCACCGATCCAGCGGCCAGGTCTTCCCCAATAGTTCTCGCCAACTCCATTTTCCCGGTGACGACATCAACCCGATAAACGCTGGCACTCTTGCTCTGCTGCCGCGCGGGGAGCGCGATCACCGACGCTCCATCCGGCGACCACCCGCTCAGCCGGTAATTCGCATCGAGCCCGGGAATCATTCTCATGCCACTCCCATCCAGCGGCCAGACTCCCCATTTTCCATCCGGACCCTGCACCGCCGTGCTCCGCCCGTCCGGCGACGGCACGACCCCAACCACGCCCTCTGGAGTCACCGGCCGCGAATCGCCATTGCTCACCGCAACCACGTAATCGCGCGCGCCGTGTCCCGGCTCGACTCCGCTCACCAGCAATTCTTTGCCACCGGCCAGCCATCGCACTCTCTCGTAACTCACTTTGTCGTGGGTTAGTTGCCGCGCCTCACCCGCGCCCGTCGGCACCAGCCTCAGCGGACCGCCGTTCGGCGGTTGCGTAACCACCCATTTTGCGTCGGGAGAAATCGCCAATCCTCTTCCCTCGCCAATCCGCACCGGCGGTGATCCGTCGGTATCGCGGACAAAGACCGTGTAATTCGGGCCGCCCCCTTGCCCCGACTCGTCGAATAAGATCTTGCGGCCATCCGGAGTTACATCGCTCAGATACGACCAGTCGTACCAACCCAGCTCGCGCACATCTTTTCCACCGGGCGCCACTCCTAGAATCCCGATGCGTCGCCGATGCGTTACGATCAGCCCCACACCGTTCCTCAGATCTTCCAGGAATATCAAACCCGGAGCACTGGCGATGGTTCGAACCTTGCCGGAAAGCGTTACCGCTCGCGGGTGCGCGCCACTAGCATCGTTCGCGCCCGCGAACCAAATCTCATCGCCGCCCGGAGACCATAGAATCCCCTCCAGCGACGACCACCCTGTCGAAAGTATCTTCTCCTTATCTCCGCCACTCGCGCCAATCACCGCTACCGATCCCTCGTCGTCGCCAGCCGCGTTCTCATGATCCGCAAACGCTACCCACTTCCCGTCCGCCGATATCTTCGGATGACTGATCCAGTTCGTACCGTCGAACAATACCTTCCCGATCGGATATTCCAACCGCCAGTGCTGGCTCTCAGGCAAGTAACGCACCACCGCCATGTTCTCGCCGTCCGCCGCCCAGTCCGCGTCCTGCACTTGATCGAGCACCTCTCGCGCCGCTCCGCCGCTCATCGGAATCCGCGCCAGCGTTCCCGTCTCTTCCCATCCCCCGACGTTTACCGACCTGAGCCGGACCGCCAACTCTCCGCTCTTCGAAATCGAAAGTATTTCCGCGTCCTTCACTCCCAGTTCCCGCGCGCCATTGTCATCCATCCGCCCGACATATAACTGGTTTTCGCCGCCGTCCCACGAAGCGCTGTAAACAATGCTGCCATCCGGCGAAAATCGCGCATTCCCGATCGAACCCGTGCGGAACGTGATCGGCTGATACTCCGGAAGCGAAGCGCTGCCGCTACCGCGACCCAGCCACCATCCCACGCCGAGCATCACACCCGCCAGCACCACGGCACCCACTACTCCCAGCAATCTTCCGTGCGATCTTCCGTCCGAAGCCTGTGCTTTCTCCGCGCTGGTCTGCTCCGTCAGGATCGGCTCCGCCATTCCCGACAGCGCCGTCGCCCTCCCTGTTGCCGAACCGATCGCCGAGCCAGCAACAGCACTACTCACAGAACTTCCCACCGAGCTTTCCGTCAGCGCTTCCAGATTGAACGCCAGATCTCCCGCCGACTGGAACCTCAGCCCCGGATTCTTCTCCAGACAATGCCGCACAATCCGTTCCAGCGCCGGAGTCACATTGCGCGTCACTTCCGATAGTTCGACCGGCTCTTCTTTCAGGATCGCGCTCATCGTATCCGCCGGACTTTCGCCCTCAAACGCCCTCTTCCCCGAAATCATCTCGTACAGAATCGAGCCGAACGCAAAAATATCCGAGCGATTGTCCGCCGTTTTTCCCCTCACCTGCTCCGGCGACATATATCCCGCCGTCCCCATCACTTGCCCCGGTTCCGTATTCACTTGCACCGTGGCCGCATCCGCATCTGGGTCCGTCTCCGGACGGGTTAACTTCGCCAGACCGAAGTCGAGGATCTTCACCCGGTCGTCGTGCGTCAGAAACAAGTTTTCCGGTTTCAGGTCGCGGTGCACGATTCCCTTCGAGTGCGCCGCCGCCAGCCCCCGCGCCACTTGCAGCGCGTAATCAATCGCCTTTCGGCTCGCCAGCGGACCGCTCCGGATCCGTTCCCGCAAAGTCTGCCCTTCCAGCAACTCTGAAACGATGTACGGCGCTCCGCGTTCTTCGCCGATATCGAAAATCGAAAGAATGTTGGGATGATTCAATGCCGCAGCCGCCCGTGCTTCCTGCATGAACCGCTGCAACCGCTCCCCATCTTCTGAGTAAGACTTGGGCAGAACTTTGATCGCAACAATGCGGTCCAGCCGCGCATCGCGCGCCCGATACACTTCCCCCATCCCCCCGGAACCGAGGAGCGATTGGATGTCGTATGGACCGAGCTTTGTCCCTGGAGTAAGCGCCATCGGAAAACGAAGATGATCGCTGAGGATTATAGCGGACTTCGGGCAGCCAGGTTAGGCTGGATCGTATTCGCCGGGCCCCAGGCGTCAAAGACTAACGACTACCGACCAGCGACCGACGACCAGCGACTGACGACCGGTCAGGCGCTCTTAACCAGATTGGCCCAGACAAGACGTTCGGCAGCCTCGCCGCCCCACTCCCTGCGCTCATCAGGAAGTGGGGACTTTCTCTTTCCTCGGCGATGGCCTCTTCCAGGAGAAAACCTTTAAGCTCTCAGCATGTTCTGCAGTGCCGGACGATCACGGATAATCAGCATCGACCCCTTCAATTCCGCCGTTTCGTTTTTCCGGAACTCCGACAGCAGCCGCGTAATCGTTTCCCGGCTCGTCCCAATCAGTTGTGAGATTTCTTCGTGTGTCAGGGCGAGCCGCACCCGAACCGTTCCCCGGTTGACCTCGCCCTCGGCAGCGCTCTCCAGCAGAAACCGCGCGAACCGCTCCGAAACCGAATGGGACAACCCAATCGTGCGGGCCACACCATACGCATCCGAGCAGTCCCGCGCCAGATGCTGGGTCGCGTGCAACGACGCCAAAGGGTGCGTCTTTAAGAACCGCAGAAAGTCCTCGCGCCCCACAAAGTCCAGTTGGCACGGCTGCATGGTTTCCACTGTCAACTCGTACCGGCCGCCCGTCACTACCGCGTGCAGACCCAGCACTTCGCCCGCCTCCGCAATCCGCACAATCAGCGTCTTGCCTTCGCGCGACGTGGTCGACAGCTTCGCTCGCCCCTGGCAGAGAACAAAGATTCCGCACGGACTCTGCCCCTCGACCAACACCACCGTATGTTCCGGAAAAACCGCCGCATGTTTGATCCGGTTGAAGTCCTCGATGGCATCGGGCGCAAGATCACAGAAAAAACTCGGCGTGCGCAGACGGCAATTCCCGCAGTTTTCCACACAGTTCAGGCCAGATATCCCCACACACTCTCCTCGATCGTCCTAACTGGATCGTCCTGACTAGGTCGTCCAAAAAAAGAACGCTTGCCAGCGCCAACTACGTTCGATTAGCAAGCACGATCGAGCAATGCAATCCCTGGGTCTCGTGGCTGGCCAGACCGCCGTATGACTGGAAGTTATTTACAAGCCTTGACACAGCACGCCGCCTGCCACAACCATCCGTTCCCTTCCGGACCCGAAACCCGCCATGCGCAGCCTCGGTCCAATCCGAGTCCCAAATGCGTCCGCCAAAATGGGACGGAAGGCCGACTGAACTGCCGAGGGTCCGGCAGGTAAACCGGATATGGGTCGTATCTTCCTTGGCAGTCTTTACATTGAGGCCACTAACAGGAGAGTAATTGTGAGTATCAAGAATGAGGGCCAAGCAGGTGGGCGGTACCCGCGGAAGAGGTTCTCCGCGAGGAGTTTC
>Ga0182015_10004467_pt1 | contig 15047 bp, 15 predicted proteins | sample 712P3MmetaG_FD_120478 | JGI IMG/M metagenome (GOLD analysis project Ga0182015, IMG submission 120478) | Permafrost microbial communities from Stordalen Mire, Sweden - 712P3M metaG | ecosystem: Environmental > Terrestrial > Soil > Wetlands > Permafrost | place: Sweden: Stordalen | collected...
GTCGTATGCAACGGGATCGAACTTTCTTCGGGCGCGGTCCGCAACCATCTGCCGGAGGTGATGGAAAAAGCCTTCGCCATCGCCGGCTACTCCCGCGACCGCCTCGAGCGCTCGTTCCCGGCCTTGTGGAACGCTTTTCGCTACGGGCCACCCCCCCACGCCGGTATTGCACCAGGCGTTGACAGGCTCCTCATGATGCTCGAAGACCAGCCGAACATCAGAGAAGTCATCGCCTTCCCGCTCAACCAGATGGCCCGCGACCTGTTGATGGGTGCCCCTGCCGCAGTCACGCCGGCGCAACTAGCCGAACTTCACTTGCAAGTTGTACTGCCCAAGAAACCATAGCCGGCGGGAATTACTCGCCAACCTCCGGGGCGGTCAACCAGTGGGTAACGGTCGTCGGGCGGCCCGGGTCTGTCAGCGAGCGGGCGTGGTCGAGACGGGCCTGGTCACGCACGGTGGCACGTCCATGCTGGCGGAGGTGCTCGTCCCAGGAAACCACGACGAACTGCTCGAGGATGCGGGACGGCTCGGCGCTGTCTCGCCAGAGCCGCCAGGCGCTCGCGCCGGTACGCCTCCTGCTGAACCTTGTGCCCTCGAGAACCGCCATCAGCTCGTTTTCGTGCCCGGCGAGCGCGAAGTACTCGACGGTCACCTGTACCGGGCCGCCGGGTGCCCCAGAGCCAACCAGGACCGGCTGCGGCCAATCCCCAGTTGGCAGGAGCTCTTCGGGGCCGATCGGGTGGAGGGCGTAGCGGAGCCCGACTAGCGGGCCGAGCATCAGACCTCCCGCCACTACGGCCATCGTCAGCCGTAAACCGGTGTGCTGAGCCAGGACGCCGGCGAGCGCGCTCCCAAGCGCGGTCCCACCTTGGAACACCACGAGATAAAACGACATCCCACGCGTCTTGACCCATTGCGGGAGCGAGAGCTGGTATAGGGAGTTCAGAGTGGACAACGCCAGGATCCACGCTGAACCACCGAACGCGAGCGCCACCGCCGCCACCCCGGTCACGTGCACAAACCCGAGTAGCAGCGAGACGACAGCGAGGATGGCGGAACCTGCAAGCAGCAGCGCTGCGGGCCCGAATTCGTTACGGAGCCTGGGCAACAGGCTTGCCCCGACCACCGCACCGATGCCAACGCAGCCGAGCAGCAGCCCATAACCGCCCGAGCCGAGCTGGAAGCTCTTCTCCGCGACGAGAGGCAGGACCGCCCAAATCCCACTGGCAAATAAAGAGAAGAGCCCGCTTCGCAGCAGCACCACGCGCAACGCAGGGCTAGCTCGTACGTAGCGACCACCCGCGCGAACCGCTTCCCTCACGTGTTCGCGAGGCAGAGCCGTGGCCGGTCGCTTGCCCCGCCAGCAAGCGATCACGCCGATGAGAGGCCCAAATGTTGCTGCATTTATCAGGAACAACACCCCGGCGCTCGTAGCCGCAAGCACGGCCCCGCCAATGGCAGGCCCAACTGCCCGAGCAAGGTTCTGATTAACGGACCCGAGCGAGATCGCTTGAGTCCTTTCATCCGCGTCCACTAGTTCGGGTTGGAGCGTCTGCCAAGTAGGGGCCGTAAGCGCTTGGCCGATCCCCACTCCGAACAACAGCCCGAGCAGAGACCACGGGGTCACCACCTTGAGGACGGCCAGGACGCCCAGCGCCGTAGCGACCAGCAACATGTACGTCTGTGCAACGATCAGAAATCGTCGCCTATCGACAAGGTCTCCAATTGTCCCAGCAAGGACGGCGAAAAGGAAGATCGGCACGCTGGCAGCGCTCTGCACCAAAGCTACGTACGCAGCGGAGCCGGTCAGCGTGAGCATGAGCCACTGCGCCCCGACAGTCTGCATCCAGCTGCCGACGTTGCTGACAAAGGCCGCGGCGGACATTGCCGCGAACATCCGGTGACGGAAAGGCGCCCACGCCGAGCCCGTGCCCGCGCGGGCGCGCGCTGTTCGGGGCCGCTCGTTGGTTTCGTCTACCGGTTTGGGCACCGTTGCCTAGGGGTGTGAAGGTGCCGGCGGCGCTCGGTCGACATCGAACGTCAGCTGGTCCGCGTAGCACCACCACCAATCCTCGCGGGGTTCGTACGAACGGACTACCGGATGGTCGTGGTGTGCGCCCCAGTGCGCGGTCGCGTGCCGGTTCGGCGAAGAGTCACAGCAACCGACGTGCCCGCAGTGCATGCACAAACGCAGGTGTAACCACCATTCCCCGGTGCGTAGGCAGTCCTCACAACCGTCGCTCGACGGCACCACGTTTACGTCGAGGGGCCCGAGGTGTGCGCAAGTCTCCATTGCCGTTCCTTTCACTGACAGGAAGCGCCGCCCGACGGCTTCGCGCCTCGCCCGGCGACCATCACCTAGCCATCAAGACAATTACATATCTTCCTCACATGACGGGCGCAACATGAACTCATGAACCTACACCCCAAATCAGCAACCGCAATAGCCCTAATTGCTGCGGCAGCCATGGTCCCCGCCTTCGCCCCTGCGGTACAGGCCCAAACCGTGGTGACCCCCACACCCGCCCAGTTCCAGCGTGCCCAGGAGGCACTGGAGCACCAGATAATCGCCCGACAGGTCCAATTGGTCCTGCTCGGCACTGAAGTCGCCAACGCCGCCAACGTCACAACTTCGGACCGCTCAGCGCTGGTTACCATTATCACCAACGAACAGAGCGGCCTTGCCACCGACGCCACCAATGCCGCTGCCGCCACCACCGAGCCCGAACTTGCAACGGTGCGCAGCGCCGTTATCGGCGACGAGAGGGTCTACGCAGTGGTCACCGGCCAGGTCGGCCTGGTCGTGGCTGCCGATAACGAGACCGTTACCGAAGCTGGCTACACCGCCCTCATCACCGAGCTCACGCCGTTCGTCACAGAGTTGGGTTCGACGCACGCGACCAGGCTGCTCTCAGACGTCACCTCTCAGGTAACCGCCGCGGCAGACCTCACGAGCCCCGTCTCCGCCGAGGCCCTCGCCCTCACCCCTGCCGGCTACCCCGGGAACGCAAGTGAGATCAAGACATGGACCGTCAGCACGGGGGAAGCTGCCCACGACCTGGGCATAGCCAAGAACGACATCAAGGCAATCGAAGACGTCGCCCTCGGCCTTCACAGGCTCCCCATCACTCGCAAATTCTGAGCGTTTTGTCCAACATCGTCCGAAGCTTTTCGCCAGGCAGCGATGCCCCTCACCGGACCACGGCGAGGGGCATCCTCGCGTCGGGCGGCTGAGGACGAGCGCTCCTTGCGCTCAGCTGTGCCCGGGCCCACACTTCTTCTTGGTGACGCCTCCGTGAAAGCTCCAGGGAAGCTGCCGGGCCAGCTCACGAGCTTCATCGGGCGCGAGGGCACCATCGCTATGGTCCGCCGTCTCCTGGAAACGGAGCGGCTTGTCAGCTTGGTCGGCCCAGGTGGGTGCGGCAAGACCCGCCTCGCCGTCGAGGTCGGGCGAGACGTCACCAGCCAACGTCCCGATGGGGTGTTCTTCGCGGACCTGTCCGGCACCTCCGACCCAGGCTTGGTGCCCGGTACGGTGCTCGGCGTCCTCGGGCTACGCGCGGCACAGGGCCGGGACCCAGTCGAGATGCTCCTCGCTCGGTTGTCCGATCAGGATGTGCTCCTCGTCCTGGACAACTGTGAGCACCTCGTCGACACCTGCGCGTCGCTAGCCGAAACCCTCGTGCGCGGCTGCCCCCGGGTCTGGGCCCTGGCCACCTCGCGCGAACGTCTCGGCCTAACAGGCGAGGTGGTCGTGGCCGTCGGCGGCCTTGAGCTGCCCGATCGCGACCGCCCTGACCGTGAGGGCTGGTTGGAAAGCTCAGAGGCCGGGCGACTGTTCATCGACAGGGCCACTAGGGCACGGCCGGGCTTTGCCCTTGACCACCCCGGCGAAGCGGCGGTCGCCCAGATCTGTGCACGGCTCGACGGCATCCCGCTAGCCCTTGAGTTGGCGGCCGCTCGAGCCCGGCTGATGAGCGTCAATGCCATCGCCGAGGGCCTTTCGGACCGCTTCCAGTTGCTCGTGAGCAGCGGACGGTCCGGTCCTTCCCGCCAAAAAACGCTTCTGGCCTCGATCGAATGGAGTTGTGCCCTGCTGATTGAGGACGAGCGCGCCCTGTTGCGACGCTTAGCGGTGTTCGCGTCCGGGTTCAGCCTGGCCGCGGTCGAGGCGGTCTGTGCTGGAGGCGAGATCGAGGACCACGATGTGCTCGGGCTATTGACCTCGCTAGTCGACAAGTCCCTGGTCCACGTCGACCTACGTGCCGATCGCTTCGGGCTCCACGAGACCATGCGGGCCTACGCGGGAGCGGCCCTCGAAGCCGAAGGCGCCACCGCAGCGACCCGGGACCGTCACCTTGCCTATTTCACGGATCTGGCCCGGGCCATCCAACCGACAGGCCTGACTAGCGAGATCGCCTCCGCGCTAGGGGTGCTCGAGCCCGACCTGGACAACCTGCGCGCTGCCCTTGACTGGAGCGTCGAGTCCGGACAATTCAACGCCTGTGCTGACCTACTCGGGGCGATGGGGCCTTTCTACGACGCCTTACGGCTCTGGCCGGAGGCTTGGGCCCGCTGCGAGCGGCTGTTGCGGGTCGAGTTAAAGCCTTTGCAGCGGGCCGACCTCCTGTACTTCGCAGCTCGCAGCACGCGGAACTCGGACCCATCGACCTCGCTTCGCCTGTCATGGGAGCTGACCGCGCTCGGTCGGTCCACCGGGTATGACTGGGCGGTCGCCGCCGGCTTATATTCGGTCGCCAACCTGCAGGCCTGGGCGCAGCCTGACGAGGCGCTGGCAACGGCCGACGCGGCCATGGATGTCGCCCGTAGTGCGGGGCTCCCAAAGCTCGCCAGCCTGGGCCCTCACAACAAAGCGTGGGCCTACTTTTGGCTGGGCCGGCCCCAAGACGCCTTGTCACTGGCCGAGGAATCAGAACGCGCCGCTCGCGACGCAGACTATCTGTGGGGGTTGGTCATTGCCGGGACCGTCAGTTCCATCGCGGTCACATACTGCGGCCGACTGGCCAGAGGCTTGGAGGAAGCCGAGAACCTGCTCCGGCTCAGCACCGAGCTATCAGCCCCCAGGTTCGCTTGCTGGGGTGAGCGCCACCGAGGCGAGGCCTACATGTACCTAGGCGATGCGGGTGCACTGGATGCCTTCGCCCGCGCCAGGGCCTTAGCTGAGTCGACCGACGACCCGTTCAACGAGGCCTGCGCCGAAGCGGGCCAGGGCCATCTCCAGGTCTCCCTTGGCCGGGACGACGTCGGCTACGAGCTGCTGGAGGTGGGTAATTTGAAGTTGGAGGCATTCGGGTTTGGCCGCATGTGCGTAAACAACCGGGCCGTCCTGGCCGAGGCAGCGCTGCGGCGCGGTGACCCCGCCAACGCCCGGGCCCATCTCCAAGCCTGCACCTGGCGATTGCCAAGGAGGCCTGATCCTGAAGGAGTGCCTGTCCTGCGCGCCGAGGCCCGCGTGGCCCGGGCCGATCGCGACTGGTCGCGCTCCCACGGGTTGGCCTGTGACGGCCTGGAGCAAGCAGCGGGCGCAGGGCACCGGGTGTGGGCGATCGACATGCTCGAGCTGGTGGCCATTACGGTCTCCGATCTCGGGCGCCCGGCTGAAGGGGCCCGGCTCCTGGGAGCCGCCGAGTCCCAACGGGAAGCCACCGGTTACCGGCGTTGGGCCCAAGCGCGGAACGAGCTCGCCCCGGTCCTGCTAGCCACCCAGACAGCCCTCGGACAGCAACCTTTCGAGCAGGCCCTGTCGGAGGGCCGTGGGCTCACCCTCGAAGAGGCTGTCGCTTATGCCCGCCGAGGACGAGGCAGCCACAGCCGTCCCGGCTCGGGCTGGGAGAGCCTCACCCGGACTGAGCGCCGGGTGGTTTCGCTCGTGTGCGAGCACCTGAGTAACGCCGAGATCGCCGGCAAGCTTTTCGTTTCTACGCCCACCGTAAAGAGCCACCTAACGCGTGTGTTCGCCAAGCTCAGAGTGACCGACCGGCACGAGCTGGCCGAGATGGCAAAGGTACATATGACCCAGGGGACGTCGCTAGTGACCACCCGCGCTACGGCTCAACGGCAACTGCCCAGGGATAGCCCAGTCGTGTGGCCGGGCCCATAACGCTCCTGGCTGGCGCCGGAGAACCGGACTTGTCCAACTGAGACTTGGTGAACTCGACTACCAGGTTGTCGCCCGGACTGGGCACCCACAGGTCGCCCGCCGCATCGAGGGCGACGTCGCCTGGGTTGCTAAGGCGGCGGTAAGTGAGGGTGACCCATGGAGCCCGGGGCCCGGATTTGGCGAGCTGGGCTTTCGTGAACTCGACGACCGTGTCAGCGTCGAAGTTGGCCGTCCACATGTCGCCTGCGGCGTCAAAAGTGGGCCGGCAGGGCGCTTTCAGGGCGCTCGAGGACACGGTGATGTGTGGGGTCGGTAAACCCGACACGGCAAGCTGCGCTTTGGTGAAGTCGGACACCGTGTCGGAGTTGCTGCCTTCCCACAGGTCGCCTGACGGGTCAAATGCGAGACTGCACAGGTTGCCGCTGGCGATCACCACCTTGGGCTTCGGAGAACCCGACTTGGCCAATTGCGCGTTGGTGAACTCGACCGCGGCGCCTTCGGCCACCCAAAGGTCGCCTGATGGGTCGAAGGCGACTCCGGCTGGACCTGTCGCTCGTTCCGTGATCGTGAGAGTCGGGGCCGGAGAAGCCGTGGTGAGCTCGACCTTGCTGTACTCGACCACGTTGTCTTTGTTGGCCACCCAAAGGTCGCCTGAGGAGTCGAAAGTGAGACCGATGGGATCAATGATCCCCGTGACAATTACGAGGCTGGGCCGTGCGTTGCCGTTGGGGGTCGGGCGGTAGGCGGTGACGGACCCGTTCCCCGTCCCTGCCGGCGCCCCCGCGTTGAGGACGAAAACAGTGCCCGGAGGGAGAACGCTGGCGCTTCGCTCGATCGACGGGAGCGCGGACGCGGCCGCCGGAACGCTCAGCCCGCTGCTGGCCACGACCCCCGAGACCAGTGCGGCACACCAGACCAGGCCCGAGCGGCGTGAACGTCTAGCTACACAACGAGCGTCGTAGTCAGTCGGAGAGTAGGCAGGGCTCGACACGTGAGGTGGCTTCGGCGTTCGCATGATGGCCACTTTCTCCTTGGGTGGTTCAGCATGAGCCGCCGCCCGGGCTACATGCATCCGACCCAGGTCGCAATTTGCGCGACCGTAGGTATTAAGTTTTTCCCGGGATCGCGATCGGCTAGGGGCCTTCCCCGTTACTTTCTGCCCACCTCGGTCGGCGGTTGGCGCTCATCGAAGCGGGGCCCGGTCAGCAGAAGGGCCAAGCCGGCGAGTGCCGCGGCGCCGATCACCGCGAACCCAGCGACGGTAAGCGGCCTGTGCCCGTCCGAGCTCGGTGCGAGCAGCAGCAGGGCGAGCACGGCCAGTAGCTGGGTGGGGACCTGGACCACGAGGAACCGCCGCAACGGCACCACGAACACTCTCGGCTGCACCCAGCATCGCCAGGGCAGCTCGAGCGCCAGCATGGCGAGTACGTGCAACAGGTGAAGACCGAACAGCAGGACCAGGAACTGCCAGTTCAGGGTTGGGCGGTGGGCCAAGCGGCCAGCCGCGAGGAACAGGATCAGCACCCACCCGAGCAGGTACTCAGGGGCGCAGGCCGCCAAGACGCTGAGCACGGTGCCGACCACTCGCCAGCCGATGGGCCCGTACCCGACCAGGGACAGCAGCACGCCCACGATCGCGTAAACCACCCGTACGGTGACGCCGGGGATCAGTACACCGGCAAGCAGGTCGGGTGGCTGCAGTGCGCGGGGCAGCTTCATCGACGTCCCCCGCTCGACCCTGCGCTGCGGACCGGCCGGCTCAGCAGCTGCAAACGGGCCTGGCGCGGCAGAGACGCACCTTCCTCTGGCCAGCGGAGAAGCTCGACCCCGCGCGCCCGCAGGGTGCCTATCCGGTCGTCACGCTCCATCATCACGATGCGGTACGCCGTCCGCTCGTAGCGAGTCGTCCGAGCGAACCGGGGGGTCGGCAGCACGTCGACCGCGATCACCCGGTGGCCGTTCCCCCGCCAGCGCAAGGCCAGCCGGACGGACTCGTCGTCGAGCAGGCTGGACAGCAGGTACACCAACGCACCGGGTGGCACGATCGGGGGCCGCTGGTGGCGGAACGGGACGGCGGACGGCTGGGTGATCTCGATCGCACGTAGCAAACGCCACAGGTGGCGTCTGCCGCCAGCGTGGGCAACCATCCGGCTCCGGCTGGAGAGATCCTGAAAGCCGACCCGGTCGCCCGCCTGGATATAGCCGGCAGCGATCGAACTGGCCGCCTCACGGGCTACGTCCAACGCACTGAGCCCCTTGGCGGCAGCGGTGTTGCGGTTCCACTCCGCCACCTGCTCGCCCACATCGTCGCGGCTGTCGAGCACGATCAGCACGGTCGCGTCAGCCAGCGCTGCCGTCCGGCGGACGTAGAGGTCTCCCGCGTTCTGGCCGCGGCGCGCCGTGGCCTTCCAGTCGATGCGTCGCAGCCGGTCTCCGACGGTGAACGGATGGATGTCGCGGAAGTCGCCCCCGTCGCCGGCCCGGGCGGACTCGTGTGAGCCGGTGAGCCCCTGCAGTCGCCGGGGCAGCGGCAGCCATCGGATGGCCGCCCGCGGCGGCGCAACAACGCGGCTCGCGATTAGCGGCTCCTGCGGCAGGCTGAGCGCCGCCGCATCCGCTCCTAGGAAGCGGTACTCGACGCGCACAAGCTCCTGTGGGCCGGAGTGCAGTAGGGGCACTCGCCCAACGAGGTCGCCCGAGAGCGGCCCGGCGACCACGATCTCGTGAGCTTCACCAGCCAGCACGGTGTAGCGCAGAGCGATTGCCTCGGCTCCCACCGGCGCCTCGATGGCAATGGTGAAATCGACCTCCGCTCCGCCGGGCTCGCCCACGGTCAGCGTCGCGGTTGCCGCCTCGCTTTGGTCCGGGCGCCGTTCCCACGTCCAGGCAAGCGCCACGACTAGGGGTAGTGCGAGCAGCGCCAGATCTATCCGGGATAACACGAGCCCGGCGGCAGCGAGGACGACGGCGGCGGCCCCACCGGCCATGAGCCCGGCCGAACGCGTCCATCTGGGCACCGTCGTCGCGGCCGTCACGATGGCAGCAGACGAGCGTTGCGCCGACAGTGGAGCCGGGTCGGTCACGGTGCCGTGGCCGAGGACCGCTGACCGACGGCGGGCGGCCCCGCGACCGCGGCGACGATGCTGGACACGACGTCGGCGGCGCGTGTGCCGTCCGCCCAGGCTTGGGTGGTCAGCGAGAGCCGGTGCGCCAGCACGGGCACCGCTGCCTGTTTGACGTCGTCCGGGGTGACGAAGTCGCGCCCGTCGATCACGGCCCGGGCACGGCCGAGCAACATCAAACCCTGGGACCCGCGCGGCGAGGCGCCGACCTCGATCGCCCTGTGCAGGCGCGTCGCAGCGGCGAGGTCGACGCAGTAGTTGGCGATGTCGGGCTCGACGTAGACGCGTTCGATCCCGGCCTGCATCGCCCTCAGAGTGGCGGCATCGATTACGGGCTCGACCGAGGCCACTTCGTGGCGGCGCTCGACGCGGTTAAGCAGGATCTGCGCCTCGCCGGAGCGTTCTGGATAGCCGACCGCCAGGCGGACCATAAAGCGGTCGAGCTGTGCCTCGGGTAGGGCGTAGGTCCCCTCATATTCGATGGGGTTCGAGGTAGCAATAACGTGGAAAGGGGCCGGTAGGCGGAAGCTGTTCCCCTCGACGGTGACCTGCCCTTCGGCCATAGCCTCCAGCAACGCCGACTGGGTCTTTGGTGAGGTCCGGTTGATCTCGTCGGCCAGGAACAGCCCGGTGAAGACCGGGCCGGGCCGGAACACGAACTCGGTGGTGGCCGGGGCGTAGACGAAGGAGCCGGTGATGTCGGCCGGCAAGAGATCGGGCGTGCACTGGAGCCGGCGAAACTCAAGGCCCAGCGCCGAGGCCAGGGAGCGCGCGGCCAGTGTCTTGCCCAGCCCGGGCACGTCCTCGAAGAGCACATGGCCCCCCGCCAGGATGCTCGCCAGCGCGAACTCGACAGCCTCGGTCATGCCGACCACCACCGTGGCTACGCGCCCGAGGATGGCCGCACTTAGGCGGGCGATCTCCTCGACCGGCAGGAAGTCGGGACTTGCCGCCGTCGGAGCGGGCAGCGCGTCCGGGACCGCCAGGGGGTTAGTGTTCACGGGTTCTCCTCAGGCGGTGGGGTACGAAAATGGGGAAGCGTCGTCGTGGCTTCGATGGAGGCGCCGTGGGCATCGTAGGGCTCAGCGTGTCCAGGGCGTCGAGGCAGTGCAGCAGCGAACGAAGCGTCGGCCGGCGCTCCCTCCGGACCAGGACGGCGTAGGCACTAGGGCCGATCAGTGCTTCGACCCCGGGCCGGTCGGCAGGGTCGTTCAGGTCGAGCTGGTGAAGTGCCAGCCGGCGCCGGGCGATCTGGCGGACCCGCGACACCGCTCTTATGTCGACCCGGCCGCCGTAGCTCGTCCGCAACGACCACGACAGCTCGGCGACTTCGCCGCGAGCCCCTTCCCGGTTGGCGCTAGGCCCGGCTCGCCACTCGGTGACGCTCGGATCCCGGGCGGGGATGCCGACCAGGCTGATCAGCCCCACTGTGGTGAGCACTGCGCCGAGCAGGGCAGCGTGCCAGACGTCCGCGCCGAGGTACCAGCAGACCGCGGCGACCAGCACGACGACGATCAGGGCCAATATCATCACTCGCCGGTCCGGCCGTTGGACGAGCCCGAGGAGGCTGCCACCGACCTCGCTATGCCTGCGGCCAGTCACTTCAGCGTGGCCCGGCTCCGGCCGGGACCTCGGGCGTGGGCCAGGTCCTCACAAGCTCCTGCAGTGCCGCCCGAACGGTCGCCACGTCGTCGGTAGTCACGGGATGATCACCGAACCTGGTCCGCAGGTAAAGGCGCAGCAGTGTTCGAATGGCCCGGTCATCGGTAAAAGCGCGGCTCAGGATCCGGGACGTGAACTCGGTCGGCGTTTCGGCGGCTCGCCGCACGATGCCCGACTCTGCTGCAGTCTCCTGCAACCCCAACCAGGCGCGGACGATCGCATCGGCGGGCTCGCGCTGCTCGTCGAGGACCTGCAATGCAAGCTCGATGCCCGTGCGCAACGCCGGCGTGTCAGGCTCCGGCTCGGGCTCGATTGGGATCTCCGACGTCGCTGTATCCAAGGCCTCGACCGGGCCGGTCGCCGCTCTGGACGGCCGGCCTGCCCACAATCGCCACAGCACCACAACGATCCCGACGACCACGATCGCCACGATCACCCAGAGCACGATCCACAGCGGGAAGGTGCCGGCTTTACCCAGGTGCGACATCCGCGGCAGGCGCGCCAAGGGGAGGGCGTGCAACTTAGGTGGCGGCTGCGTGTGCTGGGGAAGCTTCCAGTTCGGCACCCAGCGTGGGCCGCCAAAGCGGGTGGTGCCGGCGGTACCGGCGGCCACGACCACAACGAGAGCCAGCAAGGCGCTCCACACCAGAGCGCGGTGCGACCTCACCCGAGCCCCGGTGTGAGAGGGCCTGGCAGGGAAACGCGCACGCCTCCACCGTAGTGAAGCGGCTCCGTTCACTGGTCCGGGGCCCGGCCGATCGGACGGTCGCTGGTACCCTCCCTTCACACTGGTTAACGTCTTTGCTTGAGAGTGACCGAAGCCGGAAACCTGCCCACGCGTTAGAAGGGGGTCGCATGCAAGTACTTGACGTCGAGGAGTACTGGAAGGACACGTTCGCGATCCCTGGCCTTGACCACAGGGCAATCGTCTTTTACGGGCCGCCTCTCCCCAGGAGCGGCGAGCCGATGTTCGTTGTTACGGCTTGGGCGTCGATCGGCCGGGACGAGTACTGGGAGGTCGTGCCGGCGAAACACCTGAGCGACCAGGTCGAGACATTGGTCGAACGGGCAAAATCGGGCCTGATCGGTCAAGTTTCAACTCGGCTCGGCCCAACGGCATAGGTGCGCTAGGTCGCCCGGACAGCCGACGGCAATAGGAAGCAATTCTGCGGGCGGTGTCGGATCCGGGCCTAGTTGTTCGTAGCAAGTGTGAGCGGCCGCCCACTCGGGGCGCCACCAGCACAGGAGATGACGCTAGATGCAGTACCTGTTTTCCGTGATCCACGACTCGAACGAGCTTGCCACCCCAAGCGAGATGGCTGCCATCGACGCGTTCAACGACCGGCTCGTCGCGGACGGCCATTGGGTCTTCGCCGGTGGCCTTGGGGGCCCCGACACGGCCACCGTCATCGACAACAGAGGCGAACAAGCGGTGTTCACCGACGGGCCGTTCTTGGAGTCGAAGGAGTACCTCGCCGGCTTCTGGGTCATCGAGGCTCCCGACCTCGATGTGGCGCTGAAACTCGCCACCGAGGGATCTACGCACTGCAATCGCAAAATCGAGGTACGGCCCTTCCTGGGCGCGTGAGCGCGACCGAGGTCAGGGCGGCGATCACCCAGGCCCACCACGAGGAATGGGCACGGGTGCTCGCCGCTCTGGCAAGTCGGTTCGGGGACCTCGACATCGCTGAGGAAGCCGCGGCCGAGGCGTTCACGACAGCAGTCCGTCGGTGGGCGGCCGACGGCGAACCACCGAATCCCGGCGCCTGGTTGACCACGACCGCCACCCGGAAGGCCATCGATCGGATCCGGCGCGAGAACAAGCGCGCCGCCAAACAGACGGAAGCTCAGATGTTGTACGAGCACGACGACCCACCCGAGCCGCCCGACGAAGGTTCCATCGACGACGAGCGGCTCCGACTTATATTCATCTGCTGTCACCCAGCGCTATCGATCGAGACCCGCGTAGCGCTGACGCTGCGTATGGTCGGCGGTCTCACAGTGACCGAGATTGCCCACGCTTTCCTGGTGCAGGAGACCGCAATGGGCCAGCGGATCACCCGCGCCAAGGCCAAGATCAAAATGGCGCGCGTCCCCTTTCGCGTGCCGGCCGCAGAGGATCTCCCAGGACGCGTCTCTGCGGTACTCGCCGTTCTCTACCTCGTCTTCAACGACGGCTACCTGGCAACCGGCCCCAACACCGGTCCGGTGCGTCATGAACTCACCACCGAAGCCATTCGGCTCACTCGACTGGTCCGTGCTCTCATGCCGGACGACGGTGAGGTGGCCGGTCTGCTGGCGCTGATGCTCCTAATTGAGTCCCGCCGCAACGCACGGGTTTCGGCGAGCGGCGAACTGGTGCCGCTGGACGAGCAGGAACGGGCGGCCTGGGACATGGCGCTGATCGCGGAGGGTCATCAGCTGGTCCGCGAGCGCCTGGCGAGCGGGGTGGCCCCGGGTCGCTACCAGATCCTCGCTGCGATCAACGCCGTGCACACCTCGGCTCGTCGAGGACGCGAAACCGACTGGTCGCAGGTCGTTGCCCTCTACGACCAACTCGTCCGCATCGACCTCTCGCCGATCGTCGTCCTCAACCGGGCCATCGCGATTGCCGAGCTCGATGGCCCAGAGGTGGCACTGGCGACGATCGACCGTCTCGAGGACAGGTTGGCCGACTATCACGCATTCCATGCAAGCCGAGCCGATTTGCTACGCCGGCTGGGCCGCGCGCGGGAGTCGCGGGCGGCGTACGACAAGGCGATCGAACTGGCCGGCAACACCGCCGAAACCACCTACCTGACCCGCCGCCGCGACGAACTGACATAGGCGCTAAGAGCCTTCCAAGGGCACCGACGCGGGCGGCACTTCGACCCCCTCTTCGATCAGCACTTGCGTAACAACGCTGACGGCGTTCAGCGCGCGCGGGAACCCCGCGTACTGAACAGTGTGGATGACGGTCTCCAGGATCTCCGTCGCGCTCAACCCAGCCGTTAGGGCCGCCCTTGTATGCCCACGGACCTGGAGCTCGAGCCCACCAAGAGCCACCAGAGCGGCGATGCTCGCAATTTCGCGCTGTGCCAGGGTGAGCCCAGGCCGCGAATATATATCGCCAAAGTTGAACTCAATCCCGTAGCGAGCCAAGTCCTGCGCGAGCCCGACCTGCGCCCCGACCAACCGTTCGGACCCACCCGGACCGTATACCTCGTCGAACATACGCTTACCTCGAGCCAGGCGGTCAGTCATCGGTCTCCTTGTTCCTAAATCGAGTGCCCGCCGTCGAGCGGCAAGATCACGCCAGTTATGTTCACTGATTCGGGCGCGGCAAGGAACACGACCACTTGCGCCAGATCCTCAGGCCGACCAAGCAGCCGCGTTGGGATGAGGGAGAGCAACGCCTCGCGCTGCTCGGGCGTGTCCCTCGCTCGAGGGGGCGTGTCCTGGGTACCGATATACATGCGCCAGCCTGCAGTCGCGCCGCGTAGGCTGATGGCCCCAGAGGTCAGTTCGCTCCGCGGCACGACCCCGTCGAGGTGCCGACCGATCTCGAACACCACGAGCGAAAGAAGCACGCCAGCTCTCATCGGTGGTCACTGCAGCCGGACCTACGGTGCCGGGAACAACCGCAAGTAGACGGGACTAACTAAGGATGACCGAAGAGACGAACGCTACGAGCACTCGCAACATCGTGATCATTTCGCTGGCCGTAGCGGCCGCCGAAGCTCTCGGGCTGGGCGTTGCCGCCTTGATCAGCGGATCTGTTGCACTGGGAGCTCAAACGGCGGACAGCACCGCTGACGTCGCCGTCGAAGTGTTCCTACTCATCGGCGTACTCAGCAGCGCGCGGCCCGCTAACGACTCCCATCCCCTCGGCTACGGAAGAGAACGGTTCTTCTGGTCCCTGTTGGCAGCCTTGGGCATTTTCGTGGGGGGTGGGGGGATCAGTTTGGAGGAAGCAGTGGAGTCGGCATTGCACCCAGCGGCCGTCAATCACTACTTGCTCGCGTATTTGGTGTTGGCGGCGACGATAGCGATGGACGCTTTCGCTCTGGTAGTGACGTTACGGCCGTTGCGCAAAAAGGCGACGATGCGCGGGATCTCGCTACGAAGCCAGTTCCGGCGGAGCACGGACCCGGCGTCGA
>Ga0182015_10004468_pt1 | contig 15046 bp, 11 predicted proteins | sample 712P3MmetaG_FD_120478 | JGI IMG/M metagenome (GOLD analysis project Ga0182015, IMG submission 120478) | Permafrost microbial communities from Stordalen Mire, Sweden - 712P3M metaG | ecosystem: Environmental > Terrestrial > Soil > Wetlands > Permafrost | place: Sweden: Stordalen | collected...
AGGACTCAAGCAGGGCAAGGCGGATGATGATCCTAAAGACGGCCAGATCCTCCTGCCCGAATGGATCGACTACACAAAGATTCGTCTGCCGCAGTTGCAGCTGGACGGAATGCAACGGATGGCATCGCTCGGCCGTTCCGTTTCCGTCACACCCGGTGCCAAAGAACGCGGTGTAGCGCCGATGGAACGCGAGACGCAGACTCCGCGCATTTTCTATCGACGAGATCCCGACGCAACACCGCTGGTCATCGCCAAGCCCTGAGTCCTGTCATGCACAGACGCTCTTGGCGTAAATGCAATTGCCCCGCCCGCCGCGCGGCGAATTTCTACTCGCGAATACTCTCGATGATTTGAATGGGAGGAATTTCAGGAGAGTCGGAAAGGGGCGCGCGAAGCTCGCGTCACGCGCCCCTACTCCAGAAGAAGGAACTACTTGTGACCGAACCGAAAGACCAGCCCGCCACCGAATACCAGGTTATCCTGCCGCAGTCCGAGGAAATGCGAGTACATATAGTCCGCGTTCAAGCGAACTGCAACGCGCGGGCTGACTTTGATGTCCACGCCGCCGCCGGTAACCATGCCAAATTGGAAAGAAGACTCCGAAGTCCCGAGATACCCTTGGCTATTGTGGATGATTCCGAGTTGCACACTCGCCCACGGTGTAAACGTATCCGACCTGCGATAGGAGAAAACCGGCCCGTAGTTGGCTGTCACCGCGGAAACAGTCGTGCCCGCTTCCGCGCCGTGATAGACGTTTACTTCCGCTCTGCCGCCGAACCAGTTATTCAAGTTTTCGGTGATCGAACCGCCGCCGCCCTGCAAGCCAAAGCTGCTCGAGCCGCTCGAGTTGCCGAGGTTCGCGTACAGATAAGAGTACCCGCCGGCGACCTCCCACGCGGGAGTGTCCTGCGCCTTGGCCGTCAGGCAAAAAAGGAATATCGCAGGAACCAGCCATACGAAGCGTTTCATCTAGTTATCTCCTTAAGCGCGTCCGCGCTGCGCGAATCATAATGGTCCCGCGCTCTTCCCCAAAAATGCATCCCGCTTGCCAGATCGTCTGAAACCGCTAATCGCCTACCAGAACGGCGTGCTGATTTAGTTGACTTGTATCGTAACCGACGTCGTGCTGGTCAGTGAACCGGAAGTCCCGGTGACTGTGACCGTATAAGTACCTGCCGGCGTACCATTCGGCACGCCCGCGGGGCCTCCGCCGCCGCACGCTGCCATCAGGAACAGCATTGACAGTACGAAACCCAACGCTACCGCTGGTGCGCGCCGGCCCCGCTGCTTGCTGGCCATCATCGACATGGACATCAGCATGAGCGCGAAGATCAACGCGAGCCAACCCGGACCAAAGTGCCGAACGCCGCTGAACGGATTCTGTCTCTGCGACGAAATCGGCGTCACGAACGTCCGGGCTCCCGTCTTTACCGTGAGCTCAGCCACTCCCGGCGTTCCTGTGGACGGCAAAACGATCGCTGGCGTGACCGAACAGCTTCCGGCTTGCGGAACCGATCCGCATGTCAGCGAGACCGGGCTGCTGAAGCCGGCCACTGAAGTGATCGTCACTGCAAAATTCGCACTCTGGCCTGCATTAACGGTTGCCGATCCCGGAATTACCCCGATGGTGAAGTCAGGCGTTGCCGCCAGGCCTGTGCCGCTCAAATTTACAATCTGCGGGCTGCCCGGCGCGCTATCCAGAATTTCTATCGCAGCCGACTCGGCTCCTCCGACTGACGGCGTATAGACAACGGATATCGTGCACTGGCTGCTGGCCGCCAACGTGCCGACGCAGCTGGAGGACGCCGCGAAATCAGCGGCGTTCGTACCTGTGACGGTGACACTCGAAATCGTTACAGCAGTCGTGCCCGCCGTAAGCGTTACCGTCTCTGCAGGGCTTGCTGTTCCGACATTTTCATCAGGGAAAATCAATCCCGCAGGGGCCACCACTAGACCCGATCCGGTGCTGATCTTTGAAATAAACGCGTCACAGTCGCCGCCATAGATCGGTTGCTCCGGATTCGCCAGTGGGAAGTCTTCCGAACATGTCTGCCCCGCGATGTATGCAGAGCCGCTCGTGTCCACCGCGATTCCGTTTCCGTTGTCGGTATTGCTGCCGCCGAGGTATGTCGAGTAAATCAGCGCCGAACCTGTGGGATTGAGTTCAGTGACAAACGCGTCGTCATTTCCGCCGCCATATGTCGGCTGGAATACTCCGGCCGTCGTCGGATAGTCAGGCGAAACCGTCGAGCCAGTAACGTACGCGTCGCCGCTAGTATCGATTGCAATGCCTGCGCCCGTGTCGGCGAGCGAACCGCCGATATACGTGAAGTAAATGAGCGACCCTGCGCCCGTTCCCGCCGGGTCAATTTTCGCGACAAACACATCGCCTTCACAGTTCCCCTGTGCATCGAGGTCGCAATTCGCTTGAAACCCGCCCGCTGGGATCGCAAACCCGAGCGTTCCAGCCACCGAGTTCGTCGCACCCGTGACGTACATATTTCCGAGACTGTCTATCGCCACCGCATTCGCCCGATCCAAGCCGCTGCCGCCCATAAGGGTCGAATACACCAGCGACGCAGCACCGGTCGCGTTGGTGTTGATTTCCGCCGCAAACGCGTCACCGGCCCCTTCGTTCGTTGCCTGAAGCGCCGAAGCACTTACGGAAAAATTCGTCGAGTACGACAGCCCGGCGAGATACGCGAGGCCGCTGTTATTGACGGCCACGCCATATCCAGTGTCTTCGTTATTTCCGCCGAGGTAGGTCGAGTACAAAACGCTGGATCCCGTCGCGCTGATCTGAGTAAGAAACGCGTCTGTGGTTCCTCCGCCGAAGGTCGTTTGCGCGCCGTTGACGATCGGGAACGGCGGCGGCCCGGTGGCAGGCGGCGTAATCGTGACTGTCGGAGTTCCATTCGGACCCGTCTGGCCCGTCACATACGTGTTGCCGTTGAGGTCAACTGCGATGGCATAGCCGATCACATTCTCGTATTCGCCAAGGAATCCGGAATAGACGAGGTCGGAGCCGGCCGCGTTGAACTTCGTAACGAAGGCGTTTTCAACAATCAATCCAGTCTCGTTATAGGTCGCGCCGCATTCCCCGTCTCCGCCGCACAGCGTATTAAAAGATCCCGGTGTCACCGGAAAATCCGGCGACAGCGTCCCGCCGGTTACGTATGCGCTTCCGAACGTGTCCACAGCAATGCCATCCGCAACATCATTGTTGGAGCCGCCGAGATATGTCGAATAGACCAGCGACGAACCGTCCGCGCTCAGCTTCGAGACGAATGCGTCCTGCGGAAAGTCATTCGCTCCTCCATCGTTCGGTTGCAGCGCATGCGCCGTCGGAAAATTCGTCGAGGAAGTTCCGCCGGCCACGAACGCCGTGCCGTCCGGCGCCACCGCAATCGCATTTGCTCCGTCAATCCCGCTTCCGCCAAGATATGTCGAATATGCCAGAATCGGATCAATCACCAGCGGCCGCATCGGATCGTACTTGCCTACTTTCACTCCGACGTGATTGCTGCCCTGCAGAACAAAGTTCGCCGCGACGAATTGCTTCGTTCCACCATTCTCTTGATACGCGACTGGCTTGCGCAAGCGCATCTCGCCGCCCTTCGCGCTCAATCCCAGGTCGCCGGTCGAATCCGCCGTGATCTTCCGCACGCCGGAAAAAGCCAGCTCGATCGCCCGCGGGTCTGCGCCCGGCGCGACAACGAAGTCATATTCCAATTGGCGCTGATTGCCGTAATAAACAAGATCGATTCCAGGATAAATTCCCGATTCGCGCACCGCGCGATAGTTCGGAACATTCGTGTGCCACTTGGACCGATCGTTTCCAATCAGGTAGTTGCTCTTGCCCGGCAGCTCATCCACCGCCGAAAATTCTGCATTCGCATTCGCGCCATCCAAATTCATTCGCAGTGTTTCGTTCTTAGCGCTCTTGCGCATCGCGAACACGGCCTCGCCCGGCGTCAAGAAAAGCGTGTAGCCATTGCCGCGCGCAAGAAATTTCACCTCGCCGGCGGACTGGCCCTGATTCGGCTCGAAGGCCAGCGGCAATCTGCCGTAGTTCTCTTTGATCGCTTGAGATTTCGAGAGGCTAACTTGAGGAGCACCGGTGCCGGCCGCTGCGGGCCTTGCTGTAGCATATGATGCTGCCGTCTGATGGACGCGCGCGGACGTACTGACCATCAACGCCCCAGCCGCGCAAGCCAGCGCACCAAGCGCCGTCACCCATCGCACTGAAATTCGGGAATCCATCGAGGTCCCCTGCTTTCTCATGAGCATCCCCTTCTAAGACTTAAAATGGCAAACACCGCGATTTAGCTCTTGCCCCTTAAACACCAAGGAGCTTCAAGCACGCGCGAATCTCCCGGCTCGTACGTTGAATGGCTGCACCCCATGCGCACATAAGGCCGTGCACGTACGATTCCAATCCAGGAACAACCCGGGCACCTCAACTAGCGGTCAATCGATTCATTCTTAAGAACATATTCAGAACGCGCTTTCGCCGCCAGAACCATGCCCAGTACGAGGAAAATCCTTGCCTACCCATGTAGAACGCTTTGTCCTCGACGGCTCATCCGTTACCCCCGCCTCGGCCGCATTGCAATTGAAAGTGTCTCAAAAAGTGAACGCATCGTTCCGATTTTGTTAGCAGATGTTCACCTTTAATCAGCCTGTTCCGCGCGCGTAATCAGCGTCCTCTATGCACGCAAAACCGCCGCGTAAACGTGGCTCGTCCTCTTAACTCGATTATTTCTCTTCTGTGAATGTTACGGGTGGCGAAGAGTTTCGGCGATTTCGTTGGCGATCTGTCGCGCGCGCGCGAGGTCTTCGGGATTAAGGCTGATCGCCGCGACGCGCGCGTGGCCTCCGCCGCCGTACTTCTCAGCAAGCGTGGCCAGATTCACATCCGCATCCGTTTCTTTCCACGGATTTGTTCCGATCGAAACTTTCGCGCGCGTGGGCGAGGCGCTCACGCCCACCGAATAGAGACACTCAGGATGCAGATAATAAGGAATGAATTTATTGTAGCCTTCGAGATCGAGATCGCTCACGTCGAAAAAAATCACGCCGTCCCGCGCCTGACCTCGCTCGCGCATAATTTCAATCGAGCGCCGGTGCCGCTCGAGCAGCGGCCCCAGATGCTTCGCGACAATGGGAAGCTGAATCATCTCAGCCAGTGAAATCTGCGCGAGATGCGGAATCAGCTTCGGCACGAGATTTGGCTCAGGCGCCGCTTCAATCACCAGCGCCAGTTGCATGGCCGGCTCTTTCAATCCCACCGCGACTCCCGGTGAAGCGAACTGCGCTCCATCAATGATGTCGCCCCAGTGAATCAACTCGGCCAGCGGCTTGGCATCGAATCCGAATTTCTCCGATGCGATGGTCGCCAGGAATTTCGTGCAGGATTTGTACGTCGGATCGTAAAACTTCCTACCGGAATGATCGGCGCGAAAGTTTGCCGCGTCCGCCGGCGTGAGGAACGCGCTCTGGTGATGATCGAACCACCACGTCAGCCGCGGCGAACTCGAATACTTGAAATCGACGATCGCGTTCTCGTCGCCGTCGAATACATCTTCCTCGAACGGCTTCGAGGCCCTGTGCGTCATGCCCGTGTAGCGAAACTCGACTTTCGGATCGATTCGCTCGCGATAAAAACGCGAAAAAATCGCGGCCGACGACGCGCCATCAAAACATTTGTCGTGAAAAAAAACTCGAACGATCAACTTCACTCCCGGGGCCGCCATCTCTCAGCGCGCCATTGCGAATAACGTGAAACCAAAAAGAATGGACATACCCCGCAGGAATGTCAAGACCCAAGCAGTGTGACTACCTCGAATCCCGATGATCGGCAACTACATCAATCCAGCAATTGTAGCGCCCGGCTTCAACCGGACAGCCTTTGACTTTCTCAACGGAGGCAAACAAATTTCCTCAGTGCAACCGTCTTCGTCCTCCGCTTTGCGTTTCGGAGGGAGCCCGCGCATTTATGCGGGAGAGGAGCGCTCCAGCGCTCCGCTAGGAGTCTTGCCTATCACCTTGCGCTTTAGCGCTGGCCCTCCGGAAATCCCTGGGCCTTTATTTTTACTTCTATTTTTACTTCAGAGTCTCTAATTTACTTCAGAGCTCGGAGGCCCCTGCCTCCGGGTTCAATGTCAATGAGAGGCAACCCACCCTGGCCCAAAGGATTTTTCCTAATGATTCTCAGCAGCGTGCCCAGCAATCACTAATCCCATCACCGTCGGCCCCGGACTCGCCGCCGCCGCTGGAACCGCCGCGCGGAAGAACAGCACCCACAAATCATCTTCGGCAACATGCGTTAACGCAGGAATCGCCACCGGCGCATTTTCGGCGGGCACCAAACTCAAAATTGCCGGATGCGTAGTGCCCGTCGTCTTGCGGCTGGCGTCGAGAAGATCGGTCTCTTTCATCAATCCGGGTGTGGCGTCCACACTTGACGGAACCAAAAGCAGAAAATCGCGAAACGGCGCTGTACCCTGATGATTTCCATCCGTTGGCTGCAAATCGTAACGCAAGGTATACACGCCAGGATTGATAATTTGATTCCGATAGTCGTTCGCGCCGCTCTCGAAACGAATAGCGCCGATAAGCGTTCCGACGGCAAGCTGAGGAAACGCGATTCCGATTCCTCGATTCAGTGTCGTGCCGGGCGGAATGTCTCTTCGCAGCCAAAGATGGCAGAAACTACCATTCGCACCGATGACGTGCAGCGAATCCGAATTCAGCGCCTCTCGCACCGCCTGGCTCAATTCCTGCGGCGGTGGCGCGTCCGATGGCTGCAGCCTATATGTGGCAGTGGCGGAAGTTTGCAATCCAGACGAAGTGCCAACGGCACCCGCGCGCCACGCAACCGAAAGGAACGCAAGCGATACGATCACAATAGATGCCGCGATGACCCGCCGGCGGAGTACGAATTGCCAGAACATATCCCTCATCTCATCTCGTTTCGTTACGTCTCAACTCGTTTCGTTTACCCGACCCGATGTAGGGGCGGGTCTCAGACCCGCCCGGCCTATCTGAAGCCACCTCAACTCGGTCTGAGTGACTCACCAATTCCCCAAACTCATCGGCCAGGGTCTCGGAATCGCCAGTGTCATCAGCAAAAATCCGAGCAGCGCCATATTCTTCGTGAAATTGATTCTCTCCGCCATTTTCGCCATCGGATCCTGAACGGCCCAGAAATTGTGTATGCCGAACGAAACGCCCAGCAGGAATATCACCAGCAATATCGCTCCAATAGTCGGGTGATAGCCGAGAAGCAAGCTCGCGCCCCCTAGCAAGAGAAGCAAACCCGTCCCGCCGACAGCAACTTCAGCCATCGGCGTCCCTTTGCTCTTTGCGTAACCTGCAATCATCTTGAGACCTACGAAGTGATTGAAGGCCCCCATAAGGAAATATCCGCCTACGATGATTCGTCCCGCAACGAACAGATAGAGATGAGTGTTATCCACGCCGCCTCCTTAAAATCGTCGTTCGAGATACCGAATGTGATTACCCGACGGCCAGCAATATACACCCGAGCAGATTCGCAGCGCGCTTCATTCCGAATCTGCACGGACAGGCCTCTTCGTGGCGCGGGCATCTTGCCCGCGTGTCTTTGCGCGCACGCGGCACGTACGAATCGCACAAGTTCACGTCCCGATAGCCAGTCCCGCGCAACGCACACAATCACTCCGCCGCCTCCATCTTCTCCGCCATCTCCAGCATCTTCACCACGCTATTCCAATTCCTACCAGTGCCGGGCGTACCTAGCGCCTTATTCACCGCCGCCCACGACATTTTCGATTGCCCTTGCCCGTTCGGAAAATAAATATAAAGTTCGCGGCCGTCAATCCGCAGCTCCTCGGGCTCAATTTTGATCCGAAGCACGTTCGCGCGCGCTTCCGCTCCCGGATCGCTCGCTAGGAAATCGACCAGCAGCTTGCCCGGCTCGATCCCCCGCCGCTTCGCAAACGGATTCCGCGCAATCACGTCTCTCATCTCCGCGGCCGTGCGGCAAATCACATCCGTAGAGCAGCCAAATTTCCGCTCGATTCCGCCCCGCACGCGCTTCGTCACCGCCGCAAGATCGCGCTCGTCCGTCCTGAAAATCACGTTCCCGCTCTGCACGTAAGTCTGCGCATCGCGCAGTTTCAGCGTCGCATAGAGCGCCCGCAGCTCCTCCATCTTGATTACGTTGTGGCCGCCAACATTGACGCCACGCAGCATCGAAATAATCACAGCCACAGAGAACTCCAATATTCCCGTCGGATTGTAACATCGCCTCACGCAGTCGCTCCGAAGCCTGAATGTCATCGTAGCGCCGGCATCTTGCCGGCGTTTTTGACTTATCTACTGCGTGCCAGCGTATCAAACGCTCTTAGATCCAGCCTGAGAATTCGAGGTAATGATGCAAGGCGCGAAAGGCATGCCGTGTAAACGCTTCCAGGCTTAGTACTATAACCCTTACAGATTTCTCACTTTCGCACTTTCCTACCACATGCTAACGTTTACTGAGTGATACAATGGCACGCATCAGCTATATCGACCGCGAACTCGCGTCGGCCTTCTGGCGCCGTCCGCTAACCAAAAACCAGCCATTTCTAATCGACACACCAAAACGATTCGAAATCGCCGTAACTCTTTAAAAACAAACGACGGCGGGCATTTCTAATCGCTACAAAAACAGCACCCTTGAAAAGTCCGATTTTCGCTTTCACCAATTCCTGTCAGAGCCGGGAGGCCCCCGCCTCCCGGAGCCCGTGCGCAACGATCGAAACCAGGTGGGCCACCGCAGCATTGCAGGCGGGCGTGCCGCTACGCGCGGCGAGCGCGAAACCGAAATCGGCGCGGAGTCGTTTCCAAGAACACATCTTCGAATCCGGCATTTTCGAGACGCGCCGCGAACGTATCCGGGTCCACGAGGTTGATCACGTCCCCGATATGCAGCAGCTTCATCATCCAGCTACTCCGACTATCCACACCCGCAAACGTCGCGCCCGGCTTCAGCACGCGCCGCGTCTCGCGAAGAAGTTTGTCCTGCAGCTCGGCCTTCGGGACGTGGTGCAGCATCGTAAACGACACCGCGCCGGAAAAACTCTCATCGGAAAACGGCATCTCGGACGCGTCGCCCTCGACCACTTCCACATTCGATCCCCGCATTCGCGAGCGCAGCGAATTGGCAAGCCCCGGGTCGATTTCGAGCGACGTGATGCGCGCGATTCGCTCGCGCAGGAAATCCGTCGTGAGCCCCGGTCCCGGACCGATCTCAAGCACATTCTCGCCCAGGTCCACGCCGCGGAGTGCCCAAGGCATTACGTCGTCGCGCAGCGTCTCCCTCCACGAATTCGAAGCGCAAAGCCAATGGTGAATTCGATTCATCGGAATTCAAGGCGAAGCGGATTCGCTGGTCAAATCGCGCAGCGCCTCGCCGAACGCGCGAGTATGCAGATCAACGTCGGCCTCGGAAGTCGCTGGCGACATCAACGCCATATTGTGGAACGGCGTCAGCAAAATGCCGCGATTGAGCGCGTGGAGATGCAGGAATCTCTCGAGAGGAAAATCCATTGCCGCCGCAGCTTCAGAGCCGTTGCGCGGCCGCGTGGGACGAAACTGATATTCCGCCCGGCAGCCCAGCCGCGTGACGTGCCACGGCATTTTGGCGCCGGCAATCGAGCTGGCCACGCCGCGCTCGAATCTCTCGGCCATCGGAATCATGACTTCGTAAGCTTCGGGCACCAGAACCGTCTCGAGAGTCGCGCGCATCGCCGCGAGCGACATCGCGTTGCCCGCAAGTGTGCCGCCGATTCCGCCCGTATCGCAGTCCTCGATATGAATTTTCTCCACGACGCGCTGCGCGATTTCTGCGGTAAAGCCGTAGGCCGCCGCCGGAATTCCACTCGCCAGCGGCTTGCCGATCACGAACATGTCAGGATCGAGATTGTGCGCGCGCGAGTAACCGCCGGGGCCCGCGCAAATCGTATGCGTCTCATCGAGAATCAGAAGCGTTCCGGTCCGCCGCGTCAGTTCGCGCAACGCGGCGTGAAATCCAGGATCGGGATGAATGATGCCGACGTTGGTCATCGCCGGCTCGGCAAGCACGCACGCCACGTCACGCCGCGCGAGCGCTTTTTCGAGTGCGTCGAGATCGTTGAATTCCACCACACGCGTGGTCTCCGCCGGATTTACTGGCGGGCCGATATTTCCACGGCGCGGAACGACAGCGCCATTCTCGAGCGTGGCGAACGATTCATCCACCGTTCCGTGATAGCAATAATTGAACACCAGCACGAATGGCCGCTCGGTAATGTGCCGCGCGATGCGGATCGAAAAGCGATTGGCGTCCGTGGCCGTCAGCGTGAACTGCCAATATGGAAGTCCGAAACGCCGCACAAGTTCTTCGCCGACCCAAATCGAATCCTCCGTCGGCAGCATGAACGTGATTCCGCGGCGCGCTTGCGCGGCGATCGCATCGGCAGCGGCATCGGGCGAATGGCCCGTCATCGCGCCGGTATCGCCGAGGCAGAAATCCACGTACTCGAGGCCGTCCACATCAACAAAATGGCTGCCCTTCGCCTCGGCGACGAAAACCGGAAACGGTCCGGCCCATTTCACCATCCAGTTCATCGGCACGCCGCCAAGCAGCGACGCGCGGGCGCGTTCGAAAAGCGCCTTCGAATTTGGATGTTCGGCGGCGAAGCGATTGGCTTCGTGTTCGGTAAGGTCGGCGAGACGCTGGCGGTCAATGATGCGCATGTCCAGAGAGCGCGAGGACGAAGCCATCCGAAATTAGCGCAAATCCTTGAGGATTTCGCGCGCGGCATTGTAACCCGACGCGCCCGTGAGCCCGTTGCCGGGATGCGTGCCCGAGCCGCAGAGGTAGAGGCCGCGAATCGGCGCGCTATAGCGCGCCATGCCGATCAGCGGCCGCGTAATGAAAAGCTGATCGAGCGACAACTCGCCGTGGTACGGATGCCCGCCGGTGAGCCCGTACGTATCTTCGAGATCGGCGGGCGTGACGACTTGGCCGTCAATAATTTTGTCGCGAAGATCGGGCGCGTATTCGGCGAGCGTCTCGACGACAGCGTCGCCGAGCGCCTCGCGCTGACTATTCCAATCGCCCTGCTTCAAGCGATAGGGCGCGAACTGCGCGTAGATGGACATCACGTGCTTGCCCTGCGGCGCAACCGAGGGATCGAGTATCGAAGGAATCATCACATCGAGATAAGGCCGGCGCGAAAATTCGCCGTACTTCGAGGCATCGAACGCGCGCTCGAGATAATCAATGTCGGGGCCGATGTGGATGCGGCCGCTTAGCGCGGCAGTGCCATCGTTCATCGAAAGCGCCTGCGCCGTGGAAAAATTCTGGAGCGCGGTGAACGAAGGCAGCGCGTCGAGCGCGAGATTCACTTTTGCGACGGTGCCGTTCGCGCGGAAATTCCGCATCTTGACGACGAAGCTCGGCGCGAGATGCACGGGATCAATCAATTTGAGAAACGTGCGGCGAGGATCGGCGTTCGAGATGACCAATTTCGCGGCGATCTCTTCCCCGCTCGCAAGCACAACGCCAGCAGTAGCGCCGTTCTTCACGCTGATGCTCTGCACTTCGGCGCTCGTGCGGATTTCGGCGCCGGCTTCGCGCGCGGCTTCGGCCATCGCCTGTGTCAACGCACCCATGCCGCCGCGCGGAAACGCCGCCGAGCCAGCCGGATGCGGATCGGCAGCCGCGCGCAAAAGCAACAGCGCCGTGCTGCCCGCGGACCACGGCCCCAGCGCCGCGCCGGAAATTCCGCGCGCGGCAATCGCGGCGCGCAAAAGTTCGGTCTCGAAAAATTCGGAAGCGAGATCGGCGGCCGCCATCGGCCCCCAGCGGATAATCCGCATCATGTCTTTCTTACCGAAGTTGCGGAGATTTCGGCCAAGCTTCAAATATTTCCAAAGGTCGTCGGCGGAGGGCTTGTCAATGTCGGGCGGCGTCAGCATGGTGAGTTGGCGAAGCAACCCGCCATAGCGAGCGAGCGCTTCCTGAAATTCGACGTACTTCACGGAATCTTTTTTCGAGAAGCGGCTGATTTGTTGGACAGAATCGCCGGTGTTCGAATGGAGCAGCAGACCGCGGCCGTCGGGAGAAAGCGCGAAGAGGCGCACGGCCGGCTCGATCATCGCCAGGCCGTGGCGTTCGAGCTGCATTTCGCGCACGATTTCGGGAAGCAGCGGCCCAGCCGCATGCGCGAGGGTGGAAACTTTGAAGCCGGGAACAAATTCGTCGGTGATGGCCGCGCCGCCGACAACCGAACGGCGCTCGAGCACGAGCGGCTTGTGCCCCGCCTTGGCGAGATAGAACGCCGTGACCAGGCCGTTATGCCCCGCGCCGAGAATGACGATGTCGCGCTGCGGCGCCACGGCTATCGCGTCCCCTTGTCTTTCAAAATTTCAAGCGCAGCGAGACGCCCCGGCGCGCCCATGATTCCGCCGCCGGGATGCGTCGCCGAGCCGCACATATAAAGGTTGCGAATCGGCGTGCGATACCGCGCCCACCCGGCAACAGGACGCAAAAAGAAAAGTTGTTCGAGAGAAAGTTCGCCCTGAAAAATATTCCCTTCGGTGAGCCCAATCGAACGCTCGATATCGAGCGGCGTGATTACTTGGCGGCCGATGATGATGTTTTTCAGATTGGGCGCGTGCTCGCTGATCGTATTTATCACGGCGTCGCCGAAAGCGTCGCGCTGCTCGTCCCAATTCAATCCGGGCTTCAATTTGTACGGCGCGTACTGTACGAAGCAGGAAAGAACGTGCTTGCCCGGCGGCGCGACGGAAGGATCGGTGAGGCTTGGGATCACCATATCAATGTAGGGGCGGCTGGAAAATTCACCGTACTTCGCCTGATCGTATGCGCGCTCCATATATTCGACGCTGGGAGAAATGGACATCGCGCCGCGCAGATGGCGTCCCGCGCCGGGAAGACATTTAAATTCTGGCAGCCCGTCGAGCGCGAGATTCACTTTTCCTGATGAGCCACGATATTTGTAGCGGCGAACTTCTTCGAGGAAATCGTCGGGAAGCTCGCTCGAGTCCATGAGCTTCAAGAATGTGAGATTGGGATCGAGACTGGAGGAAACAACCGTCGCGCGGATCTCTTCGCCGCTGTCCAGCACGACGCCTTCGGCGCGGCCGTCTTTGACAAGAATTCGCCCGACTTGCACTTCGGTGCGAATTTCTGCGCCCGCCTCGCGCGCCGCGTCGCCGATCGCATTCGAAATTGCGCCGGTTCCGCCGCGGCTAAAGCCCCAGGAGCGAAACGCGCCGTCAATTTCGCCCATGTAATGATGGAGCAAAACATAGGCGGTTCCGGGCGAACGGACGCCGAGAAAAGTTCCGATGATTCCGGACGCCGACATCGTGGCCTTGAGCACATCGGTTTCGAACCACTGGTCGAGAAAGTCCGTCGCGCCCATCGTCATCAACTGCACGAGGTTGTAGCGATCGTCGTGATCGAGCGCCTGAAATCGCCGGCCAAGGAAAAGAAGTTTTTTCAATTCGCGCGGATCGAGCGAAGTGGGATCGGGCGGGACCATGCCTAGAATCGGTTTTACGAAACGGCACATCCGCACCATTTCCTTGCCGAATTCGTCGTAGGCTTCCGCGTCGGTTTTGGAATGCCGCGCGATTTCACGGCGCGTCTTCGAGTGATCGTTCACGCGCCATAGATAGTCGCCATTCGGCATAGGCGTAAACGTGCCGTCGAGCGGCAGAATTTCGAGGCCGTGGCGCGGCAGATCGAGATCGCGAATAATTTCGGGGCGAAGCAACGAGACGACGTAGGAAAAAACGGAGAATTTGAACCCAGGAACAATTTCCTCGGTCACCGCAGCGCCGCCCAGAACATGCCGTTTCTCAAGTACGAGCACTTTGCGGCCGGCGCGCGCGAGATACGCCGCGTTCACAAGGCCGTTGTGGCCGCCGCCGATGACGATCGCATCGTATTGAGTTGGCATGGGGAAAAGCCGCGCGACGACTCGAGCCCGACAGGCTCGTTCGAAGCCGTGACATTTTACAGGCCCCGGCGCTTCGCGCCAACAAAGAAGCGTTCGCGGGCTGACCTGTGGTCACGACGATGGCGCGGTAATAAGTGAGGTGTGCCCTCGGAAGGAAACGCGATTCGCTTCATTTCCCTAGGGCCTCGGCCATCCATGAAAGCGGACATTTCCACTTTGCACAAACCGGACATTCTCACTTTGCGGCGACACGGTGACGCGGTGCGTTGACTTGGCCCAACGGCCAGCATAAGATTCGCTTCCATGCCCGATTCTTCTCCACTCTCCGGACGAACGATTTCCCACTTCCGCATCATCGAGAAGTTGGGCGGCGGCGGCATGGGCGTCGTGTACAAGGCCGAGGACGCCAAACTCAGCCGGTTCGTGGCTCTCAAGTTCCTACCGGACGAGGTGGCCAAAGACATACAAGCCCTGAGCCGTTTTCAGCGCGAAGCCAAGGCGGCCTCCGCGCTGAATCATCCGAACATCTGCACGATTTATGAGATTGATGAGCATAACGGGCAGGCATTCATTGCGATGGAGTTTCTGGATGGCGAAACGCTGAAACAGCGCATCGGCGGAAAGCCTGTGGAGACCGAGGCGCTGCTCGGTTTGGCGATTGAAATTGCTGACGCTCTGGATGCCGCTCACGCAAAAGGCATTGTTCACCGCGATATCAAGCCTGCGAATATCTTCGTCACCGATCGCGGGCACGCGAAAATTCTCGATTTCGGGTTGGCAAAGACGTTGCAGTCGGGACCGGCGCTGTCGATGTCGGCGACGCAGGATACGGCCGACGCGGTAGCTCCCGAGCAACTGACGAGTCCAGGCAGTACGCTCGGGACCATTGCCTATATGTCGCCGGAGCAGGTAAGGGCGAAGGAATTGGACGCCCGAAGCGACCTTTTTTCCTTCGGCGCGGTGCTCTATGAGATGGCGACAGGCACGTTGCCATTCCGCGGCGAAAGCTCCGGCGTAATCACTGAAGCGATTCTGAACCGTAC
>Ga0182015_10004469_pt1 | contig 15045 bp, 8 predicted proteins | sample 712P3MmetaG_FD_120478 | JGI IMG/M metagenome (GOLD analysis project Ga0182015, IMG submission 120478) | Permafrost microbial communities from Stordalen Mire, Sweden - 712P3M metaG | ecosystem: Environmental > Terrestrial > Soil > Wetlands > Permafrost | place: Sweden: Stordalen | collected...
CGCCGGCAGCACAAGATGGGAGAATTCCTTATCGTCGCGCCCGAAGGCGGGCGAACCTTCTATATCAATTCTGCCGATGGCTCAGTGCGCTACAGCGATTTCTTCCTGCAAGAATTCATCCCGATGATCGAAACGAAATACCGCATCAGCAAGGGCCGGAATAATCGAGCTATCACCGGCATCTCCATGGGCGGCTATGGGGCTCTACGTTTCGCTTTCGCTCATCCCGAAATATTCTCGGCCGTTAGCGCGCAAAGCGCCGCCCTGATCACCGAATCTCCGCAAGAACTCGACACCGCAGCCCGCTCCGGCGCTCCATTGGGAAGAGTGCTGGCTGTAGTTTTCGGGAACCCGATCAAAGCGGCACACTGGAAAGACAATAGTCCGTTCGTTCTGGCAGGCAGGAACCAGGCCGGCCTGCGACGGCTGGCAATCTATTTCAACTGCGGCCAGGATGACAACTATGGCTTTGAAAAGGGCGCAGCCGCGTTACACGAACAACTGCAGAAGGAAGGCGTCAAGCACGAGTATCGTCCTTATCCCGGCGACCACAGCCTGTCCTATTTCCTGGCTCACTTCACCGAGGTCATGGAGTTTCATTCCCGGGCGTTCGATCCTAAATGAGCAGGTGCATCGGCTCCGGAACACATTTCGCTGGTTGGAAGCTTGCAGGTTTGAACACCCTCGGAGCCTGAGTTGTGTCGTAACGCTTGAGCGGGACCCTCCCAAACCCCATATCTTCTTCATTCGTGCAACCCCTGTTGTAAACTAACCGAGACAACATGACCCTGTTACCCGTTCTCGCGGAGGGATGTGTGAGTGGTTGAAACAGGCGGTCTTGAAAACCGCTGTACGGGAAACCGTACCGGGGGTTCGAATCCCTCTCCCTCCGCCAGCAAGTCTTAACTGCAGAGAAATTCCGCTCGCTCTGCGCCGAAATGTGCGAATAATGCCCGTATTTCGCGATTATTCCCAGACAAACCGTGGGGGATCCGGCCATAGCGAGTTGACTTTAGCCAGCACGGTAGAACCTCGTTGAGCGCTTCCCATAAGCGACCGACTGAGCTTCGATCAGATAGGAACGGAAGGAACTGAAGGTGAGCGATGACATGTGAGCTGGAGACCGCGGCAGTTCGGCCCGCCGGATTCAGAGCGTGGCGATGGAGTCGACAGGAGTGTACTGGATCCCGCTGTTTCAGATACTGGAGGAGCGCGGGTTCAAAGTGTATTTAGTCAACGCGCACTATCTGAAGAGTGTGCCCGGACGCAAGAGCGATGTATCCGACTGCCAGTGGATCCAATATCTGCACTCGGTAGGGTTGCTGCGAGCCAGCTTCCGGCCACCCGAAGCGATCTGACATTCTGCACATGCAGAAGGCGCTCAGTCAGATGAACCTGAAACTCCACCATGTGTTAAGTGACATCACCGGAACCAGTGGCCAAGCGATTCTCGATGCCATCCTCTCGGGCCAGCGCGATCCCGTCGCACTGGCGCAACTCTGTCATAGTCGAGTGAAGAGCCCGCGGGACAAGGTGGCGCAGGCCCTAGTTGGGGACTACCGGCCAGAGCATCTGTTCGCCCTGAAGCAGTCGCTGGAGGGATACCGCTACTACCAGAAGCTGATCTTGGAGTTGGATCAGGAGACGGCACGTTTGATGCAGGCTCTTCCCAGTGCGACCGAGCATCCCATGCCACCACGCACCAAGGCCACTGCATATCACCGGCAGGGCAACGATCCTCGGTTCTGCGGAGTGAGCTTTACCGCATGTCGATCTCACCGACATCCCAGGAGTCAGCGCAGCCACTGCGCAAGTTGTACTGACAGAGATCGGCACCGATGTTAGCAGGTTTTGCAACGCTTCCGCCTTCGCTTCCTGGCTTGGCCTCTGCCCGGAAAAACGAGTCGGCGGCGGCAAGGTGCTGTCCTGTAAAACACGCCAGGTAAAGCATCGCGCCGCAACTGCGCTTCGGATGGGCTGCCAACTCCCTGTGCCGCGCGAAAGGTTACTTCGGCGAGTTCTTTCGGCGCATGGGGGCCAGGCTCGGCACTGCCCAGGCGATCACTGCACCGCACACAAAATCGCACGAATTCTCTGAGCTCCGCCGGCTTCCGCCGCTTCCGAATTCCAGCGATGAACTGAGAGTTGCGAGTCGCCGCACCGAATGACGAACCAGTGGATGGGACGGGTGTCTGCAATTCCGCAAAACTTCACATCTGTATTCGCGCATGGTCGTCATCATTCACTATCCCGGCTGCCGCTTCGCGACAATCCAAAGGCCCGGCTTCGATAAACTGTCTCCTAGACTGGCTGACGATTTTACTGTTGCCAGCCTCCGCCCAGCGCTTTGTAGAGTTGGACCAGGCTGCGATACTCATCTCCCCGCGCCGCTGCGAGCGTCAGTTCGGCGCCGTATAGCGACCGCTGTCCGTCGAGTACTTCGAGGTATGTCGTCGTGCCGCCCTTGTAGCGAAGCGTGGAAATGCGGACGGTTTCCTGCAGGTCGGCTACCGAATCCTGCTGACGTGTCCGAACCTGATGAAGTTTCTCGTAACCGATGAGCGCGTCCGAGACTTCTCCAAAAGCGTGCTGGATCGCCTCCCGGTAGCCGATCAGAGCTTGTTGGTGTTGAGACTCAGCCAGATGCAAATTCCCTTTCAGCGCGCCTCCGGTAAAGATTGGCTGGCTGACCTGCGCGCCATAGGACCAGATGCCTAGCTGCGTCGTCATGAGGCTTGAGAAGGCGGAGCTTCGACCAAATGAACCGCCGCCTCCCCCGGTCAGAGAGATTTGCGGGAAGAACTGAGCTTTGGCGACCCCGATGTTGGCGTTAGCGGAAATCAAGATCTGTTCCGCTTCTCGAATGTCGGGCCGACGCTCGATGATCGAAGATGGAACGCCGGCTGGAACTTCAGGCGGAAGTGTTTGCTCGACGAGTGGAATGCCGCGTGCGATGTCTTGCGGGTAATTGCCGAGCAGAATGCTGATGGCGTCTTCTTCCTGGGCAATTTGTCGCTCCAGGTCTGGAATCTGCGCATTGGCACTGTCGAGAACCTGCTGAGCCTGGAGCACATCCAACTTGGTGGCAACTCCGTGATCCAGCCGCAGATTGGTAAGTTTTACCGAATCGGTCTGGGTCTTGACGGTCTCACGTGTGATCGCGAGTTGCAGATCAAGTTGCAGGAGCGTGAAATAGTCTCTCGCCATATCGCTGACGAGGGTCAGTGCGACGACCTGGCGCGCATCTTGGGTAGCCAGCAGTTGAGCGCGAGCTGCTTCGTTGGCGCGGCGCAAGCGGCCGAAGAAATCCAACTGGAACGCCGCGTCGGCGGTCAAGGTGAGGAAGTTGTACCGGGACTGTTCAAGGTTTTCCTTGCCCCCGCTGAAATTGCCATTGCCCGAAACCTGTGGAAAAAGGCTGGAACGCGTAACAGCAAGCTGAGCGCGGGCTGCGTTGATGCGTTCGGTTGCGAGTTGCAGATCGTAGTTCTGTTTGAGCGCCGTGCGAATGAGTTCCTGCAGCTTTGCGTCCTGAAATACCTGCCACCAGGGAAGATCGGCATACGAGGCAGTCTGCGCCTGAAGCTGAGGATTGTCCGCCAGATCCCGAAAAGAATTCGGAGCCTGAACTGCAGGGCGATGATAGTTAGGGCCTACAGCACAAGCCGAAAGCACGCCAGAGAGCAAGGCCGCGGTGAGCAATTTTGCGATTCTCATCATTAGGCAAACCCCGTTAGGCAAACCCCATTACACAAACCCCATTGCGCAAACTTGCTTGATTCCCAAGCTGTTGAACGCCCCTTGAGGTCCCTCAATCTCCGGGCGCGGGTGAAGGCGCAGGCGGCAATATGCCTGATGCAGTTTCCTTTCCAGCGCTCGTCCATTTCTCAACCATGTAAAAGATGCCGGGAATAAAGAAGATTCCGATCGCACTCGCAGCGAGCATCCCGCCGATCACGGCCGTCCCCATGATCTGCCGGGCTACCGAACCTGCCCCGCTCGCTGTCCACAGTGGAACGCAGCCGAGGATAAACGCGAATGATGTCATCAGGATGGGTCGCAGCCGCAGCCTCGCGCCTCCGAGGGCGGCGTCGGCCAGCGGTTTTCCGTGTTCGTACTGTTCCTTGGCAAACTCGACGATCAAAATCGCGTTCTTCGCCGCGAGGCCGATCAGCATGATCAAGCCGATCTGCGAGAAGATGTCGCTTTCAATCTGCACCATATACGGCGGCAGGAAAACGCTGAGCAAGGTTCGGCGCAGCCACAGCGCTGCAAACGCTCCAAAGACCGCCACCGGCGTGCTGAGCAGTACGCTGAAAGGCAGCGACCAGCTTTCGTACAGTGCCGCCAGAATCAGGAACACGAACAACAGGGACAGGCCAAAGATGACCGCGGGTGGAACTCCCTGGCGCGCCTTCTGCTCCAGAAATGAGATTCCGGAGTAGTCGAATCCCATCTCTCGGGGCATGGCTTGTTTGAAAACTTCTTCGAGGGCTGCGGTCGCCTGATCAGCGCTGTAACCCGGTGCCGCGCTGCCATTGATTTGTGCGCAACGGTACTCATTAAAGCGCTGTGTGAATTCGGGTCCGAGCTGCGATTTGACCGTGGCAAGCGTGGACAGCGGAACGTTCTCGCCCTTGTTGTTGCGGACATAGAATCGGCCAACGTTCTCCGGGCTGGCACGATCTTCGCTCTCAGCTTCGATGTAGACCTGCCACTGGCGGCCAAAGCGATTGAAGTAATTGATGAAATATCCCCCCATGAACGCCTGGATGGTGCGGTAGACGTCGGAAAGATTGATGCCCTGCTTCAGCACCTTGTCACGATTGACGTCGACGAACTTCTGCGGAACGCTCGCCAGAAAAGTCGTACTCAGGCTGGCGATCTCCGGCCGCTTGCGTGCCGCGTCAAGAAACGTGTTCAAGTTCTGCGACAGGAATTGGATGCTGCCGCCAGAGCGGTCTTCGAGGATGAAAGTGAATCCGCCTGCAGTGCCAACGCCCGGGATGGCCGGCGGCGAAAAACTGAATGCGATTCCCGCTGGCAATTTGGAAAGCTGCTGATTCAAATGCGCCTTGATAGCTTGAAACTGCTCACCTCTGGACGTGCGCTCGTCCCACGGCTTCAGAGTGACGACAAAGAAAGCGTTGTAGCTGGTACGAACAAAACTGAGCAAGCTGAAGCCGATGACGCTGGTCGTGTACTTCACACCCGGTGTGTTAGCCAGAATGTTCTCGATTTGTGCCGCTGCCTGCGATGTTCGCTCCAACGACGCGTCATTGGGCAATTGCAAATTCACATAGGCATAGCCCTGATCTTCATCGGGAAGAAAGCTCGACGGCACCCGATTGGCGAAGAATCCCGCCGCGAGGCAAAAAATCAGCAAAAGCACAACCACCACGGCTGTCTTCTTGAGCAGCACGCCGCTCCAGCCGACGTAACCCTCGGTGGCTCGCTCAAAAAGTCGGTTAAACCAATCGAAGAATCTCTGCAGCAGGCCATGGCTCTCTTCGCGCGGGCGAAGAAGCAATGCGGCCAGGGCAGGGCTGAGCGTCAGCGCGTTGAACGCGGAAAGAATTACCGAGATTGCGATCGTGACTGCGAATTGCTGATACAGCCGGCCAGTGATCCCGGGAATGAAGGCGGTGGGCACGAATACAGCGGAGAGAACCAGGGCAATTCCTACGACGGGACCCGACAGTTCCTCCATCGCCTTTAACGCTGCATTCTTCGGAGTCAGGCCCTCTTCGATATGCCGCTCCACGCCCTCTACGACGACGATGGCGTCATCTACCACCAGACCGATCGCCAGCACCAGCCCAAAGAGCGAGAGTGTATTGATGGAAAAGCCGAACAGCGGGAAGAGCACGAACGTGCCCACAAGAGAAACGGGTACAGCCAGCAGCGGGATCAGGGTTGAGCGCCAGCCCTGAAGGAAAAGAAAAACAACAACAATGACCAAGACCAGCGCGATCACAAGGGTTTCAACGATTTCCTTGATGCCCTGCGTTACAGAAAGAGTCGTGTCGAGAGAAACGGCGAAATCCATGTCCCCGGGGAAGCGCTCTTTCATTTGTGCCATTAGTTTCTTGACGCCTGTCGCAGCGTCGACTGCGTTCGATCCGGGCAATTGGTAGGCTGCAATTATCGCGCCCGGCTTGCCGTTAAAACGTCCGGCAACGCTGTAGTCTTGAGCGCCCAGTTCGATGCGAGCGACATCGCGCACACGCACAGTCGCACCGTCAGGCGTCTCGCGAACCACGATGTTGCCAAATTCTTCCGGCGAAACCAGGCGCCCTTGCGCCAGGACCGAGTACGTAAATTCCTGGCCCTTTGGAGCAGGCTCGCCCCCCGCTTTGCCTGCGGGGTTCACCGTGTTCTGCGCCTGAATCGCGCTGACGATCTCAGGGACAGTAATGCCAAGTTTCGCCAGCGTGTCCGGCTTTACCCAAAGGCGCATCGCGTATTGACCGGCGCCGAATACCTGCACATTGCCGATGCCGGGCGAGCGAAGAATCGGATCGGTAAGATTGATGTAGGCGTAGTTCGCCAGAAACTTGGCATCATACGTTCCGTGCGGAGAATAAAGGGCGACCCACATCAACGGGGCAGTGACCGATTTTCGAACGGCAACGCCGTAGTTGTTGACGTCCGATGGAAGCTGAGAAGCAGCCTGAGTTTCCCGCGACTGCGTGAGAATGAAATCGGTATTCGGGTCGGTCTTGACGTCAAAGTCGACTATCAGGCTGGTGGATGAGTTGCCCGTGGCATTCAGCGAGTACATGTAGTTCTCGTTGTCTACACCGTTCATCTGCTGCTCGATGGGAGTAGCCACCGCTTGTTCCAGCGTTTGCGCGTCAGCTCCGACGTAGGTGGCGAGCACTTGGATTTCGGGTGGAGTGATGTTGGGAAACTGTGCGACGGGCAAGCTCAGCACAGTGAGCGCACCAACCAACACCATGACGATGGAAATCACCATTGCGACGATGGGACGGTTGATGAAGAATTTCGACATGGGTAATCCGTCCTTATCGATTCGCCGATCCTTAGTTCTGGGCCATGAATGGCTTGGGATTCACCCGAAGACCACTGCGCATTCTCTGAACTCCTTCAACCACGACCCTGTCTCCCGGGTTCAGCCCGTTCGCGATGATCCATCGGTTATCAACCCGGTCGCCCACAGTGACCGTTCGAACGTCGACTTTGTTGTCGGCGCCAACGACAGCAATCTGGTAGCCGCCCTGCAACTCCGACACTGCCCGTTGCGGAACAAGCAACGCCCCCGGCTGGGTCCGGATTACCGCGCGGACTTTGGCATAGCCGCCGGGTCTCAAAATATTGTTTGGATTGGGAAAGAGCCCGGCGATTCGAATCGCGCCGGTGGTCTCGTTCACCTGGCGGTCGGCAAAATAGAACTTTCCTTCGTGCGGATAGGTTGAGCCGTCCGCTAAGATCAGTTGCAGCCGCAGTTCCTTGTCGGCCTGCAAGCGGCTCTCCTCGGTCGGGAAACGTCTTCGCCATGAAAGATATTGAGGCTCGCTCACGGTGAAATAGACCTTGATTGGATCCACTGTAGAAACGGAAGTGACCACCCCGCTACTGGGGCTGACCAGCGCGCCAACCTGTAGTTGTGCCTGGCCGGCCACCCCGTCGATGGGCGAAGCGAGGCGCGTAAAGTCCAAATTGATCTTCGCAGTTTCAACCGAAGCCTCGTAGGTCTTGATCTGAGCCTTGGCAGTTTCCACGGTTGCGAGCGCGGCGAGATTGTTCTGAACCGCGTTGTCGAGATCCTGTTGGCTGGCCGCTTGTTGCTCCGCTAGTGGCTTGTAGCGCTGGACGTCAAGTTCGGTCCGACGCTGAACGGCTTCTGCATTGGCCAGCGCGGCCTTCGCCTGAGCAAGCTGGCCTTGAGCCTGATCGAGCGCCGCCTGAAAAGGCCGCGGATCGATTTGGAAAAGGAGTTGGCCCTGCTTGACCGACGCGCCCTCCTGATACCCTTGCTTCAGCAGGTAGCCTGTGACCTGTGCCCGAACGTCAGCATTGACCAGACCGTCAAGCGTGCCAATCCACTCCAAATAAATCGGAACATCCTCCTTCTGAACCTGAGCGACCTCGACATCCGGAGTATTTGGCGGCGCACCCATAGCTTGCTTGGACGGTCGAACGGCTCCAACAATCAGAGCGAGCACGATCAAGCCAAGAACTCCGCCGATCAACAGATAGCGTTTCTGGACCTTGCTCATGTTGTCTCCCACAAATCTTGCTCGCGCCTGGGCTGCGAAAACGCATGTCCTGGATCTACAGTTCGAGGACACCCGGGACGGGGCAGGCTATCGATCGTCGATTGCGAAAACAGCCTGTGAGGCAACCGCTGACGCAACCAATTGAGAATATGGATGCATTTTCACCCCAGAGGTCGTATGAAATCTACAACGTTGTATCACACTTGATCTGCTTCAGGCGACACACCCGCTCACCAGATCGCGTCTTAGCAGAAGCAATCATGCCGAATCCAGCCACTCCAATCGTCAAGGCCGCACTGGCCGAGAAACGGCGGCGGCTATCTCCTGTACCCACACACCCTCCATCGCTGTCACGAAGACCCGGTTGCCAGGGGTCGCAAGCGGCCCTCTCCGAAGAAGGACCGATGCTTAGGAGAGTATTGGGTTGGGTTTGGGATTTTCGATTGTCGCCGATAAAGTTGACTTCAACATGGACATTGGCTTCCACACGTTCTAGCATTTGTTAACTTATGGAGCCGCCTTCCGATGTCATTGGCCCCGTTCTCGGCCACTATCGCATCGTCGAACAAATTGGTGCGGGCGGGATGGGCGTGGTGTATCGCGCGCACGATGAGCAATTGGATCGTGATGTCGCGCTCAAAGTGCTGCCGACGGGCACGCTGGCAGATGATGTTGCGCGAAAGCAGTTCCGAAAAGAAGCTCTGGCGCTCGCCAAACTGAGTCATCCAAATATTGCGACGGTTTTCGAGTTCAGTTCGCAGGAGGGCGTGGACTTCCTGGTGATGGAACTGATTCCAGGAAAACCGTTGAGCGAACGGCTGCATGGCGGAGCGATGTCGCAGCCGGACATCGTACGCCTGGCAACGCAACTAGCGGAAGGTTTGGCGGCGGCACACGACCAGGGAGTAATTCATGGCGATCTCAAACCGGCAAACCTGTTTGTAACACCGGACGGCAGGCTGAAAATTCTCGATTTCGGGCTGGCAAAGCATACACCCACAGCCAGCGGCGCCGATGTGACGCGCAGCCTTACAGCGGACACAGGTAAGGTTGCGGGCACTCTCCCTTATATGTCGCCGGAACAGTTGCGCGGCTTGAACATCGACTCGCGCAGTGACATCTACGCGGCCGGCACTGTTCTGCACGAAATGGCGACAGGACGGCGGGCATTTCCGCAGACGCAGGGGGCGGAGCTAGTGGGCGCGATTTTATATGAGTCTCCGGTGTCGGCGCGGTCGGTGAACAAGCATGTTTCTCCGGGACTCGAGAGCATCGTTTCTAAATCGCTGGCGAAAGATCCATCGCAGCGGTATCAATCGGCGCGCGAGTTGCGGGTGGCGCTGGAGGGACTTTCCGCCACCACTAAGCGTGATTTTGGGGGATTGTTGCCGGCGGGGTTGCCAAGGAAACCTCAGATCGCAATCGCGGTTATGTCTGGTGCGGTTATTGTGGCAGGCTTCGGGATCGGCCTGAATGTTTTTGGAGTTCGTGACCGGCTTTTCGAGCATAAGGAATCCGCGGCGCCTGGAGTGTCGGGATCGTCGGGAACGGCAGTTCATACGCGGCGATCGGTGGCCGTGCTTGGACTGAAAAATGTTTCCGGGCAAGCGGATAAGGCGTGGCTCTCTATTGCGCTCGCGGAAATGCTGACCACTGAACTGGGCGCGGGCGAGCAACTGCGGACCGTCGCGGGCGAAAACGTGGCGCAAATGAAAACCAATCTGGCTTTGTCCGATGCCGACAGCTATGGCCGGGAAACGCTGGCGAAGATCCGCGAAAACCTGAACGCTGATGAGGTTGTGGTCGGGTCGTACGTTCCGCTGGGAAAGGATCAGATCCGGCTCGATCTGCGACTGCAGGACGCGGTCGCGGGAGAAACTCTCGCATCGGTTTCCGCCAAAGGACGAGAGGATCAAATTGACGATCTTGTAAGCCGGGCAGGCGCGGAACTGCGGCAAAAATTGGGCGCCGGGGCGATTTCGGCGACAGATGCGGCGGCGGTGAAAGCATCGTTACCGGCTAACGCGGAAGCGGCTCGGCTCTATTCCCAGGGCTTGGCCAAGCTCCATGCCCGCGACACTTTGGCGGCACGCGATCTGCTGCAAGAATCGTTGGCACTCGAACCGGGCTTCGCGCTGGCGCATTCGGCGCTGGCCACGGCCTGGAGCGCACTCGGCTACGACGGCAAGGCCGCAGCGGAAGCGAAGACGGCAATTGATTTATCCGGCGGACTGGGACGCGAGGACAAGCTCGCAATCCAGGCACGTTATTTGGAAGCGAAGCACGACTGGGAAGGGGCGATCGGCATTTATCGCACGCTCACGCAGTTCTTTCCCGACAATCTTGAATATGGCTTGCTGCTGGCGCTGGCGCAAAATTTGGCGGCCAAATCGAAAGACGCGCTGGCCACGCTGCAGCAACTGCGCCGGTTGCCGGCTCCGGCGTCGCAAGATCCACGACTCGATTTGGCCGAAGCCAGCGCCTACGACGGTCTCTCAAAATACAAGGAGGCAGGCGAAGCAGCAGCGCGCGCAGCGGTGAAAGCGCGGGCCAGCGGACAACGCCTGTTGCTCGCGCAGGCACTGAATTGGGAGGGATCTGCCTTCCGTTATCAGGATCAGATTGAAAAGTCGAACGCCGCATTTCAAGACGCACAGCGAACTTACACCGAGGCGGGAGATCGATTGGGCGCGGCCAATTCCACCATGGGACTCGCGACCAACCTCTATCAGCATGGAGACTTGAACGGCTCCCGACAGCTCAATGAACAATCGCTGGCAGTCTTCCGCGAAGTAGGCGCCCAGCGCAACACGGCTACCTGTCTGGTCGATATTGCAATCGGACTTTACGATCAGGGCGATCTTGCCCGGGCGCAAACGATGTACGAAGAAGCACTCGGCATTCAGCGCGATATCGGAGACAAAGATAGCCAGGCGAATACGCTCAACAGTATCGCGAATGTACTGGCGGATAAGGGCGATCAAGCGGGAGCCAAAGCAAAATACGAAGAAGCGCTCTCCGCCTTCCGCGATACCGGCAGTCAATTCGAAATTGCCATGACTATGAGCAACATCGGAGAGTTGTATCTGGACGAGGGCGATCTGCCGGAAGCAAAGAAAATGTTCGAGCAGGCGCTCGAGATCAAACGCAACTTGCACAACCGGCATTCCGAGGCTTACACGCTTTCTGCTCTGGGCGATCTGCTGCTGTATCAGGGCGACATCACGGCGGCGAGGAAGGCGCATGAAGACGCTTTGGCCATACGGACTCAATTGGGAGAAAAAGGAACGGCGGCTCAGGATTCGCTGTCGCTGGCGCGGCTGACGTTAGACGACGGGCATCCAGAAGAAGCGTTGGACGGTGCGCGGAAGGTGGAGGCTGATTTCCACACGCAGAACCAGGCCGACTATGAAGCCGCTGCTCACACGCTGGCCGCGCGCTGCCTGCTGCAGTCGGGAAAACTTGGCGAGGCAAAGGTGGAGATTCAGCAGGCCGAAAAACTGGTGAAGGCCGACGATCATGTGGCGCATCTTCCCGTGGCCATCGCCGGTGCGCGAATCGCGACTGCGTCCGGAGATTTAGTGAACGCTCGAAAAATTCTCGACGCGGCGCTGGCAGAAGCAACGAAAGCGAACTTGCTTTACTTTCAATACGACGCTCGGCTTGCCCTGGGTGGGTTGGAAATCAGATCAGGCAAAGTGGCCGCAGGCCGCGCTCGGCTGACAACGCTGGAGAAAGATGCTCAGGCCAAAGGATTCCTGCTGATTGCGCGCAAGGCTGCGCGCCATTAAGGGATAGTCTCAAGATCGAAAACTCAAGACCGCCGGACTGGCTCAGGAGGAAGGGCGGCACGTTTGGGCGGCTCGATTTTCGGCTCTGCGCCGAAATGTGCGAATAATGCCCGTATTTCGCGATTGTTGGCAGACAAACCGGACTGGAGAGAACGGACTGCTCGGTAGCAAAGGGGCTACGGTCCTGGCTTTTCTCTGGAGCGCACACGCGCAGTCCGGTTTCCAGTAGGGCGTTAGGCGAATGCAATGCGATCAGAAGCTGGCCTTGCGTCTGACATCTTCTCATAAGATGTATATACAGCCATACGAGATCTTAAGAATTACGCCTCCTGCGATACCCGAGTAATCTCCGCCAGGAGTACGCTCAGTTCGCCTGTGCTCTTTGCGCCCAGAGCAGTTCGCAACCGCTCCTGGGCCTGCTTCCAGTGGCGCAAAGATTGCTGGAACTTCTCTCGGCCAGCCTTGGTCAAACGAAAAATCCGCATTCGCCGGTCCTCACCCTCTTTCGCCTGTACCCACCCATGGTCTTTCAGAAGCTTCAGCATTCTCGTTAGGCTGGTCGAATCGAGCGCGAGGATCTCGCCCAACTCGCCCTGAGAGATCTCGCCCACCTGGTCGAGAGCCATCAGGAGCGTGAACTGGGTAATCTCGATTCCGTCGGATTGCAACGCCCGTGTATAAAGCCGGGTCACCACCCGGGCCGCCCGCCTGAGATTGGCACAGGTACAGGCCAAGAGCGGCAATGGGCTTCGGGCTGCGGATTCGGTCTCTGTCTTAAGCATATAATATGTATATACATCTTACTTGGCGTTTGTCAACCAACGCATACCATTCATTCCTGTGCTCTCGAACACACCTGTGGCTCTATGCAGACGCCAGGCGGCCGCTAGGAGCGGCGCGCCACTCTTCACTTGGGCGCAGTCATCTGCGGCGTTTGTTCCCCGATCTTTCCAGAGTAGATGATGAACTTGAATGGGTCGGTATTCTGGTGCTTCTCCATCAGCTTGAGGTAGACAAGTCGTTTAGCGCTCGCGACGGAACTGCTACCGTCGAACCTGTCTCCGGCTGATTCGAGCAGAGACGCTGCTAGCTCATACTTGCCATCCGCAGTCAGACGCTCCACCGCCTTGGCTAGCTGTCTTTCCGACACGCCGAGATAGTCGACCATAAGTTCCGCGTGATCTGCACGAGTGAGATGTTCGAGACCTTGCAAGTTCGGTTGCCAATAACCAACATTTTGATCGTAAAGACGGTCAATGACGTGCTCGCGCAGGATAAGGTATGGCTGATAGACATCGGGCTGATCGTTGAACAGGCCGGGTGGAATCAGGTTTGCTTGATAGATCGCACCGCGCTCATCGCCTCGGCTGATTGCGGTCAAGACCTGCTCCCGCAGCCACACCAGATCTGTCTTGAGATGCGCCAGCAGGGAGGCAGAGTTGAAATTCTGTGTGAGAGGCTGGTGACCGTGCAGCAGATACCGCGGATTCTTTTCTACCACGATATCGATTGCATCCAGCAGTCCCTGAAGATCGCCCTCCGCGACGAACGGCGCTCCTAGATACGGCATGATGAAGTCTCCGACGAACATAACCCCCTGATCCGGCAAGTTGATGAACATTGCATCGTGAGTTTCGCCCCCTTCGACAGGTATGAGTTCGATGCGCGTTCCCCCAATCTTCAGCTCGTTGCGGCGATCGATGGTGACGTCCGGTTTGAAACTGCGTACGTTCTCCATGCTGAAGGCTTCGCCAAAGAATTGTTTGTCGAAAACGCCCGGTTGGCTGAGATCGTGAGCGATCTCCTCGGCGTAATTGCTTCGCGCGTAGAAGCGCAACCGGGGATTGAGCGCACGGAAATAGGTGTGTCCGCCAATATGATCCCAGTGGGAATGTGTGACGAAAATCGTCGTCAGTTCCGGCAAACCAGGCGCATACGCTCGTAGTGCCTCGTAAGCGACCTTGGCGGAGTCCGGGCGCGTGCCCGCATCGATGCCGATCAGCTCTCGCCGATCATCCGACACCACAAAGTAATATTCGGTGAACTCGAAACCGGAGAGCGCATACACGCGGCCCGGTATGATCTCGGCGATGTGCCGCGGCGAAAAAGTGTGCCCGGAGGCGACCTCCTCCGAAAAAGGAGTGATCAGCGTAATCGGATGGTCAAATGCCCTGTAACCACTCCGCCGCAGATAGTCCTGTGCCTTGGCTTGGTCCCCGTCAGCAAGAGCCAGCTTTCCGAGGTGGTAATAGACTTCTCGCAACCAACCCGCATGAGGGGCTTTGTCAGCGTTTTCCACGCACCAAACCAGTCCATCCTGCGCTGCCTTCCTCTGATGGAAAAAGCCTGGAAGTTCGGTATAGACGACGCCGGCTATCCAATTCACTACGAAGACTTGCCCGCCGGAAAGCTGCTTGGCTTGATCGAGGATCGCGATCGTGTCCTTCACGTAACCGATTCGGTAAAGTAACGAAACGGAAGACGCATGTTGAGCTCGCAATAACCCGATGGCGCTTAGATAGAGCGCCTTCTGGACGTCCGTCAGGCGAGGTCCGAATTCCTTCAGGCGCGCCGAGAAGAACTCGGCGCCCTCGCCCTGCCGGTTCGCGTTCGAATACTCCGCCATCAGAAGAAACAACAATTGTGCATCTCGCGGCGGTGCCACGCTGTTGACGGCTTTCAGATATTCGAGTTCCGGGCGGCCGGAGCCGGCGTCACTGTGATTCCGAGCGTCTGGGCGAGCGAAGGTTGCTCGCAGCTTGGCTAGGGAAACTCCGAACACCAGCAGCACGGCCAACAAATAGATAGCGGTTCTCATAAGTGAATTCCTTTCCGGGGGTCCTGATCCCTTCGCCGAAATAGATGTATATACATATACAATGGATGCAAAAATCTATGCGAACGCCTGCCAACCATCTTGGACGGATGACGGGCTTACACGGAAGTTATGCCACGTGATGGACTCTCAGCGGCGCGGGCCAGAAGTCGGCTTGTGGGAAGTGAGCCACAAC
>Ga0182015_10004470_pt1 | contig 15044 bp, 12 predicted proteins | sample 712P3MmetaG_FD_120478 | JGI IMG/M metagenome (GOLD analysis project Ga0182015, IMG submission 120478) | Permafrost microbial communities from Stordalen Mire, Sweden - 712P3M metaG | ecosystem: Environmental > Terrestrial > Soil > Wetlands > Permafrost | place: Sweden: Stordalen | collected...
GCGCCGCATCCCCGTCTTCCGCGAAGCGTTCCATGGCAAACCCGGCCGGCACGGCCGCCGATTCCTGATCGGGCACCTCAGTCCGGCGGTGTGGTCCGCAGCCGGATGGTGACGTCCAGCGCGCGGAGGCTGCCGAGCATGTCGTCGGTGTACTCGGTGCCGATGTCGGTGAGGACGTAGCCCAGGTCGTCGCGTGTTCCGAGGAGCTGGCCCTCGATGTTGGCGCTGTGCTCAGCGAGCAGCTGGTTGATGGTCGCGAGTACGCCGGGCACGTTGCGGTGCAGATGGATGAGCCGGTGCATGCCGGGCGTCCGCGGCAGCGCGACCCCGGGCAGGTTGACGCTCAGCGCGGTAGCGCCGGACGTGATGTAATCCTGCAGTTTCCCGGCGACGAACTCACCGATATCCTCCTGCGCCTCCTCGGTCGAGCCGCCGACATGGGGCGTGAGGATGACGTTCGGCAGGCCGCGCAGCTCGGAGCTGAACTCCTCGCCACGGCCCCGGGGTTCCTGCGGGAACACATCCACGGCCGCCCCGGCGAGATGCCCGGACACGATATGCCGCCGCAGCGCGGCATGGTCAACGACGAAGCCCCGGGACAGATTGAGGAACAGGCTCCCCGGCCGCATGGCCGCGAACTCCGCCTCGCCGAACAGGCCGCTGTTGCCCGGCCGGCCATCCACGTGCAGGGTGACCACGTCGGAGATCTCCAGCAGTTCCTGCAGTGTGCCGCAGCGCCGGGCGTTGCCAAGGGCCAGCTTGTCGGCGGTGTCATAGAACAACACGGTCATGCCGAGGCTCTCCGCCAGCACCGACAGCTGCCCGCCGATGTTGCCGTAGCCGACGATACCCAGCCGACGCCCGCGCACCTCGTGGCTGCCCGCCGCGGACTTGTCCCACACGCCCGCGTGCATCTGCGCGGTCTTGTCGGTGAGCCGCCGCGTCAGCGCGATGATCTCGGCCAGGGCCAGCTCGACCACGCTGCGTGTGTTCGAGAAAGGCGCGTTGAACACCGCGACGCCCTTCCGGGACGCTACGCCCAGGTCGACCTGGTTGACGCCGATACAGAAAGCGCCCACGGCGAGCAGGTCAGGCGCGGCGTCGAGGACCCGCTCCGTGACGTGCGTGCCGGACCGGATGCCGAGCAGATGAACACCGCCGATCGCGCCGATCAGCTCGTCCTCGTCCAGCGCCCGCGCCGCCGTCTCCACCTGGTAGCCGTCCTTGATCAGGCGGGCGGCCGCGCCAGGGTGAATGTTCTCCAGCAGCAGGGCACGAATCTGCCCATCCTCGCGATCCAGCGTCAACATTCTTCCCTTCGCCACCCCAGCAGCCTATGAGGGCCACTGGGTCCAACCGGCGCCAGGCGCGCAGTGTTCCGGGTGGCCGGGATCACCGCCGCGTGGCTGGCCCCTCGGCCTCCGTGGCACCGGCATGGGTGTCGAGCCAGGCGCAGAGCGGCCGGGTCGCGACCAGGAAGCTGGCGATGTGCATCCGCGCCGCCGCGGTCCCGAGCCAGGGCTCGACGGGCCATTCCTTCCAGGCGAACAGTCCCTTACGCCGAAGCAGGCCGATTCTCCGGTGATCAGCGGGGTACCCGCGGGGCGCGGTTTTCAGCGAATCGCGGGAATGGACGCTGATCCCGCGGCGCTCCACGGCGCGTATGACGTCCGCTAGCTGCTCGCCGGTGCGGTCGCTGGCGACCGCCTCGCGGTAACGCTCGAGCTGGCCGGGAGCCATGCTGTACATCCCGTGACCCGCCGCCAGGCCCTGGGCGGTGAGCTGGATGTAGCCACTGCCCACACTCGCGCCGATGTTGGTCTTGTACGGCGACTTGTCCTTGCTGAACCGGACGTCCCGGTAGGGGCGGAAGATCTTCGCGTCGCCGAACTCAGCGGCGAGCTCCGCCAGAAGCTCGGTCATCGGGCCGAGAACCTTCTCTTCGTAGATCTTCTTGTGCCTGGTCCAGTAGGTCCGTGAATTGTCCGCTTCCAGGCCCTCGTAGAAGTCCAGCGCCTCTTCCGGCCACCCCTGGAAAGCCATAGCGGGTTCCTCCCAGCCACGGTCGCCCGGCTCGCCCGCTGTGGTCACAACGTTCCGGTCACAATATTCCGGTCACAACATACTGCTCGTCGGCGGAATGTCTTCGGCCGGCCACCCCGGCCCGCCCGGCCAGTCCCGGAATCCGGCTACGCTCGGCGCCGTCGGCCTAAACTGGTTGCCTCGCCTTGAGCGGCCTAGATCATCTCGGTTCGTGGCGGGACCTTCGATGTGTCGTGGCGGGATCATTTGCGGCCGGATTCGGTCAGCCAGACGGCCCGCCCGCAATACCACGAGCTAGGCGGGAAACGTATGGAGCCAGCGGGTCTTGACCGGCACGGGGAGGTGACCCCGGGCGCGGCGCAGACACTCGATCCCGACGGTTCGGCTGCAGCGGCCAGCGGCCAGGCGCCGGCCAGCGGGTCAGCAGGTCCGAGCCCGGCCGGCCCCTTCCGGGTCGGCGCGGTAGCCCGCCATCCGGTCACCATCCACGTGGCGGTGCTGATCGGCTTTATCGCGGCTGGCATCGCGGCGACCTGGCCACGGGCCAGCGACCTGGCCGACCACAGCCTGCCCGCCACTCGTGACGCGGGCAGCTACGTCTGGGGATTCTGGTGGGTCGCCCGCCAGGTCGAGCACCTCAGCAATCCGTGGTTCACCCGCTACATCGCCGCTCCGACCGGGGCACAGCTGGGCCTGCATGCCCTGATGCCCCTGCCGGACGTGCTGATGATGCCGGTCACCATCGTTTTCGGCCCGAGCGCCTCCTACAATCTGCTGTCCATCGCCATGCCCGGCCTGCTGAGCTACGCGATGTACCGGGTGGCCAGGCTGTGGCTGCCTTCGCAGGTGGGCGCGATCGCGGCGGGCGCGTTCTTCGGCCTCTCATCCATGCTGACCTGGCGCGCCTGGTATCACCTGAACCTGGCGGCCGGAGTGCTGTTCTTCCCGCTGGCCCTGGAGGCCGCGGTGCGGCTGCGGCGCCGCCCGGGCTGGCGCCCGGCCCTGGTTCTCGGGCTGGTCGTCGGCGGGGCTTTGCTGACCGACCAGGAGATGGCCGTCCTCGTGCTCATCCTGACCGTGCTGGCCCTCGGGCCGTGGTTGCTGCGTCCCATGAAAGTAGCCAAGCTGTGGCCCGCCGCACTGGCCGCGCTGGTCGCCGGGCTGGTCGCCAGCCCGCAGATCGTCGCCGTCATCCAGCAGACGAAATCCGGCGGTGCCACCTCCCCGTTGCATGCCCTGGGCATGTCATACGTGGTGAGCGGCGTCAACCTGGCTGACATGTTCGCGCTCTCCCCGCGGGCGGACGCTTACGGGCTGGGCCGCTTCGGGTTCGTGTACCACGGCCCGATCGGCGACGGGATTCCCACGTTCGGCTTGGTGCTCAGTGCGATCGCGGTGCTGGGCCTGGTCCTGGCCCGCCGCCGGCGAGGCGCCTGGCTGCTGGCCCTGCTGTGGCTGGGGTGTGCCGCGCTGGCCCTCGGCTCGGTGCTGAAGATTGGCCCGCACGTCTTCATCCCTGATGCCGAAGAGTTCGACGGCGAGCGGGTATCGGGCATCATGCCGTACACCTGGTTTGTCCGGCTCCCGGTGCTGTCCGGCTTCCGGGAGGCGAGCCGGGTCATGATGCTCGGCATCATGCCCGCTGCCCTGCTCGCCGGGGCCGCGGTGGACTGGCTGCGCTATCACGCGATCCCGGCCATCGTCGTGGTCGTGGCCCTGGGGGCCCTTGATGCCGGCTGGTCGGGCAACAGCTCCATCGGGACCATGCCTACCGCATTGCCCGCCCTGGATCGTCCGATCGCCGCCGACCATTCCAGCTCCGTCGTCGTTGACGTCCCCTACGGCATCCGGGGCGGAACCAACTTCAACGGGAGTGGGTTCGATCCAGACGCGCAGGTGCTGGCGACGGCCGACGGTCACCCACGCGCGGTCGGCTTCATCTCCCGGGTACCGGCCCCGACGGTAGCCGGGCTGAATCAGCACGCGTTCTACGTACGGCTGGTGGCGACCGAGGACGGGAACCGGAACACCCCGGCGCAGCTGGCGGCGGCCCGGCTGGATGCCCGTCACATGAACGTCGGCTGGGTGCTGCTGTGGAATTGGCAGGGCGGCCAGCGTCCGGACATGATCCGGTACCTGCGCGAGACAGGGTTCAGGTTCGACTACGCGGCGGACGGCGTCAAGGTCTACCGGCCCGTGCGGTAGACCCGTGCGGTAGGCGCCGTGCGGTAACCCCGTGCGGTAAACGAGTGCGGTAAAGTAGTGATGGTCCTCATTATGAGCATCATCACGGAGGTCGGCTTTGGTCACGGTGTCACCGGAGCAGGTGGGCGAGCGCTATCTCGCTTTCCATCACCGGATGCGCCGGGCTGTACACGACGGCATGAGCGTGACCGGGCTGTCATTCGCCCGCACCAAGATCCTGGCCCAGCTACAGCAGAGCGGCCCCACTCGCCAGAACGTGCTGGCCGTCGAGTGCGACGTCGCCCCGCATACGATCACGGACATCGTCGACGCGCTTGAGCGTGACGGCCTGGCCGAGCGCCGGCCGGATCCGACCGACCGCAGGGCCAAGCTCGTGGCCCTGACCAGTACGGGGGAGTCGGCCCTGGCCGCGGCGTCCGCCGCACGTGAGCGGCTGCTGCAGCAGATCTTCGGCGCACTCGACGCCGAGGACCGGGCGACCATGGTCCGCATTCTTGACACCCTCGATGCCGCGGCAGCGGCGCTTTAGGGGAGATGACCGCCATGTCCGCACCCGTAACCGAGGCCGGGCCGCCAGCAGCGACAGACCATCGCTGGCTGATCCTGGTCATCGTCGCGATTGCCCAGCTGATGGTGATCCTAGACGCCACCATCGTGAACATCGCGCTGCCGTCGGCCCAGCATTCGCTGGGATTCGCCAACAGCGACCGGCAGTGGGTGGTGACGGCCTACGCCCTGGCCTTCGGCAGCCTGCTGCTGCTCGGCGGCCGGATCGGCGACATGTTCAGCCGCAAGTGGGTCTTCATCACCGGCCTGGCCGGGTTCGCCGTCTCCTCGGCGCTCGGCGGCGCCGCCGTCTCGTTCGGGATGCTGGTCACCGCCCGGACGCTGCAGGGCGTCTTCGGCGCCATCCTCGCGCCGGCCGCCCTTGGCACGCTGATCAGCACGTTCCGGGATCCGCGCGAGCGGGGCAAGGCGTTCGGGGTCTTCGGTTCTGTGGCCGGCGGCGGCGGCGCCGTGGGCCTGATCCTCGGCGGGGTGCTGACCCAGTACCTCTCCTGGCGCTACACCCTGTACGTCAACCTGGTGTTCGCCGCGCTCGCCATAGGTGGGGCCCTGGTGTACATGCGCAGCAACCGGCCGGCCACCCGGCCGCGGATGGACTGGCCCGGCACCCTGCTGGCCTCCGCCGGGTTTTTCTGCATCGTCTTCGGCTTCTCCCACGCCGAGACGGCGGGGTGGGCGGCCAGCCTGACCATCGGTTCCCTGGTCCTCGGCGTGGCTTTGCTGGCCGCGTTCGGCTTTGCCGAGCAGCGCGTGAGCCACCCACTGCTGCCGCTGCGGGTGATCCTGGACCGCACCAGGGGCGGGGCCTACGTCTCCGTTGGCGTGGCCGGGATCTCGATCTTCGGTGTATTCCTGTTCCTCACCTACTACCTGCAGACGGTCAAGGGGTACAGCCCGGTGGCCTCTGGGCTGGCCTTCCTGCCGATGATCGGCTGCATCCTGGTCAGCTCCAACACCTCCAGCATCGTCGCGCTGCCCCGCCTCGGGCCGCGCGTGCTGATCACCTCCGGGATGCTGTGCGGTGTGGCCGCGATGGCCTACCTGACCCGGCTCACCGTGACGTCGAGCTACGCCAGCGCCGTGCTGCCCGCCCTGCTCGTCCTGGGCCTCGGCTTCGGGATGATCATTTCGCCGGCTATCAACACGGCCACCGCCGGCGTGCAGCGCCAGGATTCGGGCGTGGCGTCCGCGCTGGTCAACACCATGCAGCAGGTCGGCGGGTCGATCGGCACCGCGGCACTGAGCACCATCGCGCTCACGGCCACGGCTCATTACCTGATCGCTCACCACACCGGCCGGCTGGCGCTGGCCACCGCGGCGACCCACGGCTACACGATGGCCTTCACGATCTCGGCTGCTCTGTTCGGGGTCGGCACAGTGCTGGCCGTCGTACTGCTGCCGTCCCGGCAGCGGTTGCAGCAGCTGAGGAGCGCCGCTACCGTCGCGGCTACGGCACCGGCGGGCGGGACCGCAGCCGGCGAAACGGACCCGGTCCCCAGCCAGACTTGATCTGGCCCCTGGAATGCTGAGCGAACCGTCTCACCCGGTCACGCCTGACCCTGTCACCATCGCGAGGGCGATCATTGACGGCAACAGGTACATGACGCTGGCCACCGCCGACGCCGACGGTCGGCCGTGGACATCCCCGGTGTTCTATGCTGCCGCCGACTACACCGAGTTCTACTGGATCTCCGCCCCGGAGGCGACGCACTCGCAGAACCTCGCTCAGCGGCCGCACATCGCCATCGTGATCTTCGACTCCAGAGCCGCCGAAGGCGAGGGCCAGGCTGTTTACATGTCGGCCACCGCCGAGCAGGTAGCGGCCGCCGACGTCGGCCGGAGCCTGACCATCTATCCCGGCCCGGCTGGGCTCGGCGGCCCCCCGGTCACCCCTGAGCAACTTCAGGCGCCCGCCCCGTACCGTCTCTACCGGGCCACGGCCGACGAGCAATCGATCCTCTGCCCACGCGGCACCGGGCCATGCCAGCTCCATGGCCTCGCCTACGACCACCGCATCCCGGTGCGGGCCGTCGGCCGGCCCGGATCAGCATCTCGCGGCGCGGCTACCCGGCCGGGGACGCACTGACCGATTGCGCCGACGACGCGCTGGCGGACGGTGCGCCGGGCACGGATGCAGACGGCCGGGCCGACGCCGGACCAGAGGAGGCAGTTGGTGCTAACCCGGAAGGCGCCGGTGCGCCCAGCGGGCTCTGCGGAACGATGTTCAGGGCCGCCTCGGTAGCCACGCCGTTCGCGTTCATGGTCAGCGTGACCGGGTCGGTCAGGCCGTACTTCTGGCAGTTGAGGTCGCCGAACGAGCCCGCCAGCCGGGCCGCCATGAAGGTGAACAGATTGTCCCCGAGCGAGGGAACCGGGGATGCGGCACCCACGGTGAACGACCTGTCCAGCTCGAGCCGGGGGGTCTGGACGTTGGCCAGGTCTGTGCAGTACCCCTCCGCGTTCGCGGTGGTGTTCGCGTTCGATGGCAGCAGTGGCTGGCCGAGGCCCTCACGGTAGAGGTTGGTCTTCTGGACGCTGAACGCGCCGTGGACCAAAGCCATCGGGTCATTGACGGGGGTGAGCGCGATCGGTGCGGTCTGGCCGGCCGCTGCCACCAGCTCGTCCATCGCCTGGGAACTGCGCATATGCCCCGGATTCGAGAGGTCAGGCGCGGTCATCGGGGTGCACCGCAGGGCCGGGTCAAGGAAGAAGTTGAGCAGGGCGTTGCCGCTGCCGTTGTCAACGGTGGTGGCGCCGGCCAGGCGGGCGGCGTTGGCCGTGTTCTTCTGGGCCGTCTGCCCGCGGCTGGTCAGCAGGTAGAGCGCGGTCACGTTGGCGCTCTGGTCCTGGTCGACCACGGTGAAGCTGCGGCTGGTCGGGCAGGCGAGCCCGTCACTGCCGGTGCCGGCGGCCGGGATCTTCAGCTTGCCGGCCGCGATGGCGGCGTCCGCAGCCCGGAAAAAGGCGGCTCCGTTGCAGTAGGAGACCGGCCCGAATGGCGAGCCAGGCAGGCCGTTGACGCAGTTCCCCTGCTGCAGCGAATTATCCGTGCCGACCTGGGTCAGGATGTTGCCGTTGAAGCCGATCTGGAGATCCACGACCGCGTCGCTGGGCAGCGTGGGGACGATCGGGGCGGCCGCGGGTGTTGTTCCTGCGGTGATGACCAGCGGGTTGTATACCGCGAGGGCCCCGGTGGCTGGGTCGAGAATGGTGGCCTGCACGAACGCCTGAAGGTCAGTTTTCGTCTCCGAACAGCCGCCGCCCAGCTGATAGGGCGTGGCCAGGCCCTGTGCGCTGAGCGGGTTCGCTGGCACCGTGATGGTGCAGTCCTCCGCGGCGGCGTTACCGGCCGCGGTCGTTGACGGTGTGGGGCTCACGGTGGCGCGGAAAGTGGGGCTGGTCATGGGGGCCGTGGCGGGTGCGCTGTGGTGATTGCCGCCCAGGGCCTCCTGCATGAAGGTCGTGGGGGCTGCGAAGCGGGCCGCAATAAAGAGCCCGATGAGCAGGCCAAAAATCACGGGAGCGACGACCGGAAACTTGAACTTCGGCGCACGCTCGTCGCCCGGCACCCAGTCCAGGTACCGGTCCCATTCCGAGCCCTGGTCTGAGTCAGGATCCCAGTCCAGGTCCTCGTCGAAGTCCCGATCGGCGCTCGCACGTTGCCGGGCGGAGCGCCGCTTCAAATACATCAGCCACCTCCGCTGTGGTAAAGCTCCGCGGGGCAGACATTAGACCGAACCCGTGATCTGAGGGTTATAGAACCGAAATATTTATATTTCCGTAAGATCTTCGCCGTTGTGGTCCCTCTCAAGGTATGGCTGGCCACCGAGTTGATGCCGAGATTCGGGCCTGCCCGGGTCTGTCACGGTTGGCGACCGGCGGTAGATCACTGATCCTCGCCGGGCCTGCGACTCCGCCGCGCCAGCACCCGTACTGTTGGGTGGTGTCAGAGACGACACGCAGTGCCCTGGAAAAGGAGGAGCAATGCCGACCCGCAGCGCCCAGACCACATGGACAGGCGGTCTTCAGGATGGAATTGGCACTCTCGAACTGCTCAGTTCGGGCGCCGGGACCTATGAGGTGTCGTTCCCCAAGCGGGCAGCGGACGACGCCGACGGCACGACCAGCCCAGAAGAACTCATCGCCGCGGCGCACACCGCCTGCTATGCGATGCAGTTCTCGGCGCTGCTCGGAGCGGCCGGCGGCACCGCGCCATCGCTGAACGTCAAGGGTGAAGTCACGCTCGCCCCCGATCCGGCGGGCGGATTCCGGATCAGCGGCATCAAGCTGACCGTTCGCGGTTCCGCCGACGGCATCGACCACGATACGTTCCGGAAGATCGCCGAGGACGCCAAGGACGCCTGCCCGGTAAGCAAGGCCCTGACCGGCACGGACATCACGCTCGACGTCGCCTGAGCCCAACCCGACCCGGAACTTTCCATGATCACTGCGGAGGTGGGAGGTTGGCCCGGGGTCCGGGGGTTGGCCCCTGGGCTGGCAGGGCCATGATCACGAAGGATTGGGGGCGGTATTTGACGCGAATCCTTCGTGATCATGGAAAGCGGCCACCGGCGCCCCGCCGTAGCGGCGGGTTTCGTTGCAGTGTCAACTATGCGGGTAGATTGGATGCTGTGGCTGAGGTGCGGTGGCTTGACCCGGCGGAGCAGCAGGCCTGGCGGGCCTACCTGGACGCCACCCGGCTGCTCGTCCGGGTGCTCGACCGGCAGCTGGACTCAGACGCGGGAATCTCGTTCACCGACTACGAACTCTTGGTCCAGCTGTCCGAGGCGCCAGACAGGCGGCTGCGCATGCGGGAACTGGCCGACGCCGCGCTGTCCACTCGCAGCGGGGTGACCAGGGCGGTGACCCGTCTTGAGCGGGCCGGCTGGGTTCGCCGGGTGGAATGCCTGGAGGACAGGCGCGGCATGTACGCCGAGCTGACCCCAGCCGGCCTGGCCAAGCTTGCCGCCAGCGCGCCTGGGCACGTCGCCGCCGTCCGCGCCCACTTCATCGACGAGCTGACCGCTGCGCAGTTGCAGCAGCTGGGTGCCACCTGCGGTCACCTGGCCGAGCGGTTGCGCGCCGACCGGTGACGGCAGGGTCGTCAGCGGCCGTGCAGATCGTCAGCGCGCCTTGCGGCGGCGCATGAAGCCGATGCCGCCAATCACCGCGATCAGCGCGAGGGCCAGGCCTGCGGCCCGCAGGACGCTCGTCCAGCCACCGGTCTGCGCCGTGCCTCCCACCGCGCCGCCGCCCTCACTCGGCGCGGCCGGACCGGACGGCGCAGGGACTGACGTGCCGCGCAGTTCGCGCAGCACGTCGAGCGACTGGTAGCGATACCGCACCGATGGTTCGACGTAGGAGTTCTCACTGAATTCGTTCCAGCTGATCAGGCCGAGAACGTCGGGTGAGGACCGGGTCGCGGTCGCGTACTCCTCGCGCAGGGTCTGGCCGTCGTCACGGTAAACAATCCTGCTGCCCCCGACGAGCCGGGCATCGAATCCCGGGGCGAAGGGCGCGATCCAGTACTTGCCGTCATGGTGGATGGCCTCGCTCATCGCCCTGAGCTTGGCGGCATAGTCGGGATTGGTGGCCGGGTTCACCGAGGACCAGTAGTACGCGTCACCGTCGGTGACGCTCGCCAGCCGCCGGAAGCCCGCTACCGATTTCTCGGTCGAGAGCACAAGGATCTTGCCCCGGACGGCGCTGGTCACCCGCCGAACGGCGGCCGTTGAGAATGCCCAGGTGCCGCTCCAGATGGTTAGCGGCTTGCCGTCCAGGCGGAAGAACACCGGACTGCTGGCGTACGTGTCGCAGAACGTCTTGAAACCGGCGGCCACCTCGGTGACCGGCAGCGGCCTCCGGTAGAAGTTCAGCCCCTGATAGATCATCGCGAGCTTGAAGTGCTGCTGGCTCGCGATGGTCATCAGCAGCCGGAGCCGCTCGTCGTTGGTGACGGTGTTTTTCCAGCTGACGATGAATCCGTCGATGCCTGCCGACTTGGCTTCCGCGACCTGGCTGCGCATGACGCTCGCCTCGTTGCTGGCGTACCTGCCGATCAGCGGATAATCGATCTTGGCGCGGTTCCAGGAATCATGGTTGAACCACAGGTAGTAGTAGGCGAGCAGCGGCGTTGGCGAGGCCACCGGCTCTGCGCTAGCCGGACGCCCGGCACCGGCCATGGCAACGCCGCCGATGGCGCCGGCGAGGACCGTACCGGCCAGGACAGCGCTGGCGAGGACGGGGCCCGCCTTACGGGAGATCAGCTTCACGTCGGCTAACCCTCTGGATGGTCGCGCCGGCCTGGCCTCAGGTGATCGAGCAGCCACCTCCGGCGAGTTGTGGCGAGCAGCGGCAGGCCCACGCCGACCAGCAGCAGGCCGCCTCCCACGGTGGCGAGGTCGGGTGCGCTCACGGCGGTGAGATTCACCGTCTTGGCCCGGGACAGCCGGAAGCTCCCCGTGGAGATGATCGCGCCGCCGGCCCTGACATTGATGTGATATGCACCCTGCGGCAGATGGTCGAGGGTCGCGGTGTGACTGGGCCCGAACGGGACTTGGCGCACCGCGTGGTCCGGCAGTGTTACCAGCGCGGAGCTGCCAATACGGCCGCCGAACAGCGCGTCGTGGGCGGTGATGGTCAGGTTGTGGAAGTACCCGACGAAGGTGGGGCTGGCCTGGTCCTGCGGGCTGAACCGCTCCACTCCCGCGTACACCACGTTGGTGTTGGCGTACATCACGGCCTCCGCCGCGTACCTCGTCTCATGGTTGATCAGGGCGCTGTTCCGGTAGACGGGCTGCACGCAGTCGAGCCAGCCTGTGCCGGTCGCGGAGATATTCATCGGCCCCCCCGCGCTGCTCTTCAGGGTGACCCGGGAGATGCGGCGCGGATCGAGTGCCTTGCCGTACTGGTCGGTGAATCGGGGCCGCACCGGGCACTGGACCGTGAACGCCGCGGTCACGGTATAGCTGGCGCGCATCCGCAAGCCGCTAACCGTCGGGCTGAACGCCTCGTTCGGATTCCGCTCGCCTGCCCACCGGGTGAAGTGGTAATGCCTGGACGGGGTGACGATGCCGGTATCGAGCAGGGTGAGCGTGTGCCGACCGAAGTTGTGCTGCTCGGTGTAGGACACCTCGCCGTTGGTGCCCGTCGTCCGGGACGTGCCGTCGAAGCTGAACCGGACATCCGGCAGGGCCGGCAAGGTCCGGATGGTGAGCGTGACTGGCCAGGGCTGGCGTCGCAGAGAACTGCCACCGGGCGCAGTCGGGAGCGGGCTTGGCGACGCTGTCACGCGCGGGCCGGTCAACGGCGGGCTCGGTATGGGTGACGGGCTCAGCTGGGGGACCGGGGCGGCCGGCGGGCTCGGGAGGTGCGGCGGGTGCGTCGCCGGAGCCGGGGCCGCCGGCGGCGCTGGGACGTGCGACGGGTGCCGGGTCGGTGAGGCGGCCGGGCTCGGGCTGAGGCTGGGAGACGGGGATGCCGCCGGGCTCGGGCCCGGGGGCACCGGCGGGTACGGGTCCGGGTGCCAGCGCCAGTGCCAATGCCAGTGCCAGTGCGGGTATGGGTACGGGTCCGGGTACCAGCCCGAGTGCGGGTCCGGGTACGGCCCTGGTCCCGGGTACGGCCCTGGTCCCGGGTACGGCCCTGGTCCCGGGTACGGGTGGTAATGGACCGGGCCCGCCTGGACGACCTGGGCGGCCAGAGCCGCCTGGCCGACCTGCCTGCCGGGTGCAAGCTGGCCCACGGGTGCAAGCTGGCCGAGCTGAGCGGCGAGCAGGCACCCCAGCGGCGCGGTCGCGGCGGCCAGGCCTGCCAGGCGCAGTTGTCGGCACCTCATAGGATCCTCACATTGGGAGTCGTTCCCGGATCGGATACGGACCCCGGTTCCGCCGCGGCCTCACCTGACGGTCGCAGGGGGCCGAGGCCGGGGTCAGTGTCAGCCGCCGCCAGGCCGGATGTGACGTCGTGGTCCGGCCGCCGGGCGGCTGGGATCAGGCCGCCCCGGCGCCGGGCGGCCGGCGTGGTCGCAGCGGCGGCGATGACGAAAAGCAGCAGCGCTACCGCGGCGGCCGCTCCGTACAGGCCGTAGATCGTGCCCCGCGGCGCCGGCCGTGGCGGCTTGGCCACGCCGGCCTCGGCGGACGTCGCCACCGGTATCACGACGGGTGGCCGGGGCGCCGCGGTGAAATCGAAAGCGCCCGCCAGGCTCGTCGCCCGGGCGTCCCGCGACGTCAGCGGGGCGAGCCGCCAGTTCTGCTCGATGAACTTCAGGGCGCTGGTGTAGTCGAGGACTGTGTGATTGACCTGGCCCTTCCTGGCGTACGGGCTGACCAGCAGGGCTGGCACCCGCAGCCCGAACTGGGCCGATCCGACGCGCGGCGGGGTGACGTTGTCGTACCAGCCACCGGATCCGTCGTAGGACCACATCAGCGCTGAACTGTCCCAGTAGCGGCTCTGCATGAGCTGCGTGACCATGTTGTGGATCATGTTCTGCGCGGCCGGGATTGATCGCGCGGACCGCTCGTTGTCTGACGCGCTGGCCATGTAGGCCACCGCGGGCAGCGTCCCGTCCGCGAGATCCGTGTAGTACTGAGTCATCCCGACGATGTGCTTTCGCAGCGCAGGGTCATCCACGAACCGGGCGTAATTCAGCAGCGGAACGCGCACCGTCTGCGCGTCGGGGCCGGTCACCGGCGCCGTCTGGTAGGTCGCGTCCGGGTGGTAGTCCTGAACATAGAACTTCCAGCTGATCCCGGCCGCCTGAAGCCGGTCGAAAATCGTCAGCTGATTGCCGTAACCACCGGCCGGGATCTGCTGGCCGCCGCCGGGCGACGGTGCCGCCGAGACCCAGTACGACCGGTTGACCCGGGTACCCTGCAGCGCCGACGCGAAGAAGTGGTCGAATAGTACATAGCTTCTGGCGACCTCCCAGTAGAAGGGAAGGTCCCGGCCGTTGTAATAGCCCATCGCCAGGTTTCCGCTGCGCCCCTCCTGCTGGTATGCGGAAACGAATCCGTTCATCGCGCCGTTGTTGTACTGCCGGCTGATGACGGTTCCGTCCGCGTTGAGCTGCGGGGTCTGGATTCCAGGCAGCAAGAATGGCTTGACGCATCCTTCCCGCGGACTGCCCGCCACCCTGGCCTGGCAGGTGCCAGCCGGTGGGCCTTCGGCACCCGGATAGCTGGCGAAGTAGTTGTCGAAACTGCGTCCCCCTTGCATGAGGAAGATGAAGTGCTTGATAGGGGTCAGCGGGGTGCGGGGGCGGGGGTGGGCGGGCCCGCGCTGCGCCTGCGGCGCTTTACGCGCCGGGCCGCCCGCCCCCGCACCCGCTGGGGTGGGGAGGGCGAGGGCGAGGGCGGCAGCCATTGCCAGCGCGAGTGCGGGGAGGCGGGGAGTCATGGACGTACCTCGTAGATGACGATGACCGGTTCGACGACGTCGTGCCCGGAGGGCGCCCGGACGCTGACGGAGGAGGTGAAGACGGCCACACCGTGGAATTTGCTGGCCAGCCGGCGCGCCTCGTTCGCGAAGAACGAGCTGCGGGCAGCGGTATAGGAGTCCCACACGACGTACTGGAAGACGCCGACCCGCAGCGCCTTGTCAGGATTGGGCACGGCAGCGTAGGCGGGATTGCGGTTGTGCCGGTTGGGGCTCACCGACAGTGCGGACACCGGGTGGTGGCCGTAGAACTCCAGGACGTTCGCCACTGAGGGGCCGATGGCGAGCAGCCGGGCCCCGCGGGGCGCGTTGCGAGCGATCCAGTTGCCCGCCTGCCGGCCGCCGTTCAGCCCGCCGCTGCCCGCCAGGAAGCTGGTGCTCGCCGAGGGCTCGATGTGGCTCCAGGTGGATATCACGAGGCTGCCCACGGTGATCGCGGCCAGTGCGCCCATGGCCACCCGCGGGCGGGCCAGGGTCCGGCCGGCCAGGATCGCCAGCGGTGGCGCCACCGGCAGCAGGTACTCGAAGCCCTTGACCGGCCAGAGGGTGAAAAAGATCACCGGCGTGACGAGCCAGGCGAGCAGCAGCCGTTCCCGCCAGGTGGCCTCGCGCCGCAGCCAGATCAGCCCGCCGAACGCGGCCACCAGCACGGCCACGCCGGTCCATGACGGCAGGACGGTGAAGTAGAACCAGGTCCCATGGTTCGGTGGCCGGAACATCTGCCACAGCAGGTAGCTCTGCCCGGTCTGGCCCTGGCCGGACAGGCGCAGCGAGATCGGCCACACGGCGAC
>Ga0182015_10004471_pt1 | contig 15038 bp, 16 predicted proteins | sample 712P3MmetaG_FD_120478 | JGI IMG/M metagenome (GOLD analysis project Ga0182015, IMG submission 120478) | Permafrost microbial communities from Stordalen Mire, Sweden - 712P3M metaG | ecosystem: Environmental > Terrestrial > Soil > Wetlands > Permafrost | place: Sweden: Stordalen | collected...
AGAGCGCCGACGCGTCGAGTAGTTCACGGTTGAGTTCGCTGAGTCCTTGCATGCTTCAATTCTCAGCGATTGGCGCTCAAGAATTCGGCTTTGCGAGCTGAATTAATCAACAGTCTCCTAGGTACCGAGCTCGGACAACGCCGCGAGTGCCGTCGCGCTTGAACACACCGTGTACACCGTGTGGGCGTTCAACGCGGCGTCATGTATTTCTTGGGTGAACGCGGCACAGGCATCATCGATGACCGTGACCTGATAGCCGCGCATCGCGGCATCAATCGCGTTGACCAACATGCCGCCGTTGGTCAAACAGCCCGTGAAGAGTACGTGGTGAACATCTCGATTTCGTAGTATCTCGTCAGCGCTACCACACCAAAACGCTGACACACACTTCTTCGGGACCTCGTAGTCACCGGGTTCGGCGACCAAACCGTCCATGAGTTCCCATCCATGACTACCCGGTACGAGCGGTGCTGAGCTCGCGGCCCGTGATCCGCGTGGCCAGTCCATGCCCAGATGGTCGACGATCAGTGGTTTGACCCACAACACGGGACCGCCGACGCGCCGCACGGCGACGGCGAGTCTTTGAATAGCGGGTGCGGCGACCTTCTCGAGCCGGTCAAAGTAGTAACCGGTGTCGATGCCGCTTTCCTGTCGGCCTTGGTCGAAGCGAGTGCCGCGTTCGGTGAATGTCTTGTTCATGTCGCTGACCACAAGGCCGATTTCGCCGGGTTTCCAGTTGGAGGAGTTCACGACGTCCACCCTCACGGCTCCTTCTCAAGTCTCTTGACGATCTCGCTGGTCATCGCGACGGGAAGGCGAGAGTGCACGACGAAACACTCTCTGTGGCGCTCCTCGCTCAGGCTGGCACAGGCGTCATCGATGATCGTGGTGAAGAAATCCGTGTTCATACCGTCCAACGCATTGATGACCACGGCGGAATCGGTGAAGCATCCGGTAATCAGCACGTGCGTGACTTGGAGGTTTCGCAACGTGGCGAGCAACGGGGAACCGCAGAAGGCGCTCGGGGAGAAGGTGGAGAGGTAGTGGTCCCCGGGCTCAACCACGAAACTGTCCAGGAGCGAGAAGCTCTCTAGGCCCTCATGACTGGGAGTATCGAAGCCGTTAGCAATGAGGCGCGCTCGAGTTCCGAATGGCCAATCGACAGCGTTGTCGGTGCGCCATTCCGGCCGCACCCAGGCCACGACGCCATTCTTGGCGCGCACGCTTGAGGCCAGCGTATTGATGTTGGGAACGACGACGTTTGTAACGCGCTCATCGAAGTAGGTCGTGTCGATCCCTTTGGCGCGAAGTCCGGTTTGAAATCGGGAGTCCGGTGAGGCGACGGCGTTATTCATGTTGAGGACGACCAGGGCCACGCCAGTGCCAGCGGATGGAGGGGATGTCTGGTCGGTCACGCCGTCTCCTTGGAGATCAAGGCCGGTGAGTTACCGACAACGGAGGCCGCCCAGTCGCAAATGCGCCGCCAAAGTTCGCGCCGGCCGTCGGAGAAATTGTGGCAGTGGTAGGCGCCGGGGGTCACGTACAGCGTTAGGTCTTGAGTGTTCGGAAACCAGGCCGCGTTTGAGTGGGGCGACGGGAGACCGTCCAGTTCCCCTTCGCCGTAGCCGAGGAAAAGAGGGACCCCAATCTTCATTGCGAGGTCTCGCATTGTAGGGATGTTGTCGAAGCCTTCGACAATCGGACGCGCCGGCCATGGAACCGAGTGAGTTGCATCGAAACTCCGGATACGTGGGTCGCCAGCAGGTCCGTGGAAGAAGTCGAGATCCATCAATTTCTTGTCCATCTTGTCGATCGTGTCGAGGCCCCGCCACGCTGAACCGTAGAGCGAACGTATTCGCGCCTCTCCTGCGCTGGTGGAATCGTTGCGGGCGATCGACTCGACGCTGGCCAGTCGTTGCGCCATCTGGACGAAGTTCAAACCAAGGAGGCTTATGGCGTCGCAACCACCGAATCGTGCCTGCTGGATGAGCGCCAGAATGGCGCCCGTTGAATGACCCATCAGCACCACGGTCGGCTCCGGCATCGCGGCGAGTCCGACGCACAATGTTCCTAACGAGAGTTGTCGTCGAAGGTCGGTGAGTGCTTCAGATCCTGCTGCGACCACGCGATCCAGCGTGCAGGGCTGTTCGGCAGGACGGTCGCTTGCACCTACGCCTAAGGGATCGAGCGCCACGACGACGAATCCCTGAGTTGCGGCGTACTCCGCAAAGCTGTACGCGTTGGGGTTGGTCGACCCGCCCCCACTAGTGATGGATTCAGGAATCTGCAGATCCCAATACTCCCTTCCATATGAGGCGCCTGGAACACAGACCAGAGTCGGGAATCGGATCCTTGGTGTCTCCGGCGTTACGACGACTCCGGAAAGGCGACGGCCGGAGGTGCCCAGCATCACTTCAGTTTTCACGACAGTCGCGAGCAAAGAGCACCTTTCATATTGTTGATGCTGGATATAGAACATTGGACCACGCCGCAGTCGTAATAGCAAGGTGAACCTGTGGATACGTTCAATGTTTCGGCACTCTGTCATCTCCTCGCAAAGATTGATGACTCGATTGATGACTGTTCGACGTTCCTCGATGCTGAAGTCGATCGCGGTGGTGCCCGTTCGAAGTTCATGGCCCCTGCGGTCAGACGTGGGCTCGACGTGAAAATAAAAAAGTTGTGAATCCGTCTTCTTCACGTCTACGGATACATAGGGACACGTGAACCCTTTAAGGAGGTCGTATGGAAGAAGTGAGCAGGAGAGTGTTCTTCAAACAGGCCGGAGCAGCCGCTGCTGTCGCTGCCGTCGCGACGGGTATCGCCGCGGGACCTGCGGGACTCGCCGACGGCGTGGCCGGTGCCGCGACCACGAAGGTACCCGAACTTTCGGAGAAGGAAGCGCTCCGGGCCGACGAGAACCTCGTCGCCCAAGTGGAGGACGCCAGCACTGGGGAGATCAGGCTCTTCATCGGGCAAAAAGAAGTGACCATCCACGATCGCCAGATCGCCACCCGGCTCATTCGCGCCACTCGTTAGAAGGAAAGCCAATCATGTCATCACACCGCGAAGCACCAGAGATCTCCAAGGACCCCGTCGCCGACAGTACGGACCTCTACGCCTTTGTCAGTCCCGATAAGCCCAATACCGTCACTCTGATCGCCAACTACTTACCTCTCGAAACTCCTTCGGGAGGGCCGAATTTCTATGAGTTCGGCGACGACGTCCTCTACGAGATCCACATCGACAACAACGGCGACGGCTGGCCCGACGTCACATACCAGTTCAACTTTTGGACCGAGAACACGATTCCCACGACCTTCCTCTACAACGTCGGGCCAATCGGATCGCTCAACAGTCCGAATTGGAATCGACGCCAGTTCTACTCCGTGACGAGAGTGACCGGCAACGGTTACGCGCAGATGCTCGCCAACAACGTGCCGTGCCCCCCGTGCAACATCGGTCCACTGTCCACTCCGAATTACGCGGCGCTGGCGGGTGCGGCCGTGTACGAAATGAACGACGGTCGAGTCGTCTTCGCCGGTCAGCGCGCGGAGGCATTCTTCGTCGACCTCGGGGCGATCTTCGACCTCGGGGACCTGCGACCGATCGCCAATCTGCACAACACCTTCATGATTCCGAACCTGACCCTGAGCGCTGCGCCCGGAGTGAACTCCCTCGCGTCGTCGAACGTGCACAGCATCGCGATTCAGGTGCCGATCACGGACATCACCGCCGGTGGCTTCAAGCCCACGAACCCGGCGCTCGCGGGCTCGAGTGTCGGTATCTGGACGACGGCCAGCCGACAGAAGGCTCGGGTCTGGGGCCAGAACGGCTGGAACGGCACTGGACCGTATGCCCAGTTGTCGCGTCTGGGCAACCCGCTCTTCAACGAGGTGCTCGTGCCGCTCTCCCAGAAGGACCTGTGGAACGCGTCGCCTCCCGCGTATGACAGAAACTTCGCCAACGGCGTCGCGCACCCCGAATTGGCAGGACTGCTGAACGTCCTCTATCCGGGGTTCTTCACCCATCTCGCGGCGTACTCGAAGTCCCGAGCGGACCTGGAAGCGATCCTGCTCACCGGAATACCGGCGGGTGTCATCGCTCCCACGTACTCCACGTTCACCGGTGCGACCCAGGCCGACATGCTCCGACTCAACCTCGCGATTGCGCCGGCGTCGACACCCAGTCCGATGGGCATCCTCGGCGGTGACGTGGCCGGCTTTCCGAACGGGCGTCGGGTCATCGACGACGTGGTCACCATCGAGCTGCAGGCGATCGCCGGCATCACGCTTCCTTACGTGGATAAGACCTACGTCAAGGACGCCGCGATTGCGGACGTCAGCGACGGCGACACCGGTGCCGGCCTTTCGCTCCTGACGACCTTCCCGTACCTGGGGACGCCATACAGCGGCTACGCCGTACCGGCTTGACCAATGTCGTCGTAGTGGACGGCGACAAGTTGCGCGTCGCCGGCCACGACGCAAAAGCGAAGAGAGTCTCCGCAGTGATCAGCAAAGGAGCAGTGCATGTTGGTAGGTGAAATATTCGGACCGGATCTACTCGTCGTGGTCGTCGTCTTGGCCGTTCTACTTTTCGGCGGCGCAGCGATTCCCAAGTTCGCAAAGAACCTAGGGTCGGCGAAGTCCGAATTCGAAAGCGGCCTCAAGGCTTCGAAGTCGGTGAAGGCCGAGATCGACGCGACCGTGACCCAAATCAAGACGCCTGGTTCCACTCTTTAGATCCGGTGGGTTGCCGGTGGGATCGGCGTGGAGTGGTCTAAATGAACGGTCCGGTGATCGTGGGTCCCGCGGGTCCCAGTCGCGCTCGTTCTCGAAGAATAGATTCGACCTGGTCAGGGTCGTCAGGCGTGATGAAGGGCTTGACGGTCTTTCCCAGGTCGAGGACCAGGCCCTCTTTCTTGGACGGACGCGAGTTGTCCAGGTTGGCCCAGTAGCCCATGTTGGCCGTGCCCCATATCCGTGCGCGTCCCTTGAGCGCCGACAAGGCGACTCGTTGCACGCCCTTGATTGAACCGTACGGCACCTTCTTCGATCCCCACAAGTAGTAGTGGCGGATCTCCAAGACGTCGGTCCCGCAGACGATTCCCTTCTCTCGGTAGTTCTCGACCATCGACTCAATGTACCGTCCTCGAAACCCTGGTGAGCAATCACGTTCTTCGAAATGGAACGTTCGAAGGGACGTGGCACCGCGACGGGCGTGCGTTATCGTCCGTTCAAGCAGTTCGGACCGGGGGGCCACGATGAGTCAGGCGGAAGATTCGCTCGAGTACATGAGCGACGAGGACACTATGGCGGGCGTACTTCGCAGCGACGTCTTCGTCTCCTTGGATGAGTTGATGAGCCGAGCTCGCCGAGCGGCAACCGGTCTTCGATCACTGGGTGTCGAAGCTGGTGGTGCCGTGGCGCTACTGCTGCGAAACGACCACGAGTTCTTCGAAGCGGCGTTCGCCGCCTCGGCACTCGATGCGTCCACCGTGCCGATCAACTGGCACGGCAGTGCCGAAGAGGTGGCCTACGTGGTGAGCGACTCCAAGGCGGCCGTCCTCGTGGCGCACGCGGACCTTTTACACCGCGTACGCCACGCCCTCCCTCCGAATGTCACGATTCTTGGTGTCACCACGCCACGGAGCATTGCCGAAAGGTTCGCCGTCAACGACGCCGAGGCCATGTTGCAGAGCGACGTCACCGAGTGGCGCGTGTGGCGCGACGGTTTCGAAGAGATTCAGGACACGCTCATCGGGGACCCGTTGTCGATGATCTACACCTCGGGCACGACCGGTCACCCCAAGGGCGTGAAGCGGCTTCCGGGGACGAGTGACGGGTCGGTGGTGGTTGACTACATGATCAAAGTGGTCGAACTCTTCGGCGCGTGGCCCGGAATGCGCAGCATCATCGCCGGTCCGATGTACCACTCGGCGCCGTACGCCTACGCCCTACTGTCGGCGCGCGCCTACGGCGCCCTCTTGGTCCTAGAGGACCGATTCGATCCCGAGGAGTTCCTCGGATTGATCGAACGTCATCAGATCACGTCGCTCTATATGGTGCCGACGATGTTCATTCGATTGCTGCGCCTCCCACCGGAGGTGCGCGGTCGCTACGACGTCTCGTCACTGCGTGTCATCTCGCACACCGCCGCGCCGTGTCCGCCTGACGTGAAGCGCGCGCTGATCGAGTGGCTCGGACCAATCGTGAGCGAGTTCTACGGCAGCACCGAGGTCGGCTTCGTCACCGGCTGCAACAGCGAGGAGTGGCTCGCCCATCCGGGCACCGTCGGTCGGCCCCTACCCGCGACTGAGGTGCGAGTCTTCGGCGTCGACGGGGAGTCGCCGGTCGGGGAGTCCGGCGAGGTCTTCGTCCGCGCCCGCGGCAACTCCGACTTCACGTACTTCGGTAAGGACGACGCCCGCGCCGAGGTGGAACGCGACGGTTTGATCACGTGCGGGGACATCGGTTTCCTCGACGAAGACGGCTTCTTGTATCTCTGTGACCGCGCGCGCGACATGATCATCTCCGGCGGCGTCAATATCTATCCGGTCGAGATCGAAGCCTGCCTCTTGAAGCTCGGTGGTGTCGCGGACTGCGCGGTCTTCGGAATCCCCGACGACGAGTACGGCGAATCGGTCGCGGCCGCCATCAAGCTCGACGAGGGAGCGACCTTGAACGCGGATGACATTCGCTCGCACGTTCGAGAGCACCTCGCCGGGTTCAAGGTCCCCCAGGTCGTGACGTTCCACGAGTCGCTGCCACGCGAGGACTCCGGAAAGATGTTCAAGCGCAAACTGCGCCAGCCGTACTGGGAAAACGCTGGTCGCTCCATCTAAAGGTCGCGCCCGTGAAGTTGTGACGCGACGACGTCGTCGAGTAGTCGCGCCTCGTCCCTGAGTAGTTGGGCGACGTCAGTAAAATCGATCTATGTCTGATTCGGGAGCGCCCACGCCGCACGTACCGAATCAGTCCCGTCTCGAAGCGCTCGGTCAGGCCGTCAATGCTGGTCAGGGTGCGCCGCGCCACCGCCAACGGGTGAAGAGATCACGAGGAAAGATCGTCCTCGTTACTCTCGCCACGGTCTTCGTGCTTATCATCGCCGCCGTGGCCGGTGACTACTGGTACATCAACCACCTGGTGCATCACATCAACGTCCCGGGCGAAGCCAAGCAGTACAACAACACCGAGAACATCTTGTTGGTCGGTTCGACAACGCGATGCGGACTCAAGGTGCAGAACAAGGCATACGGGCTCTGTTCGCAGGGCGTGACCGGCGTCAACAGCGACGTCGTGATGATCCTGCACCTCAACCTGACGACCAACCAGGTGTCGATCCTCTCGTTGCCGCGTGACCTCTTCGTGCCGAACGCACGAGTCGATGGCGCGAACAAGATCGACGCCGCGCTCTATAACGGGCCGCAACAACTCGTCGCCGCGATCCAAGAGGACTTCGGCATACCGATCAATCACTACGTCGAACTGAACTTCGACACCTTCGCCGATGTCGTGAACGTGCTGGGCGGCATCAAGATGTACTTCCCGATGGAGGTCTTCGACGCCTACTCGGAGCTGTACGTGCGCCATCCCGGTTGCATCCAACTCGACGGGACGCGCGCCCTCCAGGTCGTGCGCGCGCGACACTTGCAGATTCGATTCCCCGGCGACAGCCAGGACTACCGCCTCTGGCCCCAAGAGGCGCTGTCGGACCTGGCGCGCATACGTCGGGACCACGAGTTCTTGAAAGTCCTGGCCGACGCCGTCAAGGCGCGGGGGTTGTCGAACCCACTCACCGACCAGCGACTCGCCACGTCGGTGGCTCGTTATCTGACCGTTGATCAGGGGCTGACCACGAGTTCGCTGCTGAGTCTCGCCGAACACTTCCACGGCGTGTCGGTCGCTTCGGTGCCGGAGTTGACGGTACCGGTCGTGCTCGTCGAAACCGGCTCGAACGGTTACCTCTACCAGGGCTACTACTACGGCGACGTCGAGTTCCCGATCGATCCCGGCGTCATGCAAACGATCGATCGATTCATGGACCTGGGGCCGGGCATCAACACGATGGACGGCAAGCCACTTCCGAAGAGCTCGACCGTCACCGTCTCGGTACTCAACGGAACCGGCGTCCCCAATCAGGCGCAGGTCGTCGCGGCGGGACTTCGTCGACGCGGTTTCGTCGTGCACGGCCTCGCATCGGCGACTCCCTTTGGCACCCGCGAAGAGACGGTGGTGTACCACGCCAACAACTCCGCGGCGTCACTCGGGGCGGCGCAGGCCGTCATTCACACGATTGAAGGACCGGCGGTGATGGCGCTCGGTCGAACAACGGCCGGTGACATGGTCACCGTACTCACCGGATCAGACGTCAGCGTCATCGCTCCCGCGCCCAGGGTGCCGGCGACGACCACGACGATCAAAGGAAAGCGCGACGGTACGTCGACGACCACGACGATCAAACGAAAGCACCACGATACGTCGACGACCACGACGACCAAGCCCGTCACCCAGATAACGGTGGTTGACCCGGCGGCCGTCAAGCGCGACACGGATCTCTCGGCACCGACCGACGTGACCCAGGCGCTGCAGCCCTGGGACCCGCGCTCGTGCACCGCCAGCGGCGGCGAGGGCCCGTAGGGAAGCTTCACTACGACATTGCGCGAGTTGGTGAGCGCGTGCACTACATTCCGTCCTATATGAAGAGATGGCTCTTGGGATTCGTGGTGTTAGTGGTGATTGTCGTGGCGATCGTGTTCGCGACGAGCAGTCGCACCTCGCCCAAAGACACCCGGCCACCGGTCTCGCACACGATTACCGCGACCAGGGCAGACATGGCGGCCCTGAAGACCGCGTTCTTGAAATTCAAACTGCACTACAAGACGATGGCGAGTACCGATCGGATCACCTGGGGTCAGCTCATCCCACCCTCTGGGCCGAAGGTGCCACTCATCGCGTACGACGCGGTCGATCACCGCGAATGGGCCCTCGCCTCCTTCAACCTCGTCCTGCCGGCCAGTTACAAGGCGGAAGTGTCGTTCCAGGACGGTGGCAACATGGGCATCTTCAACAAGGACGGCGCCGGCCAATGGGTCATGACCGGGTCGCCCGGATTCCCGCTGTGCGCGAAAGACGTTCCCTCGGTGGTCGCCCATCTGTGGGGACTGAAGAACTATCCAGCCTGTAATTAGCGCCTCCGTAGAGGATTTAATCGGTGGCGTTTCGCAGCGCTTCTTTTAGTGCCTAGCCAACTTTCAGATTGAGCCCATCGAGTGCGGCATCCTCGACGAGAAATCCCTGCTTCCATCCGACAGCCCGCACTCTATTTCAGTATGCTGAGGAAAATCTGACCTCAAGATCTTGGGTCAGCACAACGTAAGGGGTTGCCGTGAGTGATGGACCGAGTAATTCGTCTTTCTCGTTTGATATGAAGCGCTGGTCGCAGGCTGAGCGCACCACGGCAATCGCAACGCTGGTGCTGTTCATCTCGCTCTTCCTCCCGTGGTACACCTACGGTCCGCTTTCTTTTGACGGATTGTGGCACGGATGGATGTACCTCGTCTTTTTCGTGAGTCTGGCGATTCTCATATATTTGGTTTCTCGCGCGGGCTTTAGCGAAATGCCCTTCAAGATGCCAATTTCCGGCTATCAGTTGTTGCTATTCGGGTCGGTCATAAATCTGGTGTTGGTGGTTATTGCCTTCATCGACAAGCCGGGCGGCATTACGTACAGCGGCGTTGGTTGGGGATGGGGAGGCTTTGTCGGTCTCATTGCCGCAGTATTGGCCGCGGTACCTTTGGGCGTTCCCGCGCTTCGAGCTCGAAGGGGCTAACTCTCGAGCGTCCTGCCCGAATCAACTGCGACTGGCGCGGAGTTCGTTGCGCCACACCACTTTGAGCGCTGACCAGGCCCCGTCGATGGCCGCGACCTTGACATCGACGAGACCGAGCGGCAGCGCTGTACTCCGAACGACGTTGTCGGTGAGGTCGGATACGTGTCCGGCAGCTTTGCGGGGCCAGGCGATCCACAATGCTCCGTCAGGCGTAATGAGGTGGGACAACGAGTCGATGCGTGGAACGAGCGAAGCAGCGTCATTGAAGAAAGCGATAACGGTATTGGCCGGCACACTGCCTCGTCGACGACTGACGTGAACGTTCTCAGGCAGGTCGGGTATTGAAAAGTCTCGAGGTGCGCCCACCAACATGACCCGATGACCGGCCTTGATGCCGAGTTTCGCGGCCAAGGGCGTCCCTGAGTATCCAGACGTCATGACGTCGAGTGTACGGTTCCCTGTCACGGCGACGAGGCGTAGGTGACCTTCCTTCGTGCGGCGACTTAATGTTGGTCACCTACAGTTTTGGATTGGAGCATCGCGTGCGCCAAGGTCTCTTCTTCCCGGCGTTTGACGGCGTCGCCGACCCCCATCGGCTCGTGGCACTAGCGCAAGCCGCCGAAGAGGCCGGCTGGGACGGCATATTCCTCTGGGACCACCTGCTCTACGACGGCGACGTCACCAACATCCTCGACGCCTATATCTCTTTGGCGGCGATCGCGTCCGCGACGACGACGATTCAGCTGGGTGCGATGGTCACACCGCTCATTCGCCGCCGGCCCCAGGTACTCGCGCGACAGGCCGTGACGCTCGATCTCCTCTCGCGCGGTCGACTGATCCTCGGATTCGGCATCGGCGACGACGGTGAGGTCGGCGAACTGTCCAAGTTCGGTGAGATCACCGACGCCAAGGAGCGCGGCCGTGCACTTAGCGAAGGGCTCGAGGTGCTCACCGGACTCCTCTCAGGACGCAGCGTGCACCACATCGGCGAGCACTACCGGGCCGACGACGTCACCTTTCAGCCGACGGCCGCGCGCGAGGGCGGCATACCGATCTGGCTCGCCGCGAGGTGGCCAAATGCAGTTCCCATTCGCCGTGCCGCGCACTACGGCGGCATCTTCGTGATCCAAATGAACGACCCCGCCGACGTCGCCGCGTTGCGCCAGCGACTCGTCGATGAAGGCGCCGACGTAGAACACTTCGACATCGTCGTCAGTGGCGCCGTCGGCGATGATCCGTCGCCGTGGGCGAGGGCCGGCGTCGACTGGTTCCTCAGTTGGATCGGTCCGTACCACATGGACTTCGACGAGGTGCACGAGATGATCGTCGAAGGCCCGAGGACGATCAAAACCTAGAGTTCCTTGCGCCACGCCACCATGGCGCCGGCGATGTGGGCCCCGAGCGCTTCGTTCACCGCGATCATCGGAGTGTTCAACTTCGAGTTCATGGTCGTGATCTTTTTCGTGGGGTATTGACCGGCCTCGAGCAGGCGCATGGTTGCGACCTTCAAGAGGCCCCCAAGTCGATGGCCTCGATGAGCACGAACGACCAATGTGTCCCACTGGTAGGCAGTTTGGGGCTGATCGCGCGACACGGTCAGTTCGCTGTAGCCGACGAGCTCGCCAGTGGCGCTGTGTCGGGCCGCGGCTACGAGCAGATCGCGCCCCATCGCGTTCGTGGTCGACTCGTGAATTCGAACCCGCGCGGCGTCCCAGTGTTCGGCCTCGACGTCGATGTCCACGTGCGGCGTTTCGGCCGGCATGATCGCTGAGAGATGAGCTCGCGTGTCCAACAATTCTTCCGGCGTTTCGTTGTTCCACGAGATGATTTCGTACTCGGTGGCGAAGGGACTCCACTCGTTCCAGAGTCGATCGAGTTCGCCGTCAGGGCGGGGCCAGATCAGGTCGCGTCGGAGGTTCTCTTCGGCGATGCGGTATCCGTGATGTGCGGAGAAGGCACGATTGGGACCGGAGCCGATTTCGCGAGAGCCTTCGATGACGAAGACGACCAGCGTCGGGCGGCCCAATTCGCGTGCGCACGTTTCGAGTTCGCCCAGGAGTGCCGACCCGTATCCTCGGCGCCGCTCGAAGGGGTCCACAAAGAGGTTGCCTTCGATGAACGCCAGGTTGTCGTCGCGGGTGACCTCGAGTGCACCGACCGCGACGGGCCGCTCCACCGACGGCCCGTAGGAGTACAGACGGAACACTTTGGGCGCGGTCTCGTTAATGGAGCGAGCGCGCCACTCGTCGGGGTGCCAGCCCTGGCCGGGTTCGCCCTCTCGAGCGCGCTCGGAGCGCTGGAGTACGCCGAACCACGCGTCGAACTGCGCGTCGTTCGTCGCGTCGATTCTCGTGAACTCCACTGGGCTACTCGATCGCGGTGGTGGGATGGGGCGCACGGCCGTCTTCACTGGGACTGAGGAGGCGACCAAGACGAAGCATGAGTGCTCCGCCGATGAGCGCGGTGATTCCCGTACCGAGCGGCCACCAGTTCCCCAGGTGATCGTCGAAGTAGAACGCCGTGATGGCTGGCGCGAGCGTGCCCGACAGTCCCCAGGCGAGACCGGCGGCGGCGTTGTAGCGCCCACGCAGGTGTTCCGGGGCGATCTCGTTCACCAACGCCGGACCCACGGGGGAGAGCATCGTTTCGCCCACGGCGAAGACGATCATCGCGACACAGAGCGACACGATGGCGAGCACTTTGGGCAGCGCCAGCGCCGTGTCGAGGATCACCCAGAAGACGAACCAGATGAGCGCGACCAACGCCATCACCTTGGTGCGGCTCTTGCCCTCAATCCGGTTGAGGACCCAGAGTTGCGCACCAACGATGGTGGTGGTGTTGAAGAAGAAGATGACGCCGATGACGTGTACCGGCAGTTTCAGGTTGTTCACGACGAAGAGGCTGTAGCCCGCCTCCTGGGAGCCGTAGCCGCCGATCATCAAGACGACGGCGGCCAGTACGTACTGTCGCAGTCGACGGTCGCGTAGCACCTCGCGCCAGCCCTCCTCGCGCAACTTCTCGTCCTCCCGGTGCTCTTTGATCGCCCCGCCGTAGCGGCGCAGGGTGAGGACGATCAGACCACCCAACAAGGTGACGCCGGCGTTGAATGTGTAGAGGACGACGAAGGACTCCGGGTGGTGCAAATTGACGATGCTCGCCGACACCAGCAGGCCGAACCCGATGCCAAGGTTCACCAGCATGAAGTTGAAGCCGAAGGCCCGCTGGCGGTGTTCGGACGCGACGATGCGCGAGAGCAGCGTGCTACTCGGTCCCCAGCCCGCGCCGCCGAAGAGCGCGAGCAACAGCGCGGCGAGTACCGCGCGACTCTCGGTGTGGGCGTGCGCCCAGAGGATCAGTGACGCGGCGTCGGCAACGACCGCGACCATGATCACGCGAACCGGTCCGAACCAGTCAGTGAACGTTCCCCACAGGGGACTACTGCAAATGCCGACGAGCGCGGCCGCCGACAAGAGGAGCGTGGCGAAGTTGGTCGAGAATCCACGCACGTTGTGCAGGTAAATCACGAAGAGCGAGTACGTCAGACCACTGCCGGTGCACGACACGAACGTGCCGATGTAATACCGGCGCAGGGGTCCGGTGATGCTGCCGCGAAAATCGGCGGGGACGAGGGTCTCAATCAGTTTCACGAGACACCGAGGATACTTCGGCGCCTTGTGCAGCGAATCACAAGTAAACAGATTGTCATATGTCATGGAGTATTACGCTTGGGTGTAACTCACCTCGTTGGGTGGGCGGAAGGTAGTAGATGGTCCTCAAGAGCCCCCCCAAGAGCCGAACCGATCTCCTCTGTGAAATTGCGCCCGACGTCGAGCGCCTCTACAACCGACACCTCGAGGCGCCACGCCTGTGGTATCCGCACGAACAGATCAACTGGGGCGAGGGCGAGAACTTCGCCGACGTGCCATGGGAACCGTCGCAGTATCCCCTCAACGAAGGCGTTCGTAGTTCGATCTACGTGAACCTCCTGACCGAGGACAACCTCCCGTACTACACGCACACGCTCCTCAGCCACGCCCCCAAGGGTCACCCCATCCTCGACTGGAACCACCAGTGGACGATGGAGGAGAACCGCCACGCCATGGTCATGCGCGACTGGGTCCACATCAGTCGCTGCATCGATCCGACGTTGCTCGAAGACGGTCGTCGGGTCCAGATGAAGAAGGGTGAGGTACCCCAGCCCAAGGACATGGCCGAACTGATCGCCTACGTCTCGTTCCAGGAGCGCGCCACCCAGATCGCGCACCGCAACACCGGTGCGAAGTTGCCCAAGGACGACAAGATCGGACGCAACGTCTTGGGTCTCATCGCCGGTGACGAGACCAAGCACTATCTGTTCTACCGCGACCTCACGCTGGCGGCGTTCGCCATCGACCCTTCGACCATGATGATCGCGGTCGCCAAACAGGCTCGCGACTTCGCGATGCCGGGCACCGGCATACCGAGCTTCACGCGCCACGCGGTGCGCATCGCGCGCGAGGGCATCTACGGACTCAAGCAGTTCCTGCGCGACGTGCTCGATCCCGTGCTCGGCCTGTGGGACGTCGAGCACTTGGCCGGGCTGAGCGCCGAGGCCGAGCGAGCCCGTCAGGACCTGAGTGAGTTCGTCGCGAAGTTGGGCGACGGCGTCGAGCGCATGGCCCAGAAGGCCGCGAGCGCCGCCACGGCCGCGGCTGCGCTCACCTAACCCTCCAGCGAACCAGTCCTCGAATCAGCCGGTCAGAGGGTTGAAATAACGCCTTTCGTCGTGAGCCCCCTGCGTATTATTTGTGAACGGCGAGGAGGGTCCGGTGGGACTGAGTTTTCAAGAGGCGAATGCGGCGGTGGGCGCACCCGGGAGTCCCTTCGAGGTCATCGAGGTCGTACGCGACGGCGTCTCGCAACGGACCTTCAAGAACGCCCCCTCCGACATTGGTCAACTGTTCGACACGGCTCGGGGACTCGACCAGACGTTCGTCGTCTACGAAGACGAGAGTTGGACCTTCGCTGCAGTGATGGAAGAGGCCGACGCCCTCGGCTACGCGCTCGTGCATCACTTCGGGGTCAAAGCGGGAGACCGCGTCGGCATTGCCATGCGCAACTACCCGGAGTGGATTATCTCCTTCGCCGCGATCCTCTCGATCGGGGCGATTTCCGTTTCCATGAACGCCTGGTGGAGCGCGCCGGAGATGGAGTACGCCATCAACGAC
>Ga0182015_10004473_pt1 | contig 15037 bp, 18 predicted proteins | sample 712P3MmetaG_FD_120478 | JGI IMG/M metagenome (GOLD analysis project Ga0182015, IMG submission 120478) | Permafrost microbial communities from Stordalen Mire, Sweden - 712P3M metaG | ecosystem: Environmental > Terrestrial > Soil > Wetlands > Permafrost | place: Sweden: Stordalen | collected...
ACCGCACCGCACATGAGTCATCGGACGATAGACCCCCAATGCCTTGAAAATCCCCGCCCCGAAGGGGCGGAATCTACACTAACGGAGAACGTCGCTTCTCCATTTCACGCTGAGCCAAGACACTAACGTGTGCGAGTGTCTGGGAAGACTCACGGTTACCCTTACACAATCCGCTAAGGGAGGGTTTGCCGACTATCTACTCATGAGAACAGCCCCTCGAATGAAAACAGCCCTTCCCGAGTGGCGCGGCGCTACATGGCTCGTTAAGCCGATTCAGGGTCGAAAGGGTACCACGTCCGAGAAATTCAGCACGGTCCGACGTGTGGTTTGGGGACGTTGAGATCGGTGTCCGAATTTGGGCAGAAGTGTCCTTAAACGGACAACGGGTATCAGCTCAATACCTGTAAGTGACTTATAATGTGGCGTCTGAAGTTGGCAGGCATGCTGCTACCTCCGCAGAGCAGGGGTGAACCATGTCCTTTGTTCGCGATCTCCGATTCGCGGTCTACTCATTGGCGCGCACTCCGGGGCTGGCCTTCGCCGTGATCCTCACGCTGGCGCTCGGCATCGGCGCCAATGCGGCTATCTTTACGCTTGTGCGCGGCGTCCTGCTGCGACCGCTGGTAAACCGCGACGAAGATCGCCTGATTTACATTCGACAGAGCGCCCCTGGCATCGGGGCGGAAAACGACCGTTTTTCGGTACCCGAAATCCAAGACTTGCGGGCCAGTGTGAAATCGATCGGGGAGTTTGGCGACTTTTCGACGACCGGGTTCACGATGATTGGGCTGGGTGAGCCGCGTGAAGTTCGCGCCGGCGTTGTGGGCGGCTCCTACTTTGAAGTCATGGGCTTACGCCCCGTGCTGGGCCGTCTGCTGGACATGCGCGACGACGGCCCCAATGCTGCAGGCGCAGCCGTGCTCACCTACCGCTTCTGGACCACGGTGCTTCACAGCGATCCATCGGTCATCGGGAAGCAGGTTCGGATGGATACGCGCACTGCCACTATCGTTGGCGTGCTCGAGCCTTCCGTTCCTTACCCTGCGGACACCGAGCTCATCGCGAACGTTGTGACCAGCCCGCATCATCTCTCCGCCACAATGGTCACTGGCCGGGTTCATCGGATGACGGAATTGTTTGGGCGTCTGGCTTCGGGAGCTTCTCTCGATCAAGCTCGAGCGGAGTTGCGCTCGGCGTACTCTGCGATGAAGAAGGATCACCCCGAAGCCTACCCGGCGGGCGGGCAATTCAGCATCGAAGCGAAGCTGCTGCGCGATGAGATCACCTCGGGTGCTCGTACCGTGCTGCTGGTTCTGCTCGCTGCCTCGGGACTGGTGTTTATTATCGCGTGCTGCAATGTGGCGAATCTGATTCTGGCGCGGACCGTGCGCCGCGAAGCGGAATTGGCGGTGCGTACTGCGCTCGGCGCAAGCACGGCTACGTTACGCCGCCTGCTGCTGGCGGAAAGCTTGCTGCTCTGCGGCGCGGGAGCGATTCTGGGAGTGGTTAGCGCAAGTCCGATGGTCAACGTGCTGGCGCGGTACGCTTCGCGCTTCTCCGTGCGCGCGCTCGACTTGAAGATTGACTCGAGCATGCTCTGGCTTGGCGCCATCCTGGCGATCGTGGCTGCAGTGCTCCTGGCTTTCGTTCCGCGCTTACCCACTGCCAACACATCGCAAGGGATCAATCTCAGCAGCGGTGGAGTGCGCATCACCGGCGGAACGAACCGGCGGCTGCGCATCTTCGCGGTCATACAGATTGCGGCCTCGTTCATGCTGCTGTCTGGAGCGAGTATGCTGATCAAGACGCTGCTCAAGCTGCAAGCCACCCAGACCGGTTTCGACCTGCACCGCGTGCTGGCCATGGACATGCCAGTGATGTCTTATGGCAAGACTCCGGATCAGATCATCAATTTCTATCGGGAAACGATGCGCCGAATCAAGGAGGTGCCGGGAGTTGACGGAGTCGCAGAAGGGACCAGCGTGCCTTGGCGAGATGCGGGCGGCTTCGGTCCGGGATTCGAATTCACCGCCGAAGGTCACGTGAAAGCCAATCACCAAGAGGATCCTCTGGCACAGTTCCGCGCGGTTTCGCCGGGATTTTTCGCGGCGCTCGGCGTGCCCATCATTGAAGGCCGGGACTTCAACGATGATGACCGGCGCGGTGGCGAGCCTGTGGTGATCATCAGCCAGAGTGTCGCGCGGCAGATGTTCCCCGGCCAAGATGCCCTCAATCGCCACATTCTGTGGACTGACCCGGTGATGGATTTCATCAGCATGAGCAAGGGGCCGCGCCGAATTGTTGGGGTCGCCGCTGATGTCGATGGTGAGCACGTCATCCCGGGAGCGGCACTCACCATCTATCATCCCTTCGGCCAGGTGCCGGATACTGTTTCCGACAACAGTGTGAGCATCTTTGGCGGCCGGCTGTTCGTGCACACGCGTATCGATCCCTACGCGCTGGTCACGCCTGTCACGCGTATCGTGCGCGAGATGTCGGTCGATCAACCCGTCGAGCACGCGGCTACGCTCGCAGACATTCGCGCCGAAGTGCTCACCCCCGATCGACTCAACACAATTGTGTTCGGCGGATTTGCCGCAGTGGCTTTGGCGATCGCCATCGTGGGTGTGGCGGGCGTGCTCGCCTTTTCCGTCAGTGCGCGCACTCGTGAGTTCGGCATCCGCCTGGCAATCGGCTCGCAACGTAGGCACCTCTTGACCCGTGTCATTGCCGAAGGAGCCCTAATGGCGGGTGCTGGAGTGATTGCTGGCGCGGCGGTCGGGTTCATGCTCGCACGGCTCGCGAGTAGGTTTTTTGGAGAGGTCAAAATGCCGGGTCTTTTGCCCGTGTTCATTGCTGCGTTCGTGTTGATGGCAGTCGCAGTGGTCGCATCGGTGTTGCCTGCGGCACGCGCTGCACGGGTCGATGTTATGCAAGCGTTGCGCTCGGAGTGACTGCGTCAGAGGTATCGGCCGCGCCGAATTTCCAACCTCGCACCTGCATGTCGGCGACTCGCTGCAGCCTTCGCGCCGCTCTGAGCCGCAGACGGACTTCTGTGTCGCGGGCGAATGACGGGCATGTAGGATGTAATCCACTCGGGCGAAAAACGGGCGCTCGCAGACCGGCCAAACGCAACTGTTGTTTACACGCCATCACCCTCAGTTCTGCGCGCTTTGGTCGCGTTAGTTTGTCCCGGATACGGGAAAAATCCCTGCCGTTCTCCGTAACGTTGAAATATCGGCTCACCCGATCCTTTAGCCGGACCGGAGTGCAAAGTGGTACCCGATTCCTACTTTCCGGGCTAACTCACCAGCGCAATAATCTGCGCGGCCCCGGTTGTTTTGGAGCGGACATGAGCCTGGCAAAGGTGTGGAAGCTGACCGAGTCCCAAGGATTGCGCTTTTCCTCGGACGCGTTCAATGTTACGAATGCGGTCCGCTTTGACGTAGGCACCTTGAACCAGTATCTGCTTTATGGACGACGCCGGGAGACTTTACTGAAACACTGACCAAGCCGCGCGCGATGCAATTTGGCGTGCGCTACAGTTTCTGACGCGGAGGATCATTGACGAGCAAAGTGCGGTTTCTTGTGGTCGCGACTATCTCTTTTGTTTTTGCCATCCAATCGGCGTGGGCACAGCTTAAGACTCGAAACGTCGTCCTCATTGTGAGCGATGGCCTGCGATGGCAAGAAGTATTCACCGGCGCCGATCCGGATTTACTAAACGAGAAGCATGGCGGCATTTGGGCAAGCCCGGAACAATTGCGACGCGAGTTTTGGAATGACGATCCTTCAGAACGCCGGAAGATGCTGTTTCCGTTTCTCTGGGGCGTCGTAGCCAAGCGAGGACAGATTTTCGGCAACCAGAACAAAGGCAGCATCGCACGCGTCACCAACGGGCTAGCCTTTTCCTATCCGGGATACAACGAGATGTTGACCGGACGTCCCGATGCGCGCATTAACAGTAACGAATTTGGGCCCAATCCGAACCTGACAGTCTTTGAGTGGATGAATCACTTCCCTGAGTTTTGCGGGCAAGTTGCCGTGTACGCTACCTGGGATACTTTCAAGAACATCTTCAATGAACCCCGCAGCCAGCTTGTGATGCAGGCGGGATGGGATCTGCCGAAAACGAGGAATCTCACACCCAGGGAAGAACTGCTGAACGATTTATATCGAACTACCACGCGGCTCGATGATGAAGACATTTGGGATTCCTTTCTGCAAGTGCCGCTCGTCGACTATGTGAAGTCTGCCCATCCGCGCCTGCTTTTCGTCGGTTACGGCGAAACCGACAATTGGGCCCACTCCGGACGCTATGACCTAGTGCTCGAAAGCGCGCATCAGGTCGACGAATTCGTACGACAATTATGGGACACCCTGCAGGCGCTGCCCGAATATCGCGACCAGACGACTTTCATCATAACCACCGATCACGGCCGAGGCAGTGGGCTGGAAGAGTGGAAAGAGCACGGCGTGGAGGAGAAGGGTTCCGAAAACATCTGGATCGCCATCATGGGCCCGGATACGGCGGCGCTAGGCGAGCGCGCGAACGCCAGTGTCACCCAAGCCGAGATAGCCGCGACCGTGGCTGAGTTTCTCGGCAAGGATTTTCACCAAGCTTCGCCCGAGGCTGCGCCACCGCTACCAGGTGTCATCTCCCAAACCGTGACTCGGGTTAAGTGAGAATCCACAAACAATCGAGGTATAGGCAGAAACAAGCGTTCGTGAACATTCGCCAACAAAATGTGGGCGAATAACGGACCAACCCGGAAGCTATGCTCAGGATGGACTCCCAACGACGCTAACCGCATGTCCTCGGGTGGTAACATCACTGATGCGGCCCGTCCATGAGGCTGGCGGAACCACCAGTGCAAGCTCTGACCCGTGGCTACAAATCACTCAAACCGCTCCATAGGAAGCGTCTGGGAATTTTATGTGTGATTGCGATCGTGGCTGTTCTGATTGCCACATTGTGGCCCTTCGCTTTTTTCGCTCCGAATAGAGTTAGCTGGCTGCCTGATGCAAAAGGAATTCGGTTCTACGGCTCCGGGGTTGTGATCAGCAAGGCGCCTTTGAGCGCAAGAGCGACCGAATGCAGCCTGGAGATCCTGGTTCGTCCTGCGAGCATCGAGGGCGTTCACACGATCTTAAGCTTCTACTCACCTTCGAGCCCGTTTCAATTTTGGGTGCGGCAGTATACCGATGGCCTGTTGGTCTCACGCGGATTTGTTAAGCCCCGAAACAATAAGAAAGGGGTGAAATTCGATGTGGATGGATTTTTCCAGCAAGGAAAACTCCTGTTATTGACGATCACGTCCGGCTCCAAAGGGACTATTGTCTATAGCAATGGTCGCCAAGCGCAGGCTTTTCCCGAATTCACGATCTCCCCAACCGATCTATCGGGGCAGCTCGTCCTAGGAACGTCGGCAGTAAACTATGAGCCGTGGCAGGGAGAAATAGGCGGCCTAGCGATTTATTCCAAAGAGCTTACAGCCACCGAAGTGCTTGGCAATTTCAACGCCTGGACCGATGTACGCGGGGCAAATTTTGCCGATCCGGATGCAGCCACCGCGCGTTATGCATTTAACGAGGGGGCGGGCCCTGACATCCACAGCCAAGTAATTTCCGGACCAGACTTGAAAATACCGAAAGACTTCCTGGTTCCCTACAAACCCTTCTTGGAGTCGCCCCGGGCAGCGTGTGATTGGATGTGTGTGGAAGACGCCCTGAGCAATATCGCGGGATTTGCTCCGCTGGGATTCCTGTTCTGCATCTATTTGTTGGCGAAGCGAAGCCGATGGCAAGCGGTTTTGTACAGCATTATTGCTGCGGGAATGTTGAGTTTTGCGATCGAGGCGCTGCAGGCCTACATCCCGCAACGGCATTCCGACATGACCGACGTCATTACCAATACTCTGGGAGCGGCTTCCGGTGCTTTACTGGCGCAGACCAATACGGTTTGGGACTTTCTCACCAGAAGAACTTCAATTGCTTCTTCACCACCTGGATGACCGCGAGCTGACAAGAGCAAACCGGTTCGACCGACTCTGCCCTTAGCTTCGTGCGCACGACACACAGTGGAGTTCCTACAGCGATACAGCCAGTTTTCTTTTCTTGGCTAGCGTCGAACACCCTTATCTCAGAGGCACTCGGCTGCCGCTCGTAGGCAACATCTTTGACGCGACCTCTAGCGCGATCGCGAGCTCTCGCACCCCGCGCCGGATTTCCTTTGAGTCTACCGCGGCAAATCCCAGCTGTAGTCCTTCGCGCTCCGTTCTGCCGTGGCTGTAGCGGCCCAGAGGCGTTACCTCCACCTCTCGCTTGGCGGCCACAGCCGCCACCAATTCACTGTCGAGCCCACTGTGCAGCCAAGCCGCGGTCTGTAATCCGGCCTCAACGCCTGAAATCTCCAGTAGTCCGGTCAGACTGTGACGTGCACATTCGAGGAGGACAGACAGCCGCTCCGCATACACCTCTCGCATGCGCCGGAGGTGGCGCCCGAAGTGTCCTTCGGTAATGAAATCGCAAAGCACAGCCTGTTCCAGCAGCGGTGCGTGGCGATTGGTCACTGAGAGTGTCGTGGACACATAATCCACCAAGTCGGGCGGGAGCACCAAGTATCCGAGCCGCAACGACGGGAAGAGAACCTTGCTAAAGCTTCCCGTGAACATCACCAGCCCGTGGCGATCAAGTCCCTGCAGCGCTGGCACTGGCCGTCCCGCATACCGATATTCGCTGTCGTAGTCGTCTTCGAGGATCAGTGCGCCTGAGTTTCCAGCCCATTCGAGCAACCGCAGACGCCGGGCGAGACTCATCGTGACTCCGACCGGAAATTGATGTCCCGGAGTTACGTAGACCAATCGCGCTCCGCGCATACTCGCATCCTGCACCTGCATGCCTTCGTCATCCAGGCGTATGGCGGAGACTTTTGCGCCCCCGGCTTTGAATGCGATCGCCGCACCCGGATACCCCGGATTTTCCATGCACACTCGATCTCCGGGATTCAGAAAGAGTCGTGCCGCCAGATCGAGCGCTTCCTGCACGCCGGAGATGATCGCCACCTGTTCCGGAACGCACTTCACTCCGCGTGAAGTGCTCAGATAGGTGGCCACAGCTTGCCGCAGTGGCGTGTATCCCATCGGACCGCAGCCCAGTAGAAGATTCGTCGAGACACGCCGCAGACGTCGCGCCGCAACCTGCGCCCATAACGTCGTCGGGAACAAATCCAACGCTGGTAGGTTGGCCCGGAAAGCGCGGCTGGGGCGGATTTCAAGATTGGGAAACAGACTCACCCGCCCTGCGTAGTCGGAAACCCTCCGTCGCCGTTTGCGTGGTGCCGACCGTCCCGTCCCGTTCTCCCCTGGGACTTGCAGCAATTCGTCGGGCAAGATCTTGCTCACATACGTCCCAGATCCCACGCTGCCGTCCACGTAGCCCTCGGACTTGAGTTGCTCGAAAGCGTTGACGATCGTTCCCCGCGCGAGTCCGTATTGACGGGCTAGATCGCGTGTGGCCGGAAGCCGAGCCCCTGGACGCAGGCCGCCTTCCAGAATCTTCGCGCGCAACGCCTCATATAGCCAGCGGTTGGCAGACATCCCCGAATCCCGCAGCGGAAGCACCAGCTCGAAGACGGTCGCTCGCTTCATCTTGATAATGGTACAGCCATAATATAATAAATGGACCTTGTCAATGGTCCACTATGAGCTTAGCGTCAGCACCAGAGGATCCAACCATGACGCCTTACAGAATCCGGGTCTCGGTCGCGGTGGTTCTGTGGACCGCGGCGCTGGGAAGGCCGCTCGCAGGGAGTCAGGCTCCCAATGGTACGACGCATCCTGAGACCAAAGAACGGGCTCGCGTCGCGCTCTCTCAGGTTCTCCCCAAGTTGGATGGTACTCATCTGAAGGCAACGGTGGTTGAGGTTCACTACGGACCCGGGGAGTCATCGCCGCCCCACAGTCATCCCTGCGCCGTCATCGGTTACGTTGTCGAAGGAGCGCTTCGCACGCAAGTCAAAGGCGAACCCCAAGCAACCTACAAGGCCGGCGAGAGTTTTTACGAAGCGCCCAAGGGCGTTCACATCGTTTCCGCCAACGCCAGCCAGACTGAGGCGGCGACGTTCATTGCATATTTCGTTTGCGATCACGACCAGCCACTCAGCACCGATGTGCCGGAAACCAGGCTTGGAGGAGCAAAGTAATCATGGCCAGGGCACTACAGACGGCGTCGGGAATCTTTCTGAAAAGTGCAGCGAGAAAAACGCGCGTGCTGAATTGGGAGCGGTTGCCAATCTTCTATGCCCGTATCGCACTCGGCGCCGCTTTCCTTTCCGGAATCGCCTCGCGCTTCGGCCTTTACGGCAAGAATGTTGGTTACGGAAACTTCGCCAACTTCGTGAAGTATACGGCGGAAGTGAACTCGTTCCTGCCAACCTACCGGATTCCTTTTTTGGCATGGTCGGCTACGGCCGCCGAATTGGTTTGGGAATCGCCTTGATTCTCGGGGTGTGGCCCCGAGGGGTAGCCCTCGGAAGTGCGGTGCTGCTGGCGCTGTTTGGCATCACCATGGCCATCTCTTTCGGGATCAAGTCCCCGCTCGACTATTCGGTTTTTTCCGCGTCGGCCGCAGCCCAGTTGCTTGCGCTGCACGAGAGCATCAAATATGGAGCCGAGTTGTGAACTCCGTCATTCAAGTCTTTTGTTGACCAACTCACAGGAGGATTTATGGAAGCTCGTTTCAACTACGCCAAAGCCGCCCCAGGTGTGTACAAGGCCATGCTCGGCCTCGATCAGTATCTGGAGGACTGTAGTCTTGAAGAATCCCTGCTTCATCTGATCAGACTGCGCGCCTCCCAGATCAACGGCTGCGCCTACTGTCTGGATATGCACTGGAACGATCTGCGCACGAGCGGGGAACAGGAACAGCGGCTGTACTCGTTGGACGCTTGGCGAGAATGTCCTTACTACACCGAACGCGAACGCGCTGCTCTGGCTTGGACGGAGGCCGTCACGCTCATCACCGCCGGGCATGTGCCTGACGCCGTATATGAAGAAGCGCTCGCGCACTTCAGCGAAGAGGAATTGTCGGACCTGACTCTAGCCGTGACCGTCATCAACACGTGGAATCGCCTCTCAATTGCGGCCCGCACCGTCCCGGGAGCGTACCGTCCTGCCCAAGCCCACCAACTGGAAAAAGGGGCGTAGGCGAGAGCCGGAACTTCATTCACGGGGGGTCGCACAGATCGCTCTCGGGCGATAGAGAGAGAGGACCTGCGACCTATGTCAGAGGAGGGAAGCATGCGTCGTCGAATTCGGATCACATCAATAGCCTTCGTCGGGTTGGTCATGCTGTTGGGGTCGAGCTTCGCATCAAGCGCGGACGACCGAAGCGAGATCCTCAAGGTGCGGGAAGCGATCTGGCGTGCCTGGTTTGCCAACGACACGAAGACCCTCCAGAAACTGGTGCCTTCAGACGCCATCGTCATCAGCGCGGGGGAGGAGAAGTGGAAGACCCAGGCCGAGGTGTTCCAATCCGCCGCCGAGTTTCCCCCGCACTGAGATTCAGCGCTTCGGTGAAGTTGCGATTATTTGGAGTACATATCTGGTTGAAACAAAAACAAACGAGAAACGATCACTGGCATCCGGTCGAGTCACAGAGATTTTTGTGCGCCGTCACGGACAATGGGTCAACCCCGGCTGGCACACGGATTCGACGAAATGAGCACAACAGGCTTTCACACAAAGGAGAAAGACCGTGACACCTGCGATACAAAGAAACGTGGCTTCTGCGGAGGCCTATTATCAAGCAATGAACGACAAAGATCTCGCCAGCGTGGCGACGCACTTGCACCCTGACGTTCGATTCCTGGCACCGTTGGCGGACCTGACCGGGAAGGAGGCGGTTCTGGAAGCCGCTAAACGATTTGTAAACCTCACCAAGAGCCTAAGGGTACGGGCAAAGTTTGGCTCCGACGACAAGGCGATGTTGACTTACGATGTCGATTTTGGCGAGCCTATCGGTATCTGCCGTACAGCAGCGTTGATGACTTTCGAACGTAGCCTGATCGTGCGCATCGAACTCTTTTATGATGCTCGACCCTTCGAGAGGAACTAGAACTGAAGAGAAAAGACCGAATCTTCTCATCCGCTTGATGACTGTGCACACGTGCGCGTTCAATTTAGCAATGGAAGGCGACTCTGAAGTTATGGGCCAGGACGGACTCCCATCGACACGAGCCAGGGGGCCGGTTCGGGGCCGTGACTACAACCATCAGGTGTTTTCGAGTCCGAGGTTGCTGCTTACGGCTTGGCTCAGTTTCGGCTTGTAACCCAGAGGCCTGCCGACGATCGACCAGCGGCTGGGCACCTTGTATTACGTCTAACCCAGTGAAGGGAGCTGCGAACGTTGGCTACGACGGTTACCGCGAGAAAACGGATCCGTGCAGCAAACCTGACCCTTTCCAAACTATTTGTTCAGGCTGGCAGTCCAATCCATCACTACGGACATTGGCATCAATGCTGATTTCAGCTGCGTGTTGATCAAGAACCGCTGACCGTCTTTGCTTACATCATAGGCGAACCGTTCGGACGTGGCGACCATTTCACGGGGATTCGCCTGGAACAGCGCCACCGGGCTTCCTGCACCGAAGTTGGCACCGATCGTAACGGGCGTGGCCATGATCTTGCCGTCCGGCGCGAGGTAGAACAACTCTTTCCCGTCGCTTCGCCATTTGGGCTGTTCCCCGCCCGCGCTCGACACTTGCCACTTTCCATGCGCTGCAGGAAAGGAAGTTACGTAAATCTCCCATCGTCCGCTTTCATTCGAAGCATAGGCGACCCATTTGCCATCCGGTGAAAAACGGGCCAGATTAGGGGCAGAGGCTGCTTTCAGAAAAAGAGTGACCGTGAGTTCAGGAAAAGTCACGTACCACAAGTCCGTGCCGCGTTGATACATCACGTATTTTCCGTCCTGCGACCAATCGATTGGATAGCGATCGGGACCTTCCTGCGGGATTAGCTGCTCCTCTTGTGATCCGTCCGCATTTTTCACGTACAAGTTGAATTTCTGGGCGCGGTCCGAAGTAAACACCAGCTTGGTCCCGTCCGGACTCCAAAGCGGCGTGGAATCGATGGCGGGATCGAAGGTCAGCCGCTTGGCGCTCTCGTTTTCGAGATCGTAGATCCAGAGATCGGTATTCGTAGTGGCAAGATCCATGGCATCTGCGACAACGAACTTCCCGTTCGGCGACAGAGCGATGTTGCCGTAAACGCCCGGCTTCGTTGCGACTCCAACTTGCTGCCCCTTGCGGTCAAACCAAAGCAGTTGCGAGGCTCCCGTGTCGCCGGATGATCTCTGAGCGACCAAAACGCCGCTGTCGGAACTCGCGAACACTGCCCTCTGAATTCGCGGCAAGTATTCAATTTCTGTGAGGACAGGAGTGGGTTCTCCACTCAGTTCAAGCTTCTTCGCGTCGAACCGTTGCGCAAAAAGCGTTTGGTCGCGGTAAAAGAGCAAATAACCAGGTGCGGCATAAATGGCGTTCGCTCTCGCTTGTGTAATCAGACGCTTCTCGCTCGAATTCAGGGCGCCCACATAAATGGCAGAGAGAGTTTTCCGACCGGAAAGGTCCATCGCCAAGTATAGAAAGTGATTTCCGTCAGGCAGAAAAACAGGCCAGCGGTGGCTGTCTTCCGCGTGCTCCCTGTCTGGAAATGTGATTTGTGTTGGCGTCCCTCCGGAAGCAGCGATTCGATACAGGCCAAATCCCAACTGTCCGCTCGGAGTAAACACGATGACTCCGTCTTTGTTCCATGCACCGCCGCGGCCGGTCTGGGCCTCGCAGAGCGTTTGCACCGGCCCGCCTGACAAATCCAGCCTCTTTAATCTTCCGTCGGCAAAAAATCCAAGCGACTTGCCATCGGGAGACCAGAACGGAAAATTGGCTCCCTCAGTGTTGGGGATTGCCTTCGCCTGCGGATCGCCGGGCTCGTAGATCCACAAAAGATTTTTTCGCTCGGAATCCCGGCCAACAACGGCGACGGTGTGGCCATTGGGCGAGACTGCAACGTCTCGAGCCGAGAACCCGAGCGGGGCAGAAAAGTATGCGGTCTGTTTAATGGGGCGGCTGGTGCGCCACAGAATCGCGGATGCGATCAGTAGGAGTGCCAGCGTGCCTGCCACGGCCGCGAGGATGCTTTCCCGTTTTGTTCTTCCATACTCTGCGGGCTTGACAGTTGGGGTTTTATCTCCCGCAATCCACTTCAGTTGGAGACTCAGGTCATGTGCACTCTGGAACCGGTCGTCAGGATTCTTGGCCAGGCAGCTGGCCACGACTTGCTCGAACACAGGTGGCGTGAGGGGATGAGTCGCGGTAATTGGCTCAGGTTCTTTGTCAAGGATGGCACTGGCAACGCTGATCTGGCTGCGGCCCGCGAAAGGCCGGTTGCCCGTCACCATTTCGTAAAGAATCGCGCCTAGCGCAAACAGATCCGACCGAGCGTCGGCCTCTTTGCCCTCAAGTTGTTCCGGGGCCATGTATTGGATGGTGCCGATGATTGATCCTGCCGTCGTCAGCGGAGACATTGGGCTGGCCCCGCTCATCGTCCGAGCTGCGGACAACAGAGGCGCGCTGGATCCTGAAACGCCTGGGGTCGGGCTCGTGGCCTTCGCCAAACCGAAATCCATCAGCTTGGCGCCTGCCCGCGTGAGCATGATGTTGCCTGGTTTAAGATCGCGGTGCACAATCCCTTGCCGATGCGCCACGCTAAGCGCCTCCGCAATGGCGATTGCAATCTTGAGGACCTCGTTGAGTGGCATTGCGCCTTTGCGCAATCTTTCCGCCAGGGTCTCCCCTTCCAGAAACTCCATTACCAGATAATCGGTTCCGTCCTGCGACCCAATATCGTAGAGATGGCAGATGTAAGGGTGGTTCAGCGCAGAAATCGCTCTGGCCTCGCGCTCCATGCGCTGCTTCAGTTCGGCCGAAGAGGAAAGATGCGAAGCAAGAACTTTGATCGCTACGGTTCGACCAAGGCGGACATCGCGGGCGCGGTACACCTCGCCCATGCCGCCCTCGCCTAACGGCGATTCGATTTCGTAAGGACCGAATTTTGTGCCAGCGCTGAGGGCCATCTGTGCGACCGCAATTATGTGCCTTCGCTTCAGCACTCAACCGCAGGATTAGACACAGCAATTTGCGGAGGTGTTTCCGATGCACGGCGATTGTACTCGGGTGACGAGCCAACCGGAAGTTACATTTACACGCGGACCCCGACGACGTAGTCCCGAGGTCGGCTTCGAGGAAAGCTTTCGAAAACCGGTCAGGCGCAAAGGGAACTGTTAGAGCGATCTTCGCGAAGCCCGTTTCTTGATCGCTTGGTGTTACACGACAAGCCGTCCGGTATCGTCGCAGCCATTGTCCTTTTGATCGTCGAATTTCCTGGAATGACGGAAAGAGCGCCTGAGCGGTACACTCGCTTTTTGAGAGATTCTCGCCTCCGTGGGGATGGATAGCAACAAAATCAAATCAGTACTCTTTGTGTGTGGTAAGCGAGTGGATGCGCCAGCGAGTTTGACGGTCCCAGTGATCTTAGCACACCAGGGAAACAACTGGTCGCCGCCTGGGATCGTGCCGGACACTTGATCGGTAATCATTCGTACTCCCATCTGTACTTCAATGGGAGCACAGATGATGATCCAGACGGATTCAAGAAGGTGACGCTCGCCGAATTCGAAGCCGACGCACTGAAGAACGAACCTCTGATTCAAGGCTATTCACATTTCACCCCATTATTTCGTTATCCGTTTTTCAAAGAGGGGGACACGTCCGAGAAGCGCGACGGAATGCGCACTTTCTTGCAAGCTCATGGGTACCGCATGGGTCGAGCAACGATCGACGCGTCCGATTGGGCAATCGATGCGCGACTGGAAAAGCGGACTGAGATGCAGGCCCACGCAGACCTGACGGGTTATCGCCTTTTTCTGCAGCATATCCGGGAGCGAGCGCAATTCTACGACTCGCTAAGCAGACGCGTCCTCGGGCGACCACTACGACATACGTTGGTCCTGCATCACTGCGGACTGAACGCCCTTTTTCTCGGTGATCTGATCGCGATGTTCCGTAAGATGGGTTGGCGGCCGGTTGATGCAGAATATGCATACAGAGATCCGGTTTACGACAGGCAGCCGAATACTTCACCGGCCGGAGAGAGTCTGGTCTGGGCTTTAGCGAAGGAAACGGGAAAAGTTGACAGCGAGCTTAGGTATCCGGGCGAGGATGACGTGTACGAGAATCCGCGAATGAACGCCCTGCACTTATAGCAACGATGCTGAGGACTATCCCGCGGTGACTCCGCTCCAAAAGTCCGGCTCGAGGGAGGCACGGTGCGGAATTTCGAGCCCAGAGTCGCGAGACCCGTTTAATGGACGGCCTCCGATTATCCGGCAATCAAGACCGCTTTTGAATTGAAATCAGTGTCGTCATTCCCGTGCACTCGATTCTTCCCCCCATCTGGCCAGCGGCGCATGAAGGTGTTGTTGTGGAGCGCGGGTTGGATAGCTGTACTTAGCAGCCAGGATTTGTTTTTACTAAACTTTACGAAGTCCTCATGCTTTCTTTGTGTAATTGGCGATATGCTGGTTACCAGCCGCGCCTGGAGGAAGTAGCCAATCACAGAATGCCGGCATCTTACGCAAGGCGACCGATCCTGCCCTGCTCATTCCATGCAGGCAAATAACGCAAGAGGTACTTTGTGCTCACAGTATCGTCCTAACCGCGAGCGTGACCAGATCGGCTGATTCCGGGCTAGAGCAGCCGCAGTCCCACATGCCGCTTTCTGAAGACACCACGATGCGAACCCACGCGGAAGACGCTCTGCACAATCGCGAGGAGCGAATCCGCCTGATCCTCGATTCCGCCACGGAAGCGATCTGTGGCTGCGATTCAGAAGGTACTTGTCTTTTCTCAAATCCTTCGGCGGCGCGCATACTCGGATACGACGATCCCGCGGAATTAATCGGGAAAAACATGCATGCG
>Ga0182015_10004474_pt1 | contig 15033 bp, 11 predicted proteins | sample 712P3MmetaG_FD_120478 | JGI IMG/M metagenome (GOLD analysis project Ga0182015, IMG submission 120478) | Permafrost microbial communities from Stordalen Mire, Sweden - 712P3M metaG | ecosystem: Environmental > Terrestrial > Soil > Wetlands > Permafrost | place: Sweden: Stordalen | collected...
CGCCTGCAGGAGCTCTTGGACTCGAGCCTGCGGGGCATCGAGGCGGCCGAGCTGTCGACGCGCCTCGGGCCCCCGATTGACCCGACCCTTCCGTCGCCCGACGAGGGCCCGGGGAGCTTCCATCCCTTGACCCTCGTCCGGGAGAAGGTCTGCCGGATCTTGAGGAAGGTCGGCTTCACGGTGGCCGACGGCCCCGAGGTGGAGACCGAGTTCTACTGCTTCGACGCCCTCAACACGCCGCACGACCACCCCGCGAGGGACGCCCAGGACACGTTCTACTTTCCCCCGTCGACCCGCTTCGCGAACGTCTCCCGGCACCGCCCCGACGAGCGCTACCTCCTGAGGACCCACACCTCGTCGGTGCAGGTGCGCACAATGCTGAAGGGGCCGCCCCCGATCCGGATCGTCTCCCCCGGCCGGGCGTACCGCCGCGACGCGACCGACGCCTCGCACAGCGCGAGCTTCCACCAGGTGGAGTGCCTCTACGTGGACCGGAATGTCACGGTCCGCGACCTGAAGGCGCTCATCGACTACCTCTTCGAGTCCCTCCTCGGGCCCGGGACAACGACCCGGTTCCGCCCGCACTACTTCGGCTACACGGAGCCGAGCTTCGAGGTCGACCTGTCCGCCCGGCACCTGCCGAAGGTGAACAAGGAGTGGATCGAGATCGGCGGCTGCGGGATAGTCGACCCCGAGGTGTTCAAGTCGGTCGGGTACGACCCCGCCGCGTGGACGGGCTACGCCTTCGGGATGGGGATCGAGCGCCTGGCGATGGCGCTCTACGGGATCGACGACATCCGAGCGTTCTACCAGAACGACCTCCGGCTCCTGAGGCAGTTCAGCGGGGGGTCCTGACCGCGATGAAGATCTCGCTCAACTGGATAAGGGACTACGTCGCCCTGGACGCCCCGGTGGCGGAGATCGCGCGCGCGATCACCTTCCTCGGGTTCGAGGTCGAGCAGGTGGCGTCGACCGGCGCCCCCCAGCTCGAGAACGTGGTCGTCGGCGAGGTCCTGACCCGCGGCAAGCACCCGAACGCCGACAAGCTGTCGGTCTGCACGGTCGACATCGGGCCGGCCGGCGGCGTGAGGACGATAGTCTGCGGCGCCCAGAACTACGCGGTGGGGGACAGGGTCCCGGTGGCGCTCCCCGGCGCCATCCTGCCGGGGGACTTCAGGATCAAGCAGTCGAGGATCCGCGGCGAGCTCTCGGACGGGATGATGTGCTCCGCCAAGGAGCTCGGGATGGGGGACGACGCCTCGGGCCTCCTGATCCTGGCGGGGCGCCCCGCGCTGGGCGCCCCGATCAACGGCGTCCTCCCCCCCGGCGACACGGTCTTCGACATCGAGATCACCCCCAACCGCCCCGACTGCCTGTCGCACCTGGGAATCGCCCGCGAGCTGGCCGCCTGGTTCAGGAAGGACCTCACTTACCCCCAGGAGAAGTTCCGGGGCGAGGTGGAGGGCGCGCCGGTGGGCGACCTCTTCAAGGGCGTCCAGGTGGACACCCCCGAGGACTGCCCCCTCTACTCGGCGCACGTCGTCATGGGGATCAAGGTCGGGCCGAGCCCCGGCTGGATCCAGGAGCGCCTGCGCTCTGTGGGCCTGCGGCCCATCAACAACGTCGTCGACGTCGGCAACTACGTGATGCTCGAGTACGGGCAGCCGCTCCATGCCTTCGACGCGCGCAAGATCTCGGGGGAGCGCCTCGTCGTCCGCCGGGCCAGGGACGGCGAGAAGATAACGACGCTCGACGGGAAGGAGCGCGCCCTCTCGGGGCGAACGCTCGTCATCGCCGACGCCGACAAGGCGCTCGTCATCGCGGGCGTCATGGGCGGCGAGAACTCCGGGATCGACGACGCGACGACCTGCATCGTGATCGAGTGCGCGATCTTCCGGGCGGCCTCGATCCGCTGGACCTCGCGCTTGCTCGGGCTCTCCTCGGACTCGTCCTACCGGTATGAGCGCGGGGTGGACCCGCACACGGCGCTCGAGGCCGCCTGGCGCGCGATTGACCTCGTCCTGGCGACCGCCGGGGGGACGGTCGTCGCCCCCGCCTGCGTCGTCGGCCGCGACGTCCCGTGGAAGCGCGAGGTCACGGTCTCCGCGGGCTTCGTTTGCGAGCGCCTCGGCTTCGACATCCCGGCGCCCGAGATGAGGGCGTCCCTGGAATCCCTGGAGCTCAACGTCGTCCGCGAGACCGAGGCCGCCGGCGGCGGCCCCGAGTGGACCGTCTCGATACCGAGCTGGCGCGACGACCTCGACCGCCCGATCGACCTCGTCGAGGAGATCCTGCGGATCCATGGGACCGAGCGGATCCCCACCGCCCGGGTGGCGGCGATCGGGCTCCCGGTGGAGGACGACCCGGTCGTCCGCTTCAACCGCGGGGCCGCGTCCTACCTGGTGGGCCACGATTTCAACGAGTGCGTGAGCATGACGCTGCGTCCCGCGGCCGAGATCACGACCTGGGTCTCGGAGACGGCGGCGTCCGAGCTCGCGCTGGAGAACCCGTTCGTCGAGGACCAGTCGCACCTGCGCCCGACGCTCATCATGGGCCTCCTGGACGCCCTCCTCCTCAACCAGTCGCGCGGCGTCGCGGCGACGCGTCTCTGCGAGGTGGGAAGGATCTTCGTCGAGCACAACGGCCAGAACCTCGAATGCGCCGCGGTGGCGTTCATCATGGCCGAGGACCCGGCGCGCAAATGGAGGCGCCGCAGCCCGGCGGACTTCTACACGGTGAAGCACCACCTGAAGGCGATCGCGGCGGCCGCGGGCGTCGACCTTGAGTCGGAGCCGATGGTGCCGGTCGAGGGCCCTGGCTTCGGGTGGCAGGCGGAGCATTCCGTCAGCGTGGGCTCCGTGGACCGGGGATGGCTCTCCCGCCTCGGGCTCGTGAACCTCGCGATGCTGCGCTCCCGCGGGATCGAGGGAACGGTGCTGGCCGGCGTCTTCGCGATCCTCCCCGAGAAGCTCCCGTCGACGGGCCCGCGCCCGCGCTTCCGCGACTTCAGCCTGTTCCCCGCCGCGCTTCGGGACATGGCGCTGGTCGTCGACGCGTCCACCGAGGCCGGGGCGGTGCGGGCGAGCGTGCTCGCGGCGTCGGTGGCCGCGGCGGGCGCGTCGTTCTCCCTCGAGAGCGTGCGCGTCTTCGACCTGTACGAGGGCAAGGGCCTGCCCGAGGGAAAGAAGAGCGTCGCCCTGTCGCTCGTGTTCCGCTCGCCGTCCCGGACGCTCACGGACGACGAGGTGAACGGCGCCCTCCAGATGATCGCGGCGGAGGTCGGCAAGTCCGGCTACCAGATCAGGAAGTGACCGAATCCATGCCGCCGAGCGATTTCAACCTGGACCACGTGGCGAACCTCGCCCGGATCAACCTGACCGCCGAGGAGAAGGCGCGCTTCGGGGCGCAGCTCGGCGACGTCCTGGGCTACATCGCGCTTCTGAACGAGGTCAACGTCGAGGGGGTCGAGCCGACCGCCCATGCCTTCCACGTCGTCAACGTCTGGGCGGAAGACGTCCCGGAGCCGGGACTCTCGGTGGAGGACGCCCTGCGCAACGCGCCGGAGAAGAGGGACAACATGTTCGTCGTCCCGAAGGTCGTCGAATAGCGCCGCCGCAAAAACGTGAGCGAGGAACTGAACTACTCAACGATCTCCGAGCTCTCCGGCCGGCTGCACCGCCGCGAGATCTCGTCGGTCGAGCTCATGCAGGCCGTGATCGCGAGGACGAGGGAGGTGGACGGCCGGGTCCGGGCCTTCAATTCCTTCGACGAGCCCGACGCCCTCGCGCAGGCGCGCGCCTCCGACGAGCGGCGCGCAGCCGGGAAGGCCGGCCCCCTCGAGGGCATCCCGGTCGGCCTGAAGGACGTGATCTCGGTCGCCGGCCAGCCGCTGACGGCGTCCAGCCGGATGCTCGAGAACTTCGTCTCGCCCTATGACGCGACGGTCACCTGCAGGCTCAAGGCGGCGGGCGCCCTCTGCTGGGGAAGGCTCAACCTGGACGAGTTCGCGATGGGCTCATCCACGGAAAACTCCGCGTTCGGGACGACGTCCAACCCCTGGGACCTGGCGCGGGTCCCCGGTGGCTCCTCCGGCGGCAGCGCCGCCGCGGTGGCGGCGGGCGAGGCCGTGGCGGCGCTCGGCTCGGACACCGGCGGCTCGATACGCCAGCCGGCGGCGCTCTGCGGCGTCGTGGGCCTGAAGCCGTCCTACGGGAGAGTCTCCCGCTACGGGCTGATCGCCTTCGCGTCCTCGCTCGACCAGATCGGCCCCTTCGCCCGCTCGGTCGAGGACGCGGCCTCGGTCCTCGGCGTCATCGCCGGCCATGACCCGAGGGACTCGACGTCGGTGCGCCAGGACGTCCCCGACTACGCGCGCGGCATCGCCGAGCTGGCGAAGTCCGGCCGCAGATGGAAGATCGGCATCCCCAAGGAGTATTTCGGCGAGGGGCTCGACCCCGAGGTCGGCGCCGCCGTCCAGGCCGCCATCGCGGAGTACCGCAAGCTCGGCTGCGAGATCCGCGAGGTGTCGCTTCCCCACACGAAGTATGCCGTCGGGGCGTACTACATCATCGCGACGGCGGAGTGCTCGTCCAACCTGGCCCGGTACGACGGCGTCCGCTACGGGCACCGCTCGAAGGACGCCAGGGACGCGCTCGACATCTACTTCAAGAGCCGCGCCGAGGGCTTCGGGGCCGAGGTCAAGAGGAGGATCATCCTCGGGACCTACGTCCTCTCGAGCGGCTACTACGACGCCTACTACCTGCGGGCCCAGAAGGTGCGCACGCTCATCCGGCGCGATTTCCTCGACGCCTACAGGGAGGTCGACGCCATCGTGACGCCGACCGCGCCGACTCCGGCGTTCCTGAAGGGCGAGAAGGCGGCGAGCCCGCTGGCCATGTACCTGAACGACATCTACACGATCGGGGTCAACCTGGCGGGCCTGCCCGGGATCAGCGTCCCCTGCGGCTTCACGAAGGCGGGCCTCCCGATCGGCCTCCAGGTGATCGGCCAGCCCTTCAGGGAGACGGAGCTCCTCGCGGTCGCGAGGGCCTACGAGGAACGCAGCGACTGGCGCACGAGGCGCCCCGGGCTATGACCTACGAGGCGGTCATAGGGCTCGAGGTCCACGTGCAGCTGAAGACGCGCTCGAAGATGTTCACGCGCGCGCAGGCGGGGTACGGCTTCCCCGAGAACACGCTCACGGACCCGGTCGTCCTGGCGCTCCCGGGGACGCTCCCGGTCATGAACAAGGAGGCGCTGGACAAGATCATCCGGGCCGGCCTCCTCCTCGGCTGCGACATCGCCCCCGTCTGCAAGTGGGACCGGAAGAACTACTTCTATCCCGACTCCCCCAAGAACTACCAGATCTCGCAGTACGACCAGCCGATCTGCAGGGGAGGGGAGGTCGAGATCGAACTCCCGGGGTCCGCCCGCAACATCATGGGCGAGCACAGGAGGATCGCCCTGACCCGCATCCACCTGGAGGAGGACGTCGGCAAGCTGAACCACGGCGAGGGCGAGTCCCTGATCGACTTCAACCGCGCGGGGACGCCGCTGATGGAGATCGTGTCGGAGCCGGTGATGCACGGCGCCGACGAGGCCTTCGCCTACCTGACGGCGCTCAAGGCGGTCATGATCTACGGCGCCATCTCGGACTGCGACATGGAGAAGGGGCAGCTGCGCTGCGATGCCAACATCTCGATCAGGCCCGCGGGCGCCGCGGCCCTCGGGACCAAGGTCGAGCTGAAGAACCTCAACTCCTTCTCGTTCGTGCGCGACGGCATCGCCCACGAGATCGCCCGGCAGACGGCGGTCGTCAGCGCCGGCGGCAAGGTCGTCCAGGAGACCCGCGACTACGACGGCCAGACCGGCGAGTCAAAGTCCCTCAGGTCCAAGGAGATGGCCCACGACTACCGGTATTTCCCGGACCCGGACCTGATGCCGGTCGAGGTCGGCGCCGAGTGGAAGGCGGCGGTCCGGGCTACCTGCCCGGAGCTCCCCTTCGACCGGCAGCGGCGGCTGATCGAGCAGTACGGCGTCCCGTACACGATCACCTCCGTCCTCGTCCCCGACCGCGAGCTGGGGGACTTCTTCGAGGAGGCCGCCCGCCTCTCGGGAAAGCCCCAGGCGGCGGCCAACTGGATCGCGAACGACCTGCTGCGCGAGCTCGGCGCGGCGAAGCTCGCCCTGGCGCAGTCGAAGGTGAGGCCGCAGCACGTGGCCGGCCTCGTCAAGCTGGTCGAGGACGGCGTCATCCTGAGCAACGCCGCCAAGGAGGTCTTCGTCGACATGTTCCAAACGGGCGAGACGCCGGAGTCCGTCGTCGCCCGCAAGGGCCTGAAGGCCGAGACGAACCTGGACGAGCTCGAGCGCTGGTGCGCCGAGTCGATCGCCGCCAATCCCAGGTCCGTGGCCGACTACAAGGGGGGCAAGGAGAGCGCCCTGAACGCGTTCAAGGGGCCGGTCATGCGCGCGGCCAAGGGGAAGGCCGACCCGAGGCGGGTCGACGAAATGCTGCGCCGGCTCCTGGCGGGCTAGGGCCCCTGGGGCGCCATGTTCTTCGCGAGGAACGCCTCAATCCTCGAGTACTGCTCGACGCGGTTCGCGAAGTGCTGCATCCCGTGGCCCTCGGAGCCCACGATGAAGGACTCATAGGGGACGTTGTTCCTCTTCAGCTCCGAGATCAGCCGGCTTGACTGGCCGATGTCGGCGATCGGGTCGTCGCCCCCGTGGGTGACAAAGACGGGCACCTTGATCCTGTCGACATGCCTCACGGGGGCGATGGCGTCGAACTTCGCCGGCTCCTTCCTCGGGTCCCCGAGGTGGCGCAGCAGGATGGCGTACCACGGGTCAAACTTGCTGTAGTCGTACTTCCTGTCGCGAAGGACCTCCTCCCAGTCGTAGACGCCGGAGATCGCGACCGCGCAGCGGTAGAGGGTGGGCTCGTCGACGACTCCCTTGAGCGCCAGGTAGCCCCCGAAGGAGCCCCCCATGATGGCGACCCGGGCGGGGTCGACGAGGCCGCTGGCGATCATCGCCCTCGTCGCATCCGTCACGTCGAGGCTCATCTTGACGAAGTCCCACTGGTCATTGACGGGGAACATCCACGTGTATCCCGGCGACGCCCGGTAGTTGGGCTTGAGGACCGCGTAGCCGCGGCTGGCGAGGAACTGCGCCTCGGGGTCGAAACCCCAGTAGTCGCGCGCCCAGGGCCCGCCGTGCGGGATGACGACCAAGGGCGCGGGATGGTCCCTCGACGTGCCGGCGGGCAGCGTCAGGTAGGCGTCCAGCAGGCCGCCGTCGCGCGTCTTGAACCGGATGATGCTTTCCGGCTGCATCCGCCTCGCGTCGATCCAGGGCGCCGACTCCTTGAAGCGCCCGGTCGCATGCTTCCTGAAGTCGACCCAGTTGTAGATCGCCGGCTGCCGGTCCGAGTAGGTGACGACCAGGAAGAAGTCCTGGGCCTGGTTGCTGCCGATGATGCGGACGACGAGTCCGGGAAACGAGTGGTTCAGGGTCGCCTGCAGCTTCTGGTAGGCCTCGGTGAACCAGATCGTGTGGGGCCCCTCGCGATTGGCCGTCGCCCCGATGATGACCCCGGAGACCGGGTCCCGGTAGACCTCGCCGTCAAACTCGTAGCCCTTGTCGTCGACCAGGACCGCCCCGGGCATGCCGGTCGCCGAGTCCAGGAGCTCGAGCGGGCCCGGCGTTCCCTTCCTGTGGGGAGGGCGCACGAGGAGCTCGCCCGGCTTGTTCCCGCTCCCGAACACGGTCCAGTCGTTCATGTTGATCGGGCACTTGACCCAGGTGCGGTCCTCCAGGCGCTCGAGCGAGAGGATGCCGCCGCGGGAGGTGACGGCGAACGCCAGGTTCCCGTCCTTGTCGCCGATGTACTGGAGGGTGTCGCCGTTCGGCGGTATCGGGTAGTGGTCCTCGATGTGGAGGTCGTTGTTCTCGAGCGCGGGCTGGATGACGGCATCATAGTCGACCGCCGTCAGCAGGTTCACGCCCCTCTCCTTCGAGAGGACGGCGGAGTTGATGGTCGCGGCCCCCATGTCGCCGTTGGGCCTGCGGATCTCGTCCACGCGGTTCCAGACGAGCGGGCTCAGCCGGTCGGCCCTCGGGATCGCGATCACGCTCGTGCCGCAGTACTGCAGGAGGGGATAGGAGTCCGTGATGTCCGAGGCGTCCGCGGCGAAGAGCCCGATCCCGAAGAGCTTCTGCGTCGAGAGCCCGTACACGAGGCGCGAGTCGTTCAGCCACTGGACGTCGTAGACGTCGGTGTCGCCCCGCTCGCCGAGGATGTTGTACCTCGTCGTCTTCACGTCGTAGACGAGGAGGAGGTGGTTGTCCGCGCTCGCGGTGACGATGGCCGCGATGCGGGTCCCCGAGGGGCTCAGCTTCGGCTCCTGCAGGAGCGCGGGTCTGAAGAAGTCGGCCGCGGGTATCGGCTGGTCGGCCGGGACGGGCGTCAGGCGCGACAGGTCGACCGCGCCCTCGCCGGACAGGGCCGCCGCGGGGAACAGGGCGGCCAGCAGGGCGGCGGCGGCCGCCCTGAGCCCGGGGTGGGGGGACGACCGCTTGTTTGCCATCGGGCGCCATGTCTCTCATATCCCCGCGGGGCTTGCAAGCGGCCCCAACTGGATTATCTCTAGGGGATGACGCGACGCGACGCGATTCGGGTGATGGGTGGGGCCGCGGCCCTTGTCGGGCTTGGCGCGGTGACACGGCTCGGGGCGGCGGACGCCCCTGTCTCAGCGGGGGCGGGGTCGACGAAGCAGCCTTTCGTGCTCCCGAAGCTGGGCTACGCCTATGACGCGCTGGAGCCCCACATCGACGCGAAGACGATGGAGATCCACTACACGAAGCACCACGCGGCCTACATCAAGAACGCGAACAAGGCCCTCGAGGGCCACCCCGAGCTGGCGTCGATGACGGCCGAGGACATCCTCGTCAACCTGCCGTCGATCGAGGAGCCGCTGCGCACGACCCTCAGGAACAACGTCGGGGGGCACGTGAACCACAGCTTTTTCTGGAAGATCCTGTCCCCGACCGGCGGGACCGCGCCCACCGGGGACCTTGCGGCGACGATCGACAGGGACTTTGCCTCGTTTGACGAATTCAAGTCCCGCTTCACCGAGGCCGCCCTCAAGCGGTTCGGGAGCGGCTGGGAATGGCTGGCGCTCAAGGGCGGCAGCCTGATCATCCACTCGACGGCGAACCAGGACTCGCCGATCAGCGAGGGCGAATGGCCGATCATCGGTTGCGACGTCTGGGAGCACGCCTATTACCTGAAGCACCAGAACGTGCGCGCGGACTACCTGAAGGATTTCTGGAACGTGGTCGACTGGGATCAGGCGTCGACGAACTTTGCCGCGGCAAGGGCCGCGGCCCAGGCCTGAGAGTCCGGCGTCAGCTCGAGGTGCCCGCGGGGACCGAGACCTCGGACTGGGAGCGATGGCTCGACGGGGACTTGCCGAAGAACTCGACGATGTGCCCGACCTCGGCATAGCCCTGGGCCCGGAGGGCCTCCTCGACCACCTGGACGGCGCGGCGCAACTCGTTCGCGGAAGCCGAGTCCAGCTCGTCGACCCTGTTGGTCTGCTTGCAGACGACGTGGTAGCGGTTCGGATCCCCCAAGTTGATCTCGTAGAGGCTGGTCCCGTTGATCAGGAACGCGCGGCGGACGAGCCCGATCGACTCGAAGGCGGCCATGCAGCGGTAGACGGTGACGATGTCGCAGGAGTTCGGTCCCAGCTCGCCGTGGAGGGCGTCGATGCTCGTCGGGCGCCCGCTCTTGATGAGGGCGGCAAGGATCGCAACGCGCGGCTGCGTGATCCTCAGGCCGGCTTCCTTCAATTTGTAACAGGCGACCTCGACGGGCGTCTGGTCCTTGCCAGTGACCCCGGCGATCGGGTGATTGGTTTGTGTCGAAGCGATCATTGTTGGGAAAAACTGTGGGGGTATTTACACCTATTTGCCAGCCTAGAAGCTAATCTTTTGCAACTTGCCAATATTGGCGCAGATAGGGTGCATTTGAAGGGCAATGTTGCGCTGCGGGGCGGCGCATGGCAATTTCGTGTCGAAACATGCAAGATTCGGATTTCCCACGCATCGTCGCCCTGATCTGCAAGGAGGACGGCCGATTTGACCGGAAGGCATATGATTTCGTCCGACTGGGGCTCGACCACACGGTGAAGGAGATCCGCAAGAAGGATGCGAGCCGCAGCGGCAAGTCCCGGCATGTGACCGGCCCGGAGCTCCTGGACGGACTCAGGATGTACGCCCTCGAGCAGTACGGCCCTCTCACCAAGACCGTCCTTAATTCTTGGGGCGTGCGCCGCTGCCAGGACTTTGGAGACATCGTATTTAACCTGATTGAGTATAACGCCTTCAGCAAGACCGATAACGACCGCCGCGAGGACTTCGCGGACCTGTATGAGTTCGACGAGGTCTTCGTGAAGCCATTCCTGCCGACACGGCGCCCCCGGGGTGCGTCCGCCGCGGAAGCGGTCGGGTCCGCCTAAAAGGGAGCAACCTGATGCCGAAGCCGAAACTCCCGAATGCGGACCGTGCCCTTCTCGACGCCTTCTGGCGCGAACCCGTTGAGCGGACTGTGCTGCCGAACGGGCTCACGCTCCTCATAAAGCCGGACCGCTCCGCGGCGCTGGCCTCGGTGCAGGTGTGGGTCAGGACGGGAAGCATCCACGAGGGCGCCCAGCTCGGGGCCGGGCTCTCGCATTACCTGGAGCACATGCTGTTCAAGGGCACCCACCGCCGGAGCGGCCGGGAGATCTCGGCGACCGTCCAGGCGAACGGCGGCTACATCAACGCCTACACGACTTTCGACCGCACCGTCTACTTCATCGACATCCCGAGCGAGAACCTGGACGTCGCGGTGGACGTGCTGGCCGACGCCGTCCTGCATTCGACGCTGCCCGAGGACGAGGCGGTCCGGGAGAAGGACGTGATCCTGCGCGAGATCGCGATGACCCGGGACGACCCGGACAACCGCCTCTGGGAGGCCGTCTTCGCGACGGCGTTCAGGGAGCACCCTTACCGCCAGCCGGTCATCGGCCACAAGGACGTCTTCTCGGCGGCCGACCGGGCCGCACTCGTTGGCTACTACCGCGAGCGGTACGTCCCGAACAACATGGTGGTGGTCATCGCGGGCGACGTCGGGACGACCGGGGCGCGCCAGTCCGTCGAGAGGCACTTTGGCGCCGCGCCGAGGTCGAGGCTCGCGCCGGTCCTCGTGCCGTCGGAGCCGCTCCAGCTCGGCCCCCGCAGCCTGCACCGCTACGAGAAGGTCGAGATAACCCGCGCCGCGCTCGCGTGGCCCATACCGGGGCTCACTGACCCCACGGCCCCGGCCCTGGACGCCCTCGCGCTCGCCCTCGGCGGCGGCGAGAGCTCGGTCCTCTGGCAGGAGATCCGGGAAAGGCGGAAGCTCGTCCACACGATCGACGCCGCCAGCTGGAACCCGGGGACGAGCGGCCTCTTCTGCATCACGTTCACCTGCGACGCCGGCAAGCGCGAGGAGGCGCAGGCCGCGATCATCGGCGTCCTCTCGGCCCATGCCGCCCCACGCGCGTTCAACGAGGCCCAGGTGAGGAAGGCCTACCGCCAGTCCGTGGTCTCCGAGATCAACACCTGCAAGACCATGAGCGGCCAGGCCTCGCGGCTCGGCGTGGCCGAGGTCGTCGTCGGCGACCTCGATTTCAGCCGCACCTACTTCGAGAGGCTGAGGCGGGTGGGGCCCTCCGACCTGGGGAGGACGCTGCGCGAGCACCTGGTCCCGAGCCGCCTGATCTCCGTGTCCCTCGAGCCACTGTCGGACGGCCCGGCGACGGCGAGCGCCGCAGCCTCCCTCGGCGGCCGCCCCGAGTTCGAGGAGGTCCTCCTGCCGAACGGGGCGCGGATCGTGCTCCAGCCGGACCGCCGCCTGCCGAACCTCCACATTCGGCTGCTGGCCCACGGGGGCCCCTTGAGCGAGCTGCCGAAGCGCAGGGGAAGCTCTGCCCTCCTCGGCACGCTCCTGACGAAGGACACCAGGCGGCGCAGCGCCGCCGACGTGGCCCGGCGCATCGAGGAGGTGGGCGGCTCGTTCCATTCCTTCTCGGGCGACAACACGCTCGGGCTTTCGGCCGAGGTGCTCCCGCCCGACGCGGACCTCGCCCTGGGCCTGATCGCGGACGGGGCGCTCGCGCCCGCATTCGCGGCGGGGACGCTCGGGGTCGAGCGCGACGCCCAGCTTGCCGCGCTCCGGGAGGAGAAGGACGACGTCGTCTCCCTCGCCAGGCGCATGCTGCGCAAGAAATTCTTCGGCACGCACCCCTTCTCACTGAGCGCCCAGGGTGACGAGAAGGGGGTGGCGGCAACCCAGGCCCTGGACCTGTCGGACCTCTGGAAGCGCCTCCTCGTGGGGCCGGGCGTCGTCCTGGCGGTGGTCGGCGACTTTGAGCCGAGGAAGCTCGTCCCGAGGCTCGAGGCCTTCCTCTCGCGGATCCCGGGCGGGATCCCGCTCGGTCCCGGTCCCACCTTCGACGGGCCCAAGGAGCCCGGCGATTTTGTCGAGAAGCAGCCGCGGGAGCAGGCCGTCGTCCTCCAGGCGTTCCCGGGTTCGGTCGTCCAGGCGAAGGACTTCCATGTCGGGGACGTGGCCGACGAGCTCTTCAGCGGGATGGCTTCGCGCCTGTTCGAGCGGGTGAGGGACCAGAAGGGGCTGGCCTATTTCATCCGTTCCGGCCGGTTGGCATGCCGGAGCGCGGCGATGTTCTACTTCATGGCCGGGACGCAGCCCGGGAAAGAGTCCGAGGTCCTGGCCGAGATCGGGCTCGAGATCGAGCGGGTCCAGGCGGGCGAGGTGACGGCCGAGGAGCTGCGTCGCTGCCAGGTCCGGCTGAAGGCGGGGCAGCGCAAGGGGCTCCAGACAAACTCGTCGCGCGCCATGCAGGCCGCCATCGACACGCTGCAGGGCAGGGGGGCCAACCACTGGAAGAAGTACGACGGCCTGATCGACGACGTCACGATCGGCGCCCTTGTGGGCTTCGCCAAGGCGCATTTCCAGAAGTCCAAGCGGACGCAGCTCGTCGTCAGGCCCTAGGCGTTGCGCTCAGCCGCCCCGCCGCTCCACTTGAGCTTGGTGCGAAGGACGGCGAAGTGGGAATAGTCCATCTGCTGGGCGAGCGGGAGCCGGACCTTTGCAATGGAGATATTGATCGGGTCGTCCGTCTTGGCCCTGATCTTGCCGTGGCCGTCCACTCCCACAAGGACGTGCGTCCCCTCGGTGCGGTTGTGCACCCGCAGCCTCACGCTGTCCCGGAAGATGATCGAGCGGTTCGTGAGCGTGTGAGGGCAGATCGGCGTCACCGCGACGACGTCCGCGGCCGGGTGGACGATCGGGCCGCCCGCCGAGAGGTTGTACGCCGTCGACCCCGTCGCCGTCGCCAGGATGAGCCCGTCGCAAAGGTAGTCGGTGACGAGCTCGTCGTCCGCGAAGACCTCGAGGTGGACGAGCCGGTTGGTGAGCTCGTCCTTGATGAGGATGTCGTTCAGGGCGAGGCTCGCCGGGCCGCCGGCGACCGAGCAGGAGAGCATGGCGCGCATGTCCACGTTGAATTTCCCCTGCAGGAGCGAGTCCAGGCCGAGGCGCGCCTCCTCCGGCGAGAAGGTCGTGAGGAAGCCGAGGCTGCCCCGGTTGACGCCAATGATCGGGACCTGCTCAAGAGCCGCCTCGCGGACGACCCCGAGGAGCGTCCCGTCGCCCCCGATGACGCAGCAGGCGTCGCAGCCGTGCAGGTAGCCCCGGGGCAGGGGAAAGCGCGTCGTCTGCTTGTGCCGCACGCCCTTCGCGCTGGCCGCGGCCACCAGCACGCGCGCGAGCTCGGTCGCGCCTGGTTTGCTGGCGTTGACGACAAATGCGAGCGAGCGGATGGGTTTCATTGCGTCGGCCCGAGGGCCGGTTCCTCCCAAAAATGCCTACGATCGGCGGAGGTACAACAGGAATTCCCGGTTTCCGTCGGCGCCCTCGATTGGGGAGTCCATCGACCCCTGGAGGGTTGAGCCCGGCAGCGTGGCCAGCGCGAAATCCCGGACGGCGGCCAGCGCCGCCTCCTGCACCGCCCGGTCGCGGATCACGCCGCGGCCCTTGTCGGCCTCGGCCTTGCCCGCCTCGAACTGGGGCTTGACGAGGGCGACGAGCGCGCCCCCCTCGCGCAGGAAGGGCCAGACCGCGGGCAGGACCGTCCTAAGCGATATGAACGAGAGGTCCATGACGACCGCGTCAAACGCGGCGCGGGGCAGGTCGGAGGCGGCCAGGTTGCGCGCGTTCAGCTTCTCCAGGTTGGCGACCCTTGCGTCGGCCCTGAGCCTGGAATGGAGCTGCGCGCGCCCGACATCCACGCAGACGACGGAGGCGGCGCCGGCCTGGAGGGCGCAGTCGGTGAAGCCCCCCGTCGAGGCCCCGACGTCGAGCACGTTCGCCCCCCTGAGGTCGATCGAGAACCTGTCGAGGGCCCCCTGGAGCTTCTCGCCGCCGCGGCTCACGAACCGGGGCGGCTGGACGACCGTCAACCCGGCGTCGTCGGGCAGCTCGCGCCCGGGCTTGTCAAGGCGCTCGGACCCCTGAAACACGCGGCCGGCCATGACGAGCGCCTTCGCCTGCGACCGGGTCTGCGCGAGCCCTCGCGCGACGAGGAGCTCGTCCAGCCGCTTCTTCATGCGAGCGAGGCGGCGAAGGTCCCGAAATCCGCGAAGACGGGCACCTTTCCCTCGGCGACGGCGGGGATGGACTCGGGCGCGACCCTTCCCGTCCGGACCGAGGCAGCGCGGATTCCCGCCGACAGGGCCGCTCCGACGTCCGCCGCGGAGTCGCCGACCATCCAGCAGCCGGCGGGGTCGAGGCCATGCCCCGCGACCATCTCCTGGATGAACCTCGGGGAGGGCTTCCGGTAGAGGGACGGCTCGCCGGGGCCCTCCGGGGCGATGCAGGTCCCGTCAAAGACGGGCGCCGGCAGGCCGAGCATCTCCTCC
>Ga0182015_10004475_pt1 | contig 15031 bp, 17 predicted proteins | sample 712P3MmetaG_FD_120478 | JGI IMG/M metagenome (GOLD analysis project Ga0182015, IMG submission 120478) | Permafrost microbial communities from Stordalen Mire, Sweden - 712P3M metaG | ecosystem: Environmental > Terrestrial > Soil > Wetlands > Permafrost | place: Sweden: Stordalen | collected...
GATGAACTGGTCGACGTTGCTTGCATCGACCAGCGCGGAGCCCGTATCGATGAAGGCTGGGATGGGTGCGAAGGGATCGACCTCATAGTTCTTCGTGAGCGACGCCAGCGGGTAGTGGTACAGGTCGTCGAGCATCTTCACTCCGATGTAGGCCATGGTGAAGGGCTTCTGCGCGATGGTGGCGACGATGGTGCCGTCCTTCACTCGGTCGAGCGTGTCCTTGTTGAGATCCATGGCGATGACGACGCGGTCTTTCGCATTGCCGCGGCGCAGGACCTCACCCACTTCCGGGCCAGCCGAGGCTTCGAGGCAAACGAATGCGTCGACGCGATCCTTGCCGGTGAGGGGCAGGGCATGCTCGGTGTAATCGAACGCCGCGGTGCCCTGGCCTTTGATGTCGACGACTTCCTTGATATGGATATTAGGCGAGTCGGCGAGGACGTCCTTGTAGCCGTTGAGGCGCTCATCGAGATTGGGCTGACCAGGATTGGTGAAGAAGACCACGTTGCCTTTGCCGCCCATCTTCTGGACAAGCGCACGGCCACCGAGGCGGCCGGCCTGGCGGTTGTTGGTGCCGATGAAGTAGAGGCGCTTGCTGTTGGGCGCGTCGGAGTCGACGGTGATGACGGGAATGCCAGCATTGATGGCGGCGTCGATCTCGGGGCCCATGAGCTTCGCGTCGGCGACTGAGACAAGAATGCCGGCGGGCTTGAGGGCGACGACAGAGCGGAACTCGGCGACCTGGTCCTGGGGATCGAAGGCGCCGGGGCCGCGCATGTCGGCATGAACATCGAATTCTTTGGAGATTTTGTCGAGGCCGGCCGACGCCGATTGCCAATAGCCGAGCTTGGTATTGGCGGCGACGAGGTAGAAGTGCTCCGCGCTGCTATGCCGGCCGCATCCGGCGAGGATGGCTGTACAGGTTGCCGCTGCAAGAACAAGAGCGAAACGATTGGCGAACTTCATACCGCACCTCCTGCGCCTCGTGCAGATTTTGGCGTGGGTGGGTGGAGTGTGGCCCGCGCCTGCGTAGTACACGTGGGAGAAAAGAGATTTTACTCTGTTTGGCGTGGGAGGTTGGCGATGGTCGGCACCGGAATGCGGGAACGGAGGGTGAATACTGCGTTGCACGCAGAGGATGTGACGCTGTCCATCGATGTTGCGGGCTACTTAGTACGCCGGGGGGAGGCCGATCTTCTGGATCAGGGCACGGTAGCGTGGGTCGGTGTGGAGGAAGTCGTAGGCGGGATCGTTCTGGATCCACAACAAGCCGGGAGAGCGCTGACGGTAGCCTTCTTCGAGGAGCGCAAGGGTCTGATCGCGCTGAGCGAGCTGGGCATAGTAGCCAGCGAGGGCGACGGGAGATACGTAGGGCGATTTTCCCTGGGCTTCGGTCGAGCTGAGCTGCCATCGAACGACGGCCGCATACTGGCCTTGTTGCCATGCCGCATACACGCTGGCGGCGAGAGCCGGGAAGTTTTCCGCGGAGAAGTATTTTTCCCAGTATTGGGCGGCTTCGCGCCCGTCTCCTTTCGAGCGGTAAGTATCCGCCATGATGCCCAGCAGAATGGGATCGCCAGCATCGGTGTCGAGACGGAGGCGGCCTTCGGCGAGAGCGGCGTCGTACTGGCGGGCCATTTCGAGGGCCAGAATCAGGGCCCAGGGACGTTCGAAAGGATCGAGTTCCATGGCCTTTTTCTCGACCTCAATCGCCTCCGCGTGCCGATTGAGCGAGCCGAGAAGCTTCGCGCGCAGATGCCATGGCTCAGCAAACCGGGGATCGAGGGCGATGGAGCGCAGGAGTTCCCGATCGGCGCGCGCCCAGTCCCAGCGATTGAAATAGAAAGCGGCGGCCATGGCGAGGTGGGCTTCCGAGAGAGAAGGATCGAGTTGGACAGCCCTGGCGGCCGCATCCTGCTCGGCAGGAAGAGCAGTTCTCGGATCCAGTTCCGCGTCAACGGCGCCTGCGCCGTAATAGATCGACAATCCGGCCCAGGCAGGTCCGTAATCCGGCTGGAGTGCGATGGCCTTGCGGAATTGCTCGCCCGCTTCGGCGTTGTGATCCTTGAACCAAAGGTACTTCCCCTGCAAATACGCATCGTGCGCGGCTGGATTGACGTAGCGCGGGGCGGCTCCGATGGGCGCCGCACTGTGGAGGCGCGTGGCAATTGCCTTGGCAGCTTCCTCGGGCAAGACGAGGTCGTTGGTGTCGCGGTCGTAGCTCTCGGCCCAAAGGTGCGAATCGGTTTCGGCTCGGATGAGCTGGAGGGTGAGGTGGACCTGATTGCCGGAGCGCGCGACGGAACCCTCGACGATGCCGTCGACGCCGAGGGCGCGGGCGATTTCGGGCAACGGGCGGCGCGCTTTCTTGTACTGCATGACGGAGGTGCGGGAGACGATGCGGAGGGTTGAATCCTTCGCGAGCATGGTGGTGAGCTCGTCGGTCATGCCGTCGGCGAAGTATTCCTGATTCGGGTCGCCGGAGAGATTGTCGAGAGGGAGAACAGCGAGGGAGTGAATGCTGGCGGTGGCGGCACTGTAACGGATAAGGGTGCGCCCGCCGATGGAGGCGCCGACGGCTGCCAGAACGAAGGCAGAGGTCCAGAGGACTCGGTGGGTGACGTGGGGGCTCGTGACCGGCGGATTTGCGACAGGTTGTGGCTCGGTGCCGCCGCTTCGGACGTCAGGGGGCGCCGGGAAGGGCAGGACTGTTGCGTTTGATGTCGCAGATGCGTTGACATTTGTCGAGAGTGCCTCGCTCAGGGTCGGTTGTCCGGCGATGGGGGCAATGAAACGGTAGCCCTTGCCGGTGACCGTCTGCAGGTAGCGGGGATTTTCCGGGTCGTCGCGGAGGACCAGGCGAATTTTGCGGATGGCGGTATTGATGCCGTGTTCGGTGTCGACGAAGACTTCGCGCTCCCAGAGGCGCTCGGCGATTTCGGATCGGGTTACCAGCTGGCCATTGCTTGAGGCGAGCAGGATGAGCAGCTCCATGGGCTTACGTTCGAGGGCAATCGGGCGCTCATTGCGGCACAACCCGAAGCGACCGCAGTCCAGGGTGAACTCGCCGAACTCGAGGACGGTGGCGACCATGGGGCAGCAGTATAACCCGGCAATCTTTGAGAAAGCAGCAATCTTTTGTGGTTTCAGCCACTTGCCGCTTCACCCAAACTTCACCTCGGGCTTTACCTCCTCTTCATTGCCAGTGGGAAGGGGTTCGCGGTTAGCTCATGACCCAGCCGGAGATCTGGCTGATGAGGAGAAAACGCATGAAGACGAATTCAAGGAAGTTCGCGCCCGCATTTGGTTCGCTCGTTGTGGCGCTGTTGCTGACACCTGTTTCCCGCGCGGCCTGCGGGGGCATCGACCTAACGAAGGTTCTGCACACGCCGGCAGTGCATCCCCAGGCCATTGAACCTGCTTCGCAACTGGCGCGTTTTGGAATTGCCGGCGAAGGAGAGCGGGGCAGCAACACCGATCCGGCGATCGTCGGATTCTGGCATGTGAAATTTGTTTCCGAGGGAAGCACGGGCATTCCCGACGATTTGGAAATCGATGCAGGCTACGCGCAGTGGCACAGCGACGGGACGGAGAACATGAACTCGGCCGGGCGGGCGCCGGTGACGAGCAGCTTTTGCCTCGGGGTGTGGAAATCGGTTGGCTATCACAGCTATAAGCTGAATCACTTTGCGGCGTCCTGGGACCCGACCCCGGCGACAAACACACCCAATGGAACGCTGCTGGGCCCGGCTCAGATTCAGGAGGAGATCACTCTGTCGCCGGGCGAGAACAAATTCTCGGGAACCTTCACCATCGATCAGTACGACACGAGCGGTAACAACATCGCGCATGTGCAGGGCACGATTACCGGTACGCGCATCACGGCGGATACTGCTGTGTCGAGCATTTTCTGAATTTCGATTTGTCTCCTGGTACGAGCCTTTGCTGCGACGAGAGTCGTGGTGAGGGCCGTACCCTTTTTCTTTGAGTCTGAGGTGAGCGTGATTCGCGGGTGGAGAATTTCCGACTCGCTGAGTAAGAGACCGCCGAATTTCGAATTGCGCTCTGAGATGCGCGGTGCAACGGTGGTTGGCATGGGGTTCATACTCTGGTAAACAGGGAAGAGCGAAGGCGGTTCCCGCCGGAGTTCGCTCTTTCCTCGATGGTCCTGCTACTCATCCAGATGGCCGTTGTCATGCTCGTCACGCTGACGTGCGGCTGGCTTGCGCGCAAGGTGGGGCAGTCGCGTGTGATTGGCGAGATTGTCGGCGGGATTTTGCTGGGGCCTTCGGTTCTGGGACGCATCGCGCCGCATGGGTCGCAGGTATTGTTCCCCCAGTCGTCGTTCGCGTCGTTCGAGATGCTGTCGACTGTGGGGCTGATCCTGTTTCTGTTTCTGATTGGGATGGAACTGGATTACGAACAGCTTTACCGCCAGCGGCGAACGGCGGTGGTGGCCAGCGCAACGAGCATTCTGCTGCCATTTTCGATGGGCGCGCTGCTGGCGCACTCGCTGCGTATTCGATTTGCGCCGCACGGGATCGGCAGCGTTCCCTTTGTCCTTTTTCTTGGGATCGCGATGAGCATTACGGCGTTTCCGGTGCTGGCCCGCATCCTGGAGGAACGCGGACTGCAGAGCACGATGCTGGGCACGACCGCCATCCTGTGCGCTGCTGTGGACGATGTGGTGGCATGGCTGCTGCTGGCAGTGGCGCTGGCGCTGCTCGGTCACGACGGCGGATCGTCGTCGTTGCCGCTGCGCCTGGCGGGACTGGCGGCCTACCTTGTGGTCATGCTCGGCGTGGTTCGACCGGCTGCGGCGCGGATGGCGAAGCGGCGGAGCAGCGACCTGCTTTCGTTTGAGCTTCTGGGAATTGTGGTTGCGCTCACCCTGCTCTCTGCAGCAGCTACTCAGGCCATTGGCGTTCATCCGCTGTTTGGCGCTTTCCTGGCCGGCGTTTGTTTTCCGCGCGTACCCGAGTGGCAGGCCGCGCTGCGCGGCCGACTCGACATGATTGTCTCGGTGCTTTTGCTGCCACTGTTTTTCGCACTCACCGGAATGCGCACGCGTCTGGACCTGCTGAATGGACGCGCAATGTGGCTGTGGGCCGGGATCGTGCTGGTAGCGGCGGTGATTGGGAAGATGGGTGGTGCGGCGCTGGCGGCGCGGTGGAGCGGGTTATCGTGGCGCAACGCTGGAGCGCTGGGCGCCTTGCTGAACACGCGGGGACTGGTAGAGCTGGTGGTTCTGAATATTGCTTACAATGCGGGCGTTTTCTCTCCGACGCTGTTCACGATGATGGTGGTGATGGCGCTGGCGACTACGGTGAGTACAACACCGTTGCTGAACCTGCTTGGAATCGAGGACCAGAGCAAGGCGAAGCCGATGGTGATGGAAACGAAGGCGGCGTAGGCGCAGGCAAAGGGCTCGTTCAGGAGGGTGAGGGCCGGTACGGCTCTGTTGTGTTTTCGCAGAAGGCATATTGCGCCGGTGGTGCGCTACCACCTTTTTACAATTGTCTTCTCGCAGGGGAGACGGTTAGGATGGCGGGGAATGTTCCCCGGGAACGATGGTACGCCGGGGCGGAGACCCGTGGACGTCCGGACGAGTGTGTTGATCATCGATGACGATCCTATGCACCTGCGGATCTATGGTTGGATTATCGATCAGGCGGGCTATGAGGCGCGGCCGGCTCTGGTGGCAGCGGATCGAGTGGAGTTTCCACCGGGGCAAGTGGATGTGGTGGTGATGGACTACCGGCTGACGGGGCAGCTGACCGCCGTCGCCGCGGCGGAGGCAACGAAGGCGCGGTATCCTGGAGCGCCGATCATTGTGCTTTCGGATGTATATGATCTGCCAGCGGACATAGCGCCTTACGCACGGGCGTTTGTGCGCAAGGGGGAGCCGGCAACGTTGGTGGCGACACTGGCCGAGGTTGCGAAGCAGACCATGAAGCCGGACAGCGTGGCATAGTCGCCTCGGGCGGTTACGATCGGCAAAATCCGGAATTCATCCAGACGACTTCGACTGCCAGCTGTGCGCATCGACGGGCGAGCGCGAGAGAATGCAATGGTAATGGGGCCACAAACGCGGACGCGATCGGGGTGGAGAGTGCGCAGTGGAATGCGACGCGCTTATCTGCTGCTGGTCGCGGCCGCGTGCGTTGCCGGATCGATCACGAATGCCCCGGCGCAGGAGCCGTCGCGCGACGACGTGCAGGCCGCATATCTCTACAACTTTGGAAAATTTGTTCGGTGGCCGGAGAGCCGGGGGTTTGGCCCGATGGTGGTTTGCGTCGCGGGCCAGGATCCATTTGGGCAGACGATCGGCAAGTTGGTGGATGGGGAACAGATCGACGGGCACCGTCTGGAGGAACGCAATCTGGATCGGCCTGAAGGGGTGGGCGCCTGTTCGATTCTGTTCGTCGGGGCGACGGCACGTGGACAAGAGGCTGGTTTTCTCGCTGCTGCCGAAGGGAAGCCGATTCTGACGGTCAGCGATGCCCCCGATTTTCTGGCGCATGGGGGCATGATCCAGTTTGTGCAGGTCGAGGATCACGTCCGTTTCTCGGTGAATCTGGACGCGTGCAGCCGGCACAGCGTGGCACTGAGTTCGGAGTTGCTCAAGGTTGCTGTGGCGGTTACCGGGAAGTCCGGTACGGGAGGGGCGAAATGAAGCCTGGCTCCCGGTCGATTTCAGCGAAGCTGATGTGGATGAACGTGGTGGTGAGTGCCACGGTACTGGTGCTGGCGGTGCTGGCGTTCTTCTTCTACGACCTGATTTCCTTTCGGCAAAACTTAATCCGCAGCTTGATAACCTCGGCGCAAATTGTTGGAGCCAATAGCGTATCTGCCATGACGTTCGACGATCCGCAGAGCGCCGCGACGACGTTGCAGGCGCTGGGCAGCTCGCCTGACGTGGTGTCGGCCACGCTGGTAACGAATGACGGCTCGACTTTTGCGGAGTATCACCGATCCCCGAACATCGCTGCTCCACCGTTAACGCCGATGGACGCGGGGAGGAGCGACCAGGACTGGGTGAACGGAAGTCACGTGCTGCTGGCTCATCGGATCGTGTTCCAGGGGAAGTTGGCGGGGGTCGTGTATATCGCGGCCGAGCTGAATGAGACGGGGCAGCGGGCGCGGCAATATTTGCTGATTGCGGGCGGGGTGTTGTTGATTTGCATGGTGGCGGGGCTGTTGATCAGCGCAACGGCTCGAAAGCTGGTGGCGCAGCCGATGGTGGCGCTGGCGGAGACGGCTCGGCAGGTTTCGCGGGAGCGGGACTATTCGGTGCGCGCGGCGCCGCATCCGGACAAGGATGAGATCTCGGTGCTGATTGAGGCCTTCAACGAGATGCTGGTGCAGATTCAGGAACGGGACACGGCGCTGAACCGCGGGCGTGAACAACTGGAAGCCCGCGTGCAGGAACGGACGGCAGCGTTGCGAGCGGCGAACCGGGAGTTGGAGGCGTTTTCTTATACCGTGGCGCATGATTTGCGCGGACCGCTGGATGCGGTGCAGGGAATGGTCTACATCCTCGAGGGACTCGAGCGCGAGAAGAAGGCTGGGGATCGAGCCGAGATTCTGGACCAGCTGCGACAGGCGACGCGGAACATGGCGTCGCTGATCGATGACCTGCTGAATTTGTCACGGGCGAGCACGACGGCGCTGAAAAGAAAGCCGGTGGACCTGACGGCGATCGTCACGCAGATTGCGGACGACCTGAAGCGTGGGGAGCCGGAGCGGCGGGTGGAGTTCATGATTGCGCAATTGCCTCCGGTCGAAGCGGATGAGGGACTGATCCGGGTGGCTCTCGACAATCTGATCCGGAACGCGTGGAAATACACATCGCGGCATCCGGCGGCATGCATTGAATTTGGCGCGATTAGCCGACGCGGCGAAATTCTTTATTACGTGCGCGACGACGGCGCGGGGTTTGACCCGAAGCTGAACGATCAGCTGTTCCAGCCTTTCCATCGGCTGCACAGCCGGAGCGAATTTTCGGGTACGGGGATTGGCCTCGCGACGGTGCAGCGGATTCTGGCACGGCACGGCGGGCGCATCTGGGCAGAGGCGGCAGTGGAGAAAGGCGCGACGTTCTGGTTCACGCTGAAGAGCGAAGCTTCGGCATCGGCCTGAGGGAATTCTGAGGCCGGTCTGGATGATTCGGCTTTCCTAACCATAAGAAAACGCTGGCGAAGAGACGCGGGATTGGAATTCTCTAATCTTGCTGTCCTCTTTTAGGGCATTGGTTCGCACACAGGGACGTGCGATGCCCACCATGGCTGAAAAAAATGGAACGGCGAATGCGCCCGGGGGAACGGCGGGGGTGCACGCCCCTGGAGCGCCCTCGAATGGGGCCGCTGGGCCGGGAGCAGATCCAGATGGGGCGCTGGGTACGGCCCTGGCGATGCGCGAGGATGGCGTCGAAGATCCGCTACTCGCGGAAGCCGAACGGGATACGCGCCTGGATCGGCTGCCCATGCAGGTCGACATTCTGTTGAAGGTCCATTCCTTCCGCGTACAGGACCTGCTTTCGATGGAAAAAGGAACGGTGGTCGAGACGGTGCACGAGCACACCCAGGATGTGCCGGTACGCTGCGGAGGCGCGCTTCTGATGTGGTCGGAGTTTGAGGTCCTGGACCAGACCCTGGCGGTGCGGATTACGCGGCTGGGGTAGCAGGAAGAGAGAGGGAACGTGAGGCGGGATCTGGAGATCGAGCGGTTCGCAGAAGAGCCACCGAGGAGGGGATCGAAAAACATGGGAATGGTATTGAGTCCGGTCTTTGATGGAAGCACGCCCATGCCGCGGCACAGCTGGACGATGCGACTGGGACTTTGGCTGCGCAAGCTGATGAGCCTCCCCACGCAGGGCGAGATGCCGATTCGTCTCGAAGGACGGCTGAATCTGGGGCCGAAGAAGTCTCTGGTGCTGGTGAATTGCCGGGGCAAGAGCGTGCTGCTGGCGCTGGGCAGTGAGGTGATCACGCCGATTATGGAGGTTCCGGCACACCGGCGTCGGAAACGGGAGCCTGGGCAGTGAATTTCTGGTTGCTGCTGGCGGTCAAGGCGCCGAATGGGCTGCCGGGACTCGATCTGTCGGGACACATCAGCGACAACAACCAGATTCCGTGGACGATTGTCTTTTCGCTGACCCTGCTGACGCTGCTGCCGGCGATTCTGCTCTCGATGACGCCGATGGTGCGGCTGCTGGTGGTGTTCCACTTTCTGCGCCAGGCGCTTGGAACGCAGACGGCGCCGTCGAATCAGGTGCTGATGGGGCTGGGGCTGATGATGACCTGGTTCCTGATGCAGCCGGTGTTGATCCAGGTGGATCAGCAGGCGGTGGAACCGTTTCGGGCGGGACAGATTTCCGGATGGGACGCTCTCGATCGCGGATCCGAGCCGGTGAAGACCTACATGCTGCGCTATACGCGGGAAAAGGACCTGGCACTGTTTGTCTCGGCGTCGATGACTGCGCGCCCGGCTACGCCCCAGGATGTGCCGATGCGCGTGGTGGTGCCAGCCTACATTCTGAGCGAGCTCAAGGCGGGGTTTGAAATTGGCGCGGTGTTGTTTCTGCCGTTCCTGCTGGTGGACATGGTGGTGGCCTCGATCACGACGTCGATCGGGATGTTCCAGCTGCCCCCGGTGGTGATCTCGACGCCTTTGAAGATTCTGCTGTTTGTGATGGTCGACGGGTGGAACTTGCTGGCGGGATCGCTGCTGAAGAGCTTCTGACCTGGCGCCGGGGACAGCGGGCGAACGACGGATGGGCGTTCAGGAAAGGAATGCGATGGGACCGGACGAGGCGGCGGAACTAATGCGGCATTTGCTGCGGGAGGCGCTGATCGTGGGGGCGCCGGTGCTAGTGGTGGCGTGCGTGACGAGTTTCGCGATCAGCCTGGTGCAGACGCTGACGTCGTTGCAGGACCAGACGATTTCGACGGTGCCGCGGCTACTGGTGGTGCTGGGGCTGCTCATGGCGGGGCTGCCGTGGTTTCTGGGCCGGCTGATGAACTACACCATCGGCCTGTTTTCGGATTTTCACCGATTTCTGGGGCAGGGATGACGGCCGCCGGGACAGGCGCGGACTGGGAGCAGACGCTTGAGGCAATGACGCTGGTGCTGGTGCGCGTCAGCGGACTAATGGTCTTCGCGCCGGTCTTCTCCTCCGAGGCAATCCCGATGCGGATCAAGGCGGGTTTCGTGCTCGCCGTGTCCTTTCTGGTGGCGCCGGTGGTGGCGGCGTTTCCGGGCGCGCATGTGGAGCTGGGGATTCTGCCGGTGTTAGGGGAGCTGAGCGTGGGGCTGGTGTTCGGGCTGACACTGTCGTTCCTGTTCGAGGCGCTCGAATTTACGGGGCAGGTTTTGGGGTTTCAGTTCAGCTTTTCGCTGGTCAACGTGATGGACCCCAATTCTCCTGTATCGATCCCGCTGATGGGGCAGATGTTCGGATTACTGGGGACGCTGACCGTGCTGGGGGCGGGACTCCACCGGACAATGCTGGCCGCGCTGCTAAGGACGTTTGCGACAGCTCCGGTGGGGACGGTGACGCTCGATCCGAGGGCGGGATGGGCGCTGGTGACGATGGCCGGCGGCATCTTCGCGGGGGCGCTGCAGCTGTCTGCACCCGTGCTTGCGGCGACGCTGCTGGCGGAGTTGGCCGTGGCGCTGGCCGGAAAAATGGCGCCAACGCTGCCGGTGATGGCTCTGACAGTGCCGGTGAAGACGATGCTGGGGTACGGGGTGATGCTCGGATCGCTGGGGCTGTGGCCGCACTGGATCGAAGGGCATTTTGCCGCGCTGCTCGATGATGCCGGGCGGTTGCTCGCCGGGGTGGGGAAGGGCTAGCTATGCCTGGGGATCGCACCGAGCAGGCCAGTCCGCGGGCCCGGCAGAAAGCGGCCGAACACGGCGACCGTGCGCGCAGCCGCGATCTGATGGCGGGCGCGGCGATGCTGGCCGGCGTGTACGTGCTGGGGGCGCTGGCGCAGAAATGGGTGATCGGGTGGGGAGGAGCGTATCGGGCCCTGCTGGAGCTGGGACAGCCGGCGTTGTGGGAACGAACCTCGGTGGCTGAGACGGCGATCGTTATACGCGGAATTCTGCTGAAGGCGCTGGAGCCGATGGGGATCGTCTTCCTGGCGTCGCTGGCGGGGGCGCTGGCGGCCGGGATTGCACAGGGTGGAGGCTGGACCTTCAATTTTGAGGCGCTGTCGCTGAAGCCGGAACGTCTGAATCCGACGGAAAACGCGAAGAACATTTTTTCTCTGCGCGCGGTAGTTCGTTTGGGCAAGTCTCTGGTGCCGGTTCTGGCGCTGGGATTCTTCGCAGTGCATGCGATCGAGGCACAGACTGAGGTTCCGCCGCTGAGCACCGAGCAATATCCGGACGTCTTCGCCGAAATGTACAACCTGCTGGTCGACGGCGCGTGGATTTTCCTGGCATGGGCCGGGGTCGATTACGTGATGGAGTGGCGAAGCCGCGAGGACCGTTTGCGCATGTCGAAACAGGACGTGCGCGACGAGTTCCGGGAGATGGAAGGCAGTCCGCAGATTAAGGCGCGCATTCGCGGACTTCGGCGGCAGATGCGGCGGAAACAGCTGAAGGCGGACATATCGCGCGCCTCGGTGGTGGTGACAAACCCGACCCACTACGCCGTGGCGTTGAGCTTTGACTTCGAGACGATGGATCCCCCACGGCTGCTGGCCAAGGGGCGGGATTTGCTGGCGGCGCAGATCCGCGAAGAGGCGCAGTGGGCGGGGGTGCCGATTGTCGAGAATCCTCCGCTGGCGCGGTCCCTGTACCGGCAGGTGGAGCCGGGGCAGCAGAATCCAGCGCAGCTGGGGCAGATCCAGCTGGCGACGTTCGTGAACCCTGGAGGCCTGAACAGCGTGGGATCGAACCTGTTCACTGCTACCCTCTCGTCGGGCGATCCGGTGCTGGGCAATCCTGGAGGGACGGAAGGTCTGGGCACACTGCAGCAGGGCTACCTCGAGAACTCGAACGTGGACGTGGTGGGCGCGTTCGTGCAGATGGTGCTGGCTCAGCGCGCCTACGAGAGCAATTCCAAAGTAATCCGCGCCGCGGACGACATGTACAGCCAAGTCAACAACATGGCGCGGTGACCGATGCGAATGTGGATGAGAGTGGCGGGAGGGATTTTTGCGGGGATGACGACGATGCCGGCGATGGCACTGGCGGTCTGCGATGGAGGAAACACGATGCGGGACTGGGGACTGCACCGTTCGTGGAAGATTGAACGCGACTGCAGACATCCGGAACGTCCCGCGACGCTGGTTGAGGTTCCGTGGGCAGCCGGGCAGACGGCGGGGTCACTTGTCCGGCCGCCGGAGGGAAGCGGGCCAGGACCCGGGCCGCTGCCGCCTCCTGAGGTGCGCAGTGGGATGCAGGTGGTCCTTCGGCGGGGGGGTGAGAAGGCCGAGGTTCATCTTACTGGCAGGGCGCTCCAGACAGGGCGTAGAGGCGAGAGGGTCGCGGTGAAAGCCGGGCTGGGCGGGGCCAGACTCACGGGGGTTGTGTGCGGGCCGGGTATGGTGGAGCTGCCGCAGAAAGCGGCGCAATGATGCAGTTGGTGAAGAGCACAGGCAGGATTCTTCCTCGGACGGTGTGCGCATGCCTGTTGTGTCTGGTGTGCGGCGGCTGGGCCAGCACTGGGAAGCCAAAGACACCGCAGACGGGAAGCACACCGCCGGATCTGGCACTGCAGCAGTACATCGCGCACGTGCGTGCGGAGAAGGCGGCCGAAGTGTTGACGCCAGGATCGCTCTGGTCGGCGAATGGCCGGTTGACGAACCTGGTGAGCGACGTGAAAGCGGTGCGGGCCCACGATCCGATCGGGGTGGTGGTTTCCGAAAGCCTGGCTGCATCGACCGACGGGACGGTGAAGAACCAGCGTGCTTCGGCAGCGGCGTCCTCGGTTTCGGCGTTGTTGGGAAAACTGGGAGCCAGCAACGCTCTGAATAATCTGCTGAACCAGAGTTCCTCTTCGTCGCTGAATGCACAGGGAGGCAGCCAGACGAATTCGAGCATCACGACAACGCTGGGGGGTGAGGTCGTCGATGTGCTGCCCAACGGGATGCTGGTGATCCAGGTGGTGCGGCAACTGAACTTCAATCAGCAGACGCAGCTCATCCGCCTGCGCGGGCTGGTGCGGCCCGAGGACGTAAACGCACAGAACCAGGTTATGTCGACGGCGATCACGGACATGGAAATGGAAGTCGTGGGCAAGGGAATCGTCAACGATGCGACGTACCGGCAGAATCCGGTGGTGCGTTTTCTTGAAAAGATATTGGTTTTCTGAATGGGGCATGGAATGGCGGGACGATGGTACGGGCGGGCGGGCGATGTCGGGCGATGCTGGCTGATCGGTCTGGTTCTCATCGCGATCTGCGTTGCGCCCGCCGCACGCACAGAGGACACGGCAAAGATGAAGCTGGCGCGGGTGAAAGATGTCGCGTCGGTCGAAGGTGTGCGGGATAACCAGCTGGTGGGGTATGGCATTGTGGTGGGGCTGCATGGAACCGGCGACAGCTCGCAGACGGTCTTTCCTCTGCAGACGCTCGCATCGGCGCTGGAGAGGATGGGTGTGAGCTTGCAGGGGAACGCGAATGCGTCGATGATGCAGACGCGGAACATGGCCGCAGTATTTCTGTCCGGCACGCTGCCCCCGTTTGCGCGGCCCGGCAACAAAGTCGATGTGACGGTATCGTCGGCCGGCGACGCGCGCAGTCTCGAAGGCGGCGTGCTGCTCCTGGCGCCGATGTACGGTCCGGACGGACAGATCTACGCGCAGGCGCAGGGTCCAATGGTGTTGGGTGGTTATGCGGTGACGGCCAATGGGAGCAGCAAGTCAGTGAACTATCCGACAACGGCGCGGATTCCTTCGGGGGCGATTGTGGAGCGGGGAGTGCCGCTCGATCTGGCGCAAATGCGAACGCTTTCGCTGCTGCTGGAAGACGCGGATTTCCGGACGGCGGAGACGGTGACGGCAAATATCAATCGCGCACTGGGCCGGACGGTAGCGCATGCAGTGGACAGCCGCAGGATCGAAATCCAGCCAGCGGCGAACGAGGACATTCCTGCGCTGCTGGCGCGCGTGGAAGAAGTCGAGGTGGAGGTGTTTCCGCGAGCAAAAGTGGTTGTGAACGAGAGGACCGGGACGGTGGTGATCGGGGGCAATGTGCGGCTGCAGCCGGTGACTATTTTGCACGGCGGCCTGGTAGTTAACATCGTGAATCACTTTGAAGTCTCGCAGCCCAACCCCCTGGGGCAGGGATCCACGCAGGTGGTCGAGCAGACAACCGTTCAGGCGCAGGACAAGCCTGCGAACCGGATCGAGCTCAAAGAGGGAGCGACAGTCGACGATCTGGTGGAGAATCTGCAGCAGATCGGCGCCACCGCGCGGGACATTGTTTCGATCCTGCAGGCAATGAAAGAAGCAGGTGCTCTGGAAGCCGAACTGGAGGTGTTGTGATGGTGTCTTCGGCGGTGGTCGCGGGGTTGGCAGGAAGCGGTCAGGCAGGGACTGCGGCGGTGACAGCCGCGGACGCCCGGCTGAAGCCGGCAGCTCACGAATTCGAGGCTTGCCTGATGAAAGAATTCCTGGAGCCTTTGCAGAAGGACCCGCTCTTTGGCGAGGACGGGGACGGTGGGGAGGGCGAGGGCAGTGGGAATGCGTTGATGAGCTTTGGGTCCGAGGCGCTGGCCAGGGCGATTTCGGAGCGGGGCGGGTTCGGAATTGCAACAAAGATCGTCGAGCAGTTCAAAACGGGAAAAACGTTGCAGGAAAAAGCAGAAAGCGCAGCGGATACTGAGCCGCTGAGGCAACAATAGCTCATGCATTTTTGTTTGCTGCCGATGTAGTGAGTGAAGGAGACCGGGTATGAACGTAAACAACAACCTCCAGGGATTGCAGCAGCTGTTTTCGAGCCAGGAAGTGAGCCAACAGGCAGGCAAGGCGGGGGCGAGTGATGCGCAGGCAGCGCATGCGGAAACGGATCAA
>Ga0182015_10004476_pt1 | contig 15029 bp, 16 predicted proteins | sample 712P3MmetaG_FD_120478 | JGI IMG/M metagenome (GOLD analysis project Ga0182015, IMG submission 120478) | Permafrost microbial communities from Stordalen Mire, Sweden - 712P3M metaG | ecosystem: Environmental > Terrestrial > Soil > Wetlands > Permafrost | place: Sweden: Stordalen | collected...
ATCGAAGCCCGTGGTCGCCACAGCCTCCTTCAACGCCGGGCCGTACCAGTTAACGACCTGCGGGCCGGACCCGTGGTTGAGGAGGGGACGCCCGGCACCTTGTTCGAGGGAGTCCAGTTCGTCGAGGATTCCATGGAGGATCCCCGTCATGTGCTCTCGCTCATGGCGAGTGAGGCGAGCACCGATCCGCCATGCCACCCGCGAGAAAGGACCGTAGCGGGTCGGTCCCTCGGGCGCACTCCCATCCAGCAATGCGCGAAGGTCTCGAAGGTGGCTGTTCACTCGGAACACAGGGCCGCTAAGGCAAGGATCATCTGGACAGACTAGGTCGATCCTCTCGCAATCCGCAGTATTTGACCGCAGCCGGGTAACGCCGTTCTATACCTCGACCGAAGCCGTAAATAGCAACAGTTTGTTTCGTTGTTGACACACCGACGTGCGGTGGCGGATGCCACCGCCGTCCGCTCGTTGCGCGGCGCCCGTCACGACCACGGAACTGGGCCGACGCCTGACCCGTGGGAGGAGTTTGCCCCTATGGCGGGCTCTGCTGCGGTCATCGACCGTGGTCGGTCGACTGACCTGTCCTATCGTCCGGAAAGGCTTGGGCGATTCGCACACTGACGAGGCGTTCTACGAGAGGTTTTGGCAGCGGCGAGTCGATTGGGAACTGAAGCGCTCCGGTCGACGTCTTGTAGGGGGCCACTTCGTCCTGTAGTGCTGGAAACACGGAACCACTATGGGGCAGGTAGCTGAGATGATTCTTGAATGCTGCGAATCCGGCGATGACTATCCCGTTCAACCTGAAGGCAGGGACTTTATAGGAAATCCCCTCTATGGCGTCAGGGACCACTTCAAGGATCGTCTGGCGCAAGCTCTGCAGAGTGGACCGTTTGGGTTCTTCGACGTCTGCCAGGTAGTCGTCAACCTCAGCACTGGACATGCATCCGATTCTTGGCCCGCTATCGATCCGGGTCAAGAGAGCTACAGCCGTGCCTGCCCCACGTCGCCGGGTTCGGGGCGCGACCCGCGGCTAATAGCCGATCGGGGGAGCTGGTCCGCTTCTCGCCGCTTGAGCGGATAGCCAAGTGACTGAAATTGGATCTACCCTGGCGGAATGCGGTTCAATCACATGGAACTCACGTTTGCCCGCGGCACGCTGACCGACGCGTTCCGGGAGGAGGTGGATGCCTTCTACGGCTCCGTGTTCGGTTGGAAGGCAGTGGACACCGAAGTCGTCGGCCAGCGCTGTCATATCCTGCTCCCTGACGCTGACCAGTTCATTCTGCTGGCCGAGAGCGACAAGCCAATGAGTTCACCTGGATTTGATCACCTCGGACTTCTCCAGGACACCCGAGCGGAGGTCGACGATCTTCTCGAGGCCTGCAAGCGATACCGTGCCGAGGACGATCGCGTCAAGATCCAGGAGTACGACGACCTGGTCTACCCGGAGCTCGTCGTGCACGCCTTCTACGTGAAGTACCTATTCCCGATCTACTTTGACGTCCAGTCGATGGAGCGGCCCCTAGGCCCACAAATAGGTGTCCTTCCCCCATTTTCGCGGACACGGGTTGCGAGGACTCGCAGGCCCATGACGGCGGGTCAATTCCGTTTTTGCCCCTTGGGCCCTCTGCCTAGCCGGCGAGAGGGTTCGGGATGTTCCTTTTCCAGAACTCTGTGACACGGTTACAGAGTTCTGGAAAACAATTGACCCCGGCTCTACGAGCCAGCTCCATGCGGAATCTAGCTTCGCCTGTCGAATAGAGAGCTGGGGCAGACTTGGAGTCGGTCAACCAATGGAGCCTTCATGATCAAGGCCTTGTCAGATCTCCCTGAGGGAGTGATCGGCTTCGAGACGAAGGGCAAACTCGACGCCGCCGACTACCGAGACGTACTGATCCCCGTCATCGAACGTGCCGCGGCAGCTGGTCCGCTACAGGTAGTTCTCATCGCCGAATCGTTCAGTGGCCTGACCGGTGGGGCCATATGGGAGGACCTGAAACTGGCCACCGAGCACCTCACCGCCTTGAAGCGATTCGCCCTCGTCACAGATATTGACTGGATGAACAATCTCACAGCCGTGTTCGGATGGCTGGTGCCAGGCGAGATCAAGGCATTCGATCTCTCGGAGAAGAGCGCAGCAATCGAGTGGGTAGCCGCGGAACCGGGGTCGTAGCAATCGCTGTCGTACGGGTGTGGTGGCAGGGCTGAGCTACGAACTCCAGATCCACTTTGGTGAATTTCGCTCAATTGTCAAGCCCACCCCTGAAATAGCATGGTCCTATGGCGAGACTCGATATCCCCGATGGCAAAGGTGGCGACGCGGTGCAGGTGTGGTCGCTTCGACCGGAGATGGGTGCTGCGGTGAACCGATTGGTGGATGCCGCCTACAACAAGAGCATCCTTCCCGTTGGCGTACGTGAGGCTGCGCGCATGCGCATCGCCCAGTTGAACGACTGCCGCGTGTGCCTGGCTTTTCGCGCCGACAGCGTCAAATCACAAGGGCTCACCGAGGAGTTTTATTGTCACGTCGGTGTCCACGATGACGGGGCCAGCTTCACCCATCAGGAGCGCCTGGCCATGGAGTACGCGGAGCGATTCGCGGTGGACCATTTGAGCATCGACGACGCCTTCTTCGATCGTATGCGGGAGTCGTTCACTGATCCCGAGCTGCTCGATCTCACCATCTGCCTGGCCGCGTTCCTCGGGCTGGGGCGCACCCTCCGCTCCCTCGGGATCACCGAGACCTCACTGACCGACGTCTAGCCGCCGCTCACTGACGCCGAAAACGAGCGCCTCCACCCCACCGATCAGGTGGGGACCGCCCCCACCACGTTGTTGACATGGATGCCGAGGCCGGGCAGCGAGCCGTCGGCGTCCCCGAAGCTGAACACCCCACCGTCGGACCCGATCAGGTTGTAGCCCTGGCTGTCGGGGGTGACCACGATGCCCACGATGGTGTTCACGCTTACTCCGAGGCCGGGGAGGTCCCCGAAGTTGCCGGCGTCACCGAAGGCGGACACCGCCCCGTTGGATCCGACCACCCAGTAGCCGCCCCGTCCTCGGTGGCGGTGATGCCCCGGGCCCCGGCCGTTCGGTGACCAGTAGGGGTGGTAGTTGTCGTAGGGGACGCGCCCCTCGGCCCAGGGCTTCCCAGCGAACGGGCGATACGCTGCGCCCGATGGCCGGTGATGCCCCGCCGCTGAGCTCGGCCGTCGAAGGCCAGGACGGAGGACTGGGCGACGCTCCCCACCTGCCCACCAAGCTCGCGGGCGCCGTGTGGTGGGTGGCGGCCGGCGTCATCGTGGTCGAGCTGGCGGTCAGCGCTCGCTATGGCTTCCACCGCGACGAGCTCTACTTCAGCGCCTGCGCCCACCGCCTCGCCTTCGGCTACGTCGACCAAGGCCCCCTGGCTCCCGCGCTGGTCCGGGTGGCGATCGACCTGTTCGGCACCAGCCCCAGTGCCGTTCGGGTGTTCCCCGCCCTGGCCGGGGGCGCGGTGGTCGTGGGGACGGGGCTGACCGCGAGTGCACTGGGCGGTGGGCGGTTCGCCCAGCTCCTGGCGGCCGTCGCCATGGCCTGCGCCCCGATCACCCTCGGTGCCGCCCACCTCGCCGGTACCACCGTCTATGACCTGGCCGCCTGGACATTCACGTTGTGGCTGGTGGTGAGAGCCGTGCTGTTGCATCGACCGCGGAGCTGGTTGGCCGCCGGAGCGGTGGTCGGCCTCGGCCTCGAGAACAAGGACCTCCTCGTCTTGTTGTTGGTGGCACTGGTGGTGGGACTCCTCCTCACCCCGAGCCGCTCGGTCCTCGCCACCCCGTGGCCGTGGGTGGGAGTGTCCATCGCCGTGCTGCTGTGGATGCCCAACCTCATCTGGGAATTGACCCACGGGACGCCGGCGCTGGCCATGGACCGATCACTGGCCGCCGAGCACTCGGCGTCGGGTGACTACGTGGGGTTCCTGCCCGCACAGCTCATCCTCGGTGGACTCTTCGCCGCCCCCATGCTGATCGTGGGCATCGTTGACCTGGTCCGGCGACGCCAGATCCGGTTCATCGCCGTGGCCGCGGCTCTCGTGCTGGTCTACGTGTTCGCCACCATCCCCGGCCGGACGTACTACACCGCAGGATTCCTGCCCCTCGTGCTCGCCTTGGGTGCAATCCGCATCGAGGAGCGTGACGCCAGCTCACTCCGCCGTCGCCTGTGGCTGGGTGCCCCGGTGGTCGGGCTGGTGCTCACCGTGTCCTTCATCCTCCCGGTGCTGCCCCTCTCGACCTTCGCCCAGCTGCGCGCCCTGCACACCATCAACTACGACCTGGGCGAGACCGTCGGGTGGCCCCAACTGACCCGGCAGGTGGCCACCGTCTACGACGCCCTGCCACCGGCCGAGCGCCGGAATGCCTCGGTCTTCACGTCGAACTACGGCGAAGCCGGCGCCATCGCCCTTTACGGTCCAGCGCTCGGTCTTCCCGTCCCGCTGTCCGGGCACAACACTTACTGGCTATGGGGCCCGGGGGCGGCCGACGACCAGGTGGTGATCGCGGTGGGCGCCGTCGAGCAGTTGCGCCCCCACTTCGCCCAATGTCGCTACGTCGCCGCCATCCACAGTCCCGACGACGTCAACAACGACGAGAACGGGACGCCGATCGGGATCTGCACCGGACCCCGCGGTCCGTGGTCCTCGTTCTGGGCATCGCTTCGCAACTACGGCTGAGGCGGACCCGGTCCCGGCTTGGCGCGCCCGCCCCGGCGAACCGCGTGGGAGGCCGCGGCCAGGTCACCGGGGCCGCCCCGCTCCCGCAGGCGTTCGATCACCGCGTGGCGGTGGTCGTCGTCCACGTTGCCCCCGAACTTGAACTTCGCCCGGACGTTGTCGATGGCGATGGTGATGGCCCGGATGCTGCGGAGCTTGGCCGGGTGCGCCACCTCGGGGTCGGCCACCGCCATGCCGGGTTGCAGAGCGCCCAGTTGGCGCCGCAGGACGGCAGCCACCTCGGCGGGCGCCGTCCCGACGGTGGCGACGCCCTCCAGCTGGACCGCCCCGTAGTACGTGGTCGGAATGCCCAGGTCAGGGTCCTCGGCACCGATCGCCTTCCATGCCGAGGGGATGAAGGCCCAGTCGCCGGCCACGCTGAGCACCACCCGCGGCTGTTCGGCCAAGGCCTCGAAGACGGGATTGGGGCCGGCCAGGTGGAGCAGCACGCGGTCGCCGTCCAAGACGAACTGGGTCGGCACCACTACTGGCACCAGGCGACCGGCCCCGGCAGCGACCAGGTGCCCGAATCCTTGGGTCTCCACGAAGGCGCGCCACTCGGCCTCGCCGAGGTCGCGATCCGGGGACGGGATGTGCATCGGTTTCCTTCCGCATGCCGATCACCTGTCGGCATACCGCCTTCCAGAGGCTACCCGTCGGCCAAGCCGCCGAACTCCTCGTAGCGCACCAGGGATGTCCCGTCCGCGTCGAGAATGTCGACCTCCGCCGGGGTGGCCACCCGGCGCGGCTCGAAGTAGAGAACCACGCCGCCCTCCACCGTGTCCTCGACCACGACGGCGTTGGCGAACGTGAGCCGGACCACGCGTGCCCGCTCGGCACCCTCGCCCACCACCCGCCCACCACCGGTGAAGGCGTCAGGACCGAACCGGGCGGCGAAGTTGACCCAGGGGCGGCTGCGCCGGGGATGACCGCCCCCGCCCCCGCCACAGGGGGCGACCCTCCACTCCCCGTCATCGTCTTGCCAGGTCCGGACCAGGAGGTTCATGGACCGGCCAGCCCAATCGACGAAGCTGACCTGGTGCAGTTGGCACGGCGGGAACACCTTCGTCTTGGCAAAGTGGATGGTGGCGCGGTCAGCGCCCTCGCCCCCTCTGTCGCCGACGTGGACGACACTGGTCCAGCCGCGCTGACCGGTTCGGGGCCGGCGCCGCCGCGACTCTGCGGGCGGCGAAGCCAGATGATCGGCGATGACCTGGCGGCTCGCGTGCCCCAGGCGCCGATGTTCGTCCATGGTGAACACCTCCGCGTCCTTTCCTACTCCCTCAGAAGAAGTCGCGCCCGCGTGCCCCACAGTCCGGTGTCCCGACCGCGGATCATCAGCGAGACCTCCCGCACCGTCGACCGCACCGGTAGCTGTGATTGCACGTCCTGCCCGGCCTCCCGCAGGCGACCGGTGTCCCGGCCCCGGCCGAGGGTGAGATGGGGAACCGGATCGGCGAAGGCCCCGGTGGGCGGGAACTCTGGGAACGCGCTGGTGATGGCGGCCGTCAGGGCCAGGAACGGCTCCACCGGCTCGGGTGCCAGATAGACGACGCGGTCATCGAACCACCCGGTCGACACCAGCGAGAACTCGAACGCCTCGCACCTCCCGACGGTCTCGGTTGCTCTGGCCACCAGCGCGTCGCTGACCATGGTCGCCGGTGCGAAGGGGTAGAGCACGGTGATGTGGGCCGGCATCCCCCGCCCTGCGGACGGATCGAGCAGGGCTCGCCACCGCCCCACCGCCGGTTCTGCTTCCGGTACCACGACCACCAGGGCACTCATGCGGGTATCGGGTGGGGGACTCATCGTGGTCGATGACCGGCAAGTGGTGGATCCGGCTCCCTCACCCACCGACGTCCACGGAGAGCTCGATCCCGAGGTCGGCTGCATGGCGCGCCACCCGCAGCCGGTAGGTGCCCGGGCGCACGACCATCGAGTGCGACGCGAGGTCTCGCTCGGCCAGCGTGGTGATGGGGATGGCCAGCGCGGTGGACCTCGAGAGTCCGGCCTCGATCTCGACCCGTGCGAATCCGACCAGCCGGGCCGGGCGGGAGCTTCCGGGCCGGTGGGCGTACACCTGGACGACGTCGCTGCCAGTGCGCTCCCCGTCGTTGCGGAGCGCGGCGCGGACATGGATCTCCCCACCCTCGAGCTCTGCGCCGGCACCCTCGAGGACGACGGTCGTATAGCTGAGCCCGAATCCGAACGGGTAGGCCGGGGCGATCCCCTGACGCTCGAGGTGCCAGTAGCCGTGCCAGGCGTCGTAGGTGAAGTGGTCGGCGTCGGGCTCGAAGGCCGGCAGGTCGGATGCCGATCTGGGCACGCTGAACGGGAGCCTGCCGGTGGCGTCGACCGCACCCAACAGCACATCGGCCAACCCGTGCCCGCCCTCCATGCCCGAGTACCACGACTGCACCACCGCCGGCACCGCGGAGTCCCACTCGGAGATCACCACGGCGCTGCCCGCCACCAGGGCCACGACGGTGCGCGGATTGGCCGCCGACACGGCCCGGATGAGCGCGACGTCGTCATCGTGCAGGTGCAACGAGGAGCGGTCACCTCCGACGGCGAACCCGCCGGCCGCACCCGGTGCCGCGTGGGGGGGAGGCTCGATCTTCCGTTCGTCGGCGATCTGGGCGTTGAACGCCTCGACCAGGGCGGGGTCGTCCTCGCCGGGGAACAGATGGCGGAGATGGGCGGTGGCGAACTCGCCGATGAACTCGCCCTCGTCGAGGCGGGTGTAGCCCACCACGATGACCGCCACGTCCGCGGTGGCGGCCAGGGTGGCCGCCGCTTGGAGGTCGGATCCGTCGTTCTCGATCACCGTGGCGTCGGGAAGCGCCGATCGGATGCCATCGGCCGGTGTCACCACCTGGGGGGCCCAAACGTCGCTCGACCCGCCGTCCCCGAGGTTGACGGCGCCGGCCAGCCTTCCCAGCAGGGCGATCGAAGCATCGGAAGCGAGCGCCAACGGCAACAGCGGAGTTCCGTCGACCGGCTCGTTGCGGAGGAGCACAACGGACTTTGCTGCCGCCTCCCGGGCCAGTGCCCGATGGGCGGGGTTGGCCAGCTCCTCCCGGCCCGGTGCCGGCCGGTCGAGGACATCGGCGAAGCGCATCCGAGTGCTCACCACCCGCTCGACCGCACGGTCGACCTCTGCCAACGAGGCCTCACCGTTGTCGAGATCGTCACCCAGGTGCTCGGATCGGATCATCCGGTAGGGCATCTCCACATCGAGTCCGGCGTGCAGCGACCGGCCGGCTCGGCGAATGCCGAGGATCCAGTCACTGATCACGAAGCCCTCGAATCCCCACTCGTCGCGGAGCACGCCGTTGAGCAGGTCACGATTGTCCCCACACCACTCGCCGTTGACGCTGTTGTAGGCGCTCATCACCACGGCGACGCCTTCGTCGACGATGCGCTTGAAGTGGGGGAGGTAGACCTCGTGTAACACCGCCTCGTCGACGGTGATGTCCACGGCGAATCGGGCGTTCTCCATCGAGTTGCAGGCGAAGTGCTTGACACAGGCCATGGCGTGGCGCTGCACGCCGCGGGTGAGGGCCGCACCCATCTCGCCGACATGGTGCGGGTCCTCGCCATAGGTCTCTTGGGCCCGGCCCCAGGCCGGATGGCGGAGGACGTTCACGCAGACCCCGCCGAAGAGGTCGGCGCCGACCGCCCGCAGTTCCTTTCCGATGGCCTCGCCGATCCGTTCTTCCAGGTCGACGTCCCAACTGGCACCACGGGCCATGCTCACCGGAAAACAGGTGGCCTGGTCGACGACTACCCCCCGGGGACCGTCGGAGAAGGCGAATCCGGGGAATCCGACCCGCTCCACCTGGGCAGCCCGGAACGGGCTCTTGTGATAGCCGGCCTCGGCGAGGTAGGTCAGGCCGGCCCAGAACGGAGCATCGCCGTCCAGGCACCACCGTTTCTCCTCGTCGGTCATGGCCGCCACCATGGCGGTTGCCGTGGTGGCCGTCCCACGGGCCCGTGTGCTGGTTCGTCCGTTGTCCATCGGACCATTCTCACAGGAAGGTGGGATCCGGGCGTTGGCTGTACCAGTCTGGGCGATGGCCGGTCCCAGATGGCCCGTCCGATCGACCACCCGGACCGCCCGAGGGTCGGTGGGCCGGGTGAACCGTCATCGGGTAGCGTTTTCTCGATGTCCTTGACCGACGAGAAGTACATGCTCCTTACGACCTTCCGACGCGACGGCACTGCGGTGAGCACGCCGGTGTGGGTGGTGGGCCTCGACGACGGGACCGTCGGATTCTGGACGAGCTCCGGGTCGGGCAAGGCCAAACGACTGGCCCACACCAGCCGTGTCACCGTGCAGCCCTGCAATGCTCGCGGGAACGTGAAACAGGGCGCTGCACCGGTCGAGGCCACCGCCGAGGTGGTCGCCGGCTCCGACCTCGAGCGGATCCGCCAGCGGGTCAAGGCGAAGTACGGGTTCGTGACCCACATCACCAAGCTGCTCGGTTCGATCGGAGGCCTGCTGAAGGGGAAGCGAATTCCCTACGGCGACCGAGGTGTGATCGTCACCCTGGCTGGTTGACCAACGCCGCACCGGCGGTGCGGACTCAGATGTCTGGTCCGCACTACTCGTCGATGTAGAAGCCCTTGGCCGAGTCGTTCTTGTCGGGCAGTGATTCGACCAGGCGGATGACTGCCCCGTATTCCCCGGCCTTCCAGGCTTCGCCGACGGTCTGGTCCTCGAGCTCGCGATGCCTGGTGAAGTTCCACCACCGGGTGACGTCGCTGTCGCTGTAGCCCTTGTTGGCCAGAATGATGTTGAGCCGGGTGGCCTCCCAGGTCGTCTCCTCGGGACTCATCTCGGCCGGTCGGGCCGCAACTGGATCGACTCGTTCGGGATTTCGCTCCATCTCGTGGGCGATCTCCCGATCCAGATCGCGTGAGACGTGACCTCGGATGGTCTTCAATGAGCCGCCGCTGAGCGCGTGCCTGTCGGTCACCCGGCGCTCTCGCTCGGCGTCGAGGCTGCGCGACCAAAGCTGTTGCGCGGTGGCATCGACGTCACCGGCGGTGACCCGCAACCGGAGCCGGCGTTCGATTCGTTCGGCGGCTTTCTGTTGCGTCTGCACCGGCACGTCGGTCGTCCGCTGTCCCCGCTGCTCGGAGTCGTCGGTGTCGCCCGCCCGCCGCTCGCCCGGACCCCGGCGCCGGTCGGGGACCTCCACCGGATCGTCGGCCCGTCTCGGGGCATCGACCCGGTCAGGGATCTCCACCGTCCGGGCCGAGGGAGAGGCGTAGCTCTCCGGGGCGAAGATGTCGTCGGTGGTCCCGGCAATGGCTGCCCCCAGGTAGGCGGCCGACCATTCGCTCTCACCTACGGCAACGGTGGGTGACCCGGTGGCGGTGAGGCGGGCCACCGGGACGTCGAGGCAGGCGGCAACCACGATCGCCTCGGTGAAGCCGAGTCGGCGATTGGTGGTCTCGACCTGTGCGACCGTCTCCCGGGTCCAGGCGACTCCACGCAGCAGCATCTCGTCGGCTAGGCCTTGTTGGGTCAGGTTGGCCTTGGACCTCAACGCGGCCACATTGCGCCGGACGATGTCCTCGACTCCCCTGGTTGGTTCACCGTTCATCCGACCATGATAGCGCTTTGTAAGAAAATTGAACATCTCTTTCGGGCATCTCAGCAGAAAAATCGCTTCTGAACTGGGATTTTGATCCAGAAATACCAATCGGGTTCGATGATACTTTGAACAATGAGACCGCGCCGTGCCTACCCCCCTGGCCGGGAGGGCACCGGAATGGCGGGCGGTGACCTGGCTCCCCGTCGTGCTCATGGGGATGGCGGTGGGCTCACTCGATGCATCGGCGTCGTTCGCCGCTGTCCACGCTGCGGGCACTGGGTGGGCCTCGCCCCATGTTGGCCCGCGGGGGAGCCCAGCGGGTGGACCTCCGCCGGGGGACCGGTCCCACCCTCCACGTGGGCCGGTGGGTGCAATTCCCGCTACAGCTACCGAGCACTCATTCCGATCATCCGGTAGAGGGAAACGAAACAAAAGGGGCAGGAAAAGACAGTGACGATCGATCCGTTCCACGTACGGAAACTCAGCGAGTGGTCAGACCCAGACTTCGATCTCGATGATCTGGTGCTTCCCGAACAGCCGCAATGGCACCGTTGCGGCGCCGTGCACTGCATCGACCGGGGCCCATGGCTGGGCACGCTGGTGTGCTGCATCAGACGAAGCGGCCACGAGGACGGTCATGCAATGTCGTTGGGCGATCGGGGCGCATCCGACTACTGGTGCGAGACCTGGCTGTAACCGCCGACCGTGGGTCTGCTGCAGGCGCCGGTGACCGACCTGCCGTGCTCGACGACGGCGATCAGTGTCGGATGACGACCGCCTGATCGGCACCCACTCGACCGGCGAACGGGGCGCCTTCGCCTGTCCCGTCGCTCGAGACCTCCACGCGTGTGGTCGACCACGGCCATTCCTGGTCGACTTCAACGTCGATCATCCGGTCGGTGAAGTTGATGATGACCGACCACCGTTCGTCACCCGACGTCCGTCGGTAGCCGAGCAGGCCGTCGGGCAGGGCTATGGGGTCGAAGCTGCCCAGCGACAGCGCCGGACTACGGCGACGGAGGTGGATCAGTCGCCGGTAGAGATGGAGTATCGAGGACTCGTCGCTCATCAGGTCGGCGTGGTTTCGATCTGGCGAGCCCGGGGGGAACGGCAGCCACGGTCCGGAATCGTCGACGGTGGGCCAGCCATGGTCGGCAGTGCCGTCCCACGGGATCGGTGCCCGGCACCCGTCGCGGCCCCCGGGGTCCACTACTCGATCAGGCGGAATGACGGCATCCAACAGGCCCAGCTCCTCTCCCTGGTAGAGGAAGGGGGTGCCCCGCAGGGTCAACAGCAGCACGGCCGCCGCCCTGGCCATGGCCTCGCTCCGCCGCTCCGCCGCGGTTGGGTCCGCGCCCGCCCGTGCCGCCTGGCGGACGTAGCGGGCACGGTGGCGCACATTGTCATGGTTGGAGAGGACCCAGGTGGGCCACGCTCCCCTGGGGTCGAGGGCAGCCGTGGTCGCTTCGATGCACGCCGTCCACTGGTCCCCACTCCAGCGGGCGTACAGGGGCGGGAAGTTGAAGGCCAGGTGCAGCTCGTCCCCCTCCCCGTAGTAGGTGGCGACGGTATCGGTGGAGAGCAGATAGACCTCGCCGACCACCAACCGATCGCCGGAGTAGCCGTCGACGAGCGCCCGGATCGCCCGCAGGCGATGGTGGGTGACGGGTACGTCGTTGAGCCCTGAGTGCGGGATGCCGGCCACCGGCGGTGGATCATCGGGCAGGTCCGGGTCCTTCCCGATGCAGTGGATGACATCGGCCCGGAACCCGTCGACCCCTCGGTCGAGCCAGAAGCGCAGTACCTCGTGCATGGCTGTGACCACCCCCGGCTCGTCCCAGTCGAGGTCGGGTTGCGCTGATTCGAAGAGGTGCAGGTACCACTGTCCCGAGGTCTCGTCCCAGGTCCACGTGGGCGCCGACAGATCGAACGCCGTAACCCAGTTGTTGGGCGGGGAGCCGTCGGGGCGCCCGTCGCGCCAGACATACCAGTTGCGGTGCTCGCTGGCCGGGCCGGACACCGCGTCGACGAACCACGGGTGTCGATCCGAGGTGTGATTGGGGACCCAGTCGATGATCACCCGGATGCCGAGGGCGTGGGCGTCGTCGAGCAGGCGATCGAAGTCCTCGAGGGTGCCGAAGAGGGGATCGACGTCGCAGTAGTCACTCACGTCGTACCCGAAGTCGACCATCGGCGAGCGGTAGAACGGCGAGATCCACAGTGCATCGATCCCGAGCCACGCCAGGTCGCCCAGATGGGATCGGATGCCGGCCAGGTCACCGACCCCGTCGCCGTCGGAGTCAGCGAACGACCGGGGATAGATCTGATAGAAGACCGCCTGCTTCCACCAGGGGGCAACGGTGACGGCCGCGGCAGGCCCGCCGGCCTGCTCAGATGGCTCGTCGACGGGCATTCCGCCGACGCTAGCAATGGTCCCGCCCACTCTGGCGAGGGCGCGCCGCAGGCAGATCGCCCGTGCCCAGTACCGGTGGTTATCGACCGTCGAGAGGGACCGTCGGGCCGGACGTTACAGTTTGTCTCTTTTCATGCCGAAACCTCTCTCGGAAGGATGAATTCCAATAATGAATGAAGGGGTAGATCCAACATGGTGGACAGGAGACCGGTAGACGACGGATCATTTTTGGCCGACGGATTGGCGGGGAGCAATCCTCCCGAGGTGTTCGGGACCGGGAGGGTCTGCGTCGAGCCGCAGTGCCGGGTGCGGCTCTCCCGTTACAACAGCACCGAGTGGTGCGCGCTGCACGAAAGCCCGGCCTCGACCCAGCGGCCGTTCGACACCTCCACCCGCCAACGCGGCCGTCGTCGCAATCGGTCGTCGTCGAAGCGGACGACGGCCAAGCGGACGGCTGCCTGACCGGTCCTGACGGTCGGACCGGTCCTGGCCGGGGTCTGGCCATGGCGTCGGCTGGAGGCCGCCCCATGGCGTCGGCTGGAGGCCGCCCCATGGCGCGGTGGCCGCCCCTGCCCGTGTCCGGGCGCGGCCACCTCGAGCCGCACCGTGGTCTCGTGCCGCCCGGGATCGCCACCGGCAGCCGATCCATGACCGCTCATCCCCGTTGGGCCTCGGCCGCCCGGGACGAGCGGATCGCAGCACTAGCCTGACGGATTCAGCCGCCTCCCGACCTCGGTCGGTCGGCTGGGCGCGGAGCAGCGTTGTCCAATCGGGTGGGGATCGGACCCGCGGCCGCCGCGTGATCCCATCACTACGAGATCGATCGGAAGAGGGTCATGACACAACGCCTGCAAGGAACCGTGGCACTGGTCACCGGAGCATCGAGCGGGATCGGGGAGGCCACCGCCATGGCCTTGGCCGCCGAAGGGGCCACCGTGGCCATCGCCGCCCGCCGCCGGGATCGTCTGGAGGCTCTCGCCGAGCGTATCGGCCCCGACCATGACGTCATGGTCATCGAGACCGACGTCACCGACGAAGCCTCGGCTCGGGCCATGGTGGAGCGCACCGTGGACCAGTTCGGCCGCCTGGACACGCTGGTCAACAACGCCGGGGTGATGCTGCTCGGCCCGATCGTCGATGCCCCGATCGACGAGTGGCGGCGCATGGTCGAGCTCAACCTGCTCGGCCTCCTCTACTGCACCCACACCGCCGTTCCCCATCTGCTCCGCGCCGCCGACAGCGAGCCCCGCAAGGTGGCCGACATCGTCAACGTGAGCTCGGTGGCCGGCCGGGTGGCCCGGCAGGGGAGCGGGGTCTACAACGCCACCAAGTTCGGGGTGGCCGCCTTCTCCGAGTCGCTGCGCCAGGAGGTGACTGGTCGCCACCTGCGGGTGTCGATCATCGAGCCCGGCGCGGTGATGACCGAGCTGGCCAGCCACAACCGTCCCGAGATCATCGAGGTCATGCGGGGCACTTTCGGGAGCATCGAGATGATGCACGCCGAGGACATCGCCGAGTCCATTCTCTTCACCGTCACCCGGCCCCGGCACGTGGCCGTCAATGAGGTGCTGATCCGGCCCACCGAACAGGAACGCTGAGTGGCCATCGCCGGCTACCCCCCCGCCCAGCACTTCCTCAGTGATCTGGGCATGGAGGCCGAGGTCGTCTCGTCCACCGATGCCCGGGTGCGCCTCCGAGTCACCCCCCACATCACCGCCGCCGACGGAGGCGTCCGGGCCGGGGTGCTGGCCACCCTGGTCGATGTGGTCGGAGGCTCGGCGGCGCTGCGGGCGCTGGCCCCCGACTGGCTGGCTACCGCCGACCTGGCCCTGGAGATGGTGCGCCCGGCCACCGGGCCGTGGGTCGAGGCCCGGGGATCGGTGGTGCGCCGGGGGAAGACCGTCCTGGTGGTCGAGGCCCTGGTCTTCAATGTCGACGCCCAGGGAAACCAGGTGGTCGACGCCGACGGAGCCGAGGTGGGCGCGGCTGGCGGCCCGGCCGCGCCAGTGGCCTGGGCCACCATGACCTTCGCCATCCTTCCGGCCCGCACTGCCGCTCCCATGTCCACGGCCAGGTCCACCTCCGAGATCAACCCTGACCTTCCCACCCGTTGGTCCTTCACCGGCCCCGGGCTGGACCGTCCGGTGGTGGACGCGCTGTCCATCGCCATGGTGGATCCGACCCGAGGGCGAGTCTCGATGCCGGTGCACCCCTACCTGTTCAACTCGTTCGGTGCTGTCCAGGGCGGGGTGATCGC
>Ga0182015_10004477_pt1 | contig 15029 bp, 13 predicted proteins | sample 712P3MmetaG_FD_120478 | JGI IMG/M metagenome (GOLD analysis project Ga0182015, IMG submission 120478) | Permafrost microbial communities from Stordalen Mire, Sweden - 712P3M metaG | ecosystem: Environmental > Terrestrial > Soil > Wetlands > Permafrost | place: Sweden: Stordalen | collected...
GACCTTAACCGGCAGCTCTGCCAAATTGAGCTACGCGCTGGCCCTCTACATGGAGTTACGGCCCTATTATGCAATCTGGCGAGCGGGAAGGCTGACTAACTTGCTTCAACGGGATAATCCCCTAAATTATTGGACAAGATTGGCAGCCCATTCCACTTGTAGCTGGTCTCGCCGTGGTCTGGCCGGGGCCGCATTGCGTATATCGAGCCGGGGATGGGCTGCTGCCGCGGCTCGAAGGGCGGCTTCGGATAGGAGTCGGGCATGGTCAATTCGCTTCTGCCGAGGGACATCTCTTTGGTGCTTTGCCCCGTTTTTCAATACACCGGTTGGGCGTCTTCAAAAATATAATCAGTTATCCTGATTGTCTTTTTCTTGGTGAGTTTTTTCCTCGAGCCGGGCCTTGAGCACAAGCAGCTTCGCGAAAGGCGAGTCTGGGTCCGGCGGCCGTTCATTGGTTTTCTTCTCCGTGGGGCCAAAACGTATTTCCCTACGCTCGCCCGCGCCGCCGCGGTTCTGCTCTCCCCCCTGGTTGTGGCCGCGATGAGCTCCGAAGCGTGTCCTCTGTTCGCCTCCCCGTGCGCCGCTGTCCTTGCGGCGCTCTTGAAGAGCGTTCGGCCGGGATTCTGATCGCGCGTCGGCAAGCGCCGCCTTTCCAGCCCCGGCGCTACCTGGCGATTGCGCAACCACCCCGTTGCGAAGAAGTGCCAGTGGCGCGGATGTTTCCCGCGTGGCCGTATCGCTAGCTCCGGCGGGCGTTCCTTCGCGCCGCGGGACATGTCTTTTGTGCATCCGCGGCTCGGGCCTGCGCGCATGATGATGCTGCCGGTGCGGCCGCCAAATTTCGATCAATGGCGCTTCGACCGGCAGCGGCTCCGGCGAACTTATTTCCCCGTCCGCCTCCGTTGCGCCAGTTTCGCTCGTCTCCGCCCCGCTTGCGTCCGCCGGCCTCGCATCAGGCAGAGCCGCCGGGCACGGCGGGTCCAAATCAACGGTGTCCGAAATTGGGTAAAGCCCGGGCAAGGCACCGCCAGGCGGTTCGACCGATTGCTCAGTGCAAGCGCTCTGTTCTGGCGGGGGCTCCGTGTCCAAACCGCATTGCGGGATTGGCTCAAGTCCGGCGTCGTGCGGCGCAGGCGGTCCGGCCGCTGCCCGCAAAGCCGAGGTGATCGCCGGACCCTTGCGGTGTTCCGGCACATAGCCTAGCGCCCGAAGGATCGAGGCGAAGCTACCGCCAGAACAGCCGGCAAGCGAGGTCATCGATACCGTGACGACGAAGCCGTCGCCATCGGCCGCGCCCGGCGGCGGATCGCCCGGACTGACGCCGGGCCGATAGCTCACCGCCGGCCGAATCAAATCGGCGAGGCGTTCCAAAATATCGACGCGCACCGCGCGATCCTCGCAGACACGGAAACCAGCCGCACGGTACAAATTCCTTTGAACATCCTTGCTGGCGGCCAACGAGGTGCGGCCGGAGGCGGCGAGGTGAAGCACCTCGTCGAGGCCTTTGACGGTGTCGCCGCCGCCATGCTTCAAGGCGCAAAGCTGCGCGGCGAGGGCGCGCGCGGCGGGCTTTATCAAATTGGGCAGATAGAGATGATAGGCGCCGAAGCGAACGCCGAATTTCCGCAGCACGGCTCGGGCGTCCTGGGAAAGGCTCTTCACCTCGTGGGCCACGCGTGCGCGATCAAGCACACCAAGCGATTCGGCGACCTGAAACGCAACGCCGCGCGCAATTCCATCGAGCCCTTCGCCTTTTTCCAAATCAGCGAGCGGCCCGAGAAGTTTCTTCACATGCTGGGCAAGCCAGAGATCGAGCCGCCGTTGCACCGTTTCGAGCGCTTGTCCTGCCAATTTTTCGTCGGCGAGAATTGTCACGCGCGGTTCAAGCACATGCGCGCCGGCGGCGATCCTGCCGATAGCCTCGCCGAGCCAGCGGATGATTCCGTCATTGGCAAGGAGGAAAGCTTCGTCGACGGCCTCGCTCACCCGTCCCGCGCGGCCGTCAATTTCGCTCGCCAATGCCTTTTGCGCGGCGGCGTTCAGAGCCTTCGCGGCCTCGCCCGCCGCCTCCGGATCGGCCGTGAAGCGAAATCCATTGAGCTGGCCGACGTGCTGGCCCTCGACCAACACATCACCGCTCGGGGTGACCTCGGCCTCCAACATGGCGTTCTCCCTTAGGCGGCGCATGAGAACGCCCGTCCTGCGGTCAACGAACCGTTGGGCGAGGCGTTCATGCAAGGCGTCCGACAATCTGTCCTCTACCCGACGCGCGGCATTCTGCCAATGGGCGGGATCGCGCAACCAGCCGGAACGGTTGGCAATGAAGGTCCAAGTTCGTATCTCGGCGAGCCGCGCCGATAGAGTGTCGAGATCGCCGTCGACGCGATCTTGCGCCGCGACGTGACGGGCAAACCAATCGTCGGGGATTTGACCCGCGCGAACGACAAACCCAAACACCGAAAGCACGAGTTCGGCGTGCGCCGCCGGCGACAGCTTGCGATAATCGGGGATTTGGCAGCACTCCCAGAGGCGCGCGATATCGGCCCTCGACTTCGCCGCCCGCATCGCTCTTTCGTCGCGGGAGGCGATGTCGAGCACCATCTGGTCTTCGGCAAGCGGCGCTCTGGTGAGGCCTTGTTCCTTCGGCAAAGCGTCGAGCGAGGCGGCGAGCCCGGCAATAGAGGAAAAATCGAGGTCCGTATTGCGCCATTGCAGTAGCTGCACCGCATCATAGCGATGCTCCTCCAGCGCTTCGACGAGTTCGGCGTCGAAAGGAGCGCAGCGCCCGGTCGTGCCGAAAGTCCCGTCGCGAAGGTGGCGGCCCGCGCGGCCGGCGATCTGACCGAACTCGGCGGGCGACAGGCGCCGGTGCTGCCAGCCGTCGAATTTGCGGGCGGCCGCGAAGGCGATGTGATCGACGTCGAGATTGAGTCCCATTCCGATCGCGTCGGTAGCAACGATGTAATCGACATCGCCATTTTGATACATGTCCACCTGGGCATTGCGGGTGCGGGGCGAGAGCGCGCCGAGGACGACGGCCGCGCCGCCGCGCTGGCGTCTGATCCATTCGGCGATCGCATAGACATCCTCGACGGAAAAGGCGACGATCGCGCTGCGGCGCGGCAAGCGGTTTATTTTCTTGTCGCCCGCGAAACTCAATCTGGAAAGGCGCGGACGGGCAAAAACGCGGGCACCGGGCAAAAGGTCGCGCACGGCGCGGTGCATGGTCGTGGCGCCGATCAGCAGAGTCTCCTCGCGCCCGCGCCAGTGCAGCAACCGGTCGGTGAAGACATGGCCGCGGTCGAGATCGGCGCCAAGCTGAATTTCATCCACCGCCACGAAAGCAAGGTCGAGGTCACGCGGCATCGCCTCGACGGTCGAAACGAAGTAGCGCGGCGATTCCGGCTTGATTTTTTCCTCGCCGGTAATGAGCGCGACGGTGGCCGCCCCGGCCTTTTCCACCGCGCGGTTGTAGACCTCGCGCGCGAGCAGCCTGAGCGGCAGGCCGATCATCCCGCTGGAATAAGACAGCATTCGCTCGATCGCGTAATGCGTCTTGCCGGTATTGGTCGGCCCGAGCAACACGTTCACAGCGCTGGCGCGGCCCGGCGAAGTGGCTTTGGCAGCCAAAAAGGAAATGTTCATTGGTTACCCGGCAAGTGACAAAAAATCGGGCACGAGCGGCAGCGGCGACGGTTTTGGGCTATCCGGCTGCAACACAGCGAGTTTGCCGTGAAAGGCCCGCCGACATGGACCCAACGCCGTTCGGGTGACGGGCCACCGCGATTGGAGCGGCCGCACGCCGAAAGGAACCCGCCTTCAGCCTTCCGTCTCGCAACGGCGCATGTGTATCACAATGAGGCCGCCCCTTGCATTTTGTTTACGGTTCGAACGGGAGACGAACGAATCGCGCCCGAATCGCTGACTTGCCACAAATCCTTGTTTGTTCGCCACAATATGTCGGCGAGGAGGGAAAACGAGGCCCTACCAATTGTGAAAGACTCGGATTACGGCCGAAACGTCACGCCTTGGTGCGCGCGATGCGGGCGGACTCAGAAGGCGTTTCCTGTCAACCGCCCAAACACAATTTTTATTGCACGCGGAAGATGCAACTGTCCCGTGTTTCTACCTCTGGAAATATTGCTGCATGATCCGGTCCCGGTAGCCCGTGAGATTTTTATGCCTTTCGGCCGCGGTTCTGATCGGCGTGGCGAACACCGGTGTCAAAAAACCGGCGGCGAAGGCGAAAACCGTCGCATCCGCCCCGCAGGGGCGGTCACCCATCAAAAAAGCCTTGTCCCCGATAAGGGCGGCAAGGGCATCGATGTCGGCAATCGCGAGTGCGTCCCGAGCGGCTGGCGTGTGGCGCCCAAATCCTTGTAATTTCAGTGTTTTCTTAACTTTACGGCGAACCAGGCGCTGCACGATCGGCCGGAACGGCATTGGCACGGCCCCGAAGAATTGGGCCGGCCCCTTGGCAAAATTGGCGTCGTCGAACCAGCGCGCCGCCACCAAAGCCCAATAGAGATGCTCCTCGCACATTTTTTCGATCGCCCACGCCACTGCCCTCTGCTCCGGCGTGAGCCCGGCATCGAAATCGAAACCGTATTTTTTCTCGATGTGAAAGCGGATGAACGTCGAATCGGCAACGATCAGGCCGTCGTCGTTGATATAGGGCAGCTTGCCTTTTGGCGCCTTGCGATACCCGCCGCGATCTTCGCTATACTCAAGACCAGCCAACTTCAAGAGCAGCATGGCTTTAATAACGAAAGGACTGGCATCCGGAAGCCCGAAGTAAGGCCCAAACGTGTAGAGCGTGATCATGGCAGTGGGCTCCGTCTCTCATGTGATGCCGCGCCGCCGCTCCATCAATGCGTGCTGGTCGTCGTCACGTCCGAGGGCTCGACCGAAAATTCGACCGCGTCGATGACCGCGGTGCCAGCCAAGGTCATCAATGCGACATGGAAGGGCACGACGACATGCGCCCGCTCGATCGGCGCGAGCCAAGCCTCGATGTCCCTGTTTTCGGCCATGAATTTTGTCGATTTAGAGTCCCGCTTGTGTCCGGAGACGGGAGTATAGCGCGCGGCGCAGACCGAAACCGGACCGGAGTATCCGTCGACCGCCACGTTTTTCACGCCAACATAGTGGAGGGTGACATCGAACCGGACATAGCCGTCGTAGACCGGGATCGTCCGATTGCACGCGGCGGGACCGACGAGAGGTTGGCCTTCGGGAACCGCCATGATCAGGGCGGTCGCCGGATCGAGAATATTGCGCTTGTTCGCCGCAGTGACCGGCACTCTTCCTTCCTTGTCCTCGAAGGGCGGGAAGATCTCCACGGCCTTGACGTTTCCGGCATCGAGCGACATGCGCACCGTCCGGCTCCCTTGGGAATTGGCGGAGGTCGTCGCATAAGTGAAAGGCGCAACGCCGCCTCTGCGCAGAGCGCCGGTCGCGGCAAGCGCTAGCTTGACATTCGCGACCATCGCCGCGACGCCAGTTAGCTTGGCACTGAGATCGATCCGGTAGCTTGCCGGACCGAGCGACCCCGCCGCCACCGCCTCCCCTATAGGAAAGCCGATAAGGCTGACCAGATAGCGCGCCCGGAATTCATCGGCGCGAGCCGAAGCCGTGCCAGGGCCGGCAAGCAGCGCAAAAACAACGCCAAGCCTAACGAGCGGCGCACGCGCTTTTCCTTTGAATTCGGTCATTTCAGCAACCGCGATCAGCCAACAAAAACAAGAACGCCTCGTAAATCCGCCGCTTTCATGACCGGAAATCCAGCGAATCGCATCGCCCAAGGTGATATCATATAAAGATTGCGGGCAAACGCCATTGCCACGCCAACAGTCGCCGGCGAAGGTTGCCCTACGCCGAAATGCCATTTTCTTCACGTGCTTGCTTTTCGAGCAAGGATTTAGGCTATTGTTCGGTTTGGAGCGTCGGCGATTGTCGGCGCCGGCGCAAAGGGGCTTTTAGGTGCCAAACATGCGTTGTGGGCGCGGCTGGCTTGTTCTTGCGGCGAGCGCATATGCATGCACCGGGGTGCGGGCGGCCGCGCCAGCCGACGTGGCCGGGCGTTACGCCATCCTGCGCGACGGCGGCAAGGATACCGGATGTATGTTGACCTTGGACAGACGCGCAAAGGCGGCGGGCAGGGAAAAGGCTTCTCTCGCGCCCGGTTGCCGCGATCAGGGGATCGTGATTTTCGATCCGGCCGGCTGGCAAATCGTCAACGGCCGTCTCGTGCTGACCGCGCGCAAGGGACATAAAACCCATCTTGACGCGCAACCGGACGGCAGCTGGAAAAAAGACCCGAAGGAAGGCAAGGGTCTCACTTTGAAGAAACTGTAACGAATATTGGGATTTTCTGGCGCGCTCTGCACTTTTCCGGGAAGCCAGCGTTGAACCAGTATTCAAAGTGAAAGAAAGGCACGGCAGTTGGAACCCTCCGCGCTTTTTTATATTGTCGGCCTAGCTCTCAACCATAGAGCGCCTCGCGATCATGTGGAATTCGCGATCGAAATGGAATCGCTCAATTTCAAAGAGCTGGAGCATGTATTTGTCGAAAAAGTCGTGCAACTTTTTCGGGACATGCTCTAGATCGCGGGTTTTTTCGGGCCGCCATGCGAGGCATGCCCCCCCTTGCGGCCGGCCTCGGAGGCAAGCGTGTGATTACGCGAAAAGCTGCGCTTATTGGGATTCACGCTTTGACCGCCCTTGCGCCCGGCTTCGGCCGCCAACGCCGGGTTTTGCGAAAAACTCCGCTTTTCGTGCGGCACACTCTCGCCACCCTTGCGCGCGATCGCCCGCTGCTTCTCGGGGTCCATGGAGGCAAAGCCACGCGTCGAAACCGACGATTTCTTGGAAGTTTCCATTGCAGCGCTCATCGTCTCTCTCTCAAAAATTGTTGTCGACATTGATATAGGTAATGTTTGGCACCGGTAAAGGTTGCTTACTCATTCAAGTTCGCGTGACCAGTTTCGCCGGGGCCCGGTTGCACCCCACGGGGATACGAGGGGCTCGCCCTCTTCGCGGTCCTCGAGTCAAGCAGCGGGCATATCGGTCCGACTCGTCCAACTATAATATGGAAATTATAACAGCCAGGTAAACAGGATGTCTAAATGCCTTACGGATGCAATGCCGGCGGCACCCATTATGTCTTTGCGGATTTACGCACGCTTCTTGCGCGCGCCTCGCCGGATCGCGCTGGCGACCGCCTCGCCGGTCTTGCTGCGGAAACGGCCGAAGAGCGCGTCGCGGCGCGCATGGCGCTCGCCGATTTGCCTCTTGCGCGCTTTCTCGACGACTCCGTGGTGCCATACGAATTGGACGAGGTGACACGCCTCATTCTCGATACGCATGACCGCCAAGCCTTTGCGCTAATCGCCGCCATGACCGCCGGGGAATTTCGCGATTTTCTTTTGTCCGACGAGGCAACCAGCGAAACGCTCGCGAGCATCGCGCCGGGCATCGCGCCGGAAATGGCGGCGGGGGTGTCGAAGCTCATGCGCAACCAGGATTTGATCGCCGTTGCAAAAAAGATTTCGGTGGTCACGAAATTTCGCACCACGATCGGTTTGCCTGGCTGCCTCTGCGTGCGCATCCAGCCCAATCACCCGGCCGACGATCTTGCTGGCATTGGCGCATCCATCCTCGACGGCCTCATGTATGGCTGCGGCGACGCCTGCATCGGAATCAATCCGGCATCGGACAGCGCCAAGCAGGCCTTGGTTCTTCTTGAGCGGATCGAGGAACTGCGTTTGCGCTTCGAAATTCCGGTGCAATCCTGCGTGCTCGCCCATGTGACGACAACCATCGAAGTCATGGAGAGAGGAGGTCCGGTCGATCTGGTTTTTCAGTCGATCGCAGGGTCCGAGGCGGCCAACCGCGCATTCGGCGTGAACCTCGCGCTTCTCGACGAATCCCACCAGGGCGTAAAGTCGCTGCATCGCGCTCCGCCTGGCACCAATCTCATGTATTTCGAGACCGGCCAGGGCGCGGCGCTGTCGGCGCAGGCGCATCACGGCGTCGATCAGCAAACAATGGAAGCACGCGCTTATGCGGTGGCGCGGCGCTACGCGCCTTTGCTTGTCAATACGGTTGTTGGCTTTATCGGCCCGGAATACCTTTACGACGGCAAGGAAATCATCCGCGCCGGGCTCGAGGACCATTTTTGCGGCAAGCTGATGGGCCTGCCGATGGGCGCCGATGTCTGCTACACCAACCACGCCGAGGCGGATCAAGACGACATGGACAATCTCCTTACGCTTCTTTGCGTCGCCGGCTGCAACTATATCATGGGGGTTCCCGGCGCCGGCGACATCATGCTCGGCTATCAATCGACCTCGTACCACGATGCGCTCTACGTGCGCTCCGTGTTGGGCTTGCGGCCGGCGCCGGAGTTTGAGGCTTGGCTCAAAGCCTTCGGCATCATGGACGCGAAATCACGAGTCCGGCCAAGCCATTTGGGAGGCGCGGCACGACTGCTTGCGGCGGCGCCGCGATGACTTTGCCACAAGGAGATTTTTGGGATTTTCTGCGCCGCGCGACGCCCGCCCGCATCGCGCTCGGCCGCGTGGGCGATGGCCTTCCGACGGCGCGCGTGCTCGAATTCGAGCTCGCCCATGCCCGCGCCCGCGACGCAGTCAAGGCAAATCTCGATCACGAAATCCTGATGGCGGAGCTTGCGGAGTGGCGGCCTATTCTTGTGCGAAGCGAGGCAGAGGGCCGCAAAATATTTCTCCAGCGCCCGGATCTTGGCCGCCGCCTCGCGGAAAAGAGCGCGGAAAAACTCGCGCCAGGCTCGTATGACGCCACGATCGTCCTCGCCGACGGGCTGTCGGCTGGCGCGGTGCAGGCGCAAGCCGGGCTTTTGTGCAAAATGCTGCTGGCGGCACAAAATTTCGGCTTTGCCCCGCCGGTGGTGGCGCTTCAGGCGCGCGTCGCATTGGGCGACGAGATCGCGGCAAGGCAAAATGCTGCCCTTGCCGTCGTGCTCATCGGCGAGCGCCCGGGCCTTTCCTCCCACGACAGCGTCGGCGCCTATATCACCTTCGATCCGAAGCCGGGCATAACCAAGGATGCCGAGCGCAATTGCGTCTCGAATATCGGCGGCCACGGCCTGTCGCTGGAGGATGCAAGCCGGCGAATTCTGGCGATCATGGCGCTCGCCCGCACGATCAAGCGCACCGGGACTTGCCTTAAGGAAGACGAAGCCCTCGCTTTGTTGCCTTCGCCGCCGGGAACGTCATACCAGATCGGATGAAGTACCCAGCGTAAGTCAAGCCGCTGGGCCGCCGGTCATTGCCGCCAGGCGGCGCGGGCCGCTCCAATCGAAACGAGATAGACCAGATAGTGGACCATTTCCCGTTTCAAGGACGCGACTTCATCCGTATTTACGCCGAACAAGACGAGTTCGGAACCAGCATTCGGGAACATGGCGCGCGGCTTTGACGTTTTCCGGCGAATGGATGCCGGCCCGCAATCTAAGTTGAGCGAGTGGCGCCAAGCTGAAGCTGAAATTTTGCCAACGGCCGTGGCCGTCGCTCAGCGAGACGGCGCCAAGATTTCCTCGGCTCTTGCGAAAAGCTCGGGCGCAACCTCGCAATCGGCCGCCGCCGCGTTTTCCGTCACTTGTTCGGGACGGCTCGCTCCGATAATCGCCGAGGATACCTCCTGCCGGCGCAACACCCAGGCAAGCGCGAATTGGGATAAACTCACGCCCGCCTCTCTTTCAGCGATGAGCTTCACCTGTTGCACGGCCGTCAACAAGGGAGCGAGCAGCCATTCTTTCGGCAGCATCGCGCCCATCGACGCATGAGAGGCTCTGGACCCAGGAGGCAGCGGCGCATCCGGCCGGTATTTGCCGGTTAGCACGCCCTGGGCGAGCGGCGACCAGACGATCTGGCCGATGCCGAGCTCGGCGCACCGCGCAAAGACCTCGTCTTGCGGAGAAGGCCAAAGCATCGAATATTGCGGCTGACTCGAAACGAAACGCGCGACGCCAGGCATTTTGGCCGCCGCCTCGATCTTGTCGAGCGGCCATTCGCTAAAACCAACATAACGCGTCTTGCCCTGACGGACGGCCGTGGTCAAAGCCTCCATCGTTTCGTCGAGCGGGGTTTCGTCGTCGTAGCGGTGGCACTGATAAAGATCGACACAATCTGTCCGAAGCCGCTTCAGCGATGCATCGAGCTGCTTGCCGATCTGCGCGCGAGACAGTCCTCTGTCCGTGTCGCTCATTGGGAAAAAAACCTTGGTCGCTAAAATATATGATCCGCGATCCATGCCGTGCAACGCCTCGCCTAGCACGCTCTCCGCCGCGCCGCGGCCATAAACATTCGCGGTGTCGATGAAATTGATCCCGAGGTCGAGCGCCCTATGAACGCAGGCAAGCGTCTGGCGCTTCTCGACGCCCCCCGAAAACGTCAGCCAGGAGCCAAGCGAAATGATCGAAACGCGCAGGTCACTGGCGCCGAGCTGGCGGTATTTCAAGGCAAAGCTCCCTAACTGACCTCAAACCCGAGGCTCGCCCCGAAAGACGGGAATAATTTCCCTACGCGAGCGGCCCTACTGCTTTGCCAGCAGATCGCGAATTTCCGCGAGCAAGGCGTCCGAGCGCTGAGGCGTGAGCGCGCCCGCCCGCGCAGCTGCATCTCTAGCAACTAGGGCATCCCTGATCTCTTCGAGCAAGGCCTCCGAGCGCGGAGGCGGCGAGGGCGCGAGCGGTTCCGACTTTTTCAGCACGTTCAACGCGCGAATAACCAAAAACAGAATGAAAGCGATGATCAGAAAGTTCACCGCCACGGTCAGGAAATTGCCCCAGCCGAGAACCGCACCCTGTTTCTTCGCCTCGCTGTAAACGGGCGAATCGACGGCCTTGGAAAGGCCGAGAAAATGATTGGAAAAATCAAGGCCGCCGGTGATGGCGCCAATGATCGGCATGATGATGTCGTCGACAAGCGAGCCGATGATCTTCCCAAAGGCCGCACCGATAATCACCGCCACGGCGAGGTCGACCACGTTGCCCTTCATGGCAAATTCTTTGAATTCCTTGAGCACGCACCCGCCTCCAATAAGGTTGCCCACGGCCCTCGCCGCTGGGCTTGTTTAGCGCCGCGCAGAGGTCATTATTTGGCGTTCGGCCGGAGCGATAGGCCCTTCCATTCTGGATAAAGCCAAAGATGCAAGATCATCACTGCCACCCGCATTTGTACGTGCGACGTTGTCCTTGTGGCGGTCGTTCGGCTGACTGCCGTTAACTCAAGCTGCCACTCTCGCCCGCTTTACGGCTCCGGCGAATGCGCAGACTATGCCCAAGGCCCACAGAAATCAAAGCTGCAGCCACCAGTTTCCAGAGGCCGCGGGCCGAAACGCTCCCTTGGCGGCTGCCATATCGTCTCCGACAAAAGCGCCCTCTACCCTTATGCCGGAAGCTGCCAAAAGACAGTGAAATCGAAATAGTCTCGGGCTCGGCGATCAATCACCGAACCCTTTTTCGATCCTTTCACGGCACGCTGTCACGTGGCAGCAACGCCCTTCACTTGAGATGCTGAGCGAGAAACTTGTTCATCTCGAACATAGTCACTTTGTTCTTGCCGAACACCGCGGCCAACTTTTCATCGGCGAGAATTTCCCGCTTGTTTGCTTCGTTTTGCAGCTTGTGCTTCTTGATGTACTCCCACATTTTGCTCACAACCTCGGTTCGCGGCAAAGGGTCTGGTCCGACCACGGCCGCGAGTTCCTTCGAGGGCTGCAAGGGCTTGGCGAAGGCACTTGCCGCGGGCTTGGCCTTTTCTGCCTCTGGCGCTTTCGAAGTCTTGCCCTTTTCGGGTGCGCCTTTGCCGGGCGGGGCTTTTTTACCTGTGTTCGTCATCCGCTTTGCCTCCATGGATTTTAGCGCGAGCGCTTGCCGGGGCGACACTTGCCACCGGCTGGCCTTATTTAAACGAGGTTGACATGACGGAACTCCAACCATCGCGCTCCGTCAAGCGGCCCACACAATCTTTATCGAAGCAGGCTCGGTCGGGTCCAGCCTTGCCGCCAAACCCGGGTTTGCCTGAAAAAATCGGGGGCCGGTACGAGAACTCCTTCAAAATCTGATTCGCCTGCCAACATAAGCCACTTCTTCGTCGTTTGGCTGATTTTCAGCGGGAATCGCTGGCGGCGATCGAAAGTCTGGGGGAAAACCTCCTTTCGTGGAGAATTGGCTTGCGGCCAAGAATCCCCGCCGGAAGGTTAGATAACGCGCGCAGGGTAGGCGAGGGTGAACCTCTCGCCCTTTTTTTCGTTGCCTGGCAAGGCCGCGCACGCGCCGAGCCTCGCGATGACGGCTGTAGCGTCTGGCGCTGGCGGCTTAGATCATTTCGCGCAGGGAACCACCGCCGGCCGGGGATGGCCGCGCGGCCTCGCCGAGTTCAGGCAAAATCTCGCGGAGATCTTGTAACGTACGGATCGGCCGTGAAAACGCGATGCGGGCAGTGCGATCGCCGCAGCCAAGATCGATGCCTTCGGGATCGATCCCAGTTGCCTGCCATGGCCCATCGGGTCTGCCCGCCGGCGCGGCCGCAAATCGCGCTAGAACGGCCTGATAATGTGCGTTCACGTGCGAAAGCGCTTGCGCCTCTGCGGCGACCAAGTTTTCAGCACCGTCGAGCGATGTGACAAGAGACTTTGCTTTGAAGTGTCCCTGGCGCCCAAATCCGCCGACCAAATGCCCCTCCTCCATGACCACGCGCCAAAATGCAAAGTCACCGAAGTCCGCGTAAAGCGCCGATTCGGGGTGCCTTGCCAAGAAGCGCGCCTTCAGCGCCGCGCGGCCGTCCGGGTCGCTGACACATTCGGCCATTCCGATAATCGTGATGCGCGGATGCGCGAGGGGATCGCCCGCGCCGGTTTGCGCAAGGAGGAGCGATAGTCGGGGATCGGATCCAAGATGCCTTGTATGGGCCGCAAGACGCGATAGCAGCAGGATCGGGCTGCCGTCCGGCGCGGTCGCGACATTGACAAGACTCGCGAACGGAAAGGCGTTTTCTGGCGCCAGCGTTGCGAGCGCGCCGGCGCGAATCGAGCGCAAAAGCGCCTTGGCTTGCGCCAGCGCATCGTAACCGCTTGGGTCAGGGCCGCCGGTCGCGGCTCCGGGCATTGGCGGCGGCATTCGTATTTGGCCCTCCATCCGCTTGCCCCATCTTCCGCCTCATTTCATGCCAGTGCGCGGATTATAGGGCTTTTGGCTTTCCCATTTGCGCATGAGATTGGCAAGCTCGGAGTCCGCCTCGTCGGGGAGGACAATTTTCAAGCTTACCAGAAGATCGCCGGAGGAACCATTCGGGCGAGGCAAGCCTTTGCCGCGCAGGCGCAAGGTGCGCCCGCCATTCGAGCCGGGGGGAACCGTAAGTTCCACCGTGCCTTCGAGCGTCGGCGCATTGACCTTGGCGCCAAGCACCGCTTCATAAAGGGTCACCGGCAAATCGAGCCGAAGATCGTGCCCCTCGACGCGGAAAAAGGGATGTTTGGCGATTTGGACGGTCACCATGGCGTCGCCCGGCTCGCCGCCCAAGGGACTTGGTTGACCCTGCCGTTTTAGGCGGATTTGCTTGCCATCCTCAATTCCCGCCGGGACCGCGGCCTCCAGGGTCCGGCCGGTCGGCAAGGCGACGCGCGCGGTCGTCCCTTTCGCCGCCTCGGCGAGGCTTATTGTTACGTTCACATTGACATCCTCGCCGCGCGGCGGCGCGGCTTGGCCACGCGTTCTCCCCCTGCGGCCAGTTGCCGACCCGGCGCCAAAAAGGTCGGCGAAAATATCGCTCGCATTCAATCCCTCGGCGCCGGGATGCCCGCCGCCAAGATTGAATTCAAAATGCTGAAAGCCAGGGCCGCCGCCCGCGCGCGAACGCCGGCCAAAACCCGCGCCCTCAGTGCCGAATCCTTCGAAACCTTGGAACCGCGGTTTGCCTTCGGCGTCGATCTCGCCCCTGTCGAAGGCGGCGCGTTTTTTCTCGTCGCCCAAAATTTCATAGGCGGCGCTCACCTCGGCGAATTTCTCTTTCGCCTTCGGATCCTTGCTTTGATCTGGATGAAATTTTTTGGCGAGTTTGCGAAAGACCTTTTTGATCTCGGCTATGCCGGCCGATTTCTCAACTCCCAAAACCGAATAAGGATCACGCATAGATTAGCCCATTTTCGCGCCCGCCCAATCGCCGGCCCAAGCGCATGTGCCTCCAGTAAAATTGGGGCCGCGGCCCACCGGCCGCAAGGCTTTATGAACGGAAACCCCTGGCCGCTGCAATGCTGATTCGCTTTTTATTAGTCGGCGGGTCCGCTTCCGAGCGCACTGGCTTGGCCTTGTCGAAAGAGAGGAACGGGAGTATAGTTAGGGTGAAACCGGCGGTCTGGAAAATGCCGGAATAGATGGGGAGGAATGTTATATGTTTAGCAACAATGGTAACCGCAGCCGTGCCGCATGGGCGCGGGGATTTATGGCCCTCTTCGCCATGCTGGCGATGGTGCTGGGCTTGATGGCGTCGACGGCGGCGGCGGCGCCCTTCGCCTATGTCACTGTCACGAATGTAAGCTCCAGCTACGTTTCGGTGATTGACACGGCCACCAACAAGGTGGCGGCCACCATCGCGCTCCCAGTGGGGTCTGCCCCCTTTGGGGTCGCCGTCAGCCCGGATGGCAAACACGCCTATGTCGCGAATGATGGCTCCAACAATGTCTCGGTGATCGACACGGCCACCATCCCCCCGTCCGTGGTTGCCACGGTCCCGGTGGGGGATAGGCCCGTAGGTGTCGCCGTCACCCCGGACGGCAAACACGTCTATGTGGCGAATCAGAGATCCAACAATGTTTCGGTGATCGACACGGCCACGACCCCCCCCCGTCCGAAGTGGCCGTGGTTCCGGTGGGAGTGGCCCCCGGGGGCATCGCCGTCACCCCCGATGGGACACACGCCTATGTCGTGAATACCACGGATACCAGCTTCCAAGTCGGAACCGTTTCGGTGATCGACACGGCTACCAACA
>Ga0182015_10004480_pt1 | contig 15022 bp, 13 predicted proteins | sample 712P3MmetaG_FD_120478 | JGI IMG/M metagenome (GOLD analysis project Ga0182015, IMG submission 120478) | Permafrost microbial communities from Stordalen Mire, Sweden - 712P3M metaG | ecosystem: Environmental > Terrestrial > Soil > Wetlands > Permafrost | place: Sweden: Stordalen | collected...
CTATGTTGATCGAAATCATTCGCGAAGCCTGGATTGCACTGAAGCGCAACACTACGCGCAGCTTGCTGACCATGCTGGGCATCGTTTGGGGCATCACGACGGTGACCCTGCTCATCGCCTACGGCAGCAGTTTCCGAAAAATTCTGGTGACAGGTTTCGATGCCTTCGGAAAGAGCGCCGTTATCTGCTGGCCGCAACAGACCAGCGAGCAACCCGGCGGCCAACGCGCGGGCAAAAAAGTTGTTTTCGAGAAAGCCGACGTCGAGATGGTCAAAGAAACGGCGCCTTTGGTCAAACACGTTTGCCTGGAGACTGTGCACCGTCCCGGCATTGCGTACGGCGACCGCATGGTTGGAACCGCAGCCATACGGGGCGTCTGCCCAGAATATGGAGAAATGCGAAACGAGGTTCCCTCCGAAGGACGCTGGATCAATGCCAGCGACGAACTGGAACGTCGGCGCGTAGCTTTCCTCGGCGGACGGGTACGAGAACAACTGTTCAGTGGACGACCCGCTGTAGGCGAAACCGTGACCATCGGCGGCGTGCGCTTTACCGTGATTGGTGTCATGGAGCGCAAAATTCAGCTCAGCAATTATTTCAGCAGCGACGACGACTCCGTTTGGATCCCATATTCTGCGGCGGGCGATCTTTGGAACACGCGCGACGCGCAGGTGCTGATCTTCGCGCCCATCGCGCCGCAGTTTGAAAAGAAGGCCATGGCGCAGGTCCTCGCCGCAGTCGCGACCCGGCAACAGTTCTCGCCAACCGATCCGAAGGCGATCCAGATGTTCGGACGAGACGAATTTCGTCCGGTAATTGACGCACTCACCATTGGATTGCAGGTGCTGCTGACGTTTATCGGAACTTTGACGTTAGGGATTGGCGGCGTCGGGGTGATGAACATCATGCTGGTTTCGGTCGATGAGCGGATTCGTGAAATCGGTCTGCGCCGGGCGCTGGGTGCCAGAAAGCGCCACATCAAACTGCAATTTCTCGCCGAGACTCTCCTGATCATGATCTTAGGCGGCGCGATCGGTGTCCTGTTGTCGTATGCCATCGCCGCCGCTGTCGGCGCCTTGCCGCTGATGGGTGCGTTGTTCGAAGACGATTCGGGCAAGGCTGATATCCATCTGAAAATCTCATTAATGACGGTGACGCTTTCTACTCTTGTGCTGCTGATCGTCGGCGTGATCAGCGGATTGGTGCCGGCGCTGCGCGCTTCAAAACTCGACCCAGTCGAGGCACTACGGTACGAATAAAGAGCGGCCACCGATTTCGCGGATAAACAATTCGCAGAGACATCGTTGAAATACGTGGCTGCTTTACAAATATCGTCGATTAGCGGTACCTTGCAGCCAGCCCCCTAACTATTTTGCGAGGTGTCCGCTTGCCGATGTCCGCAATCGATGCCATTGGTCCCGCCTTTCAGCATACGAAAGAGCAACTCCTGCGGCCATTTCGTGCGGCCGAATGGGCGAAGCTGGCGTTCGTTGGTTTTCTGGCTGGAGAGCTCAGCTCGGGGGGATGCAACGGCGGCAACTTCCAAATACCGACCCATCAGGGTGGCGGCCATCGTTTTGTGAATTCCATCTTACCCAACATTGATCCCGCGTTACTGGCGGTCTTGATCGCTGTGCTCATTGTGGCCGGCATAGTTTTTTGGATCGTGTTTGTTTATGTCAGCAGCGTGATGCGGTTCATCCTATTCGATAGCGTGGTCGCTAAACGATGCGAGGTCGGCCGCAGTTGGTCTCGCCGGCACGGCGATGGTCTCCGCTTGTTCGTCTGGCAAATTCTTTTCACCTTGGCAATAGGCGTCGGTCTAACTGTGCTGATCGGAATTCCTGCCGCATTCGCTTTAGCTGTCGGTTGGCTCCAACATCCCAAGCAGCACCTGCTTCCACTCATACTGGGCGGTATGCTTTTATTTTTCGCGATTATGGGATTCCTATTGCTGTCGCTGGTAGTCCACGTTTTTACCAAAGACTTCGTAGTGCCGCAAATGGCTCTGGAAAAAATCAGCGCCATCGAAGGATGGCGCAGGCTGTTGCATATGTTAAATGCTGAAAAATTAAGTTATGCCGGTTACCTCGGCCTGAAAGTTGTTATGGCATTAGGAGCCGCAGTCGTCGTGGGCATTATCACTTTTATAGTGCTTTTAGTTTTTCTGATTCCGGTCGGAGGATTTGGCGTAATCGCTGTGATGGTTGGCAAGACCGCCGGCCTGACTTGGAACCTTTACACCATTACACTGGCGGTCGTGATCGGATGCATTGTGCTCGCCATACTTCTTTACGTCATCTCTCTAATATCAGTGCCCGCGATCGTTTTCTTCCCTGCTTATTCAATTTACTTTTTCGCATCGCGTTATCCGCCGCTGGACGCATACCTGCGTCCGCCGCTGCCGCCGGCTCCGCCTTTGACGCCGCCCATACCGGCGCCGATCGGCTAAGCGTTTTATAAGCAAGCTAACCTTAGAGAATTTTGTCATCCCGACGAGACTGTCCCAACATGCATTTGTCATCCCGAGCGAAGCGAGGGACTGGGTTCTTGCTGGCATCATCCGTATGGCCGTCGTACGCAAAAACCTAGATCCCTCGCGTTGCTCGGGATGACAGAAAAAGAGAGTGGAAAAAGAGCGCAGTTGTCACTCTTTGCTGTGATCGTGTGTCCAAGAGAAACGGCGGCCGATGATGCATTTGACAATCAAGTGATCGGTGGAAGCGGTTGCGCCAACTCCAACCCCGAAGTTGAATTCCCAATCAGGCCCCAGATCGAGGTCGATCGCGGGAAAGAATTGCTGCTGCTGATTGTGGAGCGAATAGAAACCCGTAATCGGGCCGTAAGCCGCGTAATACTCCAAACCTCCAGCGATTCTTTTCGTGATGTCATAGCTGAACTTTGCATTGGGAGAAAACTCCACACCCTGATGAGCGCTTGCGCCGTGAAACGAACGGTCGAGCGCGGGATTGAAACTCAGATACCAGCGGCCAATTTTTTTGTCCACGATGGGACGGATTTCCCAAGTCCACGTATCCGTAGAAAAGGCGCGGCGCTGGTATCCAATTTCATTCGACAAGCTCACGCCCACCGGCCAGTTCCAGGATTCCGGAATGCGAAAGCGCGGGCGGATGTGATCGCCGACCCATTGCCAGCTTCCATCAGACTGAATGCTGGTGAAAATATAAAAACCGGTTTCGAACCAATCGGTGATGCCCTGGGTGATTTCAACCGTTTCGTGTTCAGCGTGGTTGCTGGGCAGGACACCGTCAACGATCGTCTTGCTGCCCTCGACAGTGAAGTTCGAGTGTAATTCCACCATCGTGGTCTTGGGCGGAACGGTCTCCGATTCGTAAACCTGAATCTCGTAGTTATCCTGAGCACAAGCGGGAACGGCGAGGAGCAGAGCTGTTCCAGAAACAATCGCAGCAAAGACGATTTGCTCTCTGGTATTCACTCGCTTCGCCTGCAACTCCGGTCTTTCGGGATTTCGGGAGGCTCCTCTCAGTTTAATCCCGCGCCCGGTTCTTGATCCAAATCGGCGACCCCACAAATCCAAACGCCTTTCTCAGTTGGTTTTCCAGAAAGCGCTGGTAGGAAAAGTGCAACTTCACTTTGCGGTTGGTGAAAAGCACAAACGTCGGCGGTGACACTCCCGCTTGCGTCATGTAATAGATTTTTACCTGCTGGCGCGCGGGCACTGCAGCACGCTCGAAGTCGACGTACTTCAAAAAACGATTCATCTCTGCCGTTGGAATTCGCTTACGGCGCTCGGAAGCGACTTCCTCCAGCGTGGGCAAAATCTTCTCAGTTCCCTTGCCCGTGGCCGCTGAGACGAAAAGCACTGGGGCGTAGCTCAAGAATTTGAGGTCGTAACGAACTCTCTGTTCGTACGCTTCACGATCTGCCGGACTTTTGCTTTCACGAATTCGGGCCGCTTTTGAGTCGCGTCCTGCTTTCTTTTGACCGCTTGTCACCAAATCCCATTTATTTACGATGATGATCACCGAACGGCCACTCTCGTGAGCATAACCGGCGATCGTGGCATCGAGCGCGCTTACGCCCTCGGTAGCGTCAATCACGAGCAGAGCGATGTCGGCAGCTTCGAGATGCTTGCGCGCCATCACGACGGAAAGTTTTTCCGCCATGAGATGAGTTTTGCCCTTGCGACGAATTCCGGCTGTGTCGATAAAGCGGAAGCTTTTTCCGTCAACCTCTAGCACTTCATCGATTGCGTCGCGAGTTGTGCCGGGGATAGGCGATACGATGGCGCGAGAAGTTCCGGTGAGCCGGTTCAGCAAGGTTGACTTGCCAACGTTCGGATGCCCGATAATCGCAACTTTGACTTCCTTAGGTTGAGCGGCATCCTCAGGGTCCGACTCAACGTCCTCATCAAACTCCGGAATTTGAGGCTCAGAAGATTCTGGTTCAACAGATTCAGGCTCGGCTTCTGGGCTCGCAGTTTCAAGCCCGAGAGCTTCAAAGACTGCTTCAAGAATGTCGTCCACGCCGCGCCCATGTTCGGCCGAGACGGGAAATATATTTCTGATTCCGAGGCGATGGAATTCGTCGGTGAGCGATTGCTGTTTGTCACTATCAATTTTGTTCACTGCCAGAAATAAAGGCTTGCCACCGCGAAGCAGTAAGCGGGCGAGATCGAGATCTGTCGCCGTCAGTTCGCTGCGCCCGTCCACCACCAGAATGATCGCGTCGGCCTCTTGCAGCGCCACTTTGGCTTGACGAAAGATTTCCGCCGGAATGAAATCTTTCTCGTCAGGCTCAATTCCTCCGGTGTCTACGATACGCAAGCGATGCCCACGGAAGTGAGCTTCGCCGTACAGCCGGTCGCGGGTAATTCCAGGCTCATCGCCCACAATGGCGCGCCGCGAGCCGACAATTCGATTGAACAATGTGGATTTCCCCACGTTAGGCCGGCCAACGATGGCTATAGTAGGAACGCCAACCGTGGCCGGAGCGCTCATCGAATTGGAATTAATTCGGGTCAACGGTTTCAACAAAGATTATGTGGGGACAGCTATTATAGAGACTCCGTGACTCCCATCCCTCAGTCCGCTTCCGCAGCCGCACCCTCTGCGCGAAAGCATCAAGTCTCGCTTTACCAGTTTTTCGCGCCCGGAGGCGTGCTTTCACGCACTCATCCCGCCTACGAGTTTCGTCGCGGACAACTGCAAATGGCGCAATCCGTGGAGCAAGCCCTCGAGGAAAAACGCCATCTCATCATTGAGGCCGGCACCGGAACTGGCAAGACTCTGGCCTATCTCGTTCCCGTAATCCGCTCCGGCAAACGCGTCATCATTTCGACTGGCACCAAGAACCTGCAAGAGCAACTCTTTCACAAGGATATTCCATTTCTTGAGCGAGCGTTGTTTCCCAGCGGCGAGGGCCGGCTGAATGTCTGTTACATGAAGGGCCGCAACAATTACCTCTGCCGCAAAAAACTCTACGATTTAACCGGTCAGCCGGTGCTCAGCGGACTGGAAGAGATTGAGCACTACCGCGCCATCGCGGCATGGGAGAAGACCACCCAGACTGGAGATCGCGCCGAATTAGCTGAGCTACCTGAGGCGAGCGCGCTCTGGCACAAAATCGACGCCCGCTCTGACGCCTGCATCGGGCAGAAATGCAGCTCATGGGACAAATGCTTCATCACCGAAATGCACCGCCGGGCGATGGAGAGCGATATCATCATCGTCAATCATCATTTGTTTTTCGCTGATCTCTCCATCAAACAGCAAGCCGAATACGCGCCCGATGCCGGCATTTTGCCCGAGGTCGGCGCTGTCATCTTCGACGAGGCCCACGAACTGGAGGATGTGGCCGGTAGTTATTTCGGCGTTGCCGTCAGCAATGGACGAGTGGAAGAGCTCTGCCGGGATGTAGAAGCGTCGCTGCAACGCAACCACATGCTTTCGGCGCAGATAATGGGAGCGTTGAAAAGCCTTCGCGAGCGGTCGATGTTTTTCTTCGCCTTACTTCCACAGGGTGAAGGACGTTTTTCTTTCGGGAACCGCCGCGATTTCCTGGAGGAAAACGGCGAAGAATTCATGGCATTGCAGCAGTCATTCACTCGGCTGAGATCGGAACTCGAAAACCTGCCGTCCAAGCCGGAAGAAGTTTTCAACTTCGCCAGGCGGACGCAGGAACTGCAGGTGCAATTCGGTTTCCTGATGGAGTCAGAAGACCCGAACACGGTTTTCTGGATCGAACGCAGGCGCGGTGGACGTGACAAATTCAGCGTGTACTTGCAAGCTACGCCGATTGATGTGGCGCCGATTCTGAAGACTTGCCTGTTCGACAAACTGGAGTGTGCCATTCTGACTTCAGCCACGCTCGCCGTAGGCGGCGGTTTCGAGTACATGCGGAATCGCCTGGGCCTTGAGCACGCCCGCGAATCCGTTTTGCCCTCGCATTTCGATTACGAAAATCAGGCGCTGTTTTATGTCCCACCCGATTTGCCCGATCCGCGCACCCCGCAATTTGCCGCCAAGGCTACCGACCGCATCCGGCGCCTGCTCGAAATTACGCGTGGCCGGGCATTCGTGTTGTTCACCAGTTACGCGCAGATGAATGACGTCTACCAGCGCTTGCTTGGCGAACTTGATTTCCCCATGCTGCTGCAAGGCGACGCTCCGAAAAGCGCGCTGCTTGAGGAGTTTCGCTTGACTCCGAATGCTGTCCTGTTCGCAACTTCGTCGTTCTGGCAGGGCGTGGACGTGCAGGGAGAACAACTCAGTTGCGTGATCATCGATCGTCTGCCTTTCGCGGTTCCCAGCGATCCCGTTGTTGCGGCGCGCGTAAAATCCATCGACGCCGAAGGCGGCAATGCCTTCTTTCAGTATCAGGTTCCGGCGGCGGTAATCACGCTGAAACAGGGCTTCGGACGGCTCATTCGCTCGCTTCACGACCGTGGCCTGCTGACATTGCTCGACAATCGCATTCTAAAAAAAGCCTACGGACGAATTTTCATCGAGAGCCTGCCAAACTACCGCAAAACCACGGAACTGGCCGCAGTCGAGGAATGGTTCGGCGCGACGCAGGAAGATTTAGGGAACGCGTGATCAGCCCGCAATGGACGCCGGGCGTCCCGCCCGGCGGCAGAGGCCGCACGGATTGCGCCCGGTGAATATGACCTATAGGAGTGCCAGAAGCAAGCGACGCGAATCAGCTAAGGAGTTTCATACCCGCAGCGCTGGCGGCATTCCGATCGAAGGTAACGGTGTATTGGCATTCCGCCGCGTGGCCGCAGCGCTCGGTGAGACAATCAGCAAAGTCGGCACGGCTGGCGCTGTACTTCCGCGATGCTTGGAATACGACTTCAGCTCGCTCAATCACCAGTTCTTTGCTTCGCAGTAAGGTTTCTAAGACCCGTTCAATGTCATTCTTTCTGAAACGGTAGGAAACTTCCAACACCCAAACCAATTCCACAATCACGATCAGGGAAAGAAATCCAGGTGCATCCGAGGAGAGTGAATCCATAACCCTCACCGCCGCGGCCGTCTGGGCTGGATCGTCGTGAGTAAGATAGCGGACAACAACATTCGTGTCGAGGCCAATCATCTCTAGGCCATTCACCGCGGCCCGGATGCGCGCCTTGCGATGGCCGCGTTCATCTCTTCAATCGATACTGGCCTGCTTCGCTTGCCTTGGAACATCCCTTTCAGTTCCCGCACCGAGCGGGTGGCGGCAACGATGGCGAATTGACCTTTTCCCTGCTCAACGAATTCCACGCGATCTCCAGCCTCCAACCCGAGGGCATGACGCACCCGGGAAGGTATGGTGATTTGACCTTTCGAAGTTAGAGTTGCGACCGCCATAGTATCCACGGATAACTTCCTTACATCATAGTAAGGAAGTGGCTATATGTCAAGGATCCACCGCACCGGGATGAACACAATTCATGGCACGTTAGAGGCCAGCTTGAAACCAGTTGGCGGTTTCTTCACGATACAATTGCAAATCACACGCCTCAGCCAGAGCAATCGCAGCACTTCCGGAACTATTAGTTTTGTGTGCCTGGCCTCGGCATCAAACGACATGAAAGGGCAATGGATGCTCAGAAAAGCAGGATCGTTACTTGTTATATTTTTTCTTTTTACTTTGCCGGCTCTCAGCCAGGACAAAGGTCGCTTCGACGCAAGCTTCAACGGCGCGCTTGTTCTAACTCATCCCTCAAGCGGAAACGGCATTCAACAAAGCGCGACCATTGGCTCGGATTATTTCGGAACGTTCCGATTTAAATTCAAGCCAAAACACTCGTTCCTCTTCAACTACGGCAGGGCCACGAACTCTCAGATTTACCAGACAAATTTTGACTTTCACGTTCTATCGAAAACGACCGAATACAGTGGCGCTTACATGTACACTTTGCTTCAAAAGGGCAAGTTCCAGCCGTTCGTGCTGATAGGCGCTGGAGCGCTGAGTTTTAATCCTCAGAGCACATGGTTGTTTCTGCCAGATTTCGTCGTTGGCGTTCCCAATCGCGTGCCGGCCAACTTAAATGCGACCAAGCAAACTCAACTCGTTTATCTATTTGGCGCTGGAGTGGATTATCGCCTGCCCTGGAAACTCGCGTTGCGCCTGCAATATCGCGGCCTTTACTACAACGTCCCCAGTTTTAACGTGAACGCTGCGATCTCCGGAGGGTCTGTAAATCTTTCCACCGGCAGCAAAGGGTATATGTCGGAGCCTTCGATCGGACTGGTTTTCAAGTTCTAAAAAAACCACGGATGTGCACGGATCACAAGACAATAAAACTTGATCCGTGAAATCCGTGGCTGACCTTTAGGAATTCAGCGCTGCCTTGCGTAACTTGCGGCTTTCCGCCAGCAAGGCCATAGAGTGCATCAGATTTTGCAGAGTGACGATACCGATCAGGTGTTCGTCTTCGACCACTGGAATAATGCTGAGATTGCGGGCAGTCAATTTACGGAACGCCGAGGCCAGCGATTCCTTCTTCTGCGCCACTTCAAAGATGCGATTCATCACCGCCTGCACGTATCCGTTCCCTTCCGCACGCAACGCCTGCAGGATTTTTTGTTTCGAGATAACACCAACCATATCGCTGCCACGAATGACGGGGAAGTCGTCCTGCAGCGAGTGCACCGCTTTCTCTAACGCGTCTTCCAAAGTATCCGCCGGGGAAAGCGTTGCGAAATCGGTCAGCATAATATCTTCCAGCCGTACGGTTTCAAGCACCGATTGAAAAACAGCCGACCGCTCCTCTAGTTGTGCCGCAATAAACAAAAAGAAACCAATCATGGTGAGCCAGATATTCCACAGCATGCCCACCAGCATGAATAAAGTTGCGAAGGCCTGGCCAATTGAAACCGCGCGCCGTGTGGCTCGCACTGGATCCATGGTGCGACTGAATACGGCTCGCAAAACCCGGCCTCCGTCCATGGGATACGCAGGCAGCAGATTGAAAAGAGCCAGTCCCAGGTTCGACCACACCAGGCTGCGAGGCAGGTTCCCGGAATAAACGTACGGCTTCGATAGAAGGTGAATCTGAGGAGCGAAAGCAAGCAACACGCCCGCGGAGATGGCAGCAATGAGAATATTGACCAAAGGCCCGGCCATGGCGATGCGGATATCCCGCTTCCAAGTTAGCAAGCCCGCCTCGATGGGACGCTGGGTTTCGTCGAGCAGAGTAACGCCGCCGATAGGCAGCAGGATAATGGCTTTAGCAGGGACGCCGGCGCGCATTCCGACCAGGGCGTGCCCCAGTTCGTGCAATACCACGCTGCCAAAAATAATTGCCACCAGGGCCAGGCCGCGACCGGCATTGGCTGCACCATGCGTGGTTGATTCGGTCAGCCAGACAAAAATGAGCAAAAAGAAGAATGTTAGATGGATGCGAAGTTCGACTCCGAATATCCGACCCGCCGGAATGGACCAGTTCCTCACGCGAAGGCTCAACATTCTCCTCTCTCTATTCTATATAGTTTAGACGCCGCCGCGTGGCCGGGAGATGCGACTGCAGTAATCGAAAGTACTTTAATCGCCGAACAGCCCCTGGCCGCTGTCCTGACGTGATTAGTTATGAGAGTGATCGCAGGAAAATATCGGAGCCAGCGGCTGCAATCGCTACCCGGACTGGAACTGCGTCCAACGGCAGATCGCCTGCGCGAAACTTTATTCAACGTGCTTACGGCGGGGAATCCGGCGGCACTCGACGGAACCGTTTGGGTCGATCTATACGCAGGAACGGGGGCGGTGGGCATTGAAGCCATCAGCCGCGGCGCAAGCATGGTTCACTTTGTGGAATTGTCCGAGCGCGCGGTACTTCTCATCAGACAAAACCTGGCATCGCTGGGAATAGACCGAAGCTTTCAAATCCTCAAACAGGATTCGATTCGTGCGCTCCGAGCACTGCCGTCTACTAACATCACTGCAGATTTTGTTTTTCTGGACCCTCCCTACGAGATGGAGGAAGCGTACAGGCAGGCACTGGAGATGCTTTCAGAATCGGGATTGCTAAGAAACGAAAGTATTGTCATCGCAGAACATCAGAAGAAGTTCTCTCCCGGAGAGACTTTTGGATCACTGCGTCGATACCGGAAGTTAGTGCAGGGCGATGCGGTTCTAAGCTTTTATCAGTTAGCGCCAGCTTAAGGGCCAAAAACTGAAATGTCATCCCGAGCGTAGCGAGGGATCTCGGTCTAAGCCATCGGCGAGGCCATTGCGGCGGCCTCCGAGCCGTCACATGAGAATTTCTTTAGTCCGCCGCACAATTGGATGCTGCATCTCCTGCAGATCGTTCTTCACCTGATTGAGGCCGTAAACACATTGCTCGAAATGACTCGATAGGCTGGCGAACAGCGGCGCGACCTTCGTGTATTCAAAATGCTCGAACTTGGAAACGATGTAGTAACTTTCCTTCCCGGCTTTGATCCAGTCGATAAAACTCTCAGTGCGGTTGCGGCGCAGGCGGTAATGGTTGATGCTTTCCGGAAACATGCCAGCGAAGAAAAGAGTGTAGTCGCCGATATGCTTGCGCACCTGGCGCTCGCGATCGAAAGAAGGCGCGGGTCCGTACACGGGGTTAGATTCGATCAGCATCTCGCCCACATCGGTGATGGGTTGGTCTTCGCTGTTGCGAATCTTGAACAACTGTTCTACTTCGCAGAACTCGGCCATCAGATGCGCGACGTAGTTAACGATTTGCGGATCGCGAATCCCAATTTCCTCGGCATAGTGCCGGCCCACGAGCTCGACGAACAGCTGTTGCAGCGGATGCGTCTCCGGAATCATTCGCTAACCCCCTCCGAAACCCGCCACCCCAGCGGGTTCTTCTGCTGCGCGATTTTTATCGCGTCTGCCCTGAAAACGCAAGTAACTTTTGTAAGTCACTCGCATATTCTTTTTTATTAGAGTGCACGCCGCTGCGCAAAGGTTTCCCATCGCAATTTATTGGCACACTCGTGACTCCGCTGCTAATCGCTCTAGCCTCCGATTACAATATCGGCCAGAGAGGCTTTGGACTCTATGCAACGTCAGAACATTTCCAGCGGCACACCATGGGAACCGATTGTCGGTTACTCGCGTGCGGTCAAAATAGGGCCTTATGTGCATGTGGCGGGGACCACTGCGACCGACGCGAATGGCAAGATCGTCGGCGTTGGTGATCCTTATGTTCAGGCGATACAGGCTTTAAAGAATATTGAGTCAGCGTTGCAGAAGGCCGGAGCTACATTGAAGGATGTAGTGCGCACGCGCACCTTCGTGACCAACATCGCCGATTGGGAAAAAGTCGGGAAGGCCCATGGCGAGTTCTTCCGCGACATTCGCCCCGCGGCCACAATGGTAGCCGTGACCGCACTCGTCTCACCGGAGATGCTGGTAGAAATTGAGGCGGACGCTGTGACCCAGGCGTAAAACGCGCTGAATGCAGTTCGTCATGAAAGACGGCCAGGTTTTCCGTAATGAAATTAACTGATTCCGAGTTGCCATTTTTTGTGTGATCAATGTACTTGACACCTACCCTACATGCGTCATAATGCCCAAATCATTTTCCTGTTCAAGTAGGAAGCGCCCCGGGAAACTTATGGTCTTACAGCGGAGGTGAGAATGAACGTACTGAATCTGTGTGATCCCGAAGCAGCAGCGGTTCCGGTAGAAGCCACAGTGGCAGATGCCATTCGCAAAATGCTTGACTTCCACGTGGGAGCGGTTGCGATCATCGACAACGAGCGCCGAGTCGCCGGAATCTTCACTGAACGCGACGTGTTGCGCAAGTTTTCCTTGAGCGGGCGCGATCCCGATCAAACTCCGGTTCGCGAGCTGATGACCACGCCGGTGGAGCTGGCCACTTCGCAAACCAGTCCCGATGAAGCTTTGGTCACCATGGTCGAACGCCACTTCCGCCACCTTCCCATCGTCGACAACAATGGCAAGCTGCTAGGCATGCTTTCAATTCGCAATGTGCTGGAGTGGCGCATTGATGATTTGAACCGCGAGGTAGGATCGCTCGAACAGTACGTCAGCAACGACGCACCCGGCGGAGACTAGATTCACTTCAGGCGAACGCCGCCGACTTCCTCTTGCATATCTACGCCGTTGCTGCTGTCCATCCAGGCGGCGATGAAGATGTCGCCGGACCAGGTGTTGCCGGTGCAGTCGCCCATCCAGTTATTGCCTGTGCCATTCGTTTTCGGGTTGGAGAAGGCCGTAGTGAGCTGCCAGTTTGCGCCAAAGCTTTGCCCGCCGTCTTCCGAGATGGCAGCGAATGCCTGGTAGTCGATATCATTGGGGTCGTTTCGGCGATCCAGCCAACTTACGCCAACCTTTCCTGTCGAACTGACGGAAATCGCAGGGAAGAATTGATCGTGAGTGTCGCTCTTGGGTGCCAGATGCACGGGCTGCGACCAGGTGCTGCCCCCATCAGTCGAGCATATCACTTGCACCCGAAGATATGCTCCTGTCCAGGTGTACATCGCTACATACAAATTCCCGCTGTAAGGGCCGTCGCTGTTGTCCGCAATGATGTCCGGATAGTTGTAAACCCGCTCATAGGTATTGGGCAGCTCCCAGCCGAGGGGCATTGTCACTTGCGTTATTTGCTTGGGAGAAGACCACGTGCTCCCCCCGTCAGTTGACATCGAAAGCATAATCTGTCCCGTTGGGCAGGCCGACGAGCAGCGCAGCCAAGTTACGTAGACCGTACCATCCTTGGACACGGCCATACGGGTAAGCGTGTCGGACGCTGGGGATTTTTGCACTGCGTCGACTGCAACTTGCATCCAGCTAGCGCCCCCGTCGCTCGAATGCGAAACCAGAACCTGGTTCTTAATATTTTGATCCGACACCGCGACACCTGAGACATACAAGCTATTCACCCAACGACTTCCCGCGCTGCTGTCCACTGCTAGCCGAGTCATATACGGGAAAGTCTGGCCTGGCTGACGCATTGCCACGACGGGCTTGCTCCAGTGGGTTCCGTCGCTTGATTTCTGAACGGCGACGAGACCATAGTCCGTGCCGTAGTAGGTATCAAAAAAGTAGATTCCGGCAATATAGGCGGTCCCGTTTAAGTCGTAGCCCACTGACGGCTCGTCCATAGGCACGTAAGTCCTGTGCTTGATAATGATCGCGGGCATGCATTCGACTCGTGTCCAGGTTGAGCCCTCGTCGCGAGAGAGATGGAAGCCCAAGCTCGGGCAGTTGAAATCGTCGCTCCCAAGCAGCAGTTCCTTCCCGTTCAGGGGATTGGTCACGATGGGGGTATCTGTCACTATGCTCCCACCTTCCGACGCCTGGGTAGGCGGAAGCACGCAGGGTGCGGGGGAGCAAGTGAGCTTGGCGCTTGCGGTTTCCGAAGTATTGGTGGACTGGCTGCGCGCCTCATGGGGCAGAGAAAATCCAATCGCGACAACGACGAGGAAGATCAGCACAGTGCGAGTTCGGGTCTCCATTCTGGTTTCTTTCTGGCGAATCGCCCGGACCTTACCTGATGAAAAGAAGGTTTGGGGGTGCCCCGCTGCTTGCGGTTTTTCGCAAGGGGCGGGTGTTGCGCCACGTGCGCCGTCTCCTGCTCCTCCGCATAATATAGTTGTGTCATCGTCATGTACTTCCCCACCGCTGACCCTCCGCCCCTTGCGAAAAGATGCAAGGAGCGGGGCACCCAGAACTAGCAGACTGCGAAGGGGAGAAAACATAAAGGCCTCCAGCGAGAGCGATTGTGGATCAGGGGCCCGACAGCGGAGACGAACGTTATCAACGAAGCCGCCGCCTGTCAAGAAAGTAATAAATCGAAGGAATGAACGGCTGTCCCACAGCTCAAGACGCTTTAAGCATCACCAAAGGCCTTTTTATATTCTTCCCAACGCTGGCGAACTCCTTCCATGATGCGCTGGTATTCAGGATCGCCGCGAAGTTTGTCGTAATTCTTGTCGCGTTGAAACCATGGATAGTTGTGATTCCCCACTTCCACGGCGCGCCGCAGCCAGGCAAGGGCTGGTTCTTTCTCTCCCAGCAGCGCGTAAATGCCTCCCGTCCAGTAAGCGCCGTCGCCATCGATTTCATCCGCGGGGCGCGCCTGTAAGACCTTTGGGTCTATTTTGTTCCGCTCGCCTTTTGCAGCGTACAGAAATCCCGCCATAAGCCGGGCAGAACTGTCATCGCTGTCGCGTCCCAATTCCTCGGCGCGTTTTAGCACCACCTCAGCTTCATCGAGGTTGCCCTGGTAGTAAAGGAACTCGCCCAGGTATGCCATCGCCTTGAACTGGTTCGGATTCTCTGCCAGAGCTTGTTTCATCTCTTGTTCAGCCTCGGGCGCGCGACCCACATACAGAAGCATGCGTCCGTGCATCCAGTGGATACGCGTGGTAGTCGGGTTCAGCTCGACACTGCGCCGGTAAGCCTTTTCCGCGGCATCGTCCAAGCCGGCATAGTGGTAGACGTAGCCGAGTTGGTCCCACATCCATTCCGAATTAGGGGCCTTCGGCAGAGCTTGCCTCAATGTCCGAATGGCCTCCGCGTTCCGGCCACCCTCAGTCAATATCGC
>Ga0182015_10004481_pt1 | contig 15017 bp, 13 predicted proteins | sample 712P3MmetaG_FD_120478 | JGI IMG/M metagenome (GOLD analysis project Ga0182015, IMG submission 120478) | Permafrost microbial communities from Stordalen Mire, Sweden - 712P3M metaG | ecosystem: Environmental > Terrestrial > Soil > Wetlands > Permafrost | place: Sweden: Stordalen | collected...
AAATGTATCGCCGGTCGTGGTCTTCTCGGCCCAGTCGAACATGTTACGTTTTGGTACCAAAATTTTACTGAGGGTGATAACCACAAGAAAGAGGTAGTCGTGTCAGACACCGGCCAACTAGACGAGGCATTCTCCGAGGAGCATGCACTTCGTGCGGGCGTACTGGGTCTCTTCGACTCCGTGATCATGGGTGTGGCGGGTGTCGCACCGGGTTATTCAATCGCGGCATCTACGGCCGCGCTGTTTGGCGCCGTCGTGCTCGGTGGCGCCGCCGCACTTCTCTACTGCGGCATCGCGATGTTCGGCATCGTGTCGGCCTTTAGTTACTTGGGACGGGTTGAGCCCAAGGCGGGAGCCAGCTACTCGTGGGTGCGTCGCGCGTTGCACCCGGCGCTCGGCTATCTCTCTGGTTGGGCCCTGATCGTGTCCGCGTTGATTTTCATGGTGGCGGCGACATTGCCCGCCGGCTCCAACGTGCTGGGACTTTTTTCCCATAGCTTGGCCAATAACAAGGGCGCGGTGACGCTGGTCGGCGCCGTCTTCTTCTTATGCATGGTCGCGGCCGTCGCGGCCGGTGTCACGATTACTGTGACGCTGCAGATTGTGATGTCATCGGTTGAACTGCTGTTGCTCATCCTCTTTGCGATTCTCGCGATCTTTCATGGACATCACGTGCACACGTTTACGTGGAGTTGGTTTGCGCCGTCAGTGTTCAAGGGGACGCACGGTTTCTTTGCCGGTGCGTTAATCGCCGCCTTTTACTACTGGGGTTGGGACGTCACGGCCAACCTCAATGAAGAAACGAAGGGCGCCAAGAAGACGCCGGGCATGGGTGGAATCATTGGCATCATCGGGGTTTTTGTGCTCTTTGAGGTGTTCACAATTGCCACTAACATGGTCGTCTCGGCAAAGCAGATCAATAACAACCCGACCGACGTCCTCAGCGTGTTGGGTCAAGACGTGTGGCACGGCACTGGTGGAAAAATCATCGTGCTCGCGGTCGTGCTCTCCACGGTGGCAACCCTCGAAACCACCTTGATTCAAGTCACGCGAACGTTGTTCGCCATGGGACGCGATCAAACGTTGCCAAAACGACTGGGCACGGTGCACCCGCGTCTCAAGACGCCGATCGTGGCCACCGTTGCCGTCACCATATTTTCGTTGGCCCTCTTCATTGGTTCGCAGTTCATTGGTTCGGTCGGCTCCATCCTCACTGACGCCATCGACGCCATTGGTCTGCAGATTTGCATCTACTACAGCCTCGCGGGATTTGCGGTGGTGGTGCTGTATCGACAGCAACTCTTGAAGTCAGTGACCAACTTCATCTTCATGGGTCTGTGGCCACTCTTCGGCGCACTCTTCATGGCGGTCATGTTCTTCAAGACGATTCCGGGACTGAACGGCGTCACGCTACTTGTCGGTCTGGGCGCCATGGCGCTCGGACTCATTCCGATGACGTACTACTGGATGAAGGGCAACCCGTACTTTGATCTGCCGACCAAAGAAGATCGAGTGGCCGTCATTGAAGAGTTCGAGATGAACCTCTAGGAGTTAGGTTAAGGACGGCAAAACCGGTCGGGGGAGGATGATGAGCGAGTCAGTCCAGTCGGCCTCAGGTTCTGTACCAGCGCGCGCTCGCGTCGTCGTGATCGGTGGCGGCATCGGTGGCTGTTCGATCCTCTACTGGCTGGCGCGCCTGGGGTTAACCGACGCCGTACTCCTAGAACGATCGCAGCTAACGAGTGGATCGACCTTTCACTCTGCCGGACTCGTGGGACAGTTGCGTCAATCGCTCACACTCACGCGAATGATGATGAATTCGGTGGACCTCTACCGTTCGCTCGGCGAGGAAGTCGACCTCGAGACGGGGTGGCGAGAGGTGGGCTCATTGCGTCTCGCGTCATCGCCCGAGCGGATGGAAGAACTGCAACGCCAGGCCGACTGGGCCGAGACATTCGGGTTGCCGCTGCACTTGGTGTCCGCCGACGAGGCGAAGGAGATGTTCCCGGTCATGACGACGAACGGCGTCTACGGCGCAGCCTTCTTGCCAACCGACGGCTTCGTCGACCCAAGTCAGTTGACGCTGGCGCTGGCCAAAGGGGCCCGACAGCGTGGCGCGACAATATTCACCGACACCCGAGTCACTGCCATCGACGTGGAGGGTGGTCGGGTGAGGGCAGTCCAGACCAGCCGCGGGCCGATTGAGTGCGAGGTGGTGGTCAACGCCGGCGGCATCTACGCCTACGAGATTGGTCGAATGGCCGGCGTGCACGTGCCGCTCATCCCCATGGCCCACCAGTACGTGATCACCAAGGACGCCGGACTGCCGCGCGACATGCCGACGATGCGTGATCCCTCGCTGCTGGTGTACTACCGCGGTGAGAGCGGGGGGCTGGTGTCCGGCGGCTACGAGCGCAACCCCGCGCCGTGGGGGCTTGACGGCATACCGAGCACGTTCAACAATCAACTGCTCAGCGAAGACTGGGAGCGTTTCGCGCCAATCTTTGAGGCCGCTGCGCTGCGAGTGCCCGATCTCGCCAACGCGGAGATCGTGCAGCTCATCAATGGGCCCGAAGCCTTCACGCCCGACGGTGAGTTCATCCTCGGGCCCAGCGACGTTGGCGGGTTCTGGGTGGCGGCCGGATTCTGCGCCCACGGCATCGCCGGGTCCGGCGGCATGGGCCGTCTCATGGCCGAGTGGATAGTGGGCGGCCAGCCCGAGCTCGATACCTGGGAGATGGACTCGCGACGCTTTGGTCCCCAGTACCGCAGCCGCGAGTTCGCCCTGACGCGGACCTACGAGGTCTACGCCACCTACTACGACGTGAAGTATCCCGGGCACGAACGCCGGGCCGGTCGCCCCCTTCGACTCTCACCGGCCTACGAACGACTCGTCGGACTGGGCGCCATCTTCGGCGAGAAGGGTGGCTGGGAGCGGGTCAACTGGTTTGACTCGAACGCACAAGATGGCGACGAAGCCCAACGGCCCAGCGGGTGGGCGGGGCGACTCTGGTCACCGGCCATCGGCGCCGAGCATCGCGCTTGTCGAGATTCAGCGGCACTCTTTGACGAGACGTCCTTCTCCAAGCTCGAAGTCGTGGGTCCGGATGCGCCAGCGTTCTTGGAACGGATCTGCGCCAACCGGGTCGTCAAGGCCGTGGGCTCACTGACCTACACCCAATTGCTCAACCCGCGGGGTGGCATTGAATGCGACCTGACCGTCGCGCGACTGGCGACGGATCGTTTCCGTATCGTGACCGGCACGGCCTTTGGCAACCACGACCGTTCGTGGATTCAGTCACAGGTGGGCGAGAGTGAGCGCGTCACGATTGAAGACGTCACGTCGAAATACGCGTGCTTCGCCCTGTGGGGCCCGAACGCCCGCGACATCCTCCAGTCGCGGACGGCGACCGACTGCTCCAATGGGGCGTTCGGGTACATGAAGGCGAAGGAGCTCAACGTGGGACCGGTGCCGTGCCTGGCCCAACGCGTGACCTTCGTGGGTGAACTGGGTTGGGAGCTGTACTGTCCCTCCGAATACGCGACGGTGCTCTGGGACACGCTGATAGACGCGGGAGCACCTCACGGATTGGTGCCGGGCGGGTACAAGGCAATTGAATCGTTGCGTCTCGAAAAGGGGTACCGGGTGTGGGGCAGCGACATCACGTCGATCGACACCCCCTATGAGGCGGGACTCGGCTTCGCCGTGCGAATGGATAAGGGCGACTTCGTGGGGCGCGAGGCGCTCGAGCAAAAGACGACGCCGACGCGCCAACTGGTCTGTCTGGTGTTGGACGACCCCCGGGTGATTGCATTGGGGTCCGAGCCCGTGCGTGTGAACGGTGAGGCGCTCGGGCGGATCACGAGTGGTGGGTACGGCTACAGTCTCGAACGCTCCATTGCCTACGCGTATCTGCCCGCGAGCGCGGCCACCGCGGGACAACGCGTAGAGGTCGTCGTGTTCGGCGTCGCGGTGGGTGCCGAGGTGATGGCCGAACCACTCTTTGACCCCACCAACGAGCGCGTTAGGAGTTGAGCCGCTGCGGATCCGGACTGGGATCGAACATTCAATTGGCGGTGTCTAGTTGGGCGCTCATGACTTCGACGTGGGAAATCGCTTCGTCGAAGTCCATTGACTCATAGAGCGTCATGAAGCGAGTGGCCCGGCCCTGCGCGTACGCCGCAAAGTCAATGTCCAGCGTTGAGACGGCCAATTGGACCACGCCCCACATTGCCTCACGAAGTTCGGAGACGAGCTTCATCACGTTGAGCGCCGCAGTGAGTTGGGCGTCGCAGTAGCCGAAGTAGTGGGTGAGCAGACGTTCGTCGGCCGGTGCCAGTAACTCGTGGTTGACGGAAAAGTTGGCGAGATCGAAGAACGGGTCGCCCATGGCGGCGTACTCCCAGTCGAGTATTCGTAGTTGGTCGTCAAAGAGGAAGTTCTCGTTGAGCAGGTCGTTGTGGCAAAAGGCTACCGGGCGAAAGGTGCGGGCTTCGCTGACGCGTTCCATGATGCCCAGTGCCCGGGGAAAGTCGAACGGCTCGGCAGTGTCCTTATCGAAGGCAATCTCGTGGTAGTTGTGCACGACCTCGAAAGGATTAAAGAACGCGGGAATCGCGCCGGCGTCGTGCACTCTATGAAGTGTCGTGGCGACCTCACCCAGCATTGGCTCGGTCGCCAGTTCGCCGGGCGGCACTGGTCGGCCTTCGAGAAAGCGCGTCACGAGGTAGTCCTCGGGTGCGGATTCGTTGAGCACTTCGGGTGCGACGCCGATGGAGGCCGCCAATTTATTGGCCGCCGCTTCGTGAAGTCGGTTGATGCCCAGCAGCGAGGTGTCGTGTCCCGGGATGCGCACGACCACTTTCTCGTCACCAAAGTCGGCCAGGAAGTTGGCGTTGGTCATGCCACCGGTCAATCGCTCCACGTGCACCGCACGTCCGGGCCACAAGGACTCGACCAATTCTTCGACCGCGGTTGTCATCGGCCGATGCTATCGCTGGTTGGTTACGTCACGACTGGGCGTTACCCTTACGGATTGTGAGAAGCGCAGCGTGACACTGTTTAACGATCGGCCACCGCGCCGCGAGGTCGCTCCCGGCGCGGTGCACCTGCCGGCGTGGCTCACGCCGGATCAACAACAATCCTTGGTTCGTGCCTTTGACGAATGGTCAGTCGGTCCGGTGCCAATCAGGTCCGCCACGGTGCGCGGCGGGTATCAGATGTCTGTCAAGACCGTGTGCTTGGGTTGGCACTGGCAGCCGTATCAATACACGCGCACCGCGGACGACGTGAACGGCCAACCGGTGGCGCCGTTTCCCGAGTGGTTGGGCGATATTGCCCGCGCCGTCGTGGCCGAGGCGTACGGACGCGACGACGCGCAGCGGTACCGGCCCGATGCCGCGATGATCAATTTCTACGACGCCGCCGCCAAGATGGGCATGCACCAAGACAGGGACGAAACGGTGAACGAACCGGTCGTCTCGCTCAGCGTCGGTGACACGTGTCGTTTTCGATTCGGCAACGCCACCAGCCCCAACAAGCCGTACACGGACATCGACCTTCAGTCGGGTGACGCGTTCGTATTTGGTGGCGAGTCAAGATTCGCCTTCCACGGCGTGACCAAAATGTTCCCGCACACCGCCGACCCAGCGTGTGGGCTAGAAAGCGGCCGGATCAACATCACAATGCGAGTGACGGGAAAAACGTAACCTTTCGACAGTCAATCGGGAGAGTAAATAGAAGTTTGGCAAGATGGTTCGATGTGGGAGCCGGGCGATGTCATTGTCCACCAGGAAGTGTGGCGGAGTCGAGTGTGGGCTGCCCGGCCGTTGATTGTCGTTGAAGATTCGACCGATCGATTGCTGCTGTGGATTCCCAAGGGGACCGTTCGAAAAATCCCGGCGACTCCGCGCGACCGCGTTGATCCGCCCACCAAACAAGCGCGGGCCATTGAAAACTTGGCGCGAGGCGACTGGATTTACGAGGAACACACTTGGGACGTGTCGAGCCTCTGGATACTTCGACCCGGCGACTGGCATGCGGTGTGGGTCTCTTGGTCGGAACCGGGCGTGCAACTTGGTTGGTACGTCAATCTTCAGTTCCCGTTTCGTAGGACTTCGGTTGGCATTGAAACAATGGACCTGATGCTGGACATAGTCGTGGAGCCAGACTTTTCGTGGCGACTCAAGGACGAAGAAGAGTTCGAGGAGGTAGTGCGACTGGGCATCTTTGACGATCAACTCGGAGAACGGGTTCGAGACGAAAGCCGGAAGGTGATGAACTCCATCGAGATGAGGGAGCGGCCCTTTAGTGATCCGTGGCCGACGTGGAAGGCGGATCCCACGTGGCTTGTCCCGAGCTTGGTCGGTGGGTGGGACGTGGTCCCGAAGTAGAGATGCCAGATGTCAGCCAGTCGCAGCAGCAGCTGCCAGCGCGGCCAGATGCTCCTTCAGCCCGATCCCGTACGCGGTGGGAGTGCCGTTGTAGCTCTCGATGAGCGCGGGGCCGCCGCTGCAGTTCCAATTCTCGTCCGTGGCGTCCCACGTCCAACCGAGGTAGGAAACTCCGTGTGCGTCGGCCCACGTCATGTAGGCCAGGTCGTAGGAGTCGGTGCACCCGCTCTCTCCGAACTCTCCGGTCACGACGGGCACCACTTCGGCCAGTGGCGCAATAGTTGAATTCCAGCACGTCACGTTGTTACAGCCGTTCCAGTTGTACGTGTGGAAACTGACGACCAGCTGGTGATCGTGGTCGACCGGTTCGAACGGTTGCCAATTGGTTTCGTTGTTGGACCACTCCAGTCCACCGAGCATCAGCGGCGTCGTGGCGCCGGTGCCGCGCACCGCGTTCACCAGTTGCTGCATACCCGCCGTCTGATACGTCACGTTGTGCCCGTTGCTGTCGTAGGTCGTCGAACAGCCATCGCGCCAGCACGACCAGGACTTCACGTATGGCTCGTTGTAAAGATCAAAGAGCACGCCGTGGTTGGTCATGAACGTCGTCGCCACCGACTTCCAGAACTTGGGTGAATGATCGGCGTCGGCCATTGGCCACTGCGTGATGGCGATGTTCTGCGCGGGCGCGGCCAAGTGCAAATCAAGAATCACGTAGAGGCCGAAGGACTGCAACGTCGCGACGTACTTGACAATGGCATCGCGATATTTCTTGCCACCGGTGATGACCCCGTTGATTCCGAGCCAGCAGTCTTCATTGAGCGGTACTCGCACGGCGTTGATGTGCCACGACGCCATTACCGCCACGGACGCCGCGTCCGACGGACCGTCAAAAACTTTGTGATTGCTCACGCATTCGTACTCGGCACCGGAACGATCAACTCCTAGTAGTTGGACTACCTGGCCAGTGCCATTCACCAAGTGATTGCCAACCACGCTGATGCTGAGCGGCGTCGCCGCGTTGACTGGTCCGCTCAGTGCGAGGCCACTCAATATAAGAGCCGTGATCGCAACGAACCGCGACGCACGGAAAATCTGATTCAATTTCGACCGTCGAGCAGCAACGAAGTGAAAACGGACATTGGAGAACTCCGGGCGTTGCGTCGAGTAGCTCACTCAGTAGAACTTACGAGGATTAAATCGCCGGCGCACCGCAGGCAATCGTTAGCGCTTCTTGCTCTTCTTTTTCTTCTTTTTCTGTTTAGTGGACTTCTGAAAGTCGTCGGGCATCGAGGTGAACTGCGACACCGAGGGTGTGGCCATTACTTCTTCGCGGGCCATGACGGAGACCAGTTCACTTTCGACGTCGTCCTCATCGTCTTCTTCATCTTCGTCTTCTTCTTCGTCCTCATCTTCGCCGTCATCGTCATCGCCGACTACTTCGGCCTCGACAACTTCCACCACGAACTCATTGTTCGTGGTGGGCTCCTCAACGGCAATGAACACCTGCTCGTCGATCGAACCGAGGTTCGAAGTTGACGTCGCTTCACCGAAGAATTCATCGTCGTCCACTTCAACGATGTAGGTGGCTTCGTCGACGACGTGATCGTCTGGCGCCGGCGTCGCGGCGTATTCGACGTCCCTGACGTACGCGCCATCACCGTTTGAACCACTGCCCTGACCCGCCAACTCGCGCTCGAGTGCCGGGCGGAGTGCAAATATCACGGTCGCCGCGTACAGCGGTAAAAAGTCCTCAATCTCGAGTCCCAAGAATTTAGACAGCGCGGGAAAGACGTTGACCGAGGGGCGCTGCGTGTTTTTTTCGTAGGAACGGTAGGTCGATGGACTGACACCAATCTCGGCGGCGGCCCGGCCCTGATCGAGACGGCGCTGCTTTCGACGGGCAAGTAGGGCGTCGCCAATGTTGTCGCTCGTCATGTCCGTGGCCCCTTGCATCTCAGTAACTATATCTATACGTTCTGGTGGAGGGTTGGGGATTTTACTCGGTGAATTTTGGTCAAAAAATGGCCATTCGGTGGTGCCGTATCGGGATCTGGTGAGGGCTCTCAAGACCGGGACTTCGGGGTCCCGCGAAAGAGGAGTCGCGAGGTCAAGGCGAAGCGGTGAACCTACGGACCTACGAGTGCATCTCCACGCTTTCCTGGAACTTTTCCAGGAAGTAACGGATCTGGATGGCCGCCGCCGCCCCTTCTCCTACGGCCGACGCAATCTGTTTGGTTGAACCCGAGCGCACGTCGCCGGCGGCAAAGATGCCCTCCACGTTGGTATTGAACATGTGGTCGGTGAGGATGAATCCGCGCGGATCGACGTCGACCAGTCCATCGAGAAAATCGGTATTGGGATCGAGGCCAATGAATATGAAGGCTCCGTTCGTCTCGAGGTCAATCTCCTTGCCGTCGTGGTCAATCGAGATGGACTGCAATTTGCCCTCGTCGTTGGCGTTGAACGATTTGAGTTTCGCGCTGACGAGGACGTCCATCTTGGGATGGTTGAGGACCTTTTCCTGGAGCAATTTGCTGCCGGTGAGGTTTGGCAGCGCTTGGACCACGGTGACGCAGTCGGCGAATTGTGTAAGGAACAGTCCCTCTTCGAGGCCGCTATTACCGCCGCCCACGACGGTGAGCTCCTTCGCTCCCTTGTAGAACGGGCCGTCACAGGTCGCGCAAAAGTGGACGCCGGCGCCGATGAGGTCGGCCTCGCCCTCGGCATCGGTGCGTCGGTAGGTCGAGCCCGAGGCAATCAAGACCGCGGGCGCCTGGACGAAGTCGCCGGTCGACAGGTCGACGCGAAACATCGGGTCCTCCCGCGTGATCTTGGTCGCTCCCACCGCCTCGAGAATTTCGACGCCATAGTTCCGCGCTTGACGGGTCATCCTTTCGGCGAGTTCCGCCCCGCTCACCCCGTCGGGGAAACCGGGGTAGTTGTCGAAGCGCTCGGTGACGCCGGCCTGGCCACCGGGAGCGGACTTCTCCACGATCAGTACCTTGGCGTTCTCTCGCGCGCCGTAGATGGCGGTCGTCAGCCCGGTCGGTCCGCCGCCAATGATCACCAGATCGTAGGTGGGCATCGCGGCGGTGCGCGAGAGTCCAATGCGGTCCGCGAGTTCGTCATTGGAGGGTTCAGTGAGGAACGACCCGTCGGGAAAGACGATCGTGGGAATGATCCGCTTGCCGTCGTTACGGGACTCGACTTCGGCGACTTGATCGGGTTGGGTCTCGAGGTCGACCCACGTGAAGGGAATCCGGTGCGACATGAGGAACTGCTTCGCCCGACGGCAGTCGGGGCACCAACTCGCGCCGTAGACAACGAGGGGGGAGTCTTGCGAGGGAGTTGATGTGCTCATGGCTTCAATCTATTTGATGGTTGGAAGAAATTGCACTCAACGTGCCCCGGCATGTGGCCGGGGCACGTTGAGTGCAAGGGGTAACTCAGCTGGCGGCGATGCCTTCTGAGGCAACGGGGATGTTGAAGATGGTTTCGATCTGTGTGAGCGTGCCGCCCGCGCCAATGCTGTAGGCGTCAACCGTTCCCTGTCCTCCGCTCTCGACGTAGAGCGTCTGCCCGTCGGGCGAAACCGCCGAGTCGATCGTGCCCGCGTGCGCAACGGCTGCGGTCGCGTTTACCAACTGCGGCGCTCCGCTGGCGTTCTCGGTAAATGAGCTGACATTTCCGCTGCCGGCGTTGCTGCCGAAGAAGTAGCCGTTGGCTCCCGAGATCCAGCACAGAGCGGACTGACCATCAGGCGCCGAGCCGAGCGATGTGAGCGATCCACTCGCGTTGACTACGTACGTGTTCACTGAGCTGTTGCCCGCCTCAGCAGACACCACGTTGCCCGCACTATCAAAGACGAATGAAAATGGCAGCGGGAAGTTCGATAGTGTGACGACCGGGTTCGCGCCCAACGTGCCATTGAACCCGACCGAGAACACGTCAAAAGCGTTCGTCGACTGCTTCGTCGTAATTATCAAGTGCTGGCCATTGGGCGTGTAGGCCACTTCGCCAGCGCCGTGGTGAAAGTCTGGCGGGTTCGCGTTAGAGAGTCCCAGGTTACGGACCTGCGCGCCTTGGGTTACGAGGAAGTCACCGAACAGTCGGAACTGCGCCACTGATCCGGTACCGCCTGAGTTGAGCACGGAGACGAGGTCGCCATGAGAAGCCACCGACACGGGGAACTGTCCTTGGGAGGCGACCTGCTGGAGCCAGGTCAGATGCGTGCCGTCGACGGCAAAGACCGTGACGGTGTCACTGCCAGCGTTTGTCGCGACAAGTTCGGAGTTGTTGTTGATCAACGTGAGGCCGCCCTGGCTCGCAATTGGGTCCGCCGTGGCACCGGCCGCGGTGGCGCCGAATCCACCGGTCGCGTAGCTACCGGCGAAGGAGATGGTCCCGTCGCTTGCGCGCGAGTAACTGAGCACGTTGTTGCCGCTTGCCGACTCGGTCTCGACAAAGAGGGCGTGGCCGACTTGTTGTGGTTGAAAGTCACGGCTGTGCGTCGCGGCACCGGCGCTGAGCGTACTCGCAGTGACGCCAATTCCGACGATGAGCGAGCCCGCTGCTGCGGCTCGGATGGTTGACTTCAGTTTCATGGGATTCTCCTTACGTGCGGCAGGGTTGCCGAAGAACAGTCCTTCGGGCGAGAGTTGCGTTACAAAAATCTTTTGTCAGCGCTCCAATCGACGCTGACTACCATGGGTCGGTGGACGACGCCGAACTGCTTCACCGGCTGCTTGGTGGCGACGAAAAGGCCTTTACCGAATTGGTGGTGCGCTATAACCCAACACTCATTCGCATCGCGCTGTACTACGTCAACAACCAGGCCAGTGCGGAAGACGTGGCCCAGGACACGTGGATTGCGGTGCTGCGCGGGGTCGACCGTTTTGAGGGCCGGTCGTCATTTAAGACCTGGCTCTTTCACATTCTCGTGAACCGCGCCCGCTCGACGGGCACGAGGGAACATCGAACAATTCCGGTCGATCCGACGTCACACGAGAATAGCGTTGCGGCCAATCGATTCGACGATGGCGGTACGTGGCGCGTACCGCCGGAACCATTCACGGACACCATCGATAACGCGGTCAGTAACGAGAAGATTGTGCGCTTGGTGCATGACGCCATCGCCCGTTTGCCCGAGCCCCAACAGGCCGTCGTAACGCTTCGCGACGTGGAGGGACTATCTACTATGGAAGTTGCCGCACTACTGGAACTTTCCGAGGCCAACGTGAGGGTCATCCTCCATCGCGGCCGGGCCCGAGTACGAAACGACGTTGAGATGAAGATGACAGGAGGTGGATCGTGAGACTGAGCGCACCCCCCCTCGTCTGCCGTGAGGCCGTGGAGCTGATGAGCGATTACCTCGAGGGCTCGCTCTCGCGTCGCGACCGCAAACGGCTGGAAAAGCACCTCGCGGACTGCCCACATTGCACTATGTATCTGGAGCAGATGCGCGCGACCATCGCCGCCAGTGGTGCCGTCCAGCCCGATGATCTGGATCCGCAGGCCCTCGACGATCTGACCGAACTGTTCCGTCAGTATCGCGGCGACGTCGACCAGGGCTAGCGCGACTTCATGGTCCGCAAAATATTCCACGATTATTTCTTCGCGTTAACCAACCGATTAGTGGCAATGAATGTCTGACGGAATCGATGGTTACGACGCACCGAGTTCGGGCATCGCGCTCGACCCGCACCGCCTAGATGCTTTCAGCGACGGCGTGATGGCCGTGATCATCACCATCATGGCGTTTCAGTTAAAGACCCCGGTCACGGCCAACTGGCACGGACTCTCAGGTCGGGTGCCGTCGCTGCTCGTGTACATCTTGAGCTTCACCGCGATTGGCATCTACTGGAATAACCATCACCATCTGCTTCGAGCGACCCAACGCATCAGCGCCGCCGTGATGTGGTCGAACTTGGTGCTGTTGTTCTGGCTTTCATTGACACCTTTTGCGACGGCGTGGGTCGGCAGCAACTACACACGCGTGTTGCCGGCCACGACCTACGGCGTGGTCGCGCTCGGTTCAGCGATGGCATTCTTTGCGCTCATTAAGTCCATCTTGCGAGCCAATGTCGATGATGTCGCTATCAAGGCGGCAATTGGAAAGAACACGAAGGGGATGATTTCGCCGGTCATCTACGTGATCGGGGTTGGACTCGCCTTCGTGACTCCCTATTTGGCCTACGGCTGTTACGCGGCCGTCTCGCTGATGTGGATCATTCCTGATCGTCGACTGGCCAAGAAATCCTGACGCCAGAAATGGACACTAAGTGCCGTGTCGCGTCGGCGCCTCGAGACGCACAGCCTAAGTAACGCGGTTTGTGTCGCGCTGATATACGCGCATTGCGACGCGCGTCATCACGAGGGACCAGACGGCGATCACGATCCACATTTGTGCCGGTGGCCAGCCACTCGGTGTGAGCACGTACCTGGACGACTGGACGAGCCAGTACGACGGGATGTCCTTGACAATCTTGAGCATCACGCCCGAAGTGAAGATTGGTCCGAACGATCCGCCCAAGAGTGCGAACAGGGAAGTGACACCGCCCAACGCCGGGCCGAGCGAGTCGACCTTCATTAGGTGTCCCAAGAGAATTCCAATGACCGCGAAGGGAATGAGTCCAACGATCAGCAGCAGGACCATCTTCAGCCACTGCGATGCCGAGAGACTGACGCCCAAGGTGCTGCCCGCAATGCCGAGGCAGATGATGGTGAAGATCGCCATCATGTAACCGCAGAGCACTTTTGAGCTGAAGTAAATCTTCGTCGAAAGGGGTGTGATCTTCATCTGGCGGGTCCAGCCGATTTGTCGTTCGGCCGCAATTCGCGCGCCGCTCGACAACATCGCGGTCATTGCGCCCCAGGACGCCATGGCAGTCATGTAGTACAGCGGGAACTTGATACCCAGGACAATGGCGTTCTTGTTGGTCCCCGCGATTGAGAAGAACAGGACCAGAGGAAAGATCAACGAGAAGATCAAGAACCGTCGATTGCGCAGCGTGCGCAGGACTTCAAACTTCAGGTACGTGAGATTCTTCATCGCAGTTCCTGACTCTGCTCGCCGTCGTTTTCGTCGTCGGCCGTCAACTCCAGGAAGGCTTCTTCTAAGCCAACACCACGGACTTCAAAGTCGCGGGCACCGGGATACCGAGTCAGCAGTTCTCGCAAAATCTTGTCGCAGGCGCCACCGTCAGCGCATTTGATGGTGATGCCTTCGCCTCGACGATCGGCCGCCGTTACACCGGTGATTTGGGATAGTTCGGCCACGTCGACGTTTTCCAGCGTCGCGCGAATGACACGGCCGCCGACCTTCGCCTTGATCTCCGTAGGTGGACCATCAGCGACGATTCGACCGCGGGCCATGAGGACGATTCGGTCGGCGTACGAGTCAGCCTCTTCGAGGTAGTGCGTCGCGAAGATCACCGTCTTGCCTTCGGAAGCGACCTCACGCATGATGTTCCAGAAGTCGCGACGGCCCTCAACATCAATCGCGGCCGTTGGTTCGTCGAGCACGAGTAAATCGGGATCGGCCACGAGTGCCACCGCGAACCGAACGCGTTGGGTCTGGCCGCCGGACAGTTTGACGGTCGAACGCTTGGCGAATTCCAGCGTGCCCGTCAGTTTCAGGACCTTGTCGACGTCGAGCGGGTGGGGGTAGAGCGAGGCGACCATGGTGATGAGTTCACGAACGTTGAGGTACTGCGGGGGAGAGCCGGTCTGCAGCATGCCGCCGACTTCGCCGGCCTGGACGGCATCCTTAGGTGACGTGCCGAACAATGTGACTGTGCCCGTGTCCGGGCGAGAGAGACCTAGGATCATGTCGATTGTGGTCGTCTTACCCGCGCCGTTTGGTCCCAAGAGTGCAACGATCTCGCCTTTAGGAATTGTGAGGTCGATGCTGCGCACGGCTTGGACATTGCCAAAGGACTTTGAAAGGTGTGTCAGCACGATGGCGTCGTGTCGTACATCAGGGTTGGTCATATATATAACCTTGCCACATATAGAGGCGCATCAAAAAGTTGAATGCGCGCCGTCACCACTAGGGTGTGGCGCACCATTGTTCAGTTGTCCGACGACTATGAGAAGGGAAGACGAGTGCCTTTTGCCGACGAACTCCTAGGCGCGCACTCGGTGCATCAACTCACCAAGTGTCTTGGTAAGGCCGCCCCAGATCAACAGTGGTCGTCGCTCAAGCTCAGTACCAAGATGTTTCCGGTGTTGGGCTTGGGGGAGCGGGCCGCGACTGTCCGGGACGCATTGCTCCATGACCTACCAAGTTCGTACGCCGCTTCGGCCAAGATTTTCCGCGCCGCGCTCAAGAATGACTCGTTCACCAGCTGGATGCTCTGGCCAGTGGGCGACGCCGCGGCACTGAAGGCGTTGGCGTCGCCACGGGCGACCGACTTCGAGGACGGGCTGAAATTGCTGGCCCAACTAACCGTCCGATTTTCTAGTGAATTTTCTATCCGCACGTTTCTCAATAGCGATCTCCGCCGCACGCTTGATACCGCGATCCTCTGGACCGCGAGTGATGACGAGGCCGTACGTCGACTGGCTAGTGAGGGCACGCGTCCGCGCCTGCCGTGGGCCAAACAGGTGCCGGCATTTCG
>Ga0182015_10004483_pt1 | contig 15016 bp, 11 predicted proteins | sample 712P3MmetaG_FD_120478 | JGI IMG/M metagenome (GOLD analysis project Ga0182015, IMG submission 120478) | Permafrost microbial communities from Stordalen Mire, Sweden - 712P3M metaG | ecosystem: Environmental > Terrestrial > Soil > Wetlands > Permafrost | place: Sweden: Stordalen | collected...
AAGCTTGCGCAGATGCGCAACTACTTTCTCGGTGGTGAAATCGTGCTGCACCAGTTCCGGGACGACCTCTTTTCCGGCGATCAAATTCACCATGGCGAAATGCGGGACTTTGACACGCGAGCGTCCCAGCAAATAGGTGAGTGTCGACACGCGATACACCATGACGAACGGCGTGCCCATCAACGCTGCTTCTACGGTTGCGGTGCCGCTGGCGATAATTCCGGCACGCGACTGCGCTAGCGCGGGCAATGCGTCGCTCAACAAGTGGATGGACTCGCGGCGGCCGATTAGCGATTCCAGAAAGCTGCGATCAAGCGTAGGCGCGACTGGCAGAAGGAATTCATATTCTGAGCCGAGCTTCGTAGCCGAATCTAAAATTGTGGGCAGGTTCATGCGCACTTCTTTCATCCGGCTGCCGGGCATAAGGGTGATCCACGGTTTCGCGGCATCGAGATGATGAGCCGCGGCGTAGGTCGCGCGATTGATCGACGGAGGCGAAAGATCGGCGAGAGGATGTCCGACGAAAGTTGCATCCACGCCTCGATCGCGGTAAAACTTTTCTTCGAACGGAAATATCACCAGAGCCTTGTCGACATACTTGCGCAGCAAGCGGACACGCCCCTGCCGCCACGCCCAGAATTGCGGGCAAACATAATAGACGACGGGGATGCCGCGCTTCTGCATTTGGCGAGCCACGCGCCAGTTGAATGCGGGCGAATCGATGACGATGGCAAGCGCGGGATGGCGCCGGTCGGCTTCCGCGATCAACTTGTGGAACAGGCCGTAGATTTTGGGCAGATGGCTGACGATTTCAGAAATGCCGACCACGGCGAGGTCTTTTGCGTCGACTACGGTGTCGCAACCGGCGGTGCGCATGCGGTCTCCGCCCACGCCGAAAAATTGCAAAGACGGATCGCGGCGGCGGAGAGCTTCGATGAGTTGCGCGCCGTACATTTCACCGGAGGCTTCGCCCGCGGAGATGAGAATTCGCACCGGAGCATTGTAAAGGGAGATGGCGGTCTGATTAGAGAATCACTCAAATGACTGCGCTGGCCGTACGACGAACTGAGCCTGGTCTTTATTTTTTGCCCACCAATCCTTCCACTTCCGGATATTTTCAGGGGTCGCATCCGCTCCAGGACTCAATGGCGGATCTTTCACCATGAAGCCCAGCACTCCAACCAGACACCCGTGAAAAGTCTCGGTTGCACAAGTCTCTAAGTCAACTTGCGAACTGTATGGGACTGTGCCCCAAATTGGCTTGTAGCTCGGCTGCGCCGTTCGCACGACGTTTCCTGGATTATCCAGCGCCTTTACCAAGGTATCCACCGCGCGCTTCCCGCCGATGAACTCCAACTTCCGCACCGATGCGTAGGCAGACGCACCGTGTAGCCCTGCCACAATCTGTTCGAACATCTCTTCATCGCCAAGCTGTGCTAAAGCTACTTGCAAATTTCCCTGAATCTCCGTCCAGCGAAAGCTGCCGAAAGGCGAGGTGACTGCGAAGCCCATCGCCTCGGGTTTCCCCAGGTTCGGGAAATGCTGCAGAAGTTGCCGGGCCGAATCGCCACCCTTGGCCGCGATCGCCAGAATTCCATCCGGATGTCCCCAATCCACTCTCCTTGCAAGGCATTGGAGATACGGGTCAGTCGTTTCCGCGTAGGCGGGAAAAGTCATTTGGTGGCCTTTGTGTTTCTCCAGGTATGCTTTCCATTGCGCGATGCCGGCATCCGAATAGTCTGCCACCGGCAAATCCGGTACCAGCCGCCGCCGTCGAATGGTGTCGATGTCGGAGAGGATTGCGTCGCGCTGGTCTACGCCGTAGTCTCCATACCACTGATACATCGCCGGATCGTTTGCATGTGCAATTAGGAATTCAATCAATTCCGTCAGCGCCCGATCGTCGCCGATAAAACTGATGTCCTGCATCTGCAGCCCGGCGCGATAGTCATCGTTGCCCAACTTCGCCAAGGCAAGCCGCGCTGCTCTCACCCAGGCCTGGCAAACCGCGCCCCCGTCTTTGTCCGTCGGCCAGTCCGCCAGCTTGTGCAGCGCCGGTATTGCTTGTTTGTCGCCGATCGATGCCAGGGCAAAGACGTCGGCGGTGTAGGGCATCTGGTTATGCTCGCATGATTTTTGGATCTGGGCGATCGAGTCTGCGAACTGCTCCGGGCTCCAGTTATCGCACGTCTGGGCCATCGCGGTTACGGAACCGAGTGCGGCGCTCAGCATGAGGACATTGGCCAGTATCCCAGCAGCCGTCCCTACGTGATTTTTCTTTGGGTGGGCGAACCAGTTTTTCGTTGTCACACCTCGCAGGCAGCGAGCCTATCTAAACTCCGGCGGCCGCGGCACTCACGGTGCCGCTTCCTGCCAGCAGTTTCAACATTGCCTGGTCATCGGCAGGCTTGGAAAAACGGTATCCCTGGGCCATCTCGCAATTGAGTTCTTTGAGTTGGCTTATCTGCGAATCCGTTTCCGTTCCTTCCGCGACTACCTTCAAACCGAGATTATGGGCCAGCATAATGATCGTCCGGACGATCTCGCGGTTTTCCGGGTCGGTGTCCATGTTCATAATGAAGGCGCGGTCGATTTTCAAAGTGTCGACGGGAATGCGGCGCAGACGGCTGAGTGAAGAATAGCCGGTACCAAAATCATCGATGCTAAGGCGAACTCCGAGTGCCTTCAATTCAGATAGCACCCGGCCCGATTTCTCCGCATCGCCCATAGCGAGGGTTTCTAGAATTTCGAATTGCAAGCAGCTGGGATCAACTCCGGTCTGCTCCAAAGTTTTGCCAATCTCGCTGGCTAAATCGGGTTGAGCAAATTCCTTGGGGGTAATGTTCACACTCATGGTAAGGGCTGGAGTGGAAGGAAATTCAGCTTGCCAGGATAGGAGATTTTGGCAGGCTTCGCGCAGCAGTTGCCGATTCATCGGGATGATGAGTCCAATTTCCTCAGCCACGGCGATAAACGCAATTGGTGAAAGTATGCCTTCCGGGCGCTGCCAGCGCGTCAGAGCCTCGAAGCCGGTGATCTTGCCGGTTTGCAACGATATAATGGGCTGATAGTGAACCCGGAATTCTCCCTGTTCAAGAGCCTTGCGGAGGTCGGTCTCCAACTGCAATCGCTTCACGGCATTGGCGTGCATGGCCGTGTCCGACACCTCGCACCGGGCTTTTCCGGCTCGCTTGGCGCGGTACATGGCTAAATCTGCATCGCGCATCAGGTCTTCCGCCTGAGTGTGAGGGCTGGTACTGGAAGCGATCCCGATGCTTGCAGAGATGACGATCTCTTGCTCGTTTACGAGGAACGGGGTTGCTAGTTGGGGTTGAATTCGTTCGGCAACCCGGACCGCCTCAATGGGGTCGCGGATGTCGTCTAAAAGGATGGCGAACTCATCACCGCCGAGCCTAGCCAGGGTATCGTCACTGGAACGCTTATCGGATAGGCCGGTATTGCGCGGACGTGAGACCGTGTCGGCTTGTCGCACTGCATCCTTCAATCGTTGCCCAATCTTAACCAGCAGCTCATCCCCGGCTGAGTGTCCGAGGCTGTCGTTGATGATTTTGAATTCGTCGACGTCGATGAGTAACACCGCGAATTTGTAGTTGGAGTGCCTCTTGGAGAGGGTCAGAGCGTGCTGCAGCCGGTCCAGGAAGAGGGCGCGGTTGGGCAGGTTGGTAAGGCCGTCGTGGAACGCGTTGTGGGCGAGCAGTTCCTCGGCTCGCTTGCGCTCGGTGATGTCGCGGTTGACGATTACCAGTTTGTCGGTTTGGCCTTTTGCGTTACGGATGGCGCTGGCGGTTGATTCCACCGTGCGCCAGGACCCGTCCTTGTGGCGTATTCGATATTCGACGCATTCGCCCTGGCCGCTCATGCGGGCATTTTCTGCGGCTTGCAAGACCCGCAAGCGATCGTCAGGATGAATTTGATCCATCGACGAAGTGGTCTTCAAGTCTTCCGCAGAATATCCTAGGACTTTTTCATAGGCGGGACTGTTGTAGAGACGGTGGCCATCGCAGTCGACCAACGCGATCATGTCGGCGGCATTTTCGCTGATGAGTTGAAATAGTTGATCTCGCTCAGCCAGTTGGCGTCGGATGCGGTGAAGTTGGGTGTGCTGGTAAATGGTGTAGAAGTCGAAGAGCAATACCAGAGCTGCCAGCCCACGCACCCATTCCTTAAGGTCGAACCAGTACGATGAGTCCGCATTCCAACGAAACCAAGGGAAAGTAAAGGACACGATGCCCAGGGTCAAGGCCAGGGTCACAGCGACGGCGAATCCCCAAAGCCACCATTCGCGGCCTTCGATCTGACGCATCTGGGCCGGAATGGCTTCGGGACTGTTCTGGCTTACTTCCTGGAATGCTGGTTGATTCATGTGGCTTGTTTAAAACTTCCTGTGATCTTTTACGGATTTTAATGTGAAGAAGGATATAGAGAAGAGTTACGAAAGATTTGTCCGACTGGGGAAAGATGGTGACAAGTTCGAAATTTAAAGGGACTAAGGGGCGGTGTGAGGCTAGTCGTTGGCGTTGGCCGTGAGTTGTGGACTGGCGGTTGCTGGTTCCTGATCTTTGTATTGCAGTTGATAGAGCTTGTAGTAGATGCCGTGCTGGGCGAGCAGTTGCTGGTGCGAGCCCATCTCGCGGACCTGGCCTTTGTGCATGACGATGATTTTGTCGGCGCGCTGGATAGTGGAAAGCCGGTGCGCGATTACCAGCGACGTGCGGCCTTCGACCATGCGGCTGAGGGCGTCGCGCACGCGGAATTCGGTTTCTGTGTCGACGCTGGATGTGGCTTCGTCGAGAATTAGGATTTTGGGATTATGCGCCAGGGCGCGGGCGAATGAGATGAGCTGTTTTTGTCCGGTGGAGAGCGTGCTGCCGCGCTCGCGCACTTCTTCGTTAAAGCCGTTGGGGAGCGTGCGGATGAAGTCGGCTAGGTTCACGTCTTCAGCGGCTTTTTCTACGCCTTCGTCTTCGATGCCTTCCGTTCCCAGGCGGATGTTGCTGGCTACCGTTCCGCTGAACAGGAATGGATCCTGCAAGACGACGCCGAAGCGGTGGCGAAGATCGGCCAGGTCCATTTCCTTGACGTCGACTCCGTCGATTTTGATTGCGCCTTTTTGTACGTCGTAGAAGCGCATTAGCAGCGAGATGATTGTGGTCTTGCCGGCTCCGGTGTGGCCTACGAAGGCTACGGTTTCTCCGGGCTCGATGGCGAAACTTACGTCGCGGAGGACCCAGTCGGGTTCGGAGACGGTCGAGCCTTGCTCGACCGGACGGCCGGGGGCGGCCGTCCCCACGTGGTCGTTGGCGGGGATGGAGCGATAGGCGAACCAGACGTGGTCGAATTCGATGCGGCCGGGGCCGTCGGGGGCTTTGATCGTCGCCGGCGCCGTGACTTCTACTGGCGTATCCAGCAATTTGAAGATGCGCTCGCTGGACGCCATGGCCGACTGCAGGATGTTGTACTTTTCGCTGAGATCCTGAATGGGGCGGAAGAAGCGTTGCGCGTACTGGATGAATGCAACGAGAACGCCCAGCGTTGTCGTTTTCCGGATTACATCATTGCCGCCGAACCAGATCACGCAGGCGATGGCAATCGCGGACAGAACTTCCACCACCGGGTAATAGATCGCGTGGGCGAGGATGGCGTCTTTGTACGCGTCCATGTGAACCGCGTTTACCTCGGAGAACTTTTCGTAGGCGCGTTCTTCGCGATTAAATAGCTGGAGCACGACCATTCCGCTCACGTGTTCTTGCAAGTACGAATTAATTCTGGCGATGGCTACGCGAATGCGGCGGTAGGAGTCGCGGACGCTGTCGCGAAACATTTTGGTAGCTACGCCGATTAGCGGGAGCACTGCGAAGGTGATCAGCGCCAGCTTCCAGTTCATGCGCAGCATGATGGCGATAATTCCGGCCAGCACGAAGACATCTTCGAAAATCGAAACTACGCCGGAGGTGAACATCTCGTTCACGGCGTCGACGTCGGTGGTGACGCGAGTCACCAGGCGGCCTACGGGATTCTTGTCGTAGAAGCCGATGTGCATGCGTTGCAGGTGGCGGAAGATCTGGGCGCGCAGATCGAACATGGTCATCTGCCCGGCCCACTGCATGAAATAGGTCTGCAAATACTCCAGCAGGAAGCTGAAGATCATCAGGGCGACGTAGAGCGATGCGATTTGCGCGATGCCGACCAGCGGCTGGTTGCTGAGGAAGCGACTGAGGGCGGCGTGCGCTCCGTGCGTGGGCGCGAGATAGCGGTCGACGACGACCTTGGTGAGATACGGGCCTAGAACGTCGGCGCCGGCTTTGAGGAGAATGGCTATAAGCGCGATCCCAACCTGCCATTTGTAGGGACGCAGGTAGGTGAGCAGCCGCTTCATCAGCCGGCTGTCGTACGCTTTGCCTAATACTTCTTCTTCCGAAGCCATAACATCCTATGGAGCCGGGCGTCCTCGCCCCGCTGGACGGGCGAGACGCCTGTCCATTGCTGATCTCTAAAGATACCTTAGATAGATGGGAAAGAAACTAGCCTCGATGAAATCGTTGGGGCAGCGCAAGCGGCCAATCAACAAAAAACATGTAACCCTTGTCCTACCAGCATCTTTTGCGTAACAATCTGAATCATAGAGCTTAGAGACCTGCGGGATTTCCCGGGAGACGTTCCTGAATGTTCTTTCAACCTAGGCGCCAGCCTCGGGCCATTGCAAGTTTGCTTGTCCTGTTGCTCGTTTCAATTTCGTTACCAGCATTGGCGGCCGAAAAGACGCGGCTGCGGGTGGACGACTATCAAATTGACGCCGAGCTTGAGCCGCACACCCACAAAATTTCCGCTCGCGCCAAAGTTAAATTCACCGCTTTAGACGACATCAACGCGGCCACATTTGAACTACATAATGGATTGAAGGTGAGCAAAGTGACTGATGAAAGTGGGCAGACATTATCGCCCGAGCGCATCAGCCAGGATTTTACGGTGCGGGTGCAGCTTTCGAAGCCGCTCACTAAAGGCAACTCAACCACGCTGACCTTCGATTACGATGGCACGCTCGATTCCGCGGACGACAGCCCGGTGCAGGGACTTAAGCTGGCTTCCATCAACGATGACACAAGCTACCTGCTGTATGCGGGACGCTGGTTCCCGGTGAATGCTTTCGGGATCAACCGCTTCACTGCGACCATGAATATTACGGTGCCGGCCCACATGGTGGTTATTGGCAGTGGGACGGAGACCGTCAAAGATACGCCTCCATCGAAAAAAGCAGCTGCGACCGCGGGATCTACCAAGACGTTTACTTTGGTTTCGAGCAAGCCGAGTTTCCCGGGAAGCATCGTTGCAGGAACGTTTCAGGAATTCAAAACCGACGAGGCTGGGGTCGATCTGCATCTGTTTTTCAAGCCGACTCACCAGAATCTGGGCGCGATGTACGCGGAGACGGCGATCAAAGAATTTACTTACTACGTGACCCTTTACGGTCCCGCGCCCTCGACTACGCTGCGAGTCGTTGAAATTCCCGATGACACCGTGCCTTCGGCTTGGGCCCCGGAGATGGCAGCCGTAGCGAGCCGCGCTGTGACCGAGAAGGTGAATTATCGTCTGCTGGCTAATACCATTGCCCACCAGTGGTGGGGAGTTTCGGTGAGTCCGGATTCGATTGACGACTGGTGGCTGTGCGACGGGTTCGCCCGTTACTCGGAAGCGCGCTACGTGGAAAACGCCGCGGGCACCAACGGTCTGGAAGAAGTGGTGAAGGATATGTCCGTCGGGGCACTGGCCTATGACTCCGTGCCGCTGGCGACCATCGGCAAGTTAGACATGTTCTCTCCGGAATTTCAATCGCTGGCGACTGACAAAGGCGCCATGATTTTGCACATGCTGCGGTGGGTAGAAGGCGATCAGAAATTCGACCAGACGATGCGCACTTTTGCCACGAAGTACGCGGGCAAGTCGGCATCGCTTGACGATTTCACCGAGATAGCCGAGCAAACTTACGGAGAAAAACTTACCTGGTTTTTCACCCAGTGGCTTGACTCTACCGGCGCTCCCGAGTTTAAGACCAAATATACGGTTTACCGGCTGGGAAATCGATGTCCGCCGGCGGAGAAATGTCCGGGGTTCCGAGTCGTCGGGCAGGTGACCCAGGATCTTGATCTCTTCCGCATGCCGGTCGAGCTGCGAATTGATACTGACGGCAAGACTGAAGAAAAGCGCATTGACGTAGTCGGAACCGATTCGGCTTTTACGCTCGAGACTTTCGGCAAGCCGCGCCGCATTTCGATTGATCCCGACAATCGTGTATTGCGAAATTCTTCCGACATAAAGCTTCGAGCTTCCATTCAGCGCGGACAGGCTTTGGTTCAGCAAGGTGATTTTGCCGGGGCGCTTTCGGAATTCAATAAAGCTCTTGAAGTGAATAAGAACAGTTCGCTCGCGCATTACCGCGTGGCGGAAGTTTTCTTTTTGCAGAAAAATTATCAGGCGTCAGCGAATGCTTATCGCGACTCGTTGAATGGCGATGGCGACCCGCGATGGACTGAGGTTTGGAGCCACATCCAGTTGGGCAAAATCTTTGACCTTACCGGGCAGCGTGAGCGGGCTACCAATGAGTATCGCCAAGCGTTGCAAACCAACGACAACACTCAGGGCGCGTTGGATGAGGCCAGAAAGTATTTGCAGAAGGCCTACGAGCAGCCGAAGCCCAGCAGCAATGCTAATGGCCAGTAAGCCTGACCGTGCTCAGAGCAAGAACAGACAATGCTTCGGTCACAGCTTATCCCGGTCTCAGCGTACCAGCCATTCGGTTACGGCGTGCATTTGAGTGAGCGCCGAACCATAGGTTGTCAATGCGGCAATGGCGAGTGCAGCTGCCGCCGGCAGAACGTAGGCCCATCTTGCCTGGCTTTGTCGCGTTTGTGCCTGATTCCATGTGACCAGCCGATGAACGCGGGCACTCAATGCCGTCGAACTGTGCAGCAAGGCCATAGTCAGTTCGCCCGAAGATTCCACTGGTCCTAACCTCGACACCTTAATTAATGCCGCAGCCAGATCGAGCGCGTCATGAAAGCTGTATACGGCGGCATCATCGGCGGCCATCTCAGTTTCTTCCGACCATGCATGCTCCAATTCGCCCATCGCCGGAAACACTGAAAAGCGAAAGAGAAGCTTTCGCAGATTATCGTAGCGAATCGCGTGGGCGATCTCGTGCCGCAGCGCGGTTCGGAGTTCACGCGAACTCAGTGCGGCGATCGCCGCATTGGACACCAACACTTTGGGAGCGCATAAGCCGGCGACGGTGAGAGTTGGGGAACCGTTGGCGACGCGAAAGATCGGAATGGCATTGCCCGACTCTTTAATTTGCGGCTCCATGAGGGCAGAGCCGTTCAGCCACGCAACCAGCGCCCGCGAAGCCCGCAATTGAGCAAGCGCCGCGCGTACGATTCCCGCTGCCAGCAGAACCACGCAGCAAAGGCCGAGCGCCAATGGGGCCGCGCCAATCGCCTCTCCAGTCGAGCGTGGCTCCAGCAACAAAAAAGATGGCAAAGTAAACGCCAGGGTTACAAATACAGATGCGCCCAGGGGAAGGACACGCAGAGCGAACAGCAGGCCGGCCGCACCACGAGCGGAACTTGGCCGCAGCGTGCGTCGCAGCAATTTCCATCCTCGCGAAACTAATAGCGAGAGAGAAACATAAACCAGGACAAACACTGCGAGTGAGACACCAATGCAGCGGGCGGCAAACATTATGGCGTCTCCTTGCTGGCCGGACCACTTCTTATTTCGCTTCGAAGTTCCAGGCGCTTTTGATCCAGCAGTCGCTGCAGATCGTCCAGCAAAGCAGCGTCGTGTTCGCTGACGGCTTCGACCAAATACGAGAGTGGAAGCGAGGCTGCCGTGGCACTCGATCCCAGCAATCGCCGGATAGTTTCGCCAACCGCCGCTTTCTCCATCTCTGCCTGCGAGTATCGAGGGGAATAACGGAAGGCTCTGCCGTCGGCCACGCGGTTGAGTATTTCCTTCTTGAAAAGCCGGTCGAGCGTAGTCATTACCGTCGTATAAGCGAGCTTGATCTCGCCACCGTCGACTATTTCGCGGACTGTCGCACTACCTCGCATCCACAAAGTAGAAAGCAGTTGCTGCTCAAGTGGTCCGAGATGCACATTCGGAGATCGTCGGAGCAGGTCCAGGATTCGCTTCATTTCGCACCCATTAAACGGTTACAGCTCAGTGGCAAAAAACTGCCGCAAAGTCACGGCCTCTACCGTCCAGCCGCGATCAACCTTACCGCAGAATGAGGCGAATCGCAACAAGCCTCTGAGGGCCGTATATTAGCCTAAAACGGCGGCCCGCTCTTGTTTGCACGAGTTGCTCAGAACTAAGCGACAATACTCGAAATTGAGCCGGCCAAGCGCTTCAGAATCCCTTTCCCTAACTTCTGCGTCTCACCGAAAAACTTCTGATATTCCACAAACAGCCGGTTCATCTCCAGCGATTTATCCGCCGACAGCCGTTTGCGCAGGATCATGTCGCGGACGTGGACCGGGTTGGGGAGAATCGCATCTTCCGTCAGTTCATCCAGCGCCGTATTGGGATCGTAATGATACATAGGATTGACCCATTGAGAGATTGAGCCATTGAGAGATTGACTCATTGAGAGATTAAATCATTGAAAATCAATTTCAAGATTGTTTATTGTGTTTCGCCGTTCGCAACGAAGCTGCACAGACGGCCAGTAGCTCGTTTGCTTCTCAATGCTTCGGCCTGGTCGAGCTTGTTCATCGGACTTGAATGACTCAATGATTCAATTCTTACATCATTTCGGTTCCCCAGAGATCATGCAGGTGCACAATTCCTTCTAACCTCCCGCCGCCGTCCACCACCGCCAAAGAAGTAATCTTCTTTTCTTCCATCAAAGCCAGTGCGGTTGCCGCAAATTCATTTCCCGCAATCGTCCGCGGATTCCTGGTCATGCATTCGCCGGCGGCCAGGTCGAGCGCATCCTTGCCGCGCAGTTCGAGCAGTCGCCGCAGATCACCGTCGCTGATGACTCCGACCAGCTTTTCGTTATCGACCACGGCGGTTACGCCAAGTTTCTTACGAGACATTTCGTAGATTACATCCGGCATCGTAGTGCGAGGCGTGACGCGAGGTACGGCGTCCCCAGTGTGCATGAGAGACTCAACTCGCGCCAGCCGCTTGCCCAGCTTGCCGCCAGGGTGCAGGTTGGCGAAATCCTCTTCCTTAAATCCGCGCTTCTCCGCCAGCGCCATTGCCAGCGCATCTCCGAGCGCGAGCATGCTAGTGGTGGAAGCGGTCGGGGCCAATCCGAGGGAACAAGCCTCTTCGGCCACAGAGCAATCAAGCGCAACCTCAGCCGCGTCGGCCAGCGTGGAACGCGCGGCGGCCTGTGTGGCGCGGGCGCCCTCGCTCGCATGTTTCGCATAAATCTCATCGCAAGTCATCGCGACCAAGGGCACTTGCAACCGCTTAAGCGTGGCGAGCAGACGCAAAATCTCCTCAGTCTCGCCACTGGCCGAAAGCGCGACCACTGCGTCGCCGCGCACCACCATCCCCAAATCTCCATGCACCGCTTCGACAGGATGCATGAACAGCGCCGGAGTTCCGGTAGAATTCAGCGTAGCCGCAATCTTCCGTGCAATGATGCCGCTCTTGCCCATGCCGGTGACCACCACTCGGCCGCTGCAGCCGTAAAGCAATTCCACCGCGCGGTTAAAGGCATCGGCCATCGGTCCGGCAATGCGATCGGCCAGGACTCGCAAGGCCGCAGCTTCAATGCGCACCACGTTTTCGCCTACGTGTTTCATGAAAGAAAGAGGATGTTAGCACGGAGCTGACTGTAGAGACGTCGCTCGCAACGTCTCCTGCGTGCACAATGGCAAGACGTAGCAAGTTACGTCTCTACAGATGACGCTCAGAAGTGATCGTCTATCGCCCGTAATCGCTCGGCATGTCCCAGGCCCGCGAGGCTCTTGGCTTGAATGGCGCGATCCCACGGTCCCGCTTCCCAATTGTCCTTTTTCTTCTCGGGATGAATCCACGGCGGCAAGGTGATGAACAATCTACGCGCCATGGCAAGCGCATAGGGCTCGTAAAGCGACCGCAACTGCGTGAGTTTGTCTTCAGATTTCGCCGGGTCACGAGGGCGCAAACTATGATCGAGAAGCGCCTGTCGCAATTTCGCCAGTTGCTCAACGTCAAGCCGGTCCGCAGCCAAGGGATCGTATTGTGCATTTATCAGCTGCGCCAAGTCGACCATCGCGTGTCGCGCAACGGCAAATGTCAGCTTGGCCTGTTCCTCGTGAATGCCCTCAATGCCTGCGATCACCAGCGCGCTCGCGTCGAGCATCATGGTGAGTGCGCCCAGCCACGATTGATTGGGATGTTGGGAACGAAAGAAACTCAGCGGCGGATAAGAGATATGACTCTCCAGTACCTCAGCCGCCCAATGCTCCCACTCGCGAAAAATCTTATCCAGCACATCGGGCTGCGGGCAATTTCCGAAGCGTACCAGCAACTCCGCAGCGGTAGGCGGTGAACCGGCGCGTGCGTCCAACAAAGAAATCTCAATCTCGCGCCTGGAAAACGAAGAATAAATTGTCGGCAAATATCCAATCACGGTACCCAGAAAACCAAAGCCCATGCCAGCTTCGAGCACCGCCAGAGCGCGGGCGAAGGGCGATATAGGAATAACGTCGCCGTAGCCCAGGGTGAAAAAAGTTGACCCGCTCAAATAAATTACCCTTCCGAATGTAATTGGCTCGTTGCTGAGCAGGAGATGTTCGCCCGCGCCATACTGCAGCAGTCCAAAACCAAAGATCAAACCGCAGGCCCAAAGCGCGAGCAAGAAAAGCAGCGACAGCGGCCCGAAGTAGCCAAGAAAATTCTCGCGGCGTCCCGGCGATTTGATCAGACTTGTAATCTTGCGCCAGGGAATCCAGGTGTAGCGATAGAACCACACGGTAATACGAAATTTCCGCCGCACTCGGCGCGGCAGCACCACGGTTTCAAACGCATCCAGCAGCACTGCGAGGATCACGACGATGCCGGAAATGGTGGCGAAGATACGCATGTGAAAACCTGGTCGTGGCGAAAATGGTAACAGATTTTGAGAGGTCACCTTCACGTTCGTGCGATCATGTAGTCTACCGGGAGATTCATGATGACTGTTTCATCCACCGGAAAACATGCAGCGGGCGGCACAGCCACGGACCAGCCTCCCGTCCCCGAGCCTGCGTTCTCCGAACGCGCGCGTACGCTGGTGCATCTTGGCCGCATCGGCAGCCTTTCAACGTTATCGCGAAAACAGCCGGGCTTCCCCTTCGGATCGGTAATGCCTTACGGGTTAGACGACCGCGGCCGCCCCATCTTCCTCATCAGCACCATGGCCATGCATACGCAGAACCTGCAGGCCGACCCTCACGCCAGCCTGCTCGTGACCCAGACCGATGCTGCAGGCGATCCGCTCGGAGCATCCAGGGTCACATTGGTGGGGAATGTACTGCCGCTGCAACCGGTAGAGGTGCAGGCTGCCAGAAATCTCTACTTGCAACGTTACGAAAACAGCAAGTACTGGGTGGATTTCGAAGATTTTTCTTTCTACCGCATGGAGGTGGTCGATATTTATTACGTCGGCGGCTTCGGCGTGATGGGCTGGGTTCCTGCGTCGGAGTATGACCACGCGCAACCCGATCCTCTCGCAGACTCGACCGCCGAAATCATCCAGCACATGAATGCCGATCACAAGGATGCGCTGATCCTTATCGCCCGAGCATTCGCCGGCATAGACTCACAAGAGGCTGCAATGACCTCGGTCGATCGCCTCGGTTTTCATGTCCGTTTGAAAACTGCCGATGGAATGCGAGGCGCTCGCATCGCATTCTTGCGGGAAGTGCGCACTCCGAAAGAAGCTAGAGACGTCCTGATAGAGATGGTGCAGCAGGCACGTCAGTCGTGAGCGAGCGCTTGCCGGTTACAAGGCTAAGGGCTCGAACGCGCAGTCTGCAGTGACGCATGCACCGCTTGCAATTCTTTAAGCACGCCTCGCAGTTGTGTGGATTCCAGCGCGTTGGCGCCATCGGACTTGGCTTCTTTCGGGTTGTCGTGAACTTCCAGGAATATTCCGTCCACGCCCGCCCCTACAGCCGCGCGCGCCAGCACCGGGATAAACTCCGGCTGTCCGCCGCTGGTCGCCGCTCCATCTTCATCTCCAGGCGAAGCTGAGGGCAATTGCACCGAATGGGTCGCGTCAAAAACCACGGGCGCAAACTTGCGCATGATGGCAAGCGAGCGCATGTCCACAACCAGATTGTTGTAGCCGAAGCTCGATCCACGTTCGGTGAGGAATATTCTATCGTTCCCGGCCGTGCGACATTTTTCTACCGCGTGTTTCATGTCCCACGGCGAAACGAACTGGCCCTTCTTGATATTTACCGCCCGCTCGCTCATGGCTGCCGCGACGATCAAATCAGTTTGTCGGCAGAGGAAAGCTGGAATCTGCAGCACGTCAGCAACCTCCGCGACCTTGGGGACGTCGGCGGTTTCATGCACATCAGTAAGCACCGGCACATGGACTTCGTCTTTCACTTTTTTGAGAATGCGCAGGCCCTCGACCAGCCCTGGTCCGCGAAAGCTCCGCATCGAAGTTCGGTTGGCCTTGTCGTAAGAAGCCTTAAAAATAAATGGAAGATTCAGCGAACGCGTCACACCCTTGATAACTTCGGCCATGAACAAGGCGTGCTTCTCGCTCTCAATCACGCAAGGCCCGGCGATGAGAAACAAGTTGCCCGAGCCGATACGGATGCCGTCGACTTGGAAAGAAATGCTCACAGGGTCAGCGAAGGTGTTCCTTATGTGGACCTTTGTGTCCTTAGTGGTTAATGCCTTTTCTTAACGCCGACCGACCTTCTCAGGACAGAGTCAGCGAAGGTGTTCCTTTGTGGACCTTTGCGTCCTTAGTGGTTAATGCCTTTTCTTAACGCCGGCCGAC
>Ga0182015_10004484_pt1 | contig 15016 bp, 15 predicted proteins | sample 712P3MmetaG_FD_120478 | JGI IMG/M metagenome (GOLD analysis project Ga0182015, IMG submission 120478) | Permafrost microbial communities from Stordalen Mire, Sweden - 712P3M metaG | ecosystem: Environmental > Terrestrial > Soil > Wetlands > Permafrost | place: Sweden: Stordalen | collected...
CATTGATTGCTTGGAGGCGATTTTGCGCGAAAGCACTTGAACAGGACGCGTCCGAGTTCACGACATATGACGAAAGGTCGGGGGCGGATCTCTTCATTGTTTGCTTGGCGGAGCGGCGCGCGAAAGGAATTCGAAGTCAAGGACGCGCGCAAAGCGCGCGCCGCCTCCGGCGGTCGCCCGGAGGGCGATCCTTGAGTTCGAATTCCTTTCGCGCATAATCGCCTCCAAGCAATCAATGAAGGCGTGGCGCTGGGATCAGCGCTAGTCCCGGACGGAATAGCGGTCCGTAAGTTCGACGCCCATCCAACCGGACAGCCTCAGAGCCGCATCGCGCCGCTCTCGATTTTCGCGAAACGGCCGCGATCCAGCGCGACATAGGCGTCCCGCGCGCGGTCGAACACATAGAGCGGATCGGCGATGAGGCTGGGATCGAAGCCCTGGCTCGCCAGATCCTGCTTCTTGTGCTTGAAGGTCGCGGTCGTCTCGAGCGCGCCGCTCACGCGCAGGAACAAAGGGCGGGCATAGTCGGGCAGGGCGCGCATATGGCGGGCGACGGCGGCAAGGTCGAGCTCGCCTTCGACGCCGATGAGCGCCATGCCGGCGCGTCCCTCCGCGCCGGGGACCGCGACGCCGTAAACGGCCGCCTCGAGGATGCCGGGGCAGGCGCACAGAGCCGCGGCGACTTCGAGGGTCGCGACATTCTCGCCTTTCCAGCGGAACGTGTCGCCGATGCGGTCGACGAAATGATAGAAGCCCTCATCGTCGAGGCGCATGAGGTCGCCGCTGCGCAGATAGGCGTCGCCCGGCGCAAAGACGTCGCGCAGGATCTTCTTTTGCGTGTCGGCGCCATCGGTATAGCCCTCGAAACGGGCGGAAAGATCGCGTCCCTCCGGGGATATGCGCCCGATCGCCTCGCCCGGCTCATCGGGCCCGCAGCGCTGGCAAAATCCGTCGGCGCCGCGCAGCGGCCGCTCGGCCGCAAAATCGAACCTCACCAGCGCGACCGGGCTGCGCCCCAGGAGGAAGCCCGGAATCTTGCCGATCGCGCCAGGTCTTCCCTCGACATTGTAGAGCGAAAAATTTCCTTCCGTCGCCGCATAGAATTCGAGGATGCGCGGCACGTCGAAGCGTTTCTGGAAGGCTTGCCAGACGTCGCCGCTCATGCCGTTGCCGCAAGCCAGCCGCAGGCGATGCGCCCGCTCGGACGGTTGGAACGGCGCGGCGGCGAGATAGCGGCAAAGCTCGCCGATATATTGGAACAGGGTGCAATCCCAGCGCGCGATGTCGTCCCAGAACAGGCGCGCCGAAAAACGCTCCCGCACGACGACCGAGCCGCCGGCGACCAAAACGGAGCCGATCGCCACGATTCCCCCGACGCTGTGATACATCGGCAGGCAATCGTACATGCGATCGTCCGCGCGGATGTCGGCGAGCCCGGCGAACCAATAGCTCCACATCAGGATGCGGTGATGGCTGACATTGGCGGCTTTCGGCAGGCCCGTCGTGCCGGAAGTATAGAGGCAGAGCGCGCGGTCGGCGTGCCGCACCTCGCGCCTTTCGCCCGCCGAAAGCTCGGCGCCGTCGAGGCAATCGACCGCGACGTCGAGGCGCGCGGCCGGCAGCGCGCCCGCGCCATGCAGCCAGATCTTCGGCGCGGCGCCAAGATGCGGCGCCGCGGCGGCGAAGGCCGGCGCAAGTTCCCTCGCCACGATGATGTGGCGCGGATCGACGATCGCGATGCAATGAGCCAGCGCCGCGCCGGTCAAATTCGTGTTGAGCAGCGCGACGGTTCCCCCGACCTGCGTGACGCCAAGCCAGATCGCCAGATATTCCGGGCGATTGGGCATCAGCAGGCAGATCGTGACGCCCGGCCCGACGCCCTCGGCGAGCGCCCAGCGCGAATAGCGGTTCATCTTTTGCGCGAGGCCGGCGAAACTCAGCGTCTCGCGATCGCTGAGGAGCGCGGGTCTGTCGCCGTATTTTTGCGCAAGTTCGCCGATGACCACCGGCAAGGTGCGCGTCGGATCGCTTGCGGCCTGCGCGCTCGCCTCGAGCGCGCGCATCCAATCGCGGGCCGGCGTCGACTGGCGCCCGCCGCGGAGCGGCGCGTTCGCTGGCGCTGGGTCGCGCGTCGCCGTCAGGGGAATGGAGTCGTTCACGCCGGTCGCCTCAGCTTTCCCCAAGCGGCCGGAACTGGCCGCGCCAATGCGTCAGCGCGGGATCGCCGCCGCCGCGATGCACGCCCGCGACGCGGCCGATGACGATCGCATGGGTATGGCGCTCCAGCACTTCCTCCACGACGCAGTCGATGCAGGCGAGCGCGCCGCGCAGCAGCGGCGCGCCGGTGGCAAGCGTCATCCACTCGGCCGTGGCGAACCGCGCCGCGCCCTTCACGCCGGTGCGCCCGGCAAAGCGATCGGCGAGATCCTCATGGGCGCGGCCAAGAATGTTGACGCCGAACGCGCAGGCCACCCGCAGCGCCGCCAGGGTCGACGAGTCCCGGGCGATGCAGACGATGAGCGAGGGCGGGTCGAGCGACAGCGAACATAGGGAAGTCGCGGTGCAGCCGAAGCGCGCTTCGCCGCGCCCGGTGGTGACGACGGCGACGCCGCTGGCAAGTTCCCGCATGGCGAGGCGAAAGGCGGCGCCTTCGCGCCCGGTCGTCGCGCCGCCGCTCCGGCTCATCGGCGCATCGAGGCTCGCATTCTCGGCATAGGCCACGCCGCTCTCCTCTATCCGCCCCAGCGCACGGCCATCGGCGCCTCATTGAGCAAAGCGGCTTTTCGCTCCGCGACGATGTCGAGCCAATTGCTATAGAGCTGGACAGCCGATTTGCGCCAAGGCGCCTTGCCGGCGCCGAAAGCCCCCGCATCGGGGAACGCCGACATGAGTTCGGGGCGCGGGTCGAGCCAGGCCCGCTCGGCGAAAGCCGCCAGCGGGCGCTCGATCGAAGCGGGAAAATAATCGGTCGGGATGGAAGGCAAGGCGTCCTGCTCGCCGCGCAGGAAGCGGTTCATGTCGCGGCGATATTCGCGCGCCAGCGAATCGTCCTCGTATTCGGGATGGCCCTGCAGGAAGACCAGCAGGCTTTGCCTCTGCTTGACGAAAACATCGACGCCGATTTGCGGATCCAAGGTCAGCATCTGATAGTCCCGGCGATCAAGATCGTCCGGGTTCAATCCGTTGCGGCGCGAATGGGGCGTCGTCACGTCGCCGCCGAGGCCCGAAACGAGCTTGTGGCGCGCCATCGTCTCGAAAGTGAAGACGCCCGAGCATTTTTCCGGCAGGGGCTGGCGCTGGATCCCGTCGAGATGCCGCACGCCGACATGCGCGGCGAGGCAGGAGAGAATCGTCGAAACCGTGTTTAACTCGGCCCAGTCGATGAGTTCGGTGAGGGCGCGCCAATAGGGCTCCTGCTCGAGCGTCGGGGCCAGGGGCTCCGCGCCGGTGACGATCAGCGCATCCAGCCGCCGGCCGCGAATCTGAGCCGCGTCGCGATAGGTTCGGGTCAGCGCCCCGCGCGTCTCCTGCGAACGCGGAACGTCGCGCAAGGCGTAGAGGTGCAGCCGCACGTCGTGGCGCCCGGAGGCCGCGTTAAGGAGACTGGAGAACTGTCGCTCGGTCGCCAGCAGCGCCGCGTCGGGCATGTTGTTGACGAGGCCGATCTCGATCGTCTTGCCGCGATCGCGCAACGCGCCGCGGCGCAGGCGCCGCTCGCCGAGGCTGCCGATGCGCGCGATGCTTTGAGGGGGGAGACGATCGATGGCGAGGGGCATTGGCTTACTCTGCGGCGAGGGAGGATTGGCGCGTTGCGGCGGCGGCCGCCAGCGCGCCATCGAGATCTTCGAGGATGTCGCTGATATGTTCGATGCCGACGCTGATCCGGATCGTCTCGGGACGCACGCCGGCGCTGATCTGCTGCTCGGGCGTCATCTGCCGATGGGTGGTGGAGGCGGGATGGCAGCACAGCGACTTGGCGTCGCCGATATTGACGAGGCGTTTGACGAGTTTCAGCGCGTCATAGAAATTCTTGCCCGCCTCCAGCCCGCCCTTGATCCCGAAAGTGAACAGCGAGGAGGCGCGGCCGGCCAGATACTTTTGCGTCAGCGGATAGAACGGATTGTCGGCAAAGCCGGTGTAATTGACCCAATCGACGCGCGGGTCGGCGCGCAGGAATTCGGCGACCTTGCGGCCGTTCTCGACGTGGCGCTCCATGCGCAGCGCGACCGTCTCGATGCCCTGCAGCAGCAGGAAGGCGCTCATCGGCGCCAATACCGCGCCGGTCGTGCGCTGGTAGACGCTGCGGCAGCGCGCGACAAACGCCTCAGCCCCGAAATGCTCGACATAGACCATGCCGTGATAGGATTCGTCGGGCTCGCTGAACATCGGGAAGCGCTGGGCGTGCTTCGCCCAATCGAAGCTGCCGCCATCGACGATGGCGCCGCCCATCGCGACGCCATGGCCGCCCATGAACTTGGTCAGCGAATGCACCACGATATCGGCGCCATGCTCGATCGGGCGCAACAGGATGGGCGTCGCCACGGTATTGTCGACGACGAGCGGCACGCCGTGACGGTGCGCGGCTTTGGCGATCGCCTCGATATCGCAGATATTGCCGGCGGGATTGCCGATGCTTTCGCAGAACACGGCGCGCGTATTCTCGTCGATCAGCCGTTCGATCGCCGCCGCCTGGTCGCTCGGCGCAAAGCGCGCCTCGATGCCCTGCCGGCGCAAAGTATGGGCGAACAAAGTGTGCGTGGTGCCGTAGAGCTGGGGCGTCGTGACGATATTGCCGCCGCGATCGGCGAGGGTGACGATGGCGTAATGCAGCGCCGCCTGGCCCGAAGCGGTGCTGAGCGCGGCGACGCCCCCTTCGAGTTCGGCGACGCGGCGCTCGAGAATGTCGGTGGTCGGATTGCTGATGCGCGAATAGCGGTAACCCTCGACCTCAAGGTTGAACAGAGCCGCGCCGTGATCGGCGCTCTCGAATTCATAGGCGACGTTCTGATAGATCGGCACCGCGACCGCCTTGGTCGCCGGATCGCATTGAAAGCCGCCGTGGATGGAGATCGTTTCGCTGCGCATGTGGCCCTCTGCGCTTTCCCGGGAAGAAGAAGAATTCAGCTTCTTTCCTACCAGAGCTTCCGTAGCGGAGACTTGCGCCAGATGGCTTGCATTTTCAACAATTGGTATGGATTAATGGGGGTTAGAGTTAAGATAGTGTTCGGCTGTTACGGTGGGGAGGGTTACGAATATTTACGACATCTGGAAGAGGCCTGATTCTCGACGGAAAAGACGATTTCGCCGTAGGCGTTCGTTTGACGACGGCTTTGGAGAGAAGCGAGCGCGGGGCTTTCGCGCCGAGCCACAGACCGTAAGCGGAGCGAGCGCGCTGTATCTGGCGCGCTCCATCAATCGAGCAAAGGCGCGCCCGCAATGTCGGGGTCCATTTGGCGTTCGGGCGCTATTCTTGCGTTTGTTGGACCGCTGCTCGGGCTGACAATCGTCTTGGGCTTCGTGCTGGCGAGCGGCGCCACGGCGCGAACCGATATGTCGCTGATGGATCAACTTCTCGCTATGCTGACTTTCGCCCCTATGCTGCTGATCGGCGCCTATGTCGTGGGCGCGCCGGGGGCGTTCGCCGTGGGCGTGACGATCGAGCTTTTGTCGAGGCGCGCCGTTCCTAAGTTAGGGACGGTCGCCGCGAGCGTTCTCCTCGGCGCCGCGATCAGCCTGCTGATGATAACGGGGCTCGACGAATTCGTGCTGCCGCATCCGCACGGGGACGCGACGCCTTTGCTGGGGTTGCAAACGCGCCTCGCTATCGCCGGCGTCGGCGCGCTGTCGGCGGCGATCTGCGTCTCTTTCTTCCTGTGGCGCTTCCATGGGCGGCGCGCTTGCGCCGCGTTGATTGTGCCCGAGGGGTTTGAACGATGAAACAGCGGATCGCGGCTCTGTTTGCCGGCGCCCTTCTCGCGCTCGCCTTGCCTGGCGCCGCCGCCGCGGGACCCTATGAGGACGGCCAGGCCGCCTATGAGCGCCATGATTATGCGGCGGCGCTGAAGCTGCGTCTTCCCTTGGGCGATGAGGGCGACCCGAGGGCGCAGGACGACCTTGGCGTCATGTACGAACATGGCCAAGGCGTGCCGCGGGACATCCAGCAGGCCATCGTGTGGTACCGCAAGTCCGCCGAACAAGGATACGCCGAGGGGCAGTTCGATCTCGCGCTTGTCTACGACGCTGGCCAAGACGTCCCGCAAGACTATGCTGAGGCCGCCGCCTGGTACCGCAAGGCCGCCGACCAGGGCTACGTGACGGCGCAGTACAACCTCGGCTCGATGTACGAGCACGGCCAGGGCGTGGCGCAGGATTATGCACAAGCGGCGTCCTGGTATCGCAAGGCCGCCGACCAGGGGCTCGATTGGGCCGAGCACAATCTTGGCGTGTTTTACGAGCGCGGCCAGGGCGTCGCGCAAGATTATGCACAAGCGGCGTCCTGGTATCGCAAGGCCGCCGACCAGGGGGACCCCCGCTCGCAGGCTAATCTCGGCGCGTTATATGCGAAAGGCGAGGGCGTAAAGCAGGATTATGAGCAGTCCGTCGCGTGGCTGCGCAAGGCGGCCGATCAAGGGAACGCCCCGGCGGAGGCCAATCTCGGTTTCGCCTATTCCAACGCGCTTGGCGTTCCGCAAGACGATGCCGAAGCCTATCTTTGGTCCCGCAAGGCCGCCGACCAGGGCAATGCCCCGGCCGAGGCCAACCTTGGCTTTTATTACGCGAACGGTCTTGGCGTGCCGCAGGACAATATCCAGGCTCTGATGTGGTTCAATCTGGCCGTCGCCGGCGCGGCGGATGATTCGTTGCGCGAATCTGCCGGCAAGAGCCGCGACGCCTTGATCTCCAAGATGACGCCTTCGCAGGTTGCCGAAGCGGAACGGATGGCGCGCGAACGGGCGCCGAAGTGAAGCCTCGCGGCTTGTCAGGCCGCCGCGCTGTCGGCGATCGCCGCGCGCGCCATCGAGCGGTCATAGAAGCGATGGGCGCGGCGGCCGTCCGCCTTGACGCAATAGAGGGCAAGGTCCGCCTGACGCAGCAGCGCCTCGAAATCGAGCGCGGCCCCGCGGTCGGACGCCTGCGCCGCCAGGCTGATTCCAAGGCTGGCGCCGATCCGCAACCAGCGCCCTTCCACCTGGAACGGCTCGGCCAGCGCCTGGATCAGCCGCGCCGCCTGGCGATCGGCGTCCCCCCGGGCGCAGGGCGCGCTCATCAGCACGGCGAATTCGTCGCCGCCAAGCCGCGCCACCGTGTCGCCGTCGCGCATTTCGGCGCATAGCCGGCTGGCGACCGCGCATAGCAGCGCGTCGCCGACGCCATGGCCGAACGTGTCGTTGGCCAGCTTGAAATGGTCGAGATCGACCAGCATCACCGCAAAACTCGCGCCCGCCGCGATCGCCAGATCGATCCGCTCGCGCAGCAAAGCGCGATTGGGCAGGCCGGTCAGCGAATCGTGCTGGGCCAGGAAGGCGAGGCGCTCTTCGGCCTTCTTTTGCGCCGTCACGTCTTCGAAAGTGCAGGCCCAGCCGCCTTCGGGGCGCGGCTGATAGGCGACTTCCAGCAGGCCGAGCGGAAACGGCATCACCAATCGGCCCGAAGCGCCGGGCGGCCGGTTCAGCCGCTCGTGAACCAGCACCTCGGCGTGCTCGGCCGTCCAATTGCCGGTTTCGGCCTGCAGCCGGATGAGCTGGGCCACCGACATGCCGGGCCGCACCCGATGCGCAAATAGGCCAAACAGCTGGAGGAAGCGATTGTTGACGGCGACGATATTGGCCTCAGTATCGCACAGCACCAGCCCCTGCGACATGTTGTCGAGCGCCGCCTGCAGTTCGGCGCGCGAGCGCACCGCCGTTTCCTCGGCGGTGAACAGCGCGCCCGTCAGCCGGCGGCCAAGGTCCCACAGGACGACCGCCGCGCCCAGCAGCAGCGCGGCGCAGGCGGGGAGCGCATAGGCGAGGCCACGCCCGCCCGCCAGCGACGCGACTTCGACGGCGAGCGCCGCGAGGCCGAGACTGCCGGAGGCGAGAAGCACGATTCGATTGCTCGCGCCGGTCGGCGTCAGCATGGGCATTGGGGCAGGGCTCCGGCAAAGCGCCGGTCCTATTCAACCGGAATGCCAAGTGGTTGACCCAAATCGTTATCGAACCGTGACAAACTACCGGGGAATTCGAGGGATGACCGGTTATTCACGATTAAAGCGGGATAATTCTCAACCCGGAGCGGCCACGCCGCGGGATATGCCGAACCGCGACAGCCCGCGCCGCCCGCGCGGGCGCCATCCTACGGCGTGTGTTCCTGCGTGATGACGGCGATCGAGGCCGCCGCGTCGCTGTCGATTGGCGGAACGGTTGCGCCGACGCGCTCTTCGTCCTGGCCCGATCCGATCGACCAGCTTGCGCCGTCGGACGTCGCTCGGGTCGGCTCGCCGAGCCCCATCGCGGCGCGGATATGGGCGACCGCGGCCTCGACGGTGACGCCCGAATGCGGCGGCGCGTAGATGAGGCAGCTCAAGCCGTGATGGGCGGCCGATCCGTGCGCGCTCATCGACAGCGTCAGGCCGTGCGGCCGCGCATCGACGACCCAATAAGTTATGTCGTTCCACGCCCGTTGCGGGTCGTCTGGCGGCCGCTTGGACAGGCTCGATTGGAACGTCGCGCCGGCCGCCTTGGCGGCTTCCGCGAAGCGCTCGGGAGTCTTCAGCGATTTGGCGCAGGTGCGCTCGAACAGCGTGAAGAAGTCGCCCGCATCATCCGCCGCCGCCGGCAGGGCGATCGAAGCAAGCAGCGCAGCAAGAAGGAGGGGCCTCATCGTTCTTTCGCTCCGGGCTTGAAAGCGCGATCGTCGCGGTCTCGCCCATCTTGACGCACCGCGCCCGTCATTGCGAGCGGAGCGAAGCAACCCAGGCGTCGTGCCCTTTCCGGATAGATCACGACACCTGGATTGCTTCGCTTCGCTCGCGAAGACGAACGAACCAAAGCGCGGGAAACCGACGTCAGGACTTGACCGCCATTTCCGTCAATCTGGCGATCGTGTTGATATTCCGCGCCGTGCCTGCTTTGGCCGCCGGAATTCTCAGTCTGGACTGACCCATTCCCTCGCCGTAATGGACATAGATCTCCCTTTCGCCAAGCCGCATCTCCTCGTTCTGCACGCCGACGGCGAGCGCCAGCGCGTCCGGTGGCGGCGCGTTGTCGAGAAAGATCACCAAGGTGCGGTTCGGGGCGGCGCCGGGAAACGGGTTGGCGTTCAGGACGGCCTGAAGTTCACGCGCCGTGCGCACCACGACGCCGACTGGCTTTCCGGCATAGGCATGCAGAGCGGCCTCGAGCTTCGCCTTCATTGCTGACGGGGCGGCCTTGCTTTCGAAGACGACGTTGCCGCTCGCGATATAGGTCTCGACGCGAGCGAAGCCCGCGCCGCCGCAGAGGGATTTGAGGTCGGCCATCGGGAGTTTCCCCGTTCCCCCGACGTTCACGGCGCGAAGCAGCGCGATGTATTTTGTCATGCGGGGATCCTATCGCCGCGGAGGGGTGCCGGTGGGCCTGAGCGGCGGCGCCAATCTCTCGCCCGTCATTGCGAGGGAGCGTAGCGACGAAGCAATCCAGACGGGCCGACTCTCGTCTGGATTGCTTCTCAAGGCGAACGCGAAGCGTTCGTCCGGCTCCGCTCCGGAACCAACGTCTCAAAACGCCTTCACGACATTCGTCACGTGGTCGCGGTCGGGGGCGGTCACGCAAAACGCGACGCAGAGATAGGGCAGCGTTTCGTGCGGGTTGTGGCCGCGATGCATTTTACCGATCGGCTCCGAATAGACGTCGCCGGCCTTGGCGTGGACGAGCACCCCTTCTTCGAAATGAGCCTCGAATATACCCTGCAGCGCCAGAAAGAACGTCGCGCCATTATGGCAATGAAAATTGGTCCAACCCTTCGGCGCGATCTCGGCGGTGTAGATCATCACCCTCGCCTCGGGGTCTTTAGGAAGCGAGGCGTAGAGTTGGTCGAACAGCACGTTGCGATGCAATTGCTGACCCGGCGGCGCCAGCCCTTGAATCCTTAGCTTCAAATCCCTGTCGTTCTCGTCGAGGAACTGCTGCATTTTCGCCTCCCTGCAACAAAGTGGCTCGCGTTCGAAGAGGCCCGCGTTGCGGCGACGGCCCTTCCGATCGGGAACAGTAGGCGATCCCCAGCCTGACGCGATAGGCCTCGCGGCAATCATGCGGGGCAATTCTCGCCGTGAAGCGGCCACGCCGCCGAGACGCCGTCAAGTCTAGGCGAATGCGAAGCATTCGTCCGGGCTACGCGACTCCTCCGCTTCGCTTCGGCGCCTTGGGCGTGACTGCGTCTCGGCGGCGCGGCGCGCGCCCGCTCATGCGACGATTCGGCGGAGAGCCAAGGCGACGCAGACGGCTCTAACGCGCAATCACGTCGTAGGAGAAGGTCACGCTGACCCTTCCATTCCTGAAGGCGGCGACTTCCAGCGTGTCCTTGCCGCCGTCCGCCTCCGCCGTCCAGGTATAGGTCAGCCTGCCCGTTTGCGGATCCGAGTTGGTTTGCGATTCCGGCAATGTCGTTTCGCGCCTGAGGGTCTCGACGAAGGCGGCGGCGTCGACCTGGTCGGCGTGGATTGCGCAAACCGTCCGGTAGTTGGCGCGGGGCCCGGTGAAATAGGCGTCGATGGCGAAGTTCGAGCCCTGCTCGGGGAGCTTCCAGAAATGGATGTCGTCGGGGTCGCGCTTCAGGTCGTCGGGCGCGACAGGCCCGTTTTGATGGACATAGCCGAGGGGGCGTGCGCGCCCGTCCAGCGCCTCGCCGGAGATCGGCTTGGCGGCGCAGGTCTTCTCGAACATCTGGAAAAGCCTCTCGCCGTTGTCTTCGGCTGAAGCCCCGCCAAAGCCCAATGCGCCGAGGAGCGCCGCCAAGTAAAAAAAGCGCATGCCGGAATCCCCACCTCTTTTGCGAGATTATCGGCAGGAAGCGCCGAGTCCAATCATCGTCGCCGACCATGCAACGATCATAACGACGTCGGCTTTGGCATTCATGTCCCGCGCAGCGACGATCGGCTGAACCGCTATATGGGGCGCAAAATGGTCGTTTTCGGCTCATTGCCGCGGCTTTATGGAGTGCTATGCTGCTGGAGCGCCGATATCGAACCGCCCGGGCAATGGCATCGATTTTTCCTTAGCTTTTCACCTGGCGCCAGAGGGGAACGTTATGAAAGCCTTTCTCACGACCACTTTTGCTATGTTGACGGGCGTCGCAATTGGCGCTGCGGCGGTTCAGGGCCTCCACGCACAGGCCAAGCCGCCTGCCTACGCGATCACCGAGATCGAAATCACCAATCTGGACGCCTACCAGAAAGAGTATGTCCCGCTGGCGCAAGCTTCAATCAAGGCCGCCGGCGGCCATCTCCTGGCGGCAGGGCAAAATATTGTCGTCCTGGAGGGAGCGTCGCCGCCAACACGGGTAAGCATCAATCAGTTCGACAGTCTCGAGGCGGCCAAGAATTGGCGCGATTCGTCTCAATATAAGGAGGCCCGCAAGGTCGGCGATAAATACGCGAAATTTCGTGCGTTCGCGGTTGAAGGGCTCCCGCAATAGCTGGCTGGCGGTCGCGACAGCGTCGCGCGGCATCGGCGCCGGCTGCGCGGCGTACGACCGGCGGCGTACGCTTCGTCCATTTGACCTTCGCTTAAGTCGATGGCGTTATTCCTAGGCAGGCGCTTGGGCAGACGGGCCGCGATGGGGAACAAGTCCATAGCGATTCCGCTGCGCGACAAGGCCGCGGCTTTTGCCATTCTGGCCGTCCTTCTCGGCGGGATTGCTTATGTGACCCTGGCGCGGGTCAGCCACATCGACACGTCAGGGACGCAAGCCGACGCGTCGATGATCTATGCCGGGCTCCCGGCCGGGGCCGGCGGGGCGAACGCGGCGTTCCGCGCGCGGGTGTCGGCCGCTTTCCCGCTGCTCTCGCCAGAGGACGATCTGATCCGGACGCTGGAGCGTCAGGGATTCCGGTCCGACGGCTGGTTTTCCAAGCGGATGACGTTTCGCAGGCAGAACGGCGGATTTCGCGGCTGCGATTTCACGGCGAGCGTCACCTGGGATTCGGACGATCAGGCGCGGATAAGCGCGCTCGACGCGCGGTTTCTGCGCACGCCAGGATGCGTCGACGGTTTTTGAGGGCGGCCGAAATCTCGAAAGCCGCCGCCGTCGGGCGAGCGGCCACGCCGCCGAGACGCCGTCAAGTCGCTACGCGACTCCTTCGCTTCGCTTCGGCGCCTTCGGCGTGACCGCGTCTCGTCGGCGCGGCTTATTGCCTCCATGTTCCTTTGGTGAGCGAAGCGCCCGAGTGGCCGCTATCGCGCACCAAGGAACATGGTGGCCAAACGCCATCGACGAGCACGGCGATGGCAGCGCGACGCTCGCTCGAACAGCATCCCCTCACGCCGCCGCCACCGCCGCCGCGCGCGCATTCGGCCGGATGAACCACACGATGCCGGACGCCACCAGGCACATCGCGCCGGCGGCGAAAAACGCCGGCAGGTAGCTCATCAGCACGCTGCGCGACAGGCCGGCGCCGAAGGCGGCGGTCGCCGCGCCCAGTTGATGGGCGGCGAAAATCCAGCCGAAGGCGATGCCGGCGCGCTCCTTGCCGAAGGCCTGCGCGCTGAGGCGCACGGTGGGGGGCACGGTGGCGATCCAGTCGAGGCCGTAGAAGGCGCCGAACAGCGACAGGCCGTAGAGCGTGAAGGTCGAATAGGGCAGATACAGCAGCGAGAGGCCGCGCAGGCCGTAATACCAGAACAGCAGCGCGCGATTGTCGAAGCGGTCGGAGAGCCAGCCGGACAGAATCGTGCCGAAGAAATCGAACACGCCCATCATGGCGAGCGTCGAGGCGGCGGCGACCGCCGGCATGCCGTAATCGGCGCAGAGCGAGATGAAATGGGTCTGCACGAGGCCGTTGGTGCTGAGCCCGCAGATGAAGAAGGTCGCAAACAGAATCCAGAAGGCGCCACTCGTCGAGATTTCGCCCAGCACCGAAAAAGCGCGCCCGAAAGCCGGCGCCGCCGCCGGCGGCGCGGCAGAGGTCGGAGCGGTGGGCCGCGCAGCTTCGCCATAGGCGGCCTGGCCGACGTCGGACGGCCGGTCGCACATGAACAGCGCGACGAGCAGGCCGGCAATCATGAGGCCGATCACCGAAGGCGCCAGCGCATAGCGCCAGCCGTAATTGTCGACGAGCCAGGCGGCGAGCGGCAGGAACACCAATTGTCCGGTCGCCGAACTCGCCGTCAGCACGCCGAGCACGAGGCCGCGCCGCTGCACGAACCAGCGCGTCGAGACGATCGCGCTAAGCACCAGCGCGGTCATCCCGGTGCCGACGCCAACGACAAATCCCCAGAGAACGATGAGATGCCAGGCCTGATACATGACGAGCGCGAGCAGGAGGCCGGACACGATGAGGCCAATGGCGGTCAGCACGACGCGACGCACGCCGTAGCGCTCGATGAGCGCGGCTGCGAACGGCGCCATCAGCCCGAACAGGACCAGCCGGATGGCCAGAGCGCTGGAAATCTCGGCGGTGTTCCAGCCAAATTCCTTGGTGAGCGGCAGGATCAGCGCGCCGGGCACGCCCATGGCGCCGGCCGTCGTCAGGGCCGTCACGAAAGTGACAGCGATGACCACCCACCCATAATGGATTCCATGGCGCGACAATCGCCGAGCGAGCGCCTGAGCGAACATGAATTGGGCTCCGTCTCTCGGCCGCCCCTTGCGGGAAGGGCGCGTTGGGTTTAGATTTTGATGACGCGCGTCATCATTCAACGATGATATATGTCATCAAAGAGAACGCGTCAATTCGGACGGGCGAGAATGCGCATCACCAAGCAGCAGGCCAATGAAAACAAGGCGCGGATCGTCGAGACCGCCGCCGCGCTGTTTCGCCAGAAGGGCTTCGACGGCGTTGGCGTCGCCGACCTCATGCGCAATGCGGGCCTCACCCACGGCGGCTTCTACAATCATTTCGGTTCGAAGGACGATCTCGAAGCGGCGGCCTGCGCCCATGTTTTCGACCAGTCGGTGGCGGCGATGGAGGCCATCGCCGCGATCGCCGATCCGGCGGAGCGCGCTCGCGCGCTCGACGCCTACAAGCGCCGCTACGTCTCGAAAAAAGGGCGCGACGCCACGGCGGCGCGCTGCCCGATGGTGGCCTTCGCCGGCGACGTCTCGCGCCAGTCGGCGCCGGTGCGCGAGGCCTATGCGGCGGGCCTGCACCGCTATCTCAGCGGGTTCGAGCGCGCCTCGACAGGGGGCAACGCGCGGGGGCGGCGGCAAAAGAACGCGCGCCAGCAGGCCATCGCGCAATTTGCCGCTTTGGCGGGCGCGCTCACCCTGGCCAGGAGCGTCGCCGAGGCCGATCCGGCGCTGTCGGACGAGATTCTCGCGGCTGCGGTCGCGGCGCTGGATGGGGCGGCGGGGTGAGGCGTTGGATCGCACCTTGAAGACGGCCTTTTCCGTCATTTGCAAGCGGAGCGAAGCAATCTGGATGTCGTGAGGGCTGCTGGAAATCGAATCACTAACGGTTATGAGGCCCTGCTTGCCTCTCTATGGGCGGAGTTCACATAAACACATGCGCATATGTGCATGTCTGCATTCTCGGGGCAGCGCCGGACACCCCGTCATTCGCCATCGCTTGTGGCGACAATCGGCGCCTGTTTCGCGCCGCGAAGGCGTTTTTTACGTCTAAGGCGTGCGGGAGGCGTGCGGATCGGGCGCTGTTTTCGAAGCCCTGCGAGAGGGTATGGCAGAGGGAGCCCTTCCTGCGACGTCGCGCTGCCATCGTCGTGCTCGCCGTCATATGTGGACGGCCCCTATTGGCAAGCATTTTTTTGACTGACGAGCGACTTGGCGGCCTTCGGTCATATGTCCGGCCTTTCGGTGCGGCAATGATGTCCGCTGGCCCTGA
>Ga0182015_10004485_pt1 | contig 15015 bp, 19 predicted proteins | sample 712P3MmetaG_FD_120478 | JGI IMG/M metagenome (GOLD analysis project Ga0182015, IMG submission 120478) | Permafrost microbial communities from Stordalen Mire, Sweden - 712P3M metaG | ecosystem: Environmental > Terrestrial > Soil > Wetlands > Permafrost | place: Sweden: Stordalen | collected...
AGCCCGCTGCCGCCCGTGACGCTCCACCTGATCCTCACGAACACGAGCCCCGAGGCCGTCAAGGTCACGATGCTCGACTTCGACTCCGACATGGGGAACTTCGCGATAGACCCCGAGATGCTGGCCCTCAAGCCCGGCGAGACCGGCGAGCCGACCCCGATGGTGTCCCAGCTCGGCGTGACCGCCGACGCCATGGACTTCAAGGTGACGCTCAAGCTGGGGACGGTCAGGGAGAGCAAGACCTTCTCCGTGAAGATCATCGCCCCGGACCCGGCCCTCGCGCCGGCGCCCCCGGGCAGCTAGCGGGCGTCAGCCCCCGCCGAGCATCCGCACCCGCCGGTCCTTCCGCGGGAACTGGAGGGTGACCACGGTCCCCGTGCCCTCGCGGCTCTCGACGCCCACCTGCCCGCCGTGCGCGCGCATGATGCGCTGGACGATCATCAGGCCGAGCCCGTGGCCGCCCGCCTTCGTCGTGTGGTAGGGCTCGAAGAGCCTGACCAGGTCCTCCTGCCGGATCCCGGACCCGCTGTCCCCGAAGAGGAGGTAGACCGAGTCGTCGTCGGCCCTCGACTTGATCATCAGCCTGCCGCCCGGCTGCATCGATTCCATCGCGTTCTTCGTTATGTTGAAGAACACCTGCTTCAGCTGGTTTCGGTCGGCCATGACCGCCGGGAGGGCGTAGGGCGTCTCGGCCTCGACCACAATGCCCCGGTCCGAGAACTCCCTCTTCTGGAACTTGAGGACCTCCGCGAGGATGTCGGCCAGGTTCGTCTCCGAAAGGTCCGGCGGGCTCGGGCGGATCGCCTCGAGGTAGTGCGTGATGATCCCGTCCAGCCGCGCGACCTCCTCCCGGCACACGTCAACGCTCTCGGACAGGGACTCGGCCTCGGGCGAGCGCCCGAGCTTCTTCAGCTTCCTCGCGATCAGCTGCAGGTGGATCGTCAGGGAATTGAGCGGGTTGCCGAGCTCGTGGGCGACTCCCGCCGCGAGGAGCAGGATGGAGGAGGTCCGCTCGTCCTCGATCCGCTGCGCCGTCGTCAGCCTGTCGTGCGTCACGTCGGCCAGGATGACGGCGTGGCGGCGCTCGCCGCCGGCGTCCCCATCGCGGAAGGGGACCATGTAGAGCCGGATCGTCCGGGGCTCCGGGTAGGTGAGCTCGAATTCGCGGGCCACCATGCTGGCGGAGGCGTTCGCGTCGTCTCCCAGCGTCGGCCGCAGCCCCGGGATCAGCCGCCAGAGGGTCTGCCCGGAGAGGCCCTCGCCGGAGAGGCCGATCAGCCGCTGGGCGGCGTCGTTGGCGTACTCGATTATCCCCGCCGTCGAGATGACGAGGACGCCCTCCTGCAGGGTCTTGAAGATCTGCTCGAAGAGGGAGCGCTCCTTCGCGAGACGCTGGACCAGGTTCGCCATGTTGACGGGGTCCAGCGTGTCGAGCCGCCCCAGGACGCGGTCGAGCGAGGTGTGTTTCTTGCCTGGCATCTGGGGCCCTTGATGGCCGCGCAGGCCCCGGGGGTCAACGGTCCGGAAGGAAATCCATCTGGTTCGGGTCGGGGCGCTGCGCCATGAGCTTGCGAAGGAACATCTCCCTGTGGATCGGGGACCTTCCGAGCCGCACGACCGCCTCGCGGTGGTCGTCCGTCCCGTAGCCCTTGTGCTTCGCGAAGCCGTAGCCCGGGTGCCTCGCGTCGAGTTCCGCCATCATCCGGTCCCGCGCGACCTTGGCGATGATGGAGCCCATCGCGATGCAGAGGCTGCGCGCGTCACCGTTCACGATCGGGGTGTGCGGGTACGGGAACCCCCTGAGATGCAGGCCGTCCACCAGCACCCGGCAGGAGACGATCGGGACGAACGAGTCGCGCTCCGCCACCGACGAGAAGAGGTCGGGCTCCTCGTTCCGGCGGAACGCGGCCGGGGGATAGATCCCCTCCATCGCGCGGCGCATCGCGAGCTTCGTCGCGCCGAGGATGTTGTGCTGCTCGATCTCCTCGACGCTCGCCGAGCCGAAGTGGGCGTGGATGTGGCCCTGGGCCGCGAGCGACTCGAACTCGAGCCAGAGCGAGTCGCGGTCGGCGGCCGAGAGGAGCTTGGAGTCGTTGACCCGGCCGGCCTTGACGCAGGCCCAGCGCCCCTCGAGGAAGGCGCGGGTAACGAGGACCGCGCCGGCGACGACCGGGCCGGCAAGGGCACCCCTGCCGACCTCGTCGACCCCGATCAGGTTTTCGAAGCCCTCGATCTTCTTCAGGTCGAAGCTCCGGAGCTGTCTGCGCTTCGGCATCGCTTGCGTCCCCGGGCCCCTACCCGCCCCACTCCATCCGGGCCCGGGGCTCCGGGAGCGGCAGCTCGTCCAGCTTGCCCGCGGCCAGGACGACCTCGTACGCCGTCCGGAAATGGAGCTTGGCGAAGTTGCCGAGGGCGCGGGCCCCGAACCGCTCGATGATCTGCGCCGCCTGCTCCTTGACGAGCGGCCCCGCCCCCTTCTGGAGCGGGCCCCCGAAGTCGCGCGAGAGGACGTTGATCTGGCGGACATACTCGGCGCGCGCGACGACCGACGCCGCCGCGACCACCGGGTCCTCCTCGGCCTTGGTCCGCATCTGCAGGTCGAAGTCCACGACCCCCATCTTCTTCAGCTCCCGCTGGACGAGCGGCTGCTTCGTGAACTGGTCGAGGAGCCCGCGGGGGGCCTTCTTCCTCGCGAGCGCCTGCGCGAGCGCCGTCGCGTGCTGCCACGCGAGGAGCCGGTTAAGGTTCGCGTGGGGCCGCGACATGATGAGGTTGTACTTCGGCATCCCGCAGAGGCAGACCGCGACCGCGACGCCGTGCGTCCCCCGGATCAGCTTGTCCAGCCGGATGATCTGCGACTCGGCGATCTTCTTCGAGTCCTTGACCCCCTCCTTGATCCAGCCCTCGATCGCCGCCCGGTCGGCGATGACGGTCGCGGCCACCACCGGCCCGAAGAGGTCGCCCTTGCCGCTCTCGTCCAGGCCCGCGTGGAGCTCGAACCAGTCGGGATGGTGCACCTCGTCGTAGCCGAGCTTGGGCGCCATCGTGATGTCGGGCTCAAGCGTCATCGTCACGAATTCCTCGGTGCCCTTGCCCGCAACGACCAGCTTGCCGCTCTCGTAGGCCGTGACGTTGCAGTCGCGCCCCTTGAAGGCGTACCTCGCGTAGGCGACATCGAAGGCCTCCCAGCCCCGCCCGCTCAGGATCACGCGCAGCCTCTCCATCTGCCCGTCGTCGAGCTTGAGCGTGTAGGTGCTCAGCTTCTTGGGTTTTTCCTCGTCGTCCTGGCCGCGCTTGGGCATGAGGGACCCATAGTCACAAAATTGCCGCCAATGACACGCAAAACTTCCGGCAGGCGGGCCCTCGCGGCCCGGCGCGCGGGGTTCCGGAAGGCGCTCCTGGCATGGTACCGGGCGTCCCGGCGCAGGCTGCCGTGGCGCGAGGCGCCCTCCGCCTACGGGACGGTGGTGAGCGAGTTCATGCTCCAGCAGACCCAGGTCGCGACGGTGCTCCCCTATTTCGCGCGCTGGATGGAGGCGCTCCCCGGCTTCGCCGCGCTGGCGTCCGCCCGAGAGGAGGCCGTCCTCAGGCTCTGGGAGGGCCTCGGGTACTATTCCCGCGCGCGCAACCTCCACAGGCTCGCGCGCGAGGTCGCCGGGCGCGCGCTGCCGACCTCGGCAGCCGGGTGGGAGGAGCTTCCCGGCGTCGGCCCCTACACGGCCGCCGCCATAGCGAGCATCGCCTTCGGCGAGCCGCTCGCCTGCGTCGACGGGAACGTCGTGCGCATCCTCGCCAGGCTCACGCGCGACGGGACGCCCCACCGGGACGGCGGGACGGCGTCGCGGGCCTTCGCACCGCTCGCCCAGGAGCTCCTCAACCCCTCCGCACCCGGCGACCACAACCAGGCGATGATGGAGCTCGGGGCGACCGTCTGCCTCAGGCGCAGGCCCGCCTGCCTCGTCTGCCCCGTGGGGGATTTCTGCGCGGCGGGAAAGGCGGGCGACCCCGAGGCCTATCCGAGGCTGGAGGCGAGGCCGACCGAGCGGCGGACGGTCGTCCGCGTGTGGTGCGAGCGGGACGGGGCGCTCCTCCTGCACCTGAACCCGAAGGGCGCCCGCCGCCTGGCCGACCTCCACGAGCTCCCGACGGCCGAGCAGGCCGGCCTCGATCCCGACCAGGTCTCGCAGGGTCCCCTTGTCGCCAGGAAGAGCCGGTCGATCACGCGGTTCCGGATCACGGAGTCGATCCACGCGGCCGCGCCTCCCCCCGGGAAGGACCGCCCGGGCCTCGTCTGGGTCCGACTGGAGTCGCTGGGCTCCGTCGCCCTGTCCGGTCCCCATCGGCGGTGGACCACGGATATCCTGGGCCGGGGCAAGCGCTAGCCGCCGGCGCGAAGGGCGCCGATGATGGCGTCCGGGTCAGAGTAGTCGCGGAAGGCGTGCCGGATCCCGAGCTCCCTCAGCCTCTCGTGACGGCGCCCTATCCCGATCATCGGGATTCCGAGCGCCGCGCACGCGCGAACGTCCCAGGGCGCGTCGCCAAAATACACCACCGACCCGATGTCGAATCCGGCGCGCGATGCCGCCAGCCGGATGATGTCCGACCTCCGGGGCGTGTCGCTCGACGTCGCGTGGGGGTACGCGCCGAGGTCGATCCCGCAGCACTCGAGCTTGTAACGCGCGCTCGCGGCAAAGCAACCGGTGGCAATCGCCACCGGGCAGATCCCCTCACCCGCCAGGCGCCCAAGGAAGGCGACAGCCCCGCGGACCGGCGAGAAGTCGCCGGGGAACGCCGCCCTCTCCTCCCCGAGGAGGCGCGTGAATTCACGCTCGATCGCCGCCTCCTTTCCCGCCGCGTCCGAGTCCCCGGCAAGAAGCGAGCGGGCAATGCCCGAACTCGTGGGCTCCGCGTGCAAACCCCAGTCCAAAGACGAGAGGAACTTCCCGGTGACGCTCTCGACCGCGCGCGCGTAGCAAGCGCCCTCGACCTCCTGCGTGTCGCAGAGGGTCCCGTCGTTGTCGAAAACAGCGAGGATTGCCTTCACGCAGCCCCTACAGCAGGCCTGCCTTCGCCAGCAGGAACGCGAGGCATGCGGCCAGCTTGCCGCGGTAGGTGAGGCATAAGGCGAGGATGAACAGCCCGCCCAGGACCGCAAACCGGCTCGGCCCCTTGTCGCCGCGCGACTGGCCCAGGGCGTCCCTGCGGATCATGTTGACCGCGAGGAACGTGAAAGCCGAGGCGAGGAGGAAGAGAACCGCCGCCTCCACCGACAGGATGGCAAGGTAGCGCTCGCCGGTGGCCTTCACTTGGTAATCGACCAGCCCGCGGTAGTTCACCCAGTCGTCGACTTCCCGCGGGAGCGGGATGAAGCGGTCGAGGAACCGTCCCACGTATGCCCCCAGAAGGCCCGCCGCGACGCCGAGGACGGAGATGAACCCGGTCGCCCTGTAGACCCGCGTCCCGACGACGGCCGCGTAGGCGAGCGAGGCAAGGATGCACAGGAGGGGAAGCGTGGACAGGAGGAGGGTTTCCATGGCGCTCAGGGTTGGAACGCTTTCGCGGCCGCGCGTTCCCCGGCGGCGAGGCCCATGGCTCGGGACGGATTCCTTGCTACGCTCAAAGCCGCTTCTCAAGGAGCGGCAGGAACCGCTCGCTCCCCTCCATCGGCGCCGCGACCTGCCCATACCGGCTGGCCCCCATGCGGATGTAGAACTCCTCAGCGTGGGGATCGCTCTCGACCCTGAGGGTCTGCGCCCCTCCCGACCGGGCGACCCCCTCGGCAAATGTGAAGAGCGCGCTCCCAATCCCGACCCCCATGGCGGACGGAAGGACCCACAGGTGGTCGAGGAACGCCTCCCCCGGGCGCAGCACGAGCGAGCAGAAGCCGGCAATGCGCGCTCCCGAGGCGGCGGCAAAGGTCGGGTTCCCGAGGACATAGCCGGGCGTGATCGTCAGCGTCTCGTCCCACTGGCGAAGCCAGCTCTCGGGATAACCCCAGTAGGCCTTCGCGCTGTAGGCGATGGCCGAGAGCTCGGCAGCGTCGCCCGGGAGCGCCCTTGTGATCTTAATCCCTGGCTGGATCATGGGGACAATCACCTGGCGACGGAAAGGGCATGGGAACGGAGGATCGCGTCCCAGGGGGCCTCCGCCGACCTCGGGATATCAAACCACTCCAGCGCCGTGCCCTGCTCGACGAAGCCGTGGGCGCAGTGGAAGCTCACGACGACGAACGTGTCGCCGGAGGGCGTCCTGTAGCGGAGGGCATGGCGGGGCTCCCAGCACTCCGGGCCCATCATCGAGGCATGGTCGAGGCCGTCCCGAATCGAGTCGGACAGGCTCCTGATTTCCGCCGGGAGAGCGACAAGCGACCGGCCGACGATAGTCCTGCGCCCAAACGGGTCATTCGTGGGCAGCACGCCCGCCTTCCCGATGACGCCCCCGCCCCGGTCGGGGTCGATCGAGTAGATCTCCACCTCTGTTGCGGACGATATTTCCCGGGACAGCCTGGCACCTAGGCGCTCCTGCTCAACGCGCCAGGGATCCCGCAGGAAATAATGGCAGGCAAGCGCGGCAAGGGCGCCCAGCGCCAGGATCCAGTAGATGCGCTTCATGCTGGCTGGCGTTGGAATACCCTAGGAAATGCGCGTTTTCCGGCCCGGGAGAAGCGCTCTCGGCGCCGGAGGCGATGGCACTCGACCCGGTTCGCTGGGACGGATTCGCCAGGCCAAGGGTCCGTCAGGCCGGGGGAAGGCGCGGCTCCCGTCCCGCGGGAGGCTCGCCCGGCCCCGGCTGCGGGTCCCCCAGGTCGCCGATCGATTCCAGGACGGCGATGCGGTCCCCGAACTTGTCGTAGATGAGAAAGTTGACGACGAAGCAGAGGGTGTAAAAGACGGATGAACGGGAAATCAAAATGTCGTGGCGCAGCCATTGGTAGCCCGTCTGCCAGAACGCCAGGATTCCGAACAGGGCGACGACCCAGCCCACGGCCGAGCGGGAATAGCGCGCGTTCTCCAGCAGATGCGCCCGGACGGAGGAATCCTGCCTTGCACGCCGGAAATACTCCCTGAATGTTTCGCGTCGATTCATCGGCCGTGGGACTCCCGGAAATGGATATGATGCGCGCTGAGGATAGGGCGACAACTGCACCGCTTAAGACTGCCCGAGGCAAGCACCGGTTGCGGCTGGCCGCCGGCATCCCCATGCGTAAACCCCATTCCAGCCCGGAAGGAGGCTCAGGCTGTCGCGGTGGTCGGATCGATCATCCGCTTTATCTCGGATACCCGGTTGGCCGGGAAGCCGCCCAGCCTCGCGTGCTCCCGCACCATCGCCTCGTCCGGCGCGATGTAGACGCAGTAGATCTTGTCATCGGTCAGGTAGCTCTCGACCCATTGGATCTTCGGCCCGAGCTTCTCGAGGACGCCGCAGGACTTCTGGGAGATGCCCTGCAGCTGTTCCGGCGTGAGCTTACCAGCTCCCGCGATTTCGCGTTCGATTAGGTATTTTGGCATAAATCCTCCTGATTCTTGGTTGGAGCTGAGTATCCGGATATAGTGATCCGAAGCGCAAAAAGCACGCAAAGAGAAAAAAGGAGGCCGGATGTTGAAACGGCCTGAGCCCGGCATTGGATGCGCCCCCTTAATCCCTGAGCTCACAGCCGGGCGCGCTCGGCCTCCCCCTTCAGGTCCGTGGCGTAGCTTTCGAATATCGGCCTGAAATCGGGCAACGAGCCCTTGGCCATCGCGAAAACCAGGCCGCTAAAACGCTCCTCCACCACGAATTCGGTCGAATCATCGTCCCAGACCCCGAGCTCAAACGTGCGGCTCCGTTGATTGGCTAGGCAAGATGTTCGTCCATGCCCGATCCAACTGACCCGGCACCAGCCAGGTCACTCCTTGGCCCGAGGACTGCCCCGGCTCCTCAGCGAGAGCACCAGGCCAACGACAATCATCAGGATGAACCCGTACGGAAAGGGGGAGAGTCCTATGCTTTCCCCGCCGGCTCCTCCCTTCGCGAAGGGCAAGAAGTGAAAAACCAGCCTTCTGCCCAGGTGTTCCAGAAGGAACAGCGCGAACATCGCGGGAATCAGGGCGCGATACCGAGCCAGCACCATCAGACCCAACAGGCAGATCATCAGGTGGCCGAGCCCCCAGAGCGCGAAGAGGGAAACCACCGCCTGAGTGCCGGCGGACGGGAATGTGCCAAGCGGGATCCCGTCGCCGGAGCTCGCCATGAAGGGACCGTTGAAGACCGCATATAGACTGACATAGGCCTTCAGAAGCACGACCAGCGCGAAGATCCAGGGGGCGAGCCTGTTTCCGCGATATGCGTTATCGACGCGCTTGGGGAACAGCAGATTGAGCATGGGGTTTCCTCCGGGCCAGCGCCGGATCCAAGGATTGGCAACGCATGCTGACCAGGCGTCGGACTAAACCCTTTGAAGGTGCGTATCCTTGAATCCAGTCTCGTACTTCAGGCCGTAGCCAAGAAACCGATCAAACCCGATATGAGCGGTCCAAAGAACACAGAAGGCGAACAGCGATGTCGTTGGCGCAAAATACGCCACAAATCCTAGCGCCAGCGGCGCCGTGTAGGTGTGAACGAGGTTATAACTGCAGGCGCCCACCCGGGCGCCAAACAAGTAGCCCAGCATGAAAAGGTCTGGCGTCAGAAAAAGCGCCGCGAAGATCAGCCATGACCCGTGCAGCGCATGATAGAGAAAACACGCTGCGACCAGCACCGCGAGGCCCTCAGCTCGGAGCAGCGGCTTTGGGGAGAGCAGTTTCATGGGTTACCAAAGTAGCACCTGGGAAGGCCTTGATAGCTGGGGAGTCCCCTTCGCATGTTGCTTAGCGTTGAAACGCTCCGCGGAAATGATGGCGCGGCTCCTGCGCCGCTGAAGACATGCCTGACTCATTCGTCGGATCCGGGGATTGGCAATGCAGTCTCATTTTATGATCAACATACGGCCGCTCTTGATGGCAAAATACAGGGCGAGAAAAGCAAGGGCGGCACTGACGATGAGCGATGAATAAAATGAAAAAGGCGCCTCATTGCTTGTGACCCAACCGCCAAAATACCTGCGGATGCGGCCAGTCTTTAAACCATGGTAAACGTAGGAAATGTAGAAAACTGCCACCGCTACTGACAAGATAAACCTGACTGTGACATTTCCCATATAATTTCGCTAGGGTCTCAATGGTTCACACTAATGAAGCTGGTTGGCAAGATTACGCCAGCGCTGATCGGCTAGAACGACGGATTCCTCCATCTGGCGTTCCGGCACAGTCCAGTAGGACGTCAGAAGCCGGTTCTTCTCGTTATCACCCAAAAGAGCAAATCCATTCTTTTCGTAGAAACGGATCGCCCAGGTCGCTGTTTTCCACGTGCCAACTAATACCGGTCGACCGCTAGGCTGACTTAGATGGCCCAGCAGCTTGCCACCGATGCCTTGGCCGCGGCATTCCGTGCGCACATAAGCATGCCGTATCAAAGTGACGTCCTTCACGTCTTGGATGCCCATCACGCCTTCCAGGCGGTCACCCATGTAATAGCCGTAAAACTTCACGCCTTTGCCAATTTCAGAAACGAGTTCCTCCATCGGCATGTAAGGATCATGCCACCGGTCGGCTGGAATCACACCTTTGTAAGCGCGCGCTGAATCGTTTATGATCTCGAGGATGATCCGCAGGTCTGCTGCCCCGCAGGACGATACTTTATGCTTCATTCTGTTGCCGCAACGATTGTGCCTCGATTACCCGAATAGGGGGCGCTTCCCCTCCGCCTTTCATCCCCGGGTACGTCGATTGGTTAGACGGCCTTGAGTTCTGTCCCATACAAGTGGCTCTCCGATGGCTGCCCTGCCAGCGCTAACGATCGCACATAGCGCAATCCCAAATGCTCCAACAAACGAATCGACCTAGTATTCGTCGGAGACACCAAACCGTAGATATGAGGCAGCATCAATGATTCCCGAGCATAATTGAGAGTCGCCCTCGCGGCTTCCGTCGCATAGCCCCTGGACCAAAACCGACGCAAATATGCAAAACCTAGATCAGGATGGTCAAGCGACTCGCGCTTAACCAAACCACAAATTCCTATTGGTGCGTTCCCTTCCGTCAACTCCACGAGATACAACCCAAATCCATTGCGGACATAGCTCGCCGCATACTTTTCCTCGATGTACTGCATCGCATCCGCAACGGTGCGAACACCCCGATCACCAATGTTAGCAATATACGGCGGCTCGTTCATGAGCTCCACCAAGAAGGCCGAGTCTTCAGGCGTAAGATGTCGCAGCGAGAGTCTAGGCGTGTTCAGAACAAGTCTCATGCTTTCGACGTGACTCCACCTGCACGCGTTTCTTCATGTCGATGTACGCGGTATCGATGAGCTTCATTAGAGCCGTAGTATCGAAGTCACCTCCCGGTCTCAGCTTCACATGACGCATAAACTTACCAGTGCCCTCCAACATGCCCTTTGGATCGGCAATCTCAGCACCTCGAAAAAACCCAACATTCACGTGAGCCCTGAAGGCATTGACGTATGCAAATGCCGCGTCAGCTATGCACGCCGTCGGATGACCATCATGCAATAGTTCTCGCACATCCTCTCCACATTTACGCATGACTCCAAACCAATGCTCCGCGATTACGCCCAACTCACCGGCATGCCGCCTCATCCAAGTCTCAATGGCTGGATCTCGCTTAACCGAACTAGGGAATCGTAGCAGTTGAGTCATGTTTTTTGACCTGGCCTTGAATTGATCCGCGCCTATGGCGTCGGATCCCTTGTTTGGTTAGGCGCAGTATCCAATAAAGCTAATTTTCTTAAACGCGCGGAATATCTGGCGTAAACTAGAACGTTCCCCGCACACAGTATCGCGCACAAGATCGTAGGCCACAAAATCCAGGGATGTCCCCGAAGCCGCTGGGACACCAATGGAACGGCGGCCACAAGCGCCAAAACGAATATGCACAACCCTATCCCGGTTCGCGCGCTCCGAAGTCGATCACCTTGAGTTTTATTGTAGCTCGTAAGTCGAGCGGCCTCCGATGGTGCCTCGTGTTTTTCATGGTAAGTGGTGCGCCTAACGTTGAAAGGATCCGCGTTATCGATGGCGCGGTTTGTGCCCCGCACGAGAAGTGTCATAGGGGAACGCAGGATCCGACGATTGGATCGGCGTTATCACTTGTCGTCAGCAATAAGATCTTCGATCCGCAGTGGTTTCTCAGCTCTTCGTACGTGAAGGATAAGCACGTCTGCATCGTCGATACGATAATATAGCCAAACTGGCTTAATCCATACCTGACGACAGTTTTTGCGGGCAAATTCAGTTATCGGTCGTCCCAATTGCAGGAATCGCTCCAAATGGTCCGTCGTATCAATAATCCTGGAGGCCACCGCCTTGGCGGCCTCAGGTTTATCGAGGGCAATAAACTCGATGATTGCCTCAAGCTGCAATAGCGCGGGCGCCGACCAAACTACTTTAGCCATTTCGAGAGGCGCCGCTTCGCTTCTACTTGAGTGTAAACCCGCCCTTCTCGGATGGCCTGCTCCCCTAGTGCGATACCCTCGACAACAGAAAGGCGGCGATTGAGTTCATCGTAAGAGGCAACGTCTACCAAGTATGCTGCCGGCTTTCCATGCTGCGTGATTAGGATGGGATCTCGCTCGATCTGCAGCTTAGCGATAATCTTTGTAGCCCGCCTTTTCAAAGTGGTCACGAGTTCCGTTTTCATAAGTGCTACTTAAGTAGTACTCGACAAGAGGTCAAGACAAACGGGACTCATGCATTGCCGAACGTTGAACTGATCCGCGCCTATGGCTGGCGCGGCGGTTGCCCTGCACGAGGTGCGCCTGAGGCAAACGTCGCATCCGATGATTGGTTCGGCGTAATTGTCATCGAATTTAAGATAGTCGCATTCCTAGCTGGTTTCTAATCAAAAACCACGATGCGCCACTGATCAGAACTACGATTGCGACGTAAACCGAGACATCCCGCATTCCCGATGTTGTGTTTGACGCGATTAGCCCAATAACGAGAGGCGCCCCTGAATAAAGAGCCACCCATGCAAGCAGGTGGATCACGCCTATCTTTCGTGCCAGCCAGAAAATCACGCCACCGTAAGTCGCGTGCGCGATAAGCAAAAAACCATACGCTACGCATAAAAGGCGTCCAAATTTCCGAATCGACCCACCGGGAATAAAGCTACCCTGTTCGCGCCTGAAAACAATCGAGAGGAAAAGCGCCACTAATGGAAGCGCAACGAGCGGCGGAAGGAATACGGCAGAGATTGGCGGCAGACCGGACTTTGATGTTCGCCGAACGTTGAATTGATCCGCGTTAACGATGGCGCGGCTCGTGCCCCGCACGAGACGTGCCTGAGGCAAACGTCGGGCCCGATGATTGGTTAGGCACTATTTTTCATCTGGCGCCGCTTGCGCCATTTCTCGTATCGATACCCAACCAGTCGGGCTAGTCGCCGATTTGACATAGACAACCATCGCCCGTCCTCGAGATACAACTGCGGGACGTCCGTCTTTAAAAGACACTCTAATCGCGAAAATGCTGGTCTCTACTGCTGTGTCACCGTGAAACATCGTGCTTTCAACCTTATTCTCAATAAACTCCATTTTCGAATTCTTAAAGGTCTCGTTAAGGCCCTTGATCAAATTCTCTCTTCCGAGCACAACATTTGAGCCACCGAAATACTTCACAACCGCGGGGTCATGCAGCGCTGCTATCGCATTAACGTCACCCCGTGCAAATGCATCTCGGATAGTAGCTGTTGTCTCGAGCAGCGAGGCGCGATCCTCCGCCGTTTCACCGTAGCAGCCAAAGACCAACGAAATTGATATCACTGCCCATCTGAGAGTTCTCATATTACGTTTGATTTACTAGAATTGTGTGGCGGGGGATCTGCCTAACGTTGAAGTGAACCGCTCTAATGAAAGTGCGACTCCTGCCCCGCAGGAGGCGTGACTGAGGAAAGGGTCGGTTCCGACGATTGGTTAGGCAGTCTTGTTTTTGAATGGCACACAGGAATATTCCTGAAAAAAGACGGAGTTTCCAAGAGATTCACGTCATCTCTTCTCCCACGATCTTGTGTTCCCAGGAATCACGGAGAACAATGGATGTGGCTTTGGCACCGTGATTTTCCGCAACTTCCGAGCAGCTAGCGGCGCCCGCACATGAAGCTTTTTTTGAAGATGCTTCCACTCGAAGAGCAATTGTCCCCTTGTCTCTGAAATTCGCTCCTTAGTTGCACGATGCAAAATCTTAGAGACATCAAAATGGTAGCCGCGACGATTTGCCTCCTCCGCCAGACCCGTTAAGAATGCAGCAATTGCTGCGAGCGAATCCGGCTGGGCCTGAAAGCGAATGAGCTGCGGATGGCTGCGATAACCTCTGGTGGCTCCAGCGAGAACCTTTTGAGCGAGGAGTGCCTCTCGCCAAGCTGCGACCAGACCTTTCGGGTCAAGATACTGCGGGTGCAGAGTCCACAATCGCATTTGATGAGATTCCACGGTTGCTGCCCAACGTTGAATTGATCCGCGTTAACGATGGCGCGCCGGCTGCCCCGCAGCAGGCGTGCCTGACGCAAGCGTCGGATCCGTCGATTGGTTAGGCCCCTTTTTATTCATTTCGCACAATCGCTCACGATTTTGCGCAATGTCATTAACGACACGTCTTCGATTTTTCTGAACCGAATGCAGCTCTTGCCAACGTCCAAACCCTCCAAATCGGTGCGGTAGCGCATCACAATCTTAGGGTCGGCGTAGAATGAGAAATAATTCTTCTGGGAGTTGAACGCAATGATACGCGACCCTAACGCGTACGTCGGCATGCCGTACTTCATGCTCCCCGAGCCCTTCGGAGCCACCGAGCGAACTAGCTTATCGAGGGTTGCGACGACAGACCGTTCCTTGGAGGGGAGACTCGAAATGTATTCGGGAATTGTGGATGCCTTCGACTGCATGGAAGAAATTGGGCGGCCTAACGTTGAGATGATCCGCGTTAACGATGGCGCGGCTCGTGCTCCGCACGAGACGTGCCTGAGGCAAACGTCGTCTCCGATGATTGGTTAGGCGTATTCAAGCTCGGGACCTTTGGCGAGGTCTCTGTTTTGCCGACACAGAACGAATCACAAGCTTGCCACGACCCTGTGGCGGCATAGGAATCCTAGTCCGAGCCGCCGCAATGAGAAGGAGCGCGTTACATGAAGCCGATCCAGACAAGCAAGAACGCCAATGCTAGCGCCATCACCCGTTCTTGAAATCTTCTGACGCGTCTAACCTTCGATGCGATCGGTTGACATTCCAACCGGGCGTCGATTGCAGAATCTGGTCGGCTAGGCGCTGCGTTCACCGATTACGCTTGTTCTGCCGAACGTTCAAATGACCCGCGCTAAGGATGGCGCGCCTGGTGCTCTGCACCAGCCGTGCCAGACGCCAACGTCGGATCCGTTGAGTGGTTAAGCCAACATGTGTATCGCGCCGTAATCCAAAAGATAGATACAAATAGCGATGCCAATGCGCCAACAAAGGCTGCGAGTTGTTGAGCCAAAGAAATCAATAGTGACGGCGCCAAGACCCAAACAAACATCCATCCGATAGCCCTGCCGACTTTCCCTTCGGGGATACGCCAAAGGATCGCGAGATAGGCAATCGGAAGGACAATTCCCCCGAGCATGGCTCCCATAGTGATCGCGACGAATGCCGAGTACTGAATGGCCAACATCCAATTCATTTCGCCATGGTGCGAAAAAACCCGGGGCCAGGTAAGGCACTCCATGACGATGACGAACGAGCAAAAATATCCCGCTGCCGCGCCAACTGGAATAGAGAGCAGAAAAATGGAAATGCGACGCTTCACGAAGGCTTAACGTTGAAATGATCCGCGCTCCTATGAAGCCGGAAAGGTCAAGCGGACAGTTGTGACTATCGACATCGGAATGTTGTAAGCATGGTTCTTGGAGGGTTGGTTGTACAGGCGACTTTGCGGGGAAACGTTGG
>Ga0182015_10004486_pt1 | contig 15013 bp, 12 predicted proteins | sample 712P3MmetaG_FD_120478 | JGI IMG/M metagenome (GOLD analysis project Ga0182015, IMG submission 120478) | Permafrost microbial communities from Stordalen Mire, Sweden - 712P3M metaG | ecosystem: Environmental > Terrestrial > Soil > Wetlands > Permafrost | place: Sweden: Stordalen | collected...
GTTCGTTTGCGCCGGGTCTCCGCATTTCGTGCATTGATCGTTAGTTTGATGGTCCTCGCTGCAATCCTGCCCGCGCTCTCCCGGCCCGTGGATGCCCCGCCCCTCCGGCCTAAAGCAGACGCCCCTCCTTCCAACATCGTGATCGGCTTCGTAGGCGGTTTCGTCGGCCACGACAATCCGCATCACGGCCCGGTTCAACTCGCACAGCAAATCCAACAAACAGTTCCCCAGGACACCTATGTCCGGGTTTTCGAAAACCGGCGAAGAAAACAAGCCTTCGACAGCGTCGTTCGACTGCTCGATACCAATCACGACGGCGTTCTTTCCGCGCAAGAAAAGGCCCGCGCCCGCATCATCCTCTTCGGCCACAGTTGGGGAGCGGCCGCGGTGGTTTTGCTGGCCCGCGACTTGCGCCGCGAAGGTGTACCGGTTCTGCTGACAGTACAGGTGGATAGTGTCGCCAAGGCATGGCAGAACGATTCCGTCATTCCGGACAACGTCGCTGAAGCCGTGAATTTTTATCAGACCCAGGGCATTGTTCACGGCAGGCCGCAGATCACCGCCGCCGATCCCGCAAAGACCGAGATCCTGGGGAATTACCGCATAGATTATAAAAAAGATCCGGTTGACTGCCCGCAAGCTTCCTGGGCGGATCGTTTCTTCACTCCCGGCCACATGCAGAGTGAGTGCGACCCAAACCTCTGGTCAAAGATCGAAAACATGGTGAAGCAGCGGCTCTCGCCCCAAGCAGCCTCCGCGGCCATTTCCGCACCCGACAGCTCGCTTCCCAGCCGATAAACTAAAGCACAATGTTATCTATAAGCCGCGTCGTGCCCACGACCGCGGCTACTGCCACCAGCGTGCCTTCGGCAACATTTTCGACTGCGCACAGGCTGTCGGGATTTACAATTTCGAAGTAATCGAGGCGGACTGATTTTTCTCCCGCAATTTCTTCGCGACCCGGGGCCACCAGTTTTGCGGCGTCGCGTTCCCCGCCTTCCCAGCATTCCTTCACCCGCATCAGCGCACGATGCAACACCAAAGCCTGTCTTCTCTGCAACGAATCAAGATAGGCATTACGCGAACTCATGGCCAGCCCGTCGGCCTCTCGCACAATCGGACACGCAACAATTTCCACCGGCAAGTTCAAGTCGCGCACCATGCGGCGGATGATTGCCACCTGCGCCGCATCCTTCTGCCCAAAGAAAGCCACATCCGGCTCAACCACGTGAAACAGCTTTGCCACCACGGTCGTGACTCCGCGAAAATGTCCCGGCCGCGAACGCCCGTCCAGCCTGTCACCGAGCCCTTCCACGATAACCGAGGTCCCTGAGCCCGCCGGATACATTTCCTCGACCGATGGCGCAAAAAGCAATTCCACACCCTCTTTTTCCAGCAATTCCTGATCGCGTTCGAATGCCCTCGGATATTTCGCCAGGTCTTCGTTCGGCCCAAACTGTGTGGGATTCACAAAAATCGACGCCGCCACAACATCACAGCCATCCCCGGCCGCCCGCACCAGCGACAAGTGCCCTTCATGCAGCGCTCCCATTGTGGGCACGAATCCTAATCGCTTTCCGCCGCTCCGCGCCGCGCGGCACTCCTCTCGCATCTCTTCGATGGTGTAGCAGATCCTCATTGCGTTAGGGTTGTCCGGCTTCGAACCGTCCTTCTCAGGATGCGGGGATCCACTGGATCGCGACGTGCGCGCTCTCGAGATCACCGGCAACAATACCGCGGCTTCGTCGAATCGCTATCTTTTCAGGTTCGGAAGCCCCGGTCTTCTCGTCCACCAGCATGGCGACCGCCCGCCCGTAAGGCCATGCCGATGCAGGCAACTGCGCCAGCGCATGCAACACTTCTTCCGGTTTCAGAATCTGCTCTTCATTGGCGGTGACGCTGCTGAGTAGTGCAACGGAATCAGAACGAACGACGAGATAGGGATTGCTCCAATGTCTGGTTTCTTGCAGGGTCGGATACTTCGCCCGATCGGCAGCGGCAATGGCCTGCAACCGAGTGGCCGCATCCGGCGGCGGTGGAGCATTCTGCTGAGAGCAGCCCACAAGAGCGCAGCTCATCGCCAAAATAAATATAAAACCAGCTCGCGGGTAACTGCAGCCGCGGGCGGAAAAACTCACCGCACCACCGCGGGAACGTCGTTCTTCACCGCCCAAACCAAAGCCACAACCCATCCAATCAACGTCCAGCCCAGAAAAAAATTCAGCAGCACAATCGCGGCCAGATCTCGCTTACTGCGGGCGAGGGCAACGATCGACGGCAGAAAATACATCACCAATCCAAAACCGAAGAACGGCAGGAAAAACGCGGGCCAAAGGTTCGTCATCACCGCCTCCTAAACAACCATAGCCTAGCACTATCGCCGGTTACGTTTGAAGCCATGATCCTGATCTATCCGTGTGATCCGCGTAAATCCGTGGCGAATGTTTTCCTTACCTCCGCATTGTCCGCTTCCGCGCCAGCACCGTTTCCAACCCGGCCCTCGTCTCTCTAGGCAAATGGTAAGACTCCTCATCCGCCGGATACTGAAGCGACTTCACATCCGCGCGAAACGCCTGCACCGCATTTGTGATCAATGCCGCCGCGTCGCCGTAGCGGCGCACAAACTTTGCCGGCGGCCCAAATGTCAGGTTCAGAAGGTCGTGGATCACCAGCACCTGGCCGTCACACTCCGGACCAGCCCCAATCCCAATGGTCGGCGTGCTCACCTCTGCGGTAATCATCGCCGCCACTTCCCGCGGAATGCCTTCCAGTACGATGCACGCCACTCCCGCGCGATCCAGCGCCACGGCATCACGCATAAGTTGTTCAATGCCGCTTAGCTCTTTCCCCTGTACCTTGTACCCACCCATCACGTTGACTGACTGCGGCGTCAGCCCAATGTGGCCGGCCACTGGAATCTCCGCATCAATGATGCGGCGGATCAGCTCCGCCCGCTTTTCGCCGCCCTCAATCTTAACCACTTCCGCCCCGCCTTCTTTCACAAAGCGTGTGGCATTTCTAAGGGCGGTTTTGGGGTTGATTTGATAAGACCCGTAAGGCATGTCCGCCAGCAGCAGCGCATGCTTCACCCCACGCCTCACAGCCTTTACATGGTGCAACATCTCGTCCATGGTGACCGAGAGCGTGTTCTCATAGCCGAGCATGGCCTGGGCGAGCGAATCGCCCACCAGGATCATTTCGATGCCGGCTTCGTCCACCAGACGCGCCGTGGCGTAATCGTAAGCGGTGAGGCAGGTAATGGGTTCGTGCCGAAGTTTCTGTTCCCGCAGAGAAGCGGTGGTAATCTTGCGGCGGAGTTCGTCCTCAGGACGCCCGCCAATCGGGGTGAGACTCACAGTGTCCTCCAGTGCCCCTCCGGCTCGGCCGGATAGAGCCTGTTCAGCATCTTCGTGGATGCTGAAGGTATTGTAGATGCAAAAAGGCCGTTCGTCGATGGTCGTTAGACGTAGGCTTTAGAAGGGGTTAGCCAGGATCGGCCAGAAGCCGTATACAAATCGCTCTGAGAAAGGGCTTAAGACGTCTGCCCCCCCGAGCGAAGTCGAAGGGTGCCAGCCAACAACGATTCCCTACACCCCCATCGCCTCCTGCCCGCCCAATGGCAGAAAGTATTGCGTCCCCTTGATCGGTTCCGTCACTTTGCGCAGCAACTCCTGCAAGTCTTCATTACGGTCGACAAAATCAATGTCCGACGTATTCACGATCAGCAGATCCGACGATGTGTAGTGAAAAAAGAAATGTTCGTAAGCCTTGACCACCTCTTCCAGATACTCGTCGCTGACCGCGCGCTCGCCCGGCGCATTCTTTTTTCTCAGCCGCTTCTTCAGCACCTCGGGCGTGGCCTGCAGGTAAATCACCAGGTCGGGCGTGGGCAACTTTTCCCGAAAGTGGTTGTAGTAGCGGTTGTAGGTCTCGAGTTCCTGGTCGTTCAGGTTCAGGCAGGCGAAGAGTTTGTCCTTTTCGAAGATGTAGTCCGCGACCACAGTCTTCTGCGAACGCGGCCCCAGGTCGAGCGCCTGCAACTGCTCGAACCGCCGCACCAGAAACGCGAACTGCGCCTGAAACGCCGCCCCCCGCTCGCCCTCGTAAAAAGCCCCGAGAAACGGATTGGACTCAGGCTCCATCACCCGCTGCGCATTCAGGCGCTCGCCCAGGATGCTGGCCAGCGTGCTTTTGCCAACTCGGATCGGACCTTCCACTGCTATGTAGCGGGGCAGCTCAAAGAGATTAGCCATGGGCTCGCAATAATTCGGAATTTGCAGGATAGCTCGGATAATGCCGAGTGGCAATTGCGGGAAGAGTTAACAGAAGAAATTAGACAATTGAGCCATTCTGCGATTGTGCAATTTAAGCTCATGTGGCGGCAGCCGCCTCGGCTGTCCCGGCAGAGCGGAGCTCGCCGGTCTTCACTCGGCACTCGCAATCTAAGGAGTTCAGCGCGAAAGAAGTTCAATTGCCAGGTGACCCGATCACCCGATTACTCAATGAAATACAATCCCTCCATGCTCGCCCCAATCCTGACCGCCGCTGTCTCCGTCGCTGCCGCCGCTACAGCCGCGTACCAGTCGATGGCGCCGACGGCGCAATGGTACGGGAAAACTTTCGTCGGACTCCCCCGTGCCTCCCGTCAGATCGCCCTCACCTATGATGACGGCCCCAACGACCCGCACACGCTGCGTTTGCTGGAAGTCCTCGCGAGGCACAGCGTCCACGCCACTTTCTTTCTGATCGGACACTACGTGCGGCAACATCCGGAAATCGTCCGCGAAATTGTCCAAGCCGGCCACGTCGTCGGCAACCACACCGTCACCCATCCCCTGCTGACCTTCAAGAGCGAAACCGAGATCCGCCTGCAACTCTCCGAATGCCGCGCCGCCCTTCACGACGCCATCGGCGAACCCGGCAATCTCTTCCGCCCTCCCTTCGGAGGTCGCCGCCCCACAGTCCTCCGCGTGGCTCGCGACCTCGGCCTCGAGCCAGTCATGTGGAATGTCACCGGCTACGACTGGAGCGCACCCCCTGCCGCCGTCATCGAGCGCAAAGTCTCATCCCAGATTCGCGGCGGCGACGTGATCCTTCTCCATGATGGAGGTCACAAACAAGCAGACGCCGATCGCTCCCAAACCGTAATCGCCACCGATCGCCTGATCACTCGTTACCAGGCCGAAGGATACAAGTTCGTCACAATCCCGCGGATGATGGCGGCTGAGTCTGCCCTCAATCAGCAGTCGCCAGCCATCACCTAGGGCAGCTTCTTGTCTGAGATTTCTCCGTGCCTCTGTGTCGGAGCCTGCCCTGAGCAAAGTCGAAGGATGGTGAAAGCCTTCTTCATCCCCGCGCCGCCCCAAACGCCTGCTTCGCTGCCGCAATCGTCTGCTGAACATCCTCCTCCGTGTGCGTCGCACCCAGAAACGCCGCCTCGTACTGCGACGGCGGCAAGTAAACTCCGCTGTCGAGCATACTGCGAAAAAATTTGCCAAACGCTTCGGTGTTCGATTTCGACGCCGAATCCCAATCCGTCACCGGCCCCGCCGCGAAGAACCATGTGAACATCGACCCGACCCGGTTGTAACACAACGGCACGCCCGCATCTTTTGCCGCTGCCGCAACGCCCTCCACCAATTCTCCGCTCAACTTCTCCAGCCGTGCATAAATCTCCCGCTTGTGATCGCTCAGACGCTTCAACATCGCGCATCCCGCCGCCATCGCCAGCGGATTGCCGGAAAGCGTACCCGCCTGATACATCGGCCCCAGCGGCGCAACCAAATCCATAATCTCGCTCGAGCCGCCATAGGCGCCCACCGGCAAGCCTCCGCCGATGATCTTGCCCAGGGTCGTCAGGTCCGGATGAATATTGTAAAGTTCCTGCGCTCCTCCAAAAGCCACGCGAAATCCCGTCATCACTTCATCAAAAATCAGCACCGCCCTCTCCCGCTCGGTGATCAGGCGCAACGCCACCAGATAATCGTCCGCGGCCGGAACACACCCCATATTGCCCACCACCGGCTCTACGATCACGCAGGCAATCTGATGCTTGAATTTCTGGAAGGCATACTCCACTGCCTTGATGTCATTGAAGGGCAGCGCCAGCGTGAATTGCGTGAACTCCTCGGGAACGCCCGCGGATCCGGGAATGCCCAGCGTCGCTACGCCCGAACCTGCCTTCACCAGAAGAGAATCGGAATGTCCGTGGTAGCAGCCTTCGAATTTCACAATGTACTTGCGCTTGGTATAAGCACGCGCCAGTCGGATCGCCGACATGGTCGCTTCCGTTCCCGAGCTCACGAAGCGAATTTTCTGCATAGGCGGCAACGCCGCCAGCACCAACTCCGCCAGATCCGCCTCGGCTGGCGTGGACGCCCCAAAGCTGGTTCCATTGCAAGCCGCGCCAACAATGGCGTCGAGCACATCCGGCGCGGCGTGTCCCAGAATCAGCGGTCCCCAGGAGCCCACATAGTCGATGAACTCGTTTTCATCCGCATCCCACATGTGCGCGCCCTTCCCCCGCAAGATAAACGGAGGCTCCCCCCCCACCGAACCGAATGCCCGCACCGGCGAGTTCACTCCTCCGGGAATCATGCTTTCCGCGCGTTGCTGCAGACGCCGCGACTGCTCGGCCTTTCGGGACGTTGTCGATGGCATTGAGTCCTCCCGCAGGAGATAGACGGGTAGTGGGTCAGTTTGGTTGTCATCCTGAGCAAGCGCCTTTGCGCAGCGAAGGATATGGGCGAGCCGCGCGACGTGGCGCGTTTTGGCGCCACAATAATCGCGCGTTTGGCTCGCTTCCTTGTCAAACTGACCCACTACCGATAGACGTCAACAAATGACTGCGCGCAACCGATTACTATAGCAGCGCGACGCCCATCAAATTAACCGGATATTCATCATTCCGCCATCACTTTGCAACATCGCCACGGTAACCTTTGGTCATCAAGTTGCCCTTCTAACCGGGAGGGTTTCAGGACAGCTTCGGGGGCTCCGGGCTGTCCTTATTTATTTCTTACCCTATATGGCGTGGCGGGCCCCAAACCAATCGCCTCTGCTGCCGCTTCACTTGAGGTACGACCGCACAATCTCCATCAGTTCATCGGCAGCGATCGCCTGCGCGGAGGTTGGCTTGCGCGCGGGATCGAGCACGTGGAATCTGACGTGATCCTCCAGCAATTCTGCCATCAGCCCGTTCATCGCGCCCCGGGCCGCCGTAATAAGCTGCAGCACGTCTCCGCAGTCTTTCTCTTCCCCCAGCGCCCGCTCGATAGCGTCGATCTGCCCGCGAATGCGTCGCACCCGCAGCGTGAGCTTTTCTTTTTCCCGCAATGTATGAGCCATGTGGTGTCCTTTATAAACTTTTTACTTGACTATACTATACCGGGGTATGCTACACAATAAAAGAGCGGGTGCGGCGCAGAACGCTAGCGCCTGCTTAGATGAATGATACGGAAACCGGCCAACGCAGAAACCTCCTTCTCGCGGGACAGTCTGTAACCTTCCTTTAACCGAACCTGCGTAGCCTCACAGAATCGTCAAGGGATGGCCAACGCAAAGCGGGCAGGACAACTGACGAGACAAAACGCATAGTTAACTATGGTTAACTATTTGTGATATATTTGCATTAAGTGCTGGCCTCGCGGACACGAACCAGCGCGATTAGCATCGCGAACCGATGATGATGGGAGGCACCAAGCGGAATCCGCCCCGCCGGTACTGTGTAATTATGAAATTGAAGTCCATTTTCACTCCAGTGCGGCGCGTCGCACTCCTCAAAGCAGCTTTGGGCGCAAACCCGAAACTAGCCGCGCCTCGGATTTTCCGATCCGCCGGAGTCAGCTTTGCGCTGCTGTTGATAGTCGCGGCCGCCTGTGCCGCCCCGGCCCCGGCCCAACAATCGGACCTACCCTCCGCGCAAAAGTCTGATACCGCGCCGCAAACCGGCACGGCCACCGCCCCTGATCCCCCTCCAGAGGATGCCCCCGAAGCCATGTTCCCCCATTTCAACGACTCCCGCTTCTGGCTCTCTGGCCAGGCGAACTTCATTTTTCAAACTCACCCTCCGTTCTATGCCGCTTACAGCGGGAAGAATAGCCTCAGCCCCAACTATGAGAAAGCCACGTCCCGCGTGATGACCTTCTACACCGGCGTGCGTCTCAATAATTCCACCGAACTTCTCGTCGATATCGAAGAGGCTGGCGGATCCGCTCTCAGCACCGGCTTGGGGCTCGCCGGCAATACCGATCTCGATATCGTGAGGAATCCTCTTCTAAGCAAAGAACCTTATCTGGCGCGGGGCGTGATTCACAAGGTGTTTGCTCTGAGCAAGGACAAAATCGAAAACCAGCGCAATTTCCTATCGCTCTTTGACGAACTGCCGCGCCGCCGTCTGGAACTCCGCTTCGGCAAATTCAGCATGCCGGATTTCTTCGATGTAAACTCCGTGGGCTCTGACACCCATCTTCAGTTCATCAACTGGACCACCGACAACAACGGCGCCTACGACTACGCCGCCGACACGCGCGGCTACACCGTCGGCGCCACCGCCGACTTCGAAGACCGCAACTGGGGACTCCGCTTCGCCGAAGCCCTCATGCCCAAGGTCGCGAACGGAATCGATTTGGTCTGGCGGCCCTGGCAAGCCCACGCCGAAAACCTTGAATACGAACTGCGTCACGGCTTGATCCCAAAGAAAGCGGGCGTCGTCCGCCTCTTGGCCTACACCAACTACGCCAACATGGGTATCTATCGCGACGCCATTGCGCAGTTTGAAGATCACACCGCTCCGCAGCCGGAACTGATCCCCGAAATCACCAACCATCCCTGGCACATCACGCGCAAGTACGGATTCGGCGTCAACCTCGAGCAAAAGCTCTTACCCAACCTGACCGCATTCGCCCGCTTCGGCTGGGACAACGGCAAGACCGAGTCCTTCGCCTACACCGAAGTCGATCAAACCTTTGCCGAAGGCTTGGGAGCGAATGGCGCGTGGTGGCATCGCAAACAAGATCGCGCCGGCATTGCCTTCGTCTCGAACGCAATCAAGAAAGATCATCAGACATACTTGGCCGATGGCGGCCTCGGCTTCCTGCTCGGCGATAGCGCGCTCAACTACGGCCGGGAAAATATCGTGGAGTCTTACTACACGGTCCACGTCTGGCATGGCATCTATCTCGCGCCCGGTGTGCAGCACATCGTCAACCCCGGCTACAACCGCGACCGCGGCCCCGTCCTCGTCCCCTCATTCCGCGCCCACGTGGAGTTCTAGCAACCTGCAAGAATTGTGATTCCAGGGGTGTGGTTTTGGGTGGCGCGGTTTTGGGTGGCGCAGCGCTTCAGCGCTGCGAATCAGTTGCCCACAAGCAGCCGGCTTTAGCCGCTGAGGGTTCACGTGCGAGCTGACACTACTACTTCTCCACCTTCACGCCCTTCCAAAACGCCACGTACCCCTTGATCCGCTTTGCCGCCTCCTTCGGTTCCGGATAGAACCATGCCGCGCCGGCATTGCGTTTCCCATTGACCTCAACGTCATAATAGCTCGCCGTCCCTTTCCACGGACACACCGTGTGCGCGTCGCTCGCCTTGAAATGCTCCTTACGAATCGCATTCGGCGGAAAATATTGATTTTCCTCCACCTCTATCGTCGCATCGCTCTCGGCCAGCACCGCACCTTCCCACATTGCTTTTGCCATAATGCCCATATAGATTCCTCACAGCCCCAGCCGCTTCAGAAAACGTCGTGGAGAAAAGAGGAAAGATTTGGAAGCACTAGCGAAGACGCGTTTCAACGGGAATTCAATGTCCGGCGCCTTGCAGCGCGTCCTGGTGTGTTCTCCCCGCACCGCCGGCTGGAACCAACCGGAGCAGGTCGCGCGCTGGCGTGAGCTTGGTTTCCACCGCGCTCCCAACTTCGCCACAGCGCAATCCCAGCATGAAGCGCTCTGCCGCGAATTGAAAACCGCCGGAGCCGAAGTCTTTGAGATGCCTTCCGCGCCCGATCTTTCCCTTGATGCCGTCTACACCCACGATGCATCCCTTCCCACCGACTATGGCTTGATCGTAATGCGTCCAGGCAAACCAAACCGCGTGCCCGAAGGCCCACGCCACTCCTCGTTCTGCCAGATCCTCGACATCCCGACGCTCGGCCAGATTACCCCTCCTGCCACCACCGAAGCCGGAGACATCGTGTGGCTCGATTCGAAAACCCTGCTAATCGGTCACGGCTACCGCACCAACGCCTCCGGCATTCACCAGATGCGCGCCCTGCTCACGCCCAAAGGTGTAGAAGTTTTTTCCGCCCCGCTGCCCTACGGCCCCGGCCCATCCGCCTGTCTGCATCTGATGTCGCTGATCAGCCTGCTCGACGAACACGCCGCGCTGGTCGACCTTCCTTGGCTCGCGGTCGAAACCGTCGAACTCCTCAGGTCTCGCGGATTCAACTTCATCGAGATCGACCCCTCCGAGCGCGACACCCTGGCCTGTAACGTCCTCGCCCTCGGCAACAACCGCCTGCTCGCAATCGAAGAAAATCTCAAGACGAATGCCCGCCTCCGCCAAGCCGGATTCGACCTCCGCACTTTCCCCGGCAGCGAACTCTGCATCAATGGCAGTGGCGGCCCCACCTGCCTAACGCGTCCGCTGCTGCGCGGATGAATATTCGGCGCTCTCTATGGACTTATTTCCAATCTACGTCCGGCAAGTTAAGTCTCGAACGCGCTACAAAGTCGGCTACATCAATAGCAACGGTGCGGTCGTCATCGACCCCATTTTTGATGATGGAACTCGTTTCTACGAAGGGCTGGCCTCGGTTAGGATCAGCGGTCGCTGGGGTTTTATTGATATCTCCGGAAATTTCGTAATCCCGCCAAACTTGGCGAGCTGGGGAAGGTTTCGCGAAGGGCTCTCGCAAACCTCAGTCGGAAGCAGAGCGCTTAAGGCTGTTATCGACAAGACAGGGAAGGTGGTAATACCTGCCAAGCACCAATATCTGGGCCCTTTTCATGATGGCTTGGCTCTCTTCGGAGACGGTCCCGGACTTCTAATGACGAGATTTGGTTTCCTCGATCGAAGTGGAGAGGAAGTAATTCCCGCAGTCCTTCGCAGTGCTAAGCACTTCTCCGAGGGCCTGGCCGCAGCGAGGGTGGGATCTCTGTGGGGCTACATCGAGCCCTCCGGTGTCTTTAGGATTACGCCCCGTTTCGAAGCCAGACACATGGGGCCGAAAGGCGCTAGGGATACTGAAACCGGGAGCTTCAATCATGGCGTCGCTTTTGCATGGGGAGGAAGTGGATACGGTTTTATCGATAAAAGCGGAGACTTCGTGACGGGAAACGCTTTCGAAGAAGCTGAGAGTTTCCGTGAGGGCCGGGCCAGAGTCAGGCTCAGGCAACAAGAGTGCTATGGTTACATCGATCTCTCGGGAGCCATGGCAATTAAGCCCCGATTCACATCTGCTTCTGTTTACTTCTCGGAAGGGTTGGCCTCGGTCAAGGAGAAAGAAGATCGGCCTGACTATTCAATGGACCGAGCGTCCTTCAAACTCGATCAAATGGCTCCGCGTGGCTTCATCGATTTGGACGGTAACATGGTCATTGAACCCAAGTTCTTCAGTACCCTTAGTTTTCAGGGAGGGCTTTGCTTGGTCGAGACCGAAAAGACAATCGGATACATCAACAAGAAAGGAGAGTACATCTGGGAAGGACCCTACGTCGAGCATGGAATCGTTCTCTGAAACTCCAATGAACCAGACTGTGGCATCCAGACCCAGCCCCGCTCACTCCTGCTAAAATAATCCTGCATGCTTCTTCCCTTCGTCCGCGAACTCTTCGCGGACGTAGAAAAGCTTCCCGCCTTCGCGCGTGTAGCCTCCCACCTCAAGGAGGGCACGGGGCGCATTCGTGTCTCCGGCCTCACCCCCACCGCAAAAGCATTGCTGCTCGTGCTGTTTCAACGCACTGCCGCCCGTCCGCTCATTTTCGTCGTTAACGATAATCGCGCCGCCGAGGACTATCTTCCCGTCCTTCGCGGCTTCTGTGAACTCACCGCCGCCTGCGATCCCGACTCCGTCATCTCCCTACCCGCTCGCGATGTCCTCCCGTACCAGAATCTCTCGCCCCACCCCGAACTCCAGGAAGAACGCGCCACAGCCCTTTGGAAGATCGCGACCGGAGCCGCCTCCATCGTGATCTCGCCGGTCGCAGCGACAGCCATCCGCCTGCGCTCTGCCGACTATTACGCCGATCTTGCCCGCACCGTCCGCCGCGGCGAATCTTTCGATCTCGAATCTCTGCTCGCTCACCTCAACACCGTCGGCTACACTTCCACCGACGTCGTCGAAATGCCAGGCCAATATGCTTCCCGCGGCGGCATCCTCGACGTCTACTCTCCCGAAGCCGACCGCCCGCTCCGCATCGAGTTCTTCGGCGACGAAGCCGATTCCATCCGCAAATTCGATCCCGCCTCACAACGCTCTTCCACTCCGGTGGACGAGGCCCTGCTGCTTCCCCTCACCGAAACCCCAGTCAGCGAACATCTGCTCGGCGCAATTCACACCCGCCTCAGCGGCAAGCGAATCGTTGGCTCCGAAGAAATCGTCGAAGCCGCCGTCCGCTCCGGCGGCCTCAACGTCTTCCCCGGCTGGGAGTTTTATTCCCCCGTCGCCGGAGCCGACAGCACCATCTTCGATCTAATCCCCCGCGCCTCGATTCTTCTCGACGAAACCGATCAACTCCAGCAGGAATTCGACCGCTTTTGGACCCGCGTCGCAGAAGCCCACGAGCGCAGCGGCGTCGGCAATCTCGTTCGGCCCGAAGATCTCTACCTACCGCCAGACGACTGGTGGCAAAAAACCGTAACTCTCCCCGGCGCCGATGTCGAGCACCTCGGCATCAGCCGCAGCTTGGACGAAGCCGAAACTGCAATCGCATTTCTCTCCCAGCCCTCACCGCGCTTCCACGGCGCCGTTCCCGCCATGCTCACCGAAGTGCAAAAGCTCAACGCCGACGGCAAACGCGTTCTCTTCGCCGTTCCCAACATCGGCGAAGTCGAGCGCCTCGCCGATGTTTTCACCGAATACAACGTCTCCTTCCGCCTCGGAAGCCGCACCCGCGGCGGCGAAAGCTACGCTGACGAAACCAGCTACTTCGCCGGCGAGGTCCTCACCACCACGCTCGCTACCGCCTATATCCCCGATGGCGTGCTGCTCCCCGAAGCCAATCTCGCCATCTTCGGCTCGCGCGATCTCTTCGACGAATCCGAATCCGTCGCCTCGCGCCCGCAGCGCTCAAAATCCAAAGTCTCTGCCTTCCTTTCCGACTTTCGCGATCTCCAGGTCGGCGACTACGTCGTCCACGTCGAACACGGCATCGGCCAGTACCAGGGATTAAAAGAAATTAACCACGGCGACGGTCCCGCCGAATTCATGCTGCTCGAATTCGCCGAAGCCGCTCGCCTCTACGTTCCTCTCACCCGTCTCGACCTGGTGCAGAAGTATCGCTCGTCCGAAGGCACGAAGCCCGCCTTGAGTCATCTCGGCACCGCCGCCTGGGGCAAGACGAAATCTCGCGTCCGCAAAGCCATGAAAGACATGGCCGACGAACTCCTCAAGCTCTACGCCGAGCGCAAAACCGCTGTCGGACACGCCTTCCCGCCCGGCAACGAGTGGTTCCGCGAGTTCGAAGACGCTTTTGAATTCAACGAGACCGAAGATCAGGGTCAGGCCATCAAAGACGTCATCAACGACATGGAATCCTCCCAACCCATGGACCGCCTGCTCTGCGGCGATGTGGGCTACGGCAAAACCGAAGTTGCCATGCGTGCCGCCTTCAAAGCCATCAGCGACAACAAACAGGTAGCCGTGCTCGCCCCCACCACCGTCCTCGCCTTCCAGCACTTCGAAACTTTCAAGCAACGCTTTGCTCCATTCCCCGTCACCATCGAAATGATCAGCCGCTTCCGCAATGCGAAGCAGCAAAAAGAAATTCTGCAGAAAACCGAAACTGGCAAAATCGACATCCTCATCGGCACCCACCGCATCCTTTCCAAAGACATCAAATTCTCCGATCTCGGCCTCCTCATCGTCGACGAAGAACAGCGCTTCGGTGTGCGCCACAAAGAGCGCATCAAGCAAATGCGCAAGCAAGTGGACGTGCTCACCATGTCAGCCACGCCCATCCCTCGCACCCTCCACATGTCGCTCGTCGGTCTGCGCGATATGAGCGTGATCGAAACTCCGCCGAAAGATCGCATGGCGATTCAAACCGTAGTCGCCAGTTGGGACGAAAAACTGATCCAGTCCGCCATCGAACAGGAACTCGAGCGCGGCGGCCAGGTCTATTTCGTCCACAACCGCGTCGATACCATCTGGGAAATTGCAGCCAAGATCCAAGCACTTGTTCCCCCGGCGCGCATCATCGTCGGCCACGGACAAATGTCGGAAGGCGAACTCGAAAAAGTGATGCTGAAGTTCATGCACCACGAAGCCGACATCCTCGTTTCGACCACGATCATCGAGAACGGTCTCGACATCCCTCTTTGCAACACGATTCTGATCAACCGCGCCGACCGCCTCGGCCTCTCCGAGCTTTACCAGCTCCGCGGACGCGTGGGCCGCTCCAGCCGTCGCGCCTACGCCTACCTCATGCTTCCCCCGGAGATCGAGCTCACGCCCATCGCCCGCCGTCGCCTTGCCGCCCTCAAAGAGTTTTCCGACCTCGGCGCCGGATTCAAAATCGCCGCCCTCGATCTCGAACTCCGCGGCGCCGGCAACATGCTCGGAGGCGAGCAAAGCGGCCACATCGAGGCCATCGGCTTCGAGCTCTACACCCAAATGCTCGAGCGCGCCGTGCGCGAGATGAAAGGCGAGGCCGCGCCCGACGAAGCCGAGACCCAGCTCAATCTCGGCCTCAACATTCGCATTCCGGCTGATTACGTCCCCGAAGAAAACCAGCGTCTGCAGATGTACAAACGCGTAGCCCGCGTAGAAACCGAATCGCAACTGAACGATGTA
>Ga0182015_10004487_pt1 | contig 15011 bp, 10 predicted proteins | sample 712P3MmetaG_FD_120478 | JGI IMG/M metagenome (GOLD analysis project Ga0182015, IMG submission 120478) | Permafrost microbial communities from Stordalen Mire, Sweden - 712P3M metaG | ecosystem: Environmental > Terrestrial > Soil > Wetlands > Permafrost | place: Sweden: Stordalen | collected...
AGGCATCGATCCCCTCGCCGTTCGCCATGCCCGGCGCCGAGTCGGCGATGAAGCAATGTGCTCGAAGAGAACGCTGCCATCGGAAACCTAAGGCCGGTCCTTTGCTCGTCCGTCTCATGCCTAATCGCTAAGGCGAACCGACGCAATCCCCTGCCACAGCAACGCTGATCTCAATCGATCGCTCCCTCAAGGGGATCCAACGATGGACGGATCCGCTAGAGTGCTATGCACAGGGCGTTACTTGAAGGACGATGTGGGAATGAGTGTCGGACGGTTCCGTATCAGAGGTCGTTGGGTCGGCGTGACGAGGATCCGAGGACTGGTGCTGCGGAGGATGATGCGCCGGCCCTTCAATGAGCGAGCATGGGCGCCCGACCGTAGACGGATTGTCGCACTCGGTGACTCGCATCTTGAAGTGATCCCTCGCTACGTCGCACCCCGAGTCACCGCCATGTTCGACATCGTCCAAGTGTGGGGCGCGACCGCACAGGGGTTGGTCAATCCGAATTCATCGACGGACGCACTCCGACTGTTTCAGGCACGTCTTGATCGTGCTCCCCGGTGGCAGACGGTGCTTCTCGAGTTGGGTGAGGTCGACTGCGGTTTCGTCATCTGGTATCGCGCAGAGAAGAAGGGCCTCACCGTCGACGATCAGCTGGAGGTCTCGCTAGGCAATTACCTAGGATTCATTGACCGACAGGTTGCGAGCGGATTTGACGTCTGGGTAATGAGCGCGCCGCTTCCCACAATTGGTGATGCTCAGGACTGGGGCGAGGTCGCGAATCTGCGGCGGATGGTCGGGGCGACCCAGTCGGAGAGGACAGCGTTGACGCTACGGTACAACGAGCTCCTGCAGCAAGCCTGTCTGGCACGCCGAGTGCGTTTCATCGACGTCAGCAGCGAACAGCTCGACCTAGCGACGGGTATTATCAAGCCGGAGTTCGTTCACTCTGATCGCCTCAACCACCATTTGGACGACTCTTCATGGGGCGACCTAATAGTCCGGGAACTGATTTCGCTGCCGGAGAGCGAACTCGCTGACTCCCGTCTTGCCCCCGCGGTCTGCAGGCGGCGCTCTGGGAAGCCGAGAAACGCGGTCGCATCAGCACGCTGAGGCGCAACGAAGCGACAGGGTTGCTAGGTCGACTTCTGAAGCATCGGGCACAGTAGTGCGCTTGTCCGGCGCTCGGAGGATGTAACGCACCTTGTGGTTGGTGTCCATCCATTTCGTTTCATGACCCAGCTTCGGCGGTGGAGATAGAAGCTTCCAGCTGGGCGCGGATATCTGGAGCGGGGGCGGGGAGTACCACCACTGCGTGCTTGAAATCCGCGACTGCTGCGCTGATGAGATGAAGCTGCACCTCGATCCATCCACGCGCCGAGTACAGCTGAGCGAGCCCGTATCCATCGACTCCGGCCGGCTGCGCGTAGGGTCCGACCGTGCCGATCCACGCACCAATAGCGGCGTTCATGTCGATGAGGGCTGTTGCCGGATAACCCATGGCGAGTTCGGCTGCGGACAGGTCGTCGTAGGCGCCGGAAGCGGCCGGGCTGAGTTGGACGTCATTGGTGCAATCGACTATCGCTTGGGCGTACTCATGGTCGAGCAGTTCTTGGTGGCACACTCTGCTGAGCACTTGCGTGATCTCGAACGTGTTCGTCGCGAGCTTCAGAGCGGCCGCGTAGTCGCGACCGGCGGTCGCCTCATCCCCAGTCGCGATCGCAATGCTGGCGGCTGCAACATATACGGTTGAGGAGCCTGGATCTCGCTGGGAGGCCTCTTGGTACACCGTGCGGGCAGCCTCGTAATCATCCATCGCCAAGAGTCCGGTGACGGCCGACAGTTGCTGGGTTGGGGTGGCGCTAGGCACCATGCCGGCCTGCTCGTAGTCGGAGAGTGCCGCCGTGAGGTTGCCGGACGCACGATCCGCGTTGGCTCTGAGCAGGAAGAGGCTGCTGGTTGCTGGCGAAAGCGAAATCGCCTTGCTGTAGTCGTGTATCGCTGCTGCGCTGTTCCGACCACCCGACATGTAGCAGCCCGCGCGTCCGACGTACGCCTGAACAAGGTCGGGAGAGCTGGCGAGAACCCGTGTGTAGTCCGCAATGCAGAGCTGGGGCTGATTAGCGGCGCTCTGCAACTGTGCCTCCTCAAGCGAGCTCCCTTCGATTGGAGACGCCGCGCCAGCCTGCTGGCCATGGGTGAGTAGACTCTGCACATCACCTGGCGAACCAGCACACGACGACAGCAGCAAGGCGGAAATCACCACCATCGTCGCGATAGCACCGAGGCCGGCCCTGGCGCGAACCGCGTGCACTTGGCGGTCTGTTACCCGGACGCGCAGTAGGTGCGCGCCAACGCGGATGGCCACCGAAAGAATGAGAATGCCGATCGCGGCGGCACCGTAGCCCACATCGAGGCCGTACGGATCTGATGCGAACGCGGTCCATGGTGCGACAGACGGAAGGCCAAACCACTCAACTGTCACAGCGAGTGCAGTTACCGCCAACATTGCGATGCCGAGCGATGCTATCCAACGCCCCACGACCGACGGTCGCAAGAAAACCTCTGGAGCCGAGATATCGTGGTCAGCACCCGACCCGCGACGCCGTCGGAGATCTCGCACGACAATGATCAACGCGATTATCAGTACGACGCCGGAGATCAGCAGCCCGACGGGCTCCCACATCGTCGTGCTGAAGGAGAACGTGAGTTGCGACGTGACGCTACCGACGGCGTCAACGTGGTAGAGGCTGAACAGGCCATCGCCAGTCGCGACGGGCGGCTCGCCACCGAGTTGCCAGCCATGGTCATAGAAGCGGTGCAGCTCCACCCACCGTACGGCGGTGCCTGATGACGACGCAGTGACCTGTTGTCCGCCGGACTCCACCGCTACGTTGGAGATCACACTCGGGAGCGGGGCGAGTACCGCTTTGGTGAGCGGTGACCATGCGATGCAGGGTCCGAGCGCGGTTCCCGGGGTCAAGGGGGACATCGGCACCTCGCCGGGGCCGATCGCGACTGGGCCGTAGAGGCTCCAATCGGGAAGGCGCGCCGCAACGGTGAGCAACGGCAGCGTCAGGCTAGTTCCCGCAATGCTCGCGTTGAGGGACGATTGCGTGCTCCGCGCCATGACTGCGACGGAGTCCGGCTCCGCGCTTACACAGCCTCCGTCAGTTCGTGGTAGCACGGCGATGCTGTCGGGGAGGGTTGCTGCGGACGCGGGGTAGTCGGTGTTGTCGAAGCTCTGGCTGTAGGTCGCTGGAATGTCCATCGCTTCGAGCGCGGGCAGCACCAGCGGTGTCGTCCATGTTCCTCCGTTGACCGCTGCCAAAGCGGCCGCACCGGTGACTGCGGCATCCGGCGAGGGTAGCCGCCACACAAGCAGCTGGGTGGTCGAGCTACCAAGCAGGGTTGGCTGCCCGAACATCAACGTCATCTGTTGTCGCAGCCAGGTGCGAGTGATGCCCGGTGGCAGCATGCCGACGTCGTTGCCTCCGGGAACCACGACGTATCCCGCGCCGCTTATGCGCGCGAGGTACGGAAAGAGGAGTTGATCCACGTAGCAGAACGGTACGATCGTGTCAGCGCAGTACAGCTGGAAGGGATCTCGGTCGTTGACGTCGTTGGCGGCGCTGAACTGCCCCGTGAGCGCTTCGTCAGGATGAATGGGAGTGCCTATGATGAAGGTGTGCTGTTGCAGCCCGTTGGTGGTCATGGGCTGGCCGAACCACAGCAGCGCGCCGGGCCGCGCATCCTGAGCGAGCATCTTGGACAGCGCTACAAATGACGCTGGTTCCGATGTCGGTATCGTCGTCGAGGCGAGGCTCCCAGATTCGAGCACGGCGATGGACGAGCAGCTGAGAGCAACGACGCCCAAGAGCGCCGCCACAGCGCCTCCGCGGGCGAGGCTCTTGCGCAGCCCCTTCGACCGCGAGGACACCCAGTCGAATGCTTTTTTAAACGTGATCGGGATGAGGATGGCGTACGCCACACCCACGACGAACAGAAACTTTGATCCTTCGCGGAAGAGATTCCAACCGGGAATGTGAGCATACATCCAGTCGTAGATCACGCCGAATGGCGGATTGTCTGTGTTCGCTAGAAAGGCAAAACAGAGCGCGGCCAGCGCCAGCCATATGACTTGCGGAGTCACGCGTCGAGCCAGCAGCGGTGCCAACGCCAAGATTGGCAGAATCATGAAGGCCGGATTCAGAGGCGCCGGAACGTTCATCGCTGGCACTCCACCCGTCCAAGCAGCGATGACCCCAGTCAGGCCGTGCGCGAGAGTGATGATGGGAAAATCAGGTGTGGGTGGAATGGGGAATGCGCCATTGCCGTGATAAGTGAGCAAGGGCACCACCCAAAACGCCTGGAGCGCGACGAAGGTGCCGAGCGTAAGAGTTCCGAGGAGCGTGCGCCGCCAGAGCAGGTGCCAGTCGAGGCTGGTGAGCGCAAGGACGACGAAGTACATCGCCATTAGGACGACGCAGAGGTAGGCAGGACGGATGTCGAATGCGCATGTGGCTCCGAGGAGGATCCCCGTCAGACAAGCCCAGCCGACAGAGCGCTGCCGCATCGTCCGAACGAATCCAAACAGCACGAGGATGCCGAGCGCTTCAGCGAGGGCGAGCGGAATCTCTCCGTTTGCCTCCACGAGAAAATACGTGTTGCCCAGGAGGAGAAGAGGCGTCAGCAGCGTCCAGCGGGTCCGGCCCATGATCTCCCGCGCCAGCAGCCATCCGGCGACGGGAAGGAGGATGGCGAACGGAACGAAGTACAGGACTCTTTCGATGAACGTCCAGCTTGCACCGAGCTGGGACAGAACACCGGAGAGCGCTTCGACTGGAAACCGGAAGCCGTTAACAAACCGGTTCGCACCGCCAAGGCCCAGGCTGGGATCCCAAAAAGATGGCCATGGGAAGAATGAAGCAATCCGCCCTCCGGCACGCCAAGACCAATCTCCGGCGCTCAATGGTTGAGTCGAGATCCACCCCTGCCGGACGACGATGCCCAAGAGCGCCAGGACAGCGATAACCGTCTTGGGACGGTCAACGAACCAGCGTGTTTTCTCCCGCCACCAGCCATCCGGCGTGGGCGCGGCAACGGCGGTTAGCTGGTGATCCACGCGGGATCCAAGGCCATCGGCGTCCGCTGATCGTCAGGTGTTCCGGGATTGTTGCGCCCGAGGATAGCGCGCATCCTGCGGCGCTCCCATATCAAGTAACGGACAGCGAGGGCAAATAGCAGTACCCCTATGGAAATGTCGCTCATCAGCGAGACCACCAGCAGCGACTGATGGAAGAACAAGATCAGGGCCGGCTTAAGTAGGGTTCCCGGAATCAGCACCCAAAGCATGCCGAGATCGGATAAGGACTGCTGCGTTTGGGTCAACATGGTCACCGCCGCGAGCAGCGGCATTCCCACGGCGTACCAGCCGATGTACCCTGCGCCGCCTTCGTAAGCCCGACCGGAAAAGTACTGAAGGATGACGTGACCGCCGATCGAGAAGGCGATCAGCCCAGCGACGCTGCCAAGAACGGCGATGGCGACGGAGCTAGCGACGATGGCCCTGGTGCTACGCGCGGTGGCGTGTCGCGCCGCGATCTTGGGAAACAATACGCTCCCCACGCTGCCCATCACGAAAAACATTGTGCGCGTGATTACCGCGACAGAACTGAACTGGCCACCAGCTTGAGCGCCAAAGAAGTGCTGCACCATGACCACGTCACTGCCCATGGCCACAGAAACTGCGACGGCAGATGCGAGAGAAAGGACGAGTAGGCGCCAATGGCGCCGCCAACCGCATCGGCGTCCTCGGTGGCTCAACCGGGACCAGACCATGGCGAGCAGGCCCACATATACCAACGCCGCTGCCACGCTGATGCCCAGAAGCATCCCCGACACCCCGAAAGGGATGACGAAAGCAATCACACATACCACGCGGCTGCCCGCTACTGCCATGCTGACGACACTCCAGGACACCCAGCGCTCCTCACCCTGCAGTACGGCAAGCAGTGGCGGAGCAGCGAGCAGGAATGGCAGCCCCAGCGCTCCAAGGATCACGAAGGACGAGGGGACATGGAGAAATGTAGCCACGAGCGGAGCAGCGGCGATGAATGCCAGCGCGATCAGGGTGCCTGTCAGCAACAGCCGTAGGTTGGTAACCCGAAGCAGCGCGCCGCTCTCCCTCTGCGCGTTGTCGAGGTTCGATGCCCGATCGCGGCTGGTGCTCCACGCGATCACATTGCCGAAGCCGTAGGCGGGCAATGTAAGGATCGTGAAGAAGCTGAAGACGGCGAAGGCCTCCCCATACTCCGCGGGCCGGAACTGGTGGCTGACGATGGCCTGTAACACGAGGCCGAAGAGGCCGGCGCCGCACGTCCCTCCCGCGGCGAGGACGTTGTGCATGATGAACTGACGCCTCTCCCGAAGCACGTCAACGGAGTGAGGCAGCGGCGGAGCCTCACTCAGGCCGGCGACCATTACAGCCTGGCTTCTGCGGGCGCGCGAACCCAACCGCAGCGCGGGAACTGCGCGAGCACACCCTCGATCTCCTCGACCTCAGCATCAGTGAGACGGCTGCGCCAGCGGGTCGGCTGCTCAGCCGTGACCCTCATCGGTTTCAGTCCTTCCCCGGGGCGGTTGGTCGTGGTCAGGAAGCGCTCGATGTTGTCGGTCCAGACTAGCCCAAGTCCGTCGACGATGTCGCGGATCTCGGTCAGGGGCTCACGGCACAGGTCTTCGTGCGTAACCAGGCGCCAATCGGGATGACGCTCCACGGCGTCCCCCAGCACGTGTGTAAGGAGGCCCACCTGCCACGCGATCTTAGTCAGCTCCGACGCGTCTGTCCGGGGCGGTGCGATCCCCAGTGGCTCGAGATATGTTTGGATGATCGCGGGTCGCGTAGCGAGATCGAACAGAGGTATCTGCAACTGTCGCCAGCTCGATACCACGTTTAGAGGATTTCGTTGAATGGCGACAACTTGAGGCCGATATCGGTCGATCAACCAGTCCAGGCTGAAGACAACGTAGATCGTTTTCACCACGGTGCCTTCGGAGCGTGACGGCATCCGTGCGGCCGCCCCAGCCATTAGGCGCACCAGTGGGTCACGAAGAAGTCGCGGCAGCCGCAGCGTCGCCCTTGCCGCAAGAAGCAGAGGCCGATTCGGGGCTGCCGGTAGTCTGCCCGCGAACACCATGTCCCACACCGACGCGAACAGGGTGCTCTCCTGGCCGACGTCGATCATCGGATAGGGGCCGAACCCGAGGCCACCAGCCGGCCGGGCTCCCGTGGGGTCCGCGTCGATGTTGTCAGGCTCGTAGTAAAAGTGAACCCCACGAGCGCGGCCGAGAGCTTCGCCTAGCCAAGACGTGCCCGACCGGGCTATGCCGACAAGGAGGACGCGGGCGTGGGGGTCTCTGTTGTTTAGATCGGACTTAGGCATTGCAAAATCTCCTGCCACTGCTGGCCAACCCGCTGTCGTCCGTGGTGATGCTCTATCCACGCGCGCTGCGCGGACGCTCGAGCGTCCGCATTCTCCGGGGATTCGGTTGTTTTGGTCAGAGACGCGATCAACACCGGCAGCGAGTCCAACGACGCTTGATAGAGGCCCGGCGCCCCTTCGATCCCCTCGAAGGCTAGCGGGGTGCCCGCAACCCGACAGCCGTGCGCGAGATAGTGGAGCACCTTCGTCTTGACTCCGGCGCCCGATGCCAGCGGCGCAAGACAGATGTCGGCGCTGGCGATGACAGAATCCACGTCGTCGACGTTTCCGAGACATTCCATCCTGGCGCCGACACCACAGCCTCGGAGCGTCTCGGTCCCGTTCCCGCAGAGCACAATGGTGGTCGTCGCGGGCAGTGATGGCGCCAAGACGTCGACGATCCATCTGGCGGCAGGGCCATTATGTTTGGCCTCCAACGTACCGACGAAAACAAGAATCGGTCCTCTTACCGGGCGCCCGAGACGCTGCTCCAGCTCGGCTCGGCTCTCCGCCGCCGTTCTTGGACTCGCAAATGGAGCGTGGTCAACGGTGACGACTTTGGTGCTGAACTGCGGGTGGATGCGCTTCCAATGCGTCGCCTCGGAATCACCTATCGCTACTGCGAGCCTGCAGTGATGTCCGGCCCAGCGCTCCAGCCCGAGCCAGGTCAGTCTCTTGGCTTGGTTGAGCGGCGTCGGCGTGAGCCTTGAGTAATGGAGGCTCTGGCATTCGTTGGTGTCCCACACGACTGGCAACCGCACTCCCGCGGCAGTGAGCACTGGAAGCAGTGTGGCGTCGGAGATGAAGACGACGCTTGACTCCGACGCAGCTCGCCGGGTAAGCCGCACGAGGTCGATGAAGAAACGGCTTCTCGAGTTCTGCTTGGGGACGGCAAAGGATCGTGCCCACTGCGGCTTATGGAGCACGGCCTGACCTTCACGCGTGCTGATGACGGCCGGGGGAAATCCCAAATCCGCGAGGCTTTCGGCGAGCACGCGCGTGCGCACCTGTAGTCCCCCGTCCGGCCGAAGGATCGAGCCAAATGTGAGGAGCAAGGGACGATGCGGGTACGAGCGGATCGCCATCGTCGATGCTTGCACGTTCGCCGCAGGAGGGATGCCCTGCGTAGCTGGAGACAGCTCGTCGACGAGGACTTGATCAAGTTCGGCCACGTCAGCGGGCATCGGCGGCTCGAAGTTTCACCGGGATCCCGCTCGCCAACTTTGACACTACCAGCGGGACGGAACGAGCGAAGATCGTTTGGTCGGTGATCACTGCGAGTAGCTCGCTCGCGCTCCTATCCCAGGTATGGAGGGCCGCCCAATGCCACCCTGCCTCTCCCATGACACTCCGTTGGATCGGGTCATCGAACAGCTCTGTGAGGACGTGTGCGAATGCGGCAACGTCGCCGTGGGGCACGAGGACACCAGTCTCACCATTGCGAACCGAATCCCGAATCCCGCTGACGTCTGACGCGACGACAGGCAGACGGCGTGCGCTCGCCTCGACGCAGGAGACCCCCCAGCCTTCTAACGCGGAAGGACAGACAGCGACCCAGGCCCGGGCAGCTAGCTCGTCGCGGTCTGAACCAGGCAAGAAGCCGTGAAATCTCACATACGGTGACAGACGGAGCGACCAGGCAAGACGCTCGAGCCGGGTTCTGTCGGGGCCTTGACCCACGATGTCGAGGCGAGCATCCGGAAAGTTACGCAGCACCTCCGGCATGGCCTTCAGGATTACGTCGACGCACTTCTGCGGCGTGAGCCGGCCGACGTAGAGGATCGACGGGTGCGGCGAGGGGCGAGGGCGGATCGGCGGCGGGCTGGCCACCCCGTTGTGCACGATCGCGATGCGGTCGGGTCGGAAGCCAATCGCGACGAGCTCGTCGCGCGTGCTCTCGGACACGGCGACCACCTGGTTCTCGCGATAGACCGTTGGCATAAGTCGCCCTTCCAACCACAGCCCGAGCCAGCGCAGTGGTGGCTTCGTCTCCGTTCGAAAGATCTCGCTGTGCACATGGTGTACTAGGAGGGTGCTTGGAATCCGGGCGAACAGCGGCGTGAAGAACGGGATTCCGTTCTCGCAGTCGACGATGACGTCGTACCGGCCGCTGAGACGCGTGATGTAGTAAAGCATCGCCAGCGGGTAGAGGGTGAAACGGCGCCCGAAGCGCCGGACGCGGATGCCGTCGAGGATCTCGTCCCGCTTGCTGCCCGCGAACCGCTGACACAGCCAACCGACGTCAATCCCGTTCTCGACCCAACGTAGTCCGATCTCGTGCATGTACCGCTCCGCGCCTCCCGCTTGCGGATGCATGACGTCGCGCCAATTGATGATAAGAATGCGCAACGGCTTTTTGCGGCTACGGGGCGGAGAAATCTCGCCCCGGCTAGCGCCGAAAAACCCGCGGATGAAGGATGTGCCATACGCGAGCGGCACCAGAGGGAGCCCTGCCGCGGCGAGCAGACGGTCACTCAAGCGTCCCCCTCCCCGTAGCACGCTCACCGCTTGGATCAGATATGCGGCCAGCAGCAAAGCGCCCCCGATGAGCGCTGCCCCCCATAGGTGAAAGGGCAACAGCGCGAGCTCCGCTACGACCAAGAGGACTGCAAGCGTTGGCAAGCCGTACGGAACAAAAGGCGCCATTTCGTGATACCGGCGCGCCAGTTCTCCTCGAAGGCGACCAAAGCCGGCAATCTCTGCGAGGAAGGCTCCTGGAAAGGACCGTGATGTCGCCGTCACCGCGAGTGTGGGCGAATAGGGAATGTCCCGCTCCAGGAGCGACCGCACCTTGTAGCACAGGCGCAACGCCTCTCCGCCGATGTTCGGCGACTGGAATCCGCCGACCGACTGGAACAGGTCTCTCCGGATGATGAGGTTAGAACCGGCCAGTTCACTCACGAGGCCCGGCCGGTCCAGTCGCCCCAGGTGGCCAGCTGGAGTGGCGCCAAGATGGCGGTTCACGATTAGCGCGCTGACACGTTCGCCACGTCCCCAGCTGCGCGGCAGCACCGGGCCGCCCGCAATCCCCACATCCGGGTCGGCGAAGAAATCGAGAACGCGCGTTGCCCATCCAACGGGCAGACGCATTCTCGAGTCGGTGAATACGAGCAAGGAACCGCGTGCCTGTTCGGCGGCGCGATCATACCGATCTCCCCGCGACCGCGAGTCGAAGACGACAACTCTCTCGCGTTCAGTTGCATCGGCCCATCGCTCGCGAGACGCGATGATGATATCGACATCCGCGCCGGCGACAACCCGTTGCATCTCGTCGATAGACCGACGCGTGCCGTGACAGACCTTGTCTACAGCGACGATCAGGCTGATTGTCGGGGGGGTCCGGAACTGTCGAGACGTGTCCTTGTCAAGGCTTGCGTCCGCACCAGCCGTGACCATAGATAGGACAGCGCTCATCCACGTACCCCTTATACGTCAGGCCTCCCTGCTGACGCGCTAGCTGAAGATAATCACTCCAGCGCGCGTCGAAGAATTCATTATGCCTCTAGTGTTCCGCGAAAGGCAACGTACCCCGCGCGCGGTGCGCGTGCGAGCGCGGCTGGTCAGGAGGCCACCTTGATCGCTACGAGTGCACCGGCCGCGCCTTTATGCACGATTCGGCCAAAAGTGCAGTTCGAGATGCTGCCCTCTGCGATCTGCTGAGGCGCAATAACGATCGCGTTGTCGCCCAAGTTCGAGTCCTCCAGGAGGAAATTAGTCACATCGCCGATGAGGAGTTGGTCATCGCCACCCGTCAGCCTCAGCCCACGTATCGTCACATTGTTCGCAATCCTGCCCACGACCCCTGCTCCATTAACTCCGACCTCACCACCTTCTCCGCTGCTGACGAAACCGACGATCGTGATGTCATCAGCGGGCGGTGTGACCCAGAAGCCATCGCGGGCGTCGCACTGCTGGGTGCCGGGTGTGTACCAATAGTCAGTCACGGTCGTCGCGTCGTCGACGTAGAGGGCCAATCGCGATCCGGTGTGGACTACGTCGCTGATGGAGCTATTCTTCTGGAAGCTCCACGAGAAACCGTCGTTGCATACCAGATCGTTGAGCTCGAGGTCGTAAACGCGATTGCCGACATCGTACGTGGGTGCGGCAGGCGTTGCATTCAACGGACCGGCGTAGTACAGCGCGAAGGCGTGGGCACCGCCAAGCACGCTTACATGCAATAGGGAAGTGTAGTTCGCTCTCACAAAGATTGCCGCACCCCCGTTGTGCATCTGCGTATCGAGCGTCAGGTTGGAAACGACGGTGTGATCGGTCACGACACCTAGCAACCCTTTGTTCGGGCGCGCCTCGATGAGAAACGTCTGCGTGCGACCCATGCCTTGCAGCGTGACTGGCGCTGACCCCTGAATCACAATCGATGCGCGGTTCGGGGGGTTGTCGCTACTGAAGCTATAACGGCCCGCAGGGACGTTCACGGTTCCACCTCCTGCGGCTTGGGCCGAGGCGATAGCACGAGCGAATGCTGCGGTGTTGTCGAAGACGCCGTTGCCTTTGGCCCCGAACTGATTGACCGAGAAAGCTGGAGAAGAGGAGGGCGTGCTCACTGGGTTGGGTCCGCAGGCGGCGATCGCCACACCTATGATGCTGGCGACCGCGGCGGTCCTCCACCGACTACCGCGGAGCGAGCGGCGCTCATTCATGGCCATCAAGTTCACATTGTCGCCATCCGCGACACCATCTTGCGTACCGTTCGGTACCCTTGCGTACTCACCCTACGCTCCGTTCCGGGCTGAACACCGCCGAAGGTGCACGGGCATGACGCCGATTGCGATGCGTGTGCCTCGGGCGTCCTCGGGTCGGAACGCAGGCACGATGTGTTCGATGGTGCGATCGTCTATAGTGATGGATGTCATACGCATGACGACAGCGGAAGGCTAGGCCGATGCACCGCTGATATCTGCCTTCACGCGGGGCGATGTACCAATAGGAGTACGCCCGCAGGCGTGACCGCAGAGCCGGTCGGGACGGCTACCGCGTTGGCTACGCGCTACTCGCAAGCGATGTGATGGGGCGTGCGCGGCGGCCGACGGTACTGGTGTCTAAGGTTATGACTCACAACGCTGCTGGGATCAACGGGTCGCAGCAGCCGGTACGACCCGACTAGGGAGGGAATTTAGCCCATGAACAGCAAGATCATTCGCAGAGGACTCATCGTCCTGGGTGCCCTTGTGGCCCTAGCGATGGTTGCGCTAGGCCCCCAGCTGGTTTCCCAACTTTCCAAGAGTCGGACGAGCACCCCGGCCATGACGACAGCGTCTGTACGCAGCTTCCCGGTAATCGCCGCAGCGAATGGAACGCTGCTACCGCAGTCGTTAGTGGCCGTCAACTTCGCCACCGGCGGACAGGTCGCGGATATCGACGTCAAGGTTGGCGCACACGTTGTGGCCGGCGATTTACTGGCCAAGCTGAACGACGCCGACCAGCGGGCCACGCTGGATTCTTGGCGGTCGGTGCTGAGCTCGGCAAATGCCGCGCTCAGCACCGCTGAGAGCGGCAGGAGCGCCAATGCGATCGCCAACGCCAAGTCGCAGGTCGCCAACGCAGCGGCACAGGTGCAGCGCGCTCAGGCGGAGGATGCCAAGACGGTGCTCCTGGCGCCGGCTACGGGGACCGTGCTCGTGCTCAATGCTCAGGATGGCGACACGGTCGCCGCCGGCACCACGGGAACTACTGCAGTTGCCGGATCATCCGGCGCAATCATGGCTCCGAGCTCGTTGACAGGCAAGGCCGTGATGGTCATCGGCGACGGCTCGAGTTTCCAGGTTTCCGCAGCGTTTAGCCAGACGGACATAACGCAATTGCACGTCGGTCAGACAGGAACGATGAGCTTCGCTGCGCTATCAGGGTTGACGGTTCCGTCTCATCTCGTTGCTCTCTCGACCATCGCAAGCGTTGTTAATGGCGTCCCTGTGTTCTACGGGGCGGTGGCTCCCGATCAACCCGACTCCCGCTTCCTCAGCGGAATGAGTGCCATTGTGATAATCAACGTCGCCAAGGCAACAAATGTGCTCGCAATTCCGAGCCAAGCCGTGTACCTGCTCGACAACGCGTCCTACGTGAACGTGTGGTACCGAGGGAACGCGGTGCCAACGCGTGTAGGCATCGGGCTCATCGGCACCCAGCTGAGCCAGATTAGTTCCGGCCTCTCCCAGGGAGAGCAGGTGGTGCTTTCCGTGCCTCAGCCCGTGCCATCCGCAGCTGCGAGTCCAAGTCCGACCTGATCGATGTGCAGGCGTCATCGACGAGGTATCGCGTTGCGTGCCTTGAGGAAACGCAAGGTACAGGCGATACGACTAGCGAATGACCGGGAGTTCACGCTTAGAGGCGCGATTTCCCTCGCGGCTTTGCGATAAGGGCTGCTGTCGCCGCAGGAGCCACGTACTGAGTGGCTCCAGCTGATGGCTACGGCCGATGAGCGACGACGGGTCCGCGGCGTTGCTTTCTTTACTCGAGGGTTGGAACCTCATCGGTCTCACCGGCGGGAGTGTCTCGGCTGGCTGCGAGAAGTGGCACGTGTGCCATCGCCTCCTAACGAAGACATTGGCTTCGGTCAGTAGCAATCCAACGTTGACGTCGCGAATCGGGCTACCGTCGCGTGACCTACTAGAGCATCTCGACACGGCACTGCGAGTCGTCGCTTTCGCATAGAGAGAGCCATAACCGACCAGCAGGCGCGAGCCACCAGCAGGCGAAAACTATCTGGGACGCCGGGTCAGTGGCGCAACGAGTCCGCGCCGTGGTCCGTCCGCGGACCCATGAGCGGCCGCCCCGGCCGCTCATCGAAAACCAGTCGCTGGTACACGCGCCGCCAGAAATGTCCGTATACACGAATATCGCGAGGCAACCCCTCGAGACGGCGGAGCAAGAGCAGGGCGAGGATCGCCAGGCAGCCGCTCCCGAGGATCCATCCCTCGCTGCCGCCAAAGAAGAATGCGACCACCGGGAGCAGGACGAAAGCCACCAGCACGGCCAGAGCGATCCGGCCGCGAATCGCCCCCCACGCGTAGCACATCAGCAGCGCAATCAGACCGGCGATGGACAGCGCCGCCACAGCCCCGGTGGCAACCGCGACACCGCGTCCGCCGTTGAACTTCATGTACACGGGCCAGCCGTTGCCGGCAACCGCGCACACCCCGATCAGCATGCTCGCGCTCAGCGGCAGCCCCGCCAGCCGCGACGCGATCACCGGCGCGAATCCCTGCACGAACTGGAGCGGGCCGACGATGATCGCGATGTCGATGCCCGCGTGACGGTACACGTTGCTCGTGCCGATGTTGCCGGTGCCGAAGTTGCGCAGGTCGAGCCCGTAACGCTTGCGGCGGACCAGCAGCCAGCCCACCGGCAGGGCGCCGATGAGGTATGCGGCGAGGCACCACCCCGCCACAACCCAGGGGGAGATCATGATGGGCCAATCATGCAGCTTGGGTACGGTGGAAAACATTGAAAGATCGAGCGCTGGTCGTCGACGGCGGTGCCTCGCTGCAGGAGGACCTGGAGCGGGGTCTCAT
>Ga0182015_10004489_pt1 | contig 15008 bp, 13 predicted proteins | sample 712P3MmetaG_FD_120478 | JGI IMG/M metagenome (GOLD analysis project Ga0182015, IMG submission 120478) | Permafrost microbial communities from Stordalen Mire, Sweden - 712P3M metaG | ecosystem: Environmental > Terrestrial > Soil > Wetlands > Permafrost | place: Sweden: Stordalen | collected...
ACGGGTGACCAGCAGTTCTTCCTTGGCTTCGCACAGTACTGGATATCAAAGTCGAGTGAAGCTTTTCTCCGGGAGCAAGTGATGACCGACGACCATTCCCCCGACCAGTTCCGGCCAGTCACGGTCCGCAACCTCGACGCATGGTACGCGGCATTCGATGTGCAACCGGGAGACAAGCTCCACCTTGCCCCCGCCGACCGCGTGCGCATCTGGTGAGCCAATGTAGGCGCGGGCAACGCTCACGCTATTGGACTGTACTCTCAGGCAGAACCCGATTCCGCAGGAGACATCCGACATGTCACAGCGCGTTGCGGGCGGGTTGTCGGCAAACCTCACCTTACGGGTTAGGGAAGGTTTGCCCGTTACTCGTCTGCAATCGACGGTGAGTGCCAATGCTGCCTGATGCCCACCAACCGGCGGGCCGTGCTACCTTTGGTTGATTCCGTCCAATCCCAACTGGTCGGGCTCCGAAGCCACAACAACTTTTGAGCGTTACCATGAGATTCGCACTTAGAATCCTGCCTTGGAACACCTCTGCTTGCGCCGTCTTCGCCCTCGCGCCGCTTGCCGCCTATTCGCAGACCGTGCCCGCGCCGGAGACCCACGGCATTGTGATCGCAAACATGGACCGCTCGGTCAAGCCCGGTGACGATTTCTACCGCTACGCGAATGGCAACTGGATCGAGCGCACCAAAGTTCCGCCTGATCGCAGGTACATTGATCCAAACGGCCTCGACTTCGACGACTCCAACGACTTGACCCGCAAGCGTATCGCTGGCCTGATTGAAGAAGCAACCAAGACCAATGGCACTGCCGGTTCCAATGCCCGCAAGATTGCCGACTTCTATCACTCCTACATGGACGAGGCGTCCATCGAAGCCAAAGGCCTCGCTCCGCTCCGCCCACACCTCGACGCAATCGCTGCCATCCACGACAAGCACGACTTAGCCCGAGCCTTGGGTGAGAGCCTCCGGGCGGATGTCGATGGCCTGAATGACGACTTTCATACTGCCAACCTTTTCGGACTATGGGTCGCTCCCGGCTTTAACGACCCCGAGCACTATGCCGCCTACCTGTTGCAAGGCGGCCTGGAAATGCCCGACCGCGAATACTACCTTTCCGACAGTGCGAGCATGCGCGACCTCCAAACCAAATATCAGACGCACGTTTCTGCTCTGCTCAAACTCGCCGGATTCACTGACCCGGACGTCCGCGCCCAGCACATCGTCGAACTGGAGCGCGCTATCGCCGAAAAACATATCTCTTTGGCGGATGAGAAGGACATCCACAAGGCGAACAACACATGGAAGCAAGCCGACTCTGCCGCCCACGCCCCCGGCCTCGACTGGGCGGAATACTTTCGCGTCGCCGGCCTCAGCGGCCAAGCAAGCTTCATTGTCTGGCAGCCCACAGCCTTCACAGGGGAGTCCGCTCTCGTTGCCTCTACCGCGCTGGACACGTGGAAAGACTGGCTGTCCTTCCACTTGATTGAGGATTACGCCGATGTATTACCAAAGGCGCTCGCCGATGAACGCTTCGACTTCTTCGGCAAGGCCCTCTCCTGCAAAACGGAGCGGCGCCCCCGCTGGCAGGGCGGCGTCGCAATCGTCAGCAGCAAGATGGACGAAACTGGAAACGTTTTGCTTGCAGGCCGCGGCGTGCTCGGCGACGCCATCGGGCAAATGTACGCCCAGCGCTACTTCTCACCCGAAACCAAGGCCTTGATTGGAGCCATGGTGGCGAACATCATCGCCGCTGTCCAGCGCCGCATCGAGGCTTTCCCATGGATGGATCCCGCGACCAAGGCCGGAGCCCAAGCGAAGATCACCACGCTCTATGTGGGAATCGGTTACCCGGAGATCTGGCGCGATTACTCTTCTTACGAAGTCAAGGCCGACGACATCTTCGGCAATCTCTGGCGCGGCGGCCTGTTTGATTACCACCGCTTTGTCGCCCGTCTGGGCCATACCGTGGATCGCAGAGAGTGGTGCTTGTATCCCCAAGCCGTCAATGCTTGCGAGTTGCCGCTGCAAAATGCGCTCAACTTTCCCGCCGCATATTTCCAACCGCCGTTCTTTGACCCGCAGGCTCCGGATACTGTCAACTACGGTGCCATCGGCGCTGTCATTGGGCACGAAATCAGCCATACCTTTGACACCACGGGCAGCGTATTCGATTCAACAGGTCGTGTGCGCGACTGGTGGAAACCGGCCGACTTGGCGCATTTCAAGGTGGCCACCGCCAGACTCGCCGCGCAGTACGACACCTACAAACCCTTTTCCGATCTTGCCGTGAATGGTAAGCAAACGCTGAATGAAAACATCGCCGACCTCGCCGGCCTCACCGCCGCCTACGATGCGTACCGCGCCTCCCTCGCGGGCAAGGCCGCTCCCGTCCAGAACGGTCTCTCGGGCGACCAGCAGTTCTTCCTCAGCTTTGCACAGAACTGGGCATCAAAGTCGAGTGAAGCGTTTCTCCGGGAGCAGATGATGACCGACACCCACCCCCCCGACCAGTTCCGGCCAGCTACCGTGCGCAACCTCGACGCATGGTACGCCGCGTTCGATGTGAAGCCCGGAGACAAGCTCTACCTCGCCCCGGCCGATCGCGTGCACATCTGGTAAGCCGACGTGGGCGCTGGCAACTCTCACGCCATTGGGCTGTACTCTCAGGCGGACCCCCGATTCCGCAAGAGACAATAGACATGTCACTGCGCGCGCGTTGCGGACGGATAGTCGGCAAACCAGAAACTATCCAGAAACGGGCTTACAGGAAATGCCAGAGGGTGGACTGCCCGCTAGGGCAGGCAGTCCAGAGCTGACCCATCCCGCGGTCACGGCACCGCACGGTGACCACTTCAAGCCACAGAATCGCCCGGCGTTCGCCTCCAAGAGTCACACGGTCCAGATTGTTAACGCCTTCACTGGGCGGCCGTTTGACTGAGCCCTAAAATCTTTCCGTGCCCATAATTGTCGTGGTATTAATCCGCATCTATCGGCAGAGCGCGAAGAACTCTCCGCTCGATGAGTCGCGTTGAAATGTTGGAGATACTCGGCAGCAATAGGGGCTATTGCAGCTTCGCGTACTCTGCCTTGGCTTCTTTCAGGACGGGGATGTCGGGGTCGGCGTCTTTCCAGAGGGTGAGGAAATCTTTGTAGGCGGCGAGCGCCCGGACGCTGGCGGCATCAGCATCCGCGCCCTGCGAGGTTCTTGACTGCAAGGCATTGGCACGAGCCACTCCCAGATGCGCCAACGCTCCAGTCCAGCAGTTCCAGACGATGCCGCTGTGGTCGAGAATCTTCTGAAACTCGGCGGACAACGGCACTGCCCTGCGCGCTTTCTCTACATCCCAAATACGTTGCGAGCGTTACAGCATCATTGGAGTCGTGTGAAACCACAGCAGACAGCTCAGAAGTTTTCCAGCAGCATCACGTCGGATACGTGCAGCCTCTTTGTGAAGGCCAGGCGTTTTCCGTCCGGGGAGGGTACGATGGAGGCGATCCATCCCGCTCCTGGATCATACACGACTCTCCGGGTGCCATTGGCATCAATGGAAAGAAGTGCATCCGAGGAGCCAAACGCGTGCGCAAACATGCTTTTCCCGTCCGCAGCCCAGCTGATCTGCTGTAAGCCCTGCCATTTCCAATCGCGAACCTGCAATACGGTAATCCTTCGGTCCGCCAGATTCAGAACCTGAATCTCGCCCTTTCCTGGAACAGCATCCACGATCGCAATCCTGGCCCCATCGGGCGACAGATCCCAGCGAGGCTCCGGACCTTGATATCCGGCAATGCTGGCTATCTGCGCCCCTCTGCCTTTCAACGGATCAAGATTGAAAAAGCTCAATTGTCCGTCCTTGAGCTCGGCGACCACGCAAGAGGACGATGGCGAGGAACCGCACGCATAGGTGTATCTGCCTACCATCAGAGTGGTGCGTGCGCCACCCCGTTCCGGCGTGCTCATTAGCCGGATGGTAGTATCGCCAGGATCAAAGAGACTAGGTGACGCTGTCGCCGTGTATAGAAGCGTTCCTTCGGCGCTCAGCCTAGGGAGGAAGTAGTTCTCCGATCCCGCAATCAAAATCTCTGATGTTTTGGCATCAATGTTTTGCTTGAAGATCGCCCATCTGCCGTTTCGTTTGGAGTAGAAGAGAATGGCGTTGCTGTCTTTGGTCCAATCCGTAACATAATTGGACCAATCATCTAGCAGAAGACGGTGCGGAGTAAATCCTTTGTTCCCAAATGCGAGATCGCCGAGGTAAATCCCGTTTTCGGTGTGTCGCGTCTCTGCAATCAGGCGCTTCCCATCGGCACTTGCTTGAGGGACTAACGCTTCAAAATCCTTCCAACCTGCCAGGCGACTCGCATTACTGCTGGGCTTGCCAGTTCTTGGGTCTGCCCTGATTGCCCAAAGGTTCGACTCAGTGTCCCCGGAAGAAATCGTGAAGATGATGCGTCCATCCTCCAGCCAGGCAATGTTCCCGATTCCAATGTTCGGACCCCACAAATGGGGATCCGATAACACCACGGTTCGTGCGCCGCCAACCAGATCGCAGGTCTCGATGGTGACCTCGGGCTTAGCAAACGTGCCCCGGAACCGGGTATAGGCGAGACGCTGCCCGGTCGGCGACCACGCAAGGCCCCATCGGCTATCAGCATCGCTTGCGAGGATCTGGTGCGGTTCCTCGCCGCCCGCTCCCATCAGCCAAATCTCACGGCTATTGTTCACGAAAGCAATATGCAACCCGTCGGGCGATAGCGCTGCCCACCCCGCCGCCGGACCACCCCACAGCTTTCGCAGGCTAAAATCCCACGTCGACATTTTCCATAGCTCACCCCCGTTCGCGCCGCCCTCCAACAGCAGATGGTTCCCGTCCGGGAACCAGTCGAGCGGATCGTAGTGGGCGGGTAACGGCACCTCGCGAATCTCTCCGCTATCGATTGCAAGGAGAGAGAGTTTCGTAGAAGAATCGCCATAAGCAAGGTATTTGCCGTCGCGAGAGATGGCCTGCGACCTTATGGTGTTCTCTGGGGGGTTGGCCGTCAGTTGCCTCTCCACCAGTTGATGTTTTTGTTCAGGTCGCCGTGGGTTACGAAAGCGCAGCACGAGTCCAACAGCAACCACTGCCGCCAACACGGCGGCAACCGCCCAGAGCTTCGATATCTTCCAGGACTGTTTATTCGAAAACGCTGCAGCGCTGCTGGAGGTCTCCGACAGCGCCTCCAGCGCAAACGCCAGGTCCGAAGCTGACTGGAAGCGTTGCTCCGGGTTCTTTTCCAGACAACGATGCGCCACCCGCTGCAGTGCCGCAGGAATATTCGTAGTGACCTGCGAAATCCCCGGCGGGTCTTCGTTCAGAATCGCGCTCATCGTGTCCGCCGAGGTCGCTTTCTGAAACGCCCGTTTTCCCGCCAGCATTTCGTATAGAACCGCGCCGAACGCGAAAATGTCAGCGCGGTGGTCAACCGTTTGTCCCCGCACCTGCTCCGGGGCCATGTATCCCGCCGTGCCCATCACCACTCCCGCTTCGGTTCCCTTGGTTAGCGTCAGTGCACTGTGCTCCGAACTGGACTGCGGTTGCGTGAGCTTCGCCAGTCCGAAGTCCAGAATCTTCACGCGCCCGTCTTTGGTGACGAACAGGTTCTCCGGTTTCAGATCGCGATGGACAATGCCTTTCTCGTGCGCTGCGGAAAGTCCACGGGCAATCTGCACCGAGTAATCAATCGCCTTGCGCACGGCCAGGCGTCCACGTTTAATTTGCTCCCGCAGCGTTTCGCCCTCTAACAACTCGGACACAAGATACGGCGCACCTTCATATGTACCCATCTGGTGCACCGCAAGAATGTTGGGATGGTTCAGTGCGGCCGCCGCTCGCGCCTCCTGCTCGAAGCGCCGCAACCGGCCGGAATCGGCGGAAAGCAAAGACGGCAGGACCTTAATCGCCACATCGCGCCCCAATCGCGAATCGTGGGCGCGATAGACCTCGCCCATGCCGCCCGAACCGAGCAGCGACTTGACTTCATATTCGCCTAGCTTGGTCCCCGGCGTGAGCGTCACTCGCAATGCGGAGGAGGATTGCAAAAAGCTGGAGCGCACATCATCACTGGAGGCGAGCAGGGTCTCCACTTCCTGCCGTAACGACGAATCGGACAAACATGCCTGATTCAGATAGACGGAGCGCTCGCCTGGCGCCAACTCCAGCGCTTTCTCCAGCACATCGCGAATCTGTTGCCAGCGTTCCGGCGTCATGCATCTGCCGTCTTGGCCATCTGGTGATGCAGCCAAAGCCTGGCCGTCGCCCAATGTCTTTTCACCGTGGTTGGCGAGAGATTCAGCACGCGCGATGTTTCTTCGATGGAAAGGCCGGCGAAAAATCTCAGTTCAACGATGCGACTCTGCTGCTGATCGAGTTTAGCTAGCTCGTTCAGAGCGTCGTCGAGGGCGACCATGTCCATGCTCCGGGTCTTGAACGCCAGGTTGTCATCCAGCGCCAATCTGAAGCCTGCATCTCGCTTGGCGGCATTGCGGCCGCGCGCGTACTCGACCAGAATCTGCCGCATCAATTGGGCGCAAATGGCTAAGAAATGTTCTCGGTTCTTGAGCTGAGCTGCGCCTTGCTTCTCCAGGCGGAGATAAGCCTCGTGCACCAGGGCGGCGCTTTGCAGGGTGTGGCCAGGGCGTTCATTCCGCAGGTAATGATGCGCGACGCGTCGCAGTTCGTCATACACAAGAGGAACTATCGCGCACAATGCCTGGTCGTCACCGGCGTGCCAGTTCGCCAGTAACTCGCTGACGGTTTTGAGTGGAAGTTGCGACAACTAGCCCCCTAGAAACGGAGCCCAGAATCGTGGTTAGCAAAGGTAGCCTCACCTGATAACTAATGTCAACTAATTGAAAAGACGAGTAGTGGGCTACTTTGAATTTTGATGGCCCGCGCCTAACAGGGTATGTTCGATAGATTCTGTTTTCTCCAGGGACTTTTGAAGGATGAACAGTTCCTCGCGAAGCTGTTCAAGGCGGTCGATTATCTCTCCGATTGGTTTGGGTGGTTCATTGGCGCTGCTCATGACGCGAGCAGAATACTCTTTTGTGGAAGGAGTGTCTGTACGCCAGCGGCCAGAACTACACTGCTCTTTCCGGCCTCCGCTGTTCGTAGGCTTCCCAGAGGGCAACCAAATCCTCTACGCTCCACACTCGATCTGTAACGCCAGCGGCCATCGCCGGGGACACGCAAAGTAGCCACTACCCAAAGACGTCTAATTCGTTCGGTAAGCAATGGGCTCCCGGCTAGGTGTCGATATCAGGAAATTTTCGTCTTTCCTGGACCAATTCTCCTAGAAATTTCGCTTTATCAGATGACAAGGTCTTGACGGCTTGTTCGCGAACCTTGTGCGGTCCTCCTAATCGAGGAAATTTTGGGCGGTGGAAGATGGTAAAGGCTAAGAAGTCGGCGAAGCGGCCGCGGATGGTCGGCAAAACAAAGCAGGAAATTCCGCCGCTCGATCAGAAGTCGGGCAGCCGCAACGGAGCGTTCCTTTTGTTGCCCTTTCGCATCATCGTGTTAATCAAACGTCTACGGGAGCGACGCCCTGATGGACCCCTCTCCCCCACTTAATCCGATCTGCCCGGCAGTTGGCGTGATCGTCGCCCTACTCGGGATCTGCATCTTGGCTGCGAGCTGGGCCGAGGTCCGGGAACTCGTTGGAAAAAATGCCGAGCGCGAGACAGTCTCGACCACCATTCACAAGCTTATGCACGGCGAACTCCTCCAGGGGTCGGGGCCGGCCCAAAGAGGCGAATCCGAGAAATAACGAATTCGCCTATTTTTCTTGGACCAATTCCCCCAGGAATTTCGCTTTAGTAGATGACTAGGCTTTCACGGCTTCTGTAGGGCGAAGGAAAGTAAATTCTTCCAGGAGGAATTTCAATGGCAGAAACAAGGATGACGCTAATGATGGTTACGATCGTCGTGCTGGCAAGTCTGCAGCCACAGCACGCGATGGCATCCACGCTGAAAGTGGGCACCTGTGTGATCAGTCAAGAGTCATACGATGCGTCTGCCCATTTTGCAACCATTCAGGCTGCGGTCAATGCTGCCTCGCCGGGGAGCACCGTGCTGGTTTGCCCGGGGACCTATGCCGAACAAGTGGTCATTACACAACCGCTTACGCTCCGCGGAGTACAGAGCAAAAACATGGGAGCGGCGGTCATAGTCCCACCAACCACCGGGTTAATCGTGCCGGCGGGCACCTCCACCTATCCACAGGTCTTTGTCTATAACACGGCAGGCCCGGTAACGGTTTCGAATTTGACAGTTGATGGCAGACACAACCAAGTCCCGAACTGCGACAGCTTCATGGACGGAGTGTACTTCCTGGCAGCATCGGGGACGATGGAGAATATCGTGGCTCGCAACCAGAAAGTTTTTGTGGCCGGAAACGCTTGCGGTACCGGGATTGGCCTTCGTGTCACAGGAGACGTAGGCAATGCGAACGTGTCAATCCAGCACAACACGGTCAGCGCTTATGACTTCGGTGGCATCTTCGCCTCTTACCCGCAGGCGACGGTCAACATCCAGAAAAACTCGGTTGTCGGGCCGGGGGAGATCAGCGTTTCGACCGGAGGCATTATTTTATTCGATGACGTCGTGGCAACGGTTTCCGAGAACTCTGTCGTTGACAACCCGAGCGCTGCGTTGTCGTCCGCAGGAATAGATGTTGTGGGCGTCGAGAACGTCGTCGTTTCCAGAAACACTTTTGGTAACAACGCCTACGGTATAGCGTTTTATACCTTCACTGGAGACCCCAATTCGGATAATGGCACCGTAAGCAACAACAATGTGTACGGAAGCAGTGCTGATGCCATCGCTGTCTGCGGCGATAACAACTCCGTGACCGGCAACACTCTGAGCGACAGCCGGGAGAGCGGAGTAAATCTGACCACCTTCGCGGCCATGTGCACTGCCAACAACAACACGGTCAGCGGTAATACCATTAACGGCGCCTGCGCTGGAATCCTCATCGATCCCAGCACGACGGGTAATGTCATCGGCGACGCTAACAGAATGTTCAATGCGAACAGCCTCCAAGTGACAGGCACTAGCTGTCCGGTGACCGCCGCAGCGGACGCGGCGACGAATACACAGAGTGTCCATCCGCCGAGCTCTCGAATGTTGCGGTGGGCAAATTGATTAAACGAGTTTTATTCTCAAATTCCCGGCCACTCAGACCAATCTTCCCAGGAATTTCGCTTTAGCTAATGACGAATGACCAACATTCTGCCCAAAGGAGATGTTATGAAATTTCTCAGGAAGTCGCTGTGGATGATCACTCCGTTTCTAATGTTCACCCTACTGGCCAGTTCTGGCTTCTCTCAATCGCGTGGTGGCGTATTCGCCAACCCACAGAATCTGGGTCCCGAAGATCCTTCCAAGCTAATCACCGTGACCGTGTGGCTTCACCAGCACAACAAAGCCGCGCTCGATGAATCGGTCCGCCAGATGTATCAGCCGGGCTCTCCCAATTATCATCACTTTCTCACCCACGAGCAGTATCGTTCCCAGTTTGCACCGAGCGCAGCAGAAGCGGCGCAGGTGCAGGACTACATGACCGCGCACAGTTTTACGGTAACCTCCGTGGACAAATTTAATCACTACGTGGTTGCTCAGGGCCGGGTCGGCGACGCCCAGTTTGCGTTTAGCGTCCAACTGAACCGAGTCAACTTCAAGGGCCAGGTCCATCGCGTAAGCAGCGCTTCGGCTACCATCCCAGGGGCCGTAGGTGAACTGGTTCTGGGAGTGACCGGCCTGAGTGATTTCGCCCCGAGTCCGGCGATCGCGCGAATGATCGATCCTGGCACGGGCAAGCCTGCTGCACCACGTCCGTTTTCGATGGCCGACCTTACCGCGAATCATTCGTTGCATAACAATTGTCTGGCCGGCCATAAACAGGTGAGCTTTACCACCCCGGGCGGCGGACCCAGTGCAACCTATAGTGGTAATCTCTATGACTCGGTTGCAGCCAACGGTGACTACTGTCCGAGCTATATCCCCGCCCAGTTGCAGACTGCGTACCGGCTGAACTCTCTTTACGAAAAGGGTTGGGACGGCACCGGACAGGCGATCATCATCGTTGACGCGTATGGGTCCGATACCATCCTGGAGGACGCCAACACATTTTCGGCCGCCTACGGTCTGCCGCCTTTGACTTCGTCTAATTTCCAGATCTATTACCCCGGCGGCCACGTCAAGTGCGGCCACAACCCTGAGTGCGACGGGCCGGGCAATTCCTGGAATTACGAGACCACCATCGATGTCGAATGGGCGCACGCCGTGGCTCCGGGCGCCAACATAGCGCTGGTGCTGGCGAAGGATGGCAGTTCGCTGGACATCGCGAACCTCTGGGCGATCGAAAATCCAGAGGTGACAACGTCCTATGCCAATGGCGATCTGGGATACGTGATCTCCAACAGTTGGGGGTATCCCGAGCTCCTCAACGTGCTCTCTGGTGGCGACAAAGGTCAGCTTGACACCGAATACGAAATGACCGAACTGGCTGCGGCTTTGGGCATCTCGGACAACTTCTGTTCGCAGGACCATGGGGATAACGTCGCATATCTGTACGACAATTACGGAATCACCGCCCCTCCGAGCGTCGATATGCCAGCTTCGACCCCATACGCAACAGGAGTAGGCGGGACCAGTCTGTTCCTGGATAACAACGGTAAGATCCAGTATCAGATCGGTTGGGGAAACAACTATACGCAGCTCACGGGCGCGTCCCCCCACCCTCCCTACGATCCTCCGCTAAATTACGGTTTCGCTGGTGGATCAGGAGGCGGGTCGAGCGCGGTATGGCCAGAGCCGGATTTCCAGAGCAGCCTCGGAAACACGTACCGCCAAGTTCCGGATATTTCGTGGCTGGCCGATCCCGACACCGGCGTGAACATAATCATTACAGTCGGCGGCGTATCCAGCGTTGAGGGGGGGGTGGGCGGCACCAGCTTGGCGACGCCGATGTTCTCCGGCTTGTGGGCCATCGCGAATCAGGCGGCTGGCGCCAAGGCGCCGCTTGGCCAGGCTGCGCCGCTGCTTTATCCGTTGCCGCCCGGTGCAATCACCGACATCAAACCCGTCAGCAACGCATGGAATGCGAAGGGAAAGATCTTCAATCCTCCACAGCCCGTGCTGATCGAAACGGCAGCGGATCTCGCCCAGCCCCTCGAGAACACGACGACCTTCTTAAGCACGCTCTATCACGAACTCACGTCTGACGGCAGCCCGAACATCTGGTGGGTCCTGACTTTTGGGACCGACACGTCACTCGTCACCGCTCCCGGCTGGGACAACGTTACCGGCCTGGGCACACCCAATGGCCTGGACTTCGTCGAGGCCGTGGTAGCCGCCGCGCCTTAACGCTGCGGTTCACTAACTATGACTTGTAAGCATTCGGGTGGTCGAAACAATACTGGGCTGCTCTCGTCGGCAGCCCGCGTCTCTTTGTACCGAGTCATGATAGTCACTAAGAGTCATCACGTGCCCTCTCTGAGATACCTACCATCTTCGCCAGTGCCGGCCAATGCCTCGGATGCGGGGTTGGCAGAGTAAGATTTGGAAACCCCAAAAGTAGAAGCCAGCCTTTTTAGGTTCTTCAGAGCTACTGCGCCACCAGAGCGAGGGTCAAACCGGACGCACGTTCCGAACGGAATGACTGAATCCTCGCGACTTTGTCTTGCTTGAAGATAGTGATTGTTTCCGGAGGGCGATTTTTAACGGATTTGACGGATTCCGGCCATTCCAATGTAGCGAAATCATAAGCACAGACCATGTTCGTCAAACAGATCTGTTGGTCGAACGCTTACGGTGTTTCTCAGAGTTTCTTGTTATCCACGTTCCCATAGTCATCCGCAACAGCCTGGTCATCGGCGTCCGCGCTGCCGGTCTCGCTGTACATGTTTTGGGGAATATATGCGCCACCACCCTGCTTGTGCGCATCGCTGGCCGGCATCACGTGACCAGCGCGCCCCTGGCGGCCAGCCGAGTGACCGTGACCGTTGTAATCGGCATGATCGATCAGATGCCCGGCGATCTCCTTGAAGTGCTGGTTGTTCGCAATCGCCCTTGATCTGGCCGTCGAATTGGAATCCAGAGTTGCCGGCTGCGGCAGAGCGTCATTTGGATCGGATTGAAGGTTTGCCATTTGCTGCGCTCCTTTTCAGTGATACTTTTCCCTGTGTTCTACATCTGATTCACCATTCTGAAGTCGAAGTGCCGCTATCCGCCGATGAGGTTTCGTAATCGGCGCCGGCCGCACCGCCCGCAGAGAACGCGCCCTGTGAGCTGTAGCCGGTGCTATGCGACCCATAGTCCGTCGTCACGTTGTGAGCGTGGTAGTCAGCCATCTCTTGCCCGCTCTTAACCATCGCAGCTAAGTGTTTCCTCGCATGCATTGGTTTCCATGTCGTTAGTGAAAGTTGCCCGTGTCGCGGTGGCTGGCTGCTCATTCTCGCCCCTTCGTCCGATGTGGGCTTCCCCACAGATCGGACATCCCCTATTCCAATGGTACGCCCCGCCGAGGTCCGGAAAGCGGAGTTTTCGCGGTTCCCGAAACTCCTGATGTTGCTCCGAAAGATGCGGCCCCGAGCGATTCACAGTGAAACAGCTTTTCCGGGCGCGACGACGAGGTTGGGACGAAGAACCTCTGGGTTGGGGAGATGTTCCCACGAGTTTTGGAGATCGCGATTTATTCGTCAGAGGTTCCGTTTTGCAGAGTTTCCGATCCTTCATCTGAGTAGCAGTTCGAGTAGTCGAACCGAAGCAGAATCTTGACTGACAGTTTGGACGGGTCTTCAATTTCTACCCAACCGGGAACTTCTCCGCGTTCAATCGCATGAGGATAAATCTCGCCGGTTTGCAACTGCTTTGTTATAAGCCCTCCTTTCTGTTCATCATGGAGCCCCTTTACGTGAATGGGCAGTGAGCCGAGATAATATGTCTTTCCAACGGTGACCGAGGCAGAAACGTCCACTTGTGACTTCACTCCGCAAAAGTCAATGTTCAAACCGTTCCCAATGATGACCTCATATACTCCAGCCACGGATGAAATTTCCTGATTGTCCCATTTGGAATTTACAATCTGTTTCACACTTCCTAATGCCTCTCCACCATCCGAATACAGTGGAAGGTTCGCAAGGTCTTCGGTCGATGCGGGTAGTGATATGCGTCCCGTTCCCCGAAAGTTCATGACGAATCCTCGCATATGCGTTCTTTCCAACAGCGCTTTCACGGTGACGTAGCTCCCCCAGTCCACGCTGTCAGTGTCCACCAACCGAAACGTGTCAATCCCGTGATTTCACGCAACATTCACCGCCGCTTCAGTGAAACCGTTGCTGGAAATGATCCCACCCTTATTTGCGCGGACATCGTGCGCCATCCCTGCGAACTCCTCAACCGCCTTCACGTCCACAGGTTCTTTGTAATCCTTGCAGTCGATCACCACAAGAATTGCGTGCGGCCCAATCTGTTCTCGAATACTGATGTCTATCTGACGAGCTGTCTTTGAATCCAGACCGAATATCGAGTCATTCAGGGTGACCACTCCATTCGCCGTCAGTCCTTCTTGAATCTCATAGGCTAGCTTCTCAAAGCGCTTCCATTTTGGGTCTGACTTTGATTTAGATTCCACCCAAACGGTCCTCCGGGGACAGCGTAACATAGTCTGGGCTAGCGAAGAAAGGGCGAACAAGCATGGCTCCCATTGGCAATGCTGAAAAAAAGATAGAATAAATTCGCCGCATAGCGCATAGACGCAGCGCAGCACTTTGGGTCAAAACAGGATGCTCTTGCGCGAATATGACAAGTCCGCAGTGGATCTGGCAAACGTGGCATTAACCCAGATTCTGACTTTTCATCACAAGCGAGAAGTTATCGCCCCGAGCCCGATGTCTTCGAGCGGTCTTCTGCATCACTACACCACAGCGGATGGACTGAAGGGAATAATCGAGACGAATGAGCTTTGGGCGACCTCTGCATACTTTCTCAACGATTCGGCGGAGATTACATACGGGTATGGCGTTCTCAAAGAAGTCTTGGACGATTGGATAGCCAACAATCCGCGTCCTAAAGGCTCGCTGGCTCTCGGGCTGGCCCGAGATTTCCGTCGGTGGTTTGGAGAAGATCTTCTGAAGAAAGATGTTGTTACGCCGATCTATCTAGCATGTTTCTGCCAAGAGGATAACCTGCTAAGCCAATGGAGGGCTTACGGCCAATCGGGCGGCTACTCCCTCGGGTTCAGTGTCCCACGTGAAATCGCAGGCCAAGGATTCAAGCCAGAACCGAATACTTACACGTCGAAATGGGCGAAAGTAGAATACGACCGGAGCGACCAGGCTAGGAAATGCAAGGCTATTTTGGACCCAATGCTCGCGATTTTTGACGATCCGGACACGGCCCAAGCAATCGTAACTGTTGCCGAGCATCCGCAAGTTGGATACGCCAGGATTTCGAGAGCCATAGCAGACATCCTTCTAGATGAGATCGTCACTTTCAAGAATGAAGCCTTCAAGATTGAAAAGGAATGGCGCGTTGTGGTTCGCCAACAAGAACTGACCAAGCAGGGCACAGATGACGGCGGCACGACGCCCTTAGCTATTCACTTCCGTACTTCCCGAGGCATGGTAGTCCCGTACGTGAAGCTTATTCCGACCGATCCCGCCAAGAAGCTACCTGTTGCCTCAATTCGATCCGGCCCCACCCTCGACAAGACTACGGCAGGCATGGCGGTTTCCCTGATACTAGATAGGAATGGTTTCTCTGGTGTCCGAGTTCAAGGCTCCGAAATTTCCGTGCGATTTTAGGGTACTCGACCTGGCGAATAACTGCCCTTCACGCTAGCTACTTTCCGTCGCAAAAATGCGTTTTCTAAGATAAGCCCTGTGCGGTAACACGCCACGGATAGAGCCTTCGGTGGTGAGTTTGTGCTCGTGCGCGGGCCGAGAGCGCTGTCCCGGCT